>Ga0302274_10000111_pt1 | contig 83179 bp, 67 predicted proteins | sample III_Bog_N2_1_FD_198755 | JGI IMG/M metagenome (GOLD analysis project Ga0302274, IMG submission 198755) | Peat permafrost microbial communities from Stordalen Mire near Abisko, Sweden - III_Bog_N2_1 | ecosystem: Environmental > Terrestrial > Soil > Wetlands > Peat | place: Sweden: Abisko...
GCAACCTGTCTTCATGGACGGGGAGACTGGCTTCGATCCCCAAGACGCAATGAAACCAGCTTTCAGGCCTTTGCTCGCAGCCTGGCTCGGCGCATGTACCATACCGCGCTTTCGCCCGGATGTAAGGAGGCTCTATGCCAATAGGTGCGCATGGGGCGCCACCCGCGGTCGACGTTCTCCATGGTGTGACGGTAACAGATCCCTATCGCTGGCTTGAAGATCGAGCGCAGCCCGAGACAGAGGTGTGGCTCGAAGGTCAGAAGCGGATTCACGACGAGTACTTTTCGAAGCTTCCCGGTATCGATCGCCTACGTTCCCGCATAAGCAAGTGCCTCGACACGGAGGCCATTGAACAGCCGGCAAAGGTTGGAAATCGATACTTCTTTCGCCGCAGGAAGAAGGGGCAGGAGCAGGCCTGCATTTGTTTGAGAGAAATTGAAACCGGCTCAGAGCGGGTGCTTGTCGATCCGTCGATGTGCGGGCACTATGCGGCGGTCGCAATCCTCCGCATCTCCGATAACGGTCGCATCCTGGCTTATACGCTCAAGCACGGAGGCGAAAGGGCGGAAGAGGTCCGCTTTGTCGATGTGGACACCGGAAGGAATTTGGAAGGGCTCCATGAGCCCGGCAATACAAGAGGCATTGCATTTCAGCCCGACAACTGCGGTTTCTATTACTGCCAAGAACCGGAAGTGTCCGTCGAGAAAGACCTGCGGCACGAGATCCGCCATCACCAATTCGGGTGTTGCCTCAACCAGGATCGGGTTCTCCTTTCGATTGCACGGACAAAACACAGCCGGCTCCATCTGATCTCCGACGATGTGAACCTAGGGGCCGTTTACGTTCGCGATGTTAGCGCCGGGTTCAAAACCGACCTGTATATCGCACCTCGTTCGGCAGACTGGAACTGGCATCCCGTCTTCGAAGGGAGGGAGCCCCCGTTCGGACCAATCCTGCATCACGGAAAGATCTATGTTGCGACCTGTGCCGGCGCGCCCAATGGCCAGGTCCTTGAATTGCTCAACGATGGCAGCCAAGGGCCGGTGATCGTCCCAGAGTGGAATGCTGCCATGGGAAGGATCCACCTCGCTGAAGACAGGATCTATGTCGCCTATCAGTCAGATTGCGTGACTGTAGTCCGTTCGTGGGGGTGGACCGGCGAGTTCCTCTCCGAACTGCCGCCGCAGCCGGAGGGAACCTTCTGGCTCTTGCAATCCTATACAACCTGCGGAAATCACTTGTTCTTGTCGCACGAGTCTTTCGTCGAGCCTCCATCCATCCTTGAGTACAGTTCGGCAACCAACGCTTATCTGCCTTGGAGCGGCAAGAATCGCAGCAAGGATAATCATCGCCATCAGATCCAGCGGCTCAGTTACCCGTCAAAGGACGGAACGCCAATACCGATCTGGCTCGTCGCTCGCGATTCAATCCAGCCAAACGAATGTCGTCCAGCTATCCTCACCGGCTACGGGGGATTTGGCGTCGCCATGACGCCGCGCTTCTCCGTATTGGTCAACATCCTGTTGGAACTTGGCTGCGTCTTCGCATTGCCGAATCTTCGTGGAGGCTCAGAGTTTGGACACGAATGGCACGAGGCGGCACGGCGACGTAAACGGCAGGTCGCATTCGACGACTTCATCGCGGCGGCTGAGTGGCTTTGCGGCCAAGGAATTACCGAGCCCGATCGGCTGGCTATCTTCGGCGGATCGAACTCCGGGCTTCTCGTTGCGGCAGCCATGACGCAAAAGCCCCACCTTTTCCGTGCTGTCCTTTCGATCGCCCCGATTCTCGACATGCTCCGATACGAGCAATTCGGAGACGCGCGCAAATGGAGAGAAGAGTATGGCACTGTCGAGAACGCCAACGACTTCCGGACCCTTTACGCCTATTCCCCGTATCACCATGTTTCGGAAGATGTGAACTACCCGTCAACACTGTTTGTCACCGGAGACAAGGACACACAGTGCGACCCGGCGCACGTACGCAAGATGGCCGCTAGGCTTCAGGGACGGATTGCTCAGACCCGTCCCATTCTTGTCGATTACAGCGCGGAGCGGGGCCACGCTCCCGTGTTACCGCTCTCCACTCGAATCGATGCGCTAACCCGCAGAATCGCATTTCTTTGCCACGAACTGGGGATCATCATCCCCGCGGAGGATCTCCGGTGAATATGCTGTTGCTCGAAAGCTATCTGTTCCTGGTCAGGATTGATTTGATGATGCGATTTCGCTCATTCGAATCGATCCACCGGCTGCTCAGAACCAGAAAGGCTACTCAATGCCGGCCGGGCAAGCACCTTGGCGTTGAGCTCATCTGCCAGTCCGTTGACCTTGCCTGCGTTCTCTATGTCAAGCCGGTTCTGTGTCTGCAGAGATCTGCCGCCGCGGTCCTTCTCTTGCGCCGCTATGGATGGGAAGCACAAATGTTCATCGGCGCGCAGCTGGTCCCTTTCAAATCCCATGCATGGGTCGAAGTTGATGGGCAGGTGGTCAACGACAAACCCTACATGCACGAAATCTACAGCGTCCTTGACCGGTGTTAGGAAAACCCGATGAGCATGATCTTTGGAATACTCAAACCCGCACAAGAACAGGTCACAAGGGAAGAATTGCAGATCCTGGGATTGGCTACCGAACGGTATGCCCCCGATGGGACATATGTGCACGCAAGCGGCAATCTTGGCATGGGGTTTCAGCCCTATCACACCCACTTGCGCTCGCATCTGGAATCCCAACCAGCCTCCGATCGCTCCGGCAATCAGCTGGTGTTTGACGGCCGGCTTGACAATCATCGCGAGCTGAGAAACGAGCTCGGAATCAGCGACAAGGAATCATCCGATTCGGTCCTCATCCTGGCGGGCTTTGAGAAGTGGGGACGAGATTGTTTCGCACGGCTCATCGGTGACTGGGCCCTCGCCTTAATTTCCGGGTCCGACCGGACAATGTACCTCGCGCGGGACCACGCCGGAACCCGGACGCTCTACTTTGCGAGCTCCAATGGAACGCTTCGATGGGGGACTTATCTTGAGAGCTTCTTTGCGCGCGGCGAAGATTATCCTCTGGATGAACAATTTTCTGCCCGTTTCCTCTCAGCCTCTCCCATCGGGAACCTCACGCCTTATGCGGGCATTCGCGCGGTGCCTCCAGCACATTTTGTCACCTTCAGGAATGGCACAGTCACCCAGACTTCGCACTGGGAGTGGGATGCCGGCAGCAGGCTTCCGTTGAACTCCGACGCTGAATACGAAGAGCACTTTCTTGCTCTCTTCAGGCAGTCGGTCGAACGCCGGACCGGGTCTGGAGATCCGATTCTCGCCGAGCTGAGCGGGGGAATGGATTCGACCTCGATCGTGTGTATGTCGGATCAGATTCGTTTGTCTCAAGGTGCGGGCGTAAACGGCATCCTCGATACGGTCTCTTACTTTGACCCTGGCGAACCGAACTGGAATGAGGAACCGTATGTTGCGATCAGCGAAGCGAGGCGCGGAAAGAAGGGATTCCACATTCAGTCTTCATTGGCAGACAGGAGGTTTGAGACGTACGATCCTGCTCTCGGCCGCCGCCTGCTGCCAGGCGCAGACCGCGCCACTGAGAACTTCGACCGTCAGATCCTGGCCCCGATGCAAGCCGGGAATCACCGGGTCATTCTCTCCGGACTTGGAGGAGATGAACTGTTAGGCGGCGTTCCAACGCCGATGCCGGAGCTGGCAGACTACATCATTTCCTTTCAACCAATCACACTCCTGCGGCAGGCGACCCGATGGTCTCTCGCGCGGCGAACGCCTTTGACGCAAACACTGTTGGGCGCCGCTCGAACTGCGATGAGGGTCTACCGAGGGCCGCAGTTGGTTCCCTGTCCTCCGGACTGGCTCGAACCTCGAATCAGGAAGCTGCTCAACGAGAAGGACACGAAAGAGACTTCGCACAATTCGCGCTTCCGGGGTCTTCCGTCAGCCCGGATCAATGAGCAAATGTGGTGGGCCCTGGTCGAAACTTTGTCTCACAGTTGTCCGAGCATCCTGTCCCGATTCGAATATCGCTACCCCTACCTCGATCGCGATCTTGTGTCTTTCCTCTTCCGAGTGCCGCGAGAACAACTGACGCGGCCCGGGCGTAGGCGTTCTCTGATGAGACGCGCGCTGCGATCCCTGGTTCCGCCGGAGATCCTTGAGCGGCGACGCAAGGCACAACTTTCGAGGACGCCGTTGATCGCGTTCTTCAATTCACGCGCCGCTCTCAAGGAGCTTTGCACAGATCTCCGTACGGCGGACATCGGCTTGATCGATCAGGCCACTTTCGCTCGATCGATGGAGCTGGTGACGAGTGGCAAACAGACCACTGAGTGGGGGATGCTGTTGCGCGCCATCCTGTTCGAGTTTTGGTTGAGAAGCAACACCGGCCTCGATTGCCGGAACCGCTCCTGCCCGATCACGAGCGGGGATGCGCTCGACTAAAGAGATCCGGGACGGCTAGGTTGCATCTGACCATGACGTAACGGAAATTCAGCAAGAGAAGGAGTACAACCATGCGATATACCAAGCCAGCTGTAGTGAAGGTCGTCAACGCTCTCTCAGCAATTGAGAGCCAGCAGTCGGAAAACCCGAGCAAGCCGAGAGCCAACTTCGTTGACGGCCTGCACGCCTGCACGATCGGCGCGTACGAAGCCGACGAGTAGGAAATTCGGCCATGTGACCGCGAGCCGGGCAAGTCATTTGTCCGGTTCGCATCACCTTGAAGACTGTCGCCGATATCGACTTCTTTGCTCCAGAGAATCCACCAGGCTTTGAGGTAGCCGCCAGGCCGTCCTCCGCTATTGCGCGGCGCCAGAAGGAGGGGCAGCAATGCCCTCACTTCGGTCGCTTTCCTTCTGGAGCTTGAGAAGATCCCGCCATCGTGCGTAGCGGCCAGGATCATCCTGCGCCGGGTCTTCATGACCCTGCAGCCAGAAACGATACCAATCAAGATTTCGCTGAAGGGTCGACAGACGTGCAAGCGGATGATCCGGCGAGTGGTCTTCATTCGGATAGTAGTAGAACTCAACGGGCCGGTGCAGCCGGTTCAGTCCGGTGAACAATTCGAATTTTTCCGCCAGAAGGCGCGGTGGCGCAAGCGGGTCGGTGAATGCAGGCTGCTTGTTGCCCATTTCCTCCATCAGCACAGGCGTGTGGATGCGATCCAGATCGAAGGAAATCGAGTATTTGATCCAGTTCGACAATGTTTCACCATATGGCGGTCCGCCGTACATCGAATCCCACGATCTTAGCGTGGGCCCATCATGCCGGAGCCAGTATTCGCCCAGACTATATTCCACATTGTCGGCAATGGTAGCTGCGCGATAGTGGGTGGCCGAGTGGGACAGAATGAATTCGGTGTACCATCCTGTCCGGCTGAAGCCGATGATTCCAACTCTGCTCCTGTCGATGATCCCGCGGGCGTCAAGCATCGCGATGGCGCTGTCCCAGATATCCATATTGAAGGCCGCTTCCGCAATACCCCCGGGACCTTGAAACCCGGGATATCCCTTTGGGTAGTAGGTCTCCTGAGTCTGCGGTGAATCGAATGGGGGTGGGATCATTCCGAGATACAGGATCCCCGCGTCTGCAGTCGGTTGGGGCGCAAAGGAAGGTGAATCTCCCAGACTGCATCCGAATCCCCTGGAGTAGGGCTTTGTCTGAATCACAAGCGGATACCGGGTACCCTCAATGTAATCGGGCGGAATCAGGAGGATTCCATCCACATCGAATCCTGTCGACGTTTTCCAATGAAGCTCCCGGCTTTCGGCAATTTTGAGATGGCCGAATTGCGGGTTAAATTTCGCGAAGACGTGGGTTTCCTGGGAGCCCAATGTGCCCTCAAACAACTCGGGCGGCGTGCGGAAATCCGAGTGGCCGCTGACAAAGGAATGTCCATCGGTCGCCAGCTCAGAACTCCTTTCTAAAGGAATTTCATAGGAGGCTACGGGCTGCCACTGATTACCTTCCCGGACCAGGCGCGTCGCATTTCCTATCTTCGACACGCGCACCAGCATATCATTGTTGTCTTTCCAATAGAGAGCTCCTTCCCAGGGATAAGCAAGTTGTGAAGCCACAACCTCAACGGATCCAGTGGCCGGCTCCACCCAGAATAGGTGGCTCCCACTGGAATGACCGAGGCTGCTGTCCTTCATCTGATCCGCTTCCATTGAACTTCCAATCAGAGGCTGGCCTGCAACCGTAAACGACTTGCCATCCTGAGACCAAACGGGCGCACTTAAGACAAATGGGCTCTTTAGAGGAAGCGACGACTTATGCGTAGCCAGATCGTATAAGACGGTCAGATAAAATGCGTCAGTGCGGCTCGAATTGCTTACGAGCTTTTTATATCCACTCGCACGCCATTCTTCCGGCATCGTTCCAGTGGTCTCAAGATATTCGAACAGCAGAAACCGGCCGGATGGAGAAAGGGCGATATCGAGACCACTATTCGGAAGGTAGGTAAGTGCATTCATCGGCGCCCCACTCAGGGGAGACTTTATGACGAGTAGTTCCGGGCTCGACCATCCCCGACGCAATCGATGCATTGCGAACAGCTGGCGTTCAGGCCAGACGGTGCCGCCCTCCTCCTCAAAGGGAATACGATATCCGCGAGCACTTTCATCCGCGCTAGGCCCGCGCATCCTTTCTTTTCCGGCAACATCCACACCATAGACGATGGCATCGCCGTTCTTGCTGATCGAAAACTCTCGGGCGTTGGGGTTGAGGACAACAAGCCTCGTCAGAGCTTTGGATTCCACGTCAATTTCGTTGATCGATGCCGCGCCATTGTGCACCATGAGGTAAACCAGATGCCGCCCATCCGGCCGCCATTGCAGCTGGCTGATGCCCGTGCCGCTGAGAATTGGGCCTTTGGTCTGATCTGCGTCCTTGCCTGGTGGCCAGCTTTGGACGTAAACCTCAATGTCGTTTTCGTTCGTCGCGAGGTTTGGTGCCCGAACCGGGTAGGCGATGTGGCGTCCATCCGGGCTGATTTGTATCGAACTGTGCCAGGAAACGTCATCGTGCAGCAAATCGCGAATCGACACGCAATCGCTTGGCACGATCGCCCGCGTCGGTTGTGCCAACAGAGCGCTTGCCCAAGCCAGAATACAGACCACGTTCAGTGCGTATTTTCCCACTGCCATATGCCACCTGTTTTAGGAGTCAGCGACCTTAAGCTCCCGACATCGAAAGAACCGAGGCGGAGCAGCCCAAGCATCGAATTACGGAAGGAAGGAACATCAAACTGCGATTGATCACGGCTCAGTAGATGAGCTTCAGTGCAAATTGCATTGACCGGGGACCGCCCTGCTGGTATTGCGAAGCCAACGTGCCCAGACTCTGATTGAGCATCTGCGTCGCCTCCCCAAACGTTGCGTCCGTCAGGTAGGGATCCACATAGCCAAAGTTGGGGTGGTTCAGCAAGTTAAATGTCTCCGCCCTAAACTGCAGCTTCAGCTGGTCATGCAAAGGAAATTGCCGTCTGGCGGCAACATTAATTTGCGCTTCACCAAAGCCGCGAGCAAAGTTTCTAGGCGCGTCTCCGGCATTGTTCCCACCCGGGGAAGAAAATGCGGCCGGATTGATCGCGCGGCCTCCCGGGTACTGCGATCCGTACAGGTAAATGGGCTGGTTCGGAACGATATTCAAGTTGCCGAAATACACGCTTCCACTCGCGGGATCAGACAGGAAGTTCCCCTGCAACGTGACCGGGAAGCTCGAACGAGCGACGATGCGGCCATCGAATCCCCAGCCCGTCAGCATATCCCCTGCCAGCCTACCGTTCCTCATCGCCGGCAGGTCCCAACTAATCCCGCCGGTGAAGGAATGCCGGACATCAAAATCCGAATTACCTCTGATCAGTGGCAGAGCCTGGTAGTTCGAACCGAAGTCGAGACAGTGGGACCAGGTGTAGGAGGTCAAAGCTTGAAGTCCCTGGGCAAGAGTGCGCTGGAACTGAACTTGCAGAGCCTGATAGTTCGAGGTCAAATTCGCGGGGAATTGAACGACCGTTCCAAAATCGGCGTTCAGCGAAGTCAACGAATAAGCACGCTCGCCAATCAGGCGGCGTCCATTGCTTCCAACGTACGTCATCGTCAACGCTTGATCCTTGTGAAATGCCTGCTCGACACTGGCGTTCCATTGCAATGTGTAGGGTAACTGCAAATGAGATGGAAATGCGTAAATCGTCGCACCTGTGTATGGGGATCCTGTCACCCCGGTGGGGAAGTCCATTTGAGACGAAGTGATCGGCAGAGGAACGCCGGAATAGCTTGCATACCCGGCAAAACCGATTCCTTCAAACCCCATGGATGCCACCTGAGCATCTGTGTCATAAAACACGCCTCCGCCCGACCGCACAACAGTCTCCCATCCGGGCGTAGCACGAGCGGTCCAGGCCAGCCCGAGACGCGGCGCGAGATTCAACCACGTCGTCCTCCAAAGTGCCGTACCGCGAGGGGCAAGTTTGAGCGAACTCGGATCGCTGAAGTTTCCCTGCACCGTGTACGCTTCCTGACCATGTGCTTCTCCTGGAGGCGGATCTCGGTCCCAGCGAAGCCCCAGCGACAGGTTCACTGTTGACGACACGCGCCATTCGTCCTGGGCAAAGAGAGATGTCTCAGAGAAGATTGGTGTCGCACTCACCTGCTTCTCAAGGAACAGGTAATCCACACTATTGTTGAGAACTGAATTCGTGCTGAAGAATTCTGCAGCCGGCGATGTTGCAGGCGGATTTGTGGGTGCAACGATGCGGCGGTAGTCAACGCCGATCTTGAGATGATGGCTTCCAATCAAGTAGCTCATGGAATCAACAAGATTCCACTGATGGAGCGAACTGTCAGCATTTGAGACGTTGAACACCGCACTCCCGACGCCCGTCACGAAGATTCCAAAGTAAGGAGATGGGTTCGCGTACCCTCCCAGGCCCAATTGATCAGCCAGGTTCACTGGAGTTGAAGAGCCGAATGAATCGATGCTTCCAATCTGAGATGACTTGCTCTGTCCATAGCCCAGACGAAGCTCATTGTCCATCCTGGTTGAGAGGTGGCTTGTTGCACCGAATGTATACGTACGCGTCCTGATCTGCTGCCGTGCCACTTCCGACAGGCTGCGCGCCTCTGTGGAACTTGGCGTAATTCCATACCTGAAAAACAGTGCAAGCTTTGGTGTGATGTTGTGATCAATCCGGATACTGCCGGAATCGATCTGGCTCGGCACCGAATAGGCCTTGATAAATTGGGCAAGGCCGGGGTCCGCCTCGCTTCCATAGTCGAGCCCGGTTGCAATCGGAAAAGCATTCAAGATCGGCTGAAGGGCCGACGGAGCCTGATCCCTCATGTATGAATCGGGAACATAGTTGATCGAAGCTGCCTGCGGCTGGGTCAGCCGCAGACCCTCATACGACATGAATAGAAAAGACCTTCCCCTTCCGTTGTAAACATGTGGGACAATCAGCGGTCCACCGAGCGTTGCTCCAAAATCATTCTGACGAAGCGCTGCCTGTGGCGCACCATAGAGGTCGTTAAACCAGTCGTTCGCGTCAAAGAAATTGTTGCGCAGGTAATCATATGCGGTGCCATGAACTTCGTTTGTTCCGGATCGGGTAACCAGGGAGAACTGACCCCCAGGGCTGCGTCCGTATTCGGCCGAATAGCTGGAGCTTTCCACTCGAAATTCCTGGAGCGCATCAACGGATATCAAACTCTGAGTCGTCCCGAGAGCGGTCGAGGACGGGACTGAACCGCTTGTCGCCGCAGTTTGCGTCCCATAGCCATTTCCCGCTGAGAGATTTCCTGAGACGCCATCCACCAAATATGAATTGGATTCAGTCCTCTGCCCGTTCACGCTGAAATCACCCGAAACAGTGGCCGAGCCGCCGGATTGCGGGCTCTGTGTCACAACGCCTGGGGTCATCGAAATCAGATCCTGAAAACTCCTCCCGTTTAATGGAATATTCTCGACAAATTTTCGGTCAATGACCGTGCTCACGGCACCGTCCGTTGTGTTAATCAACGATGTGCCTGAGTCGACGGTCACGGTCTCGGAGGCAGCTCCAATCGGCAGCGTGAAGTTCAATGCCAGAGCGCTTTGCACGTTCAGGATGATGCCGGGTTTGATGATCGTTTTGAATGCTGCCTTCGAAACCTGAACACGGTATTGTCCAGGAGGGAGAATCGAAACTGTATAGATTCCTGCACCATTTGTCTTGCCGCTGTAATGCAATCCTGTCGCCTCATTCAGAATTTCGATGTCGGCATCGGGGATGACCTTGCCGGAGGGGTCAAAAACAACTCCACTGATGCTTGCATCAGTGGATTGGGCGAAAGCGATTGTCGTTGTGCATAGTATCGCCAGCATCAGACAAAGGGCAAAAAGATATTTCAAGCGAAGTCTCCTCAAGCGGTCGCAAAAGTCAGTGCTCATTTCCCTAACGGAAGCGGTCAGAGGAATTGCTACCGCGATTGTGACGGACTGATTTTGGACTTGTTGGTAGGCCGTGGATTTAAGGGCCTTCTGGACAGAAACGAAAGTACGCGCACGGCACATATGAAGGTGGGCGAATTGGCCAAGAGCAACCTAGACAGTGACCAGAACTCGGGTATCAGCCAGAGAGACTGTCTTGTTCTTTTCCAAGGAACTTAGGTCAATTCTCAAATGCGCCGAAGAGATTCAAGCGCACGAATCACCTCAAGTGAGTTCGTCAGCGCTACTCGCCCAACTCTCTGCTCGAATCCCTGCTGCATTCTGTCGAAAGCCGCGATCACGCGCATGGCACACTTCTTCCCTGCTGGTTTCAGCGTCAGCAGGAATGCGCGGGCATCGGTCTGATCGATTTTGCGCTGCACGAGGCCCTTGGCCTCTAGCGAAGAGATAGCATGGCTGATGTTCCCGCGTGTCGTAGAGAAAGTCTCGGCGAGGTCCGAAGGCTTGATTAGGCGTGGCGATTCGAAGAAGATGGCCGCGAGGACCAGGCCTTCCATGAATCCTAGGTCATCTGCGGCAAAAGCTTCTGCCGCTACGCGGTCGAAGTGCAGTGCCGCGCGTTTTACCGTGAACATGGGACTCTCGCGGAGGAAGGCTTGTATGCGCATCATTGGAAGAACTTAGTTTATCCAATCAATCATTTAGCACAAGACAAAAGTATAGTTGACTGAACCCCGAAGCCTCTCCATGATCGCTCAGAGGTTCCATTCCTGTGACCGATCGAATCTTCCCAGATGCTCTACCGCAACAACTCTTCCCTACTTCACATGTCCCTAAAGGGCCTGTCCTCTTTTTTCGCGACCCCATTGCACGAATTCAGATACTTCGTCCACGAATCGGAGGTTCGCGGATGATGAACCTCCGATGCTCGCCCCTGCTTCTTGCCGTCATGTGTACGCACAATGCCGCCGCGCAGCAAAGCGCTCCGACATTCGCTCCCGTCAGCGCCACGGTGACAGTTCTGGGAAGCGCGGCCCCGATCAGTTTCGGAGAATCAGCTCGTACCGTCGTTGTTCTCGATACGCAGCAACATCCCCTGGGATTTGAGAGCACTGAGGATTATCTCCGCACCGATGCCTCGATTGACATCCTGCAACGGGCTCCGGCAGGTGTGCTATCGGATATTTCGGTGCGGGGAGCTTCGTTTGAACAGACGCTGGTGCTGCTCAACGGACTCCGCTTGGATAGCGCGGAAACATCGCACTTCAATCTTGATCTTGCCGTGCCGTTGGAAGCGCTAGGTAGCATCGATGTCCTGCACGGCGCAGGGTCCACACTCTATGGGTCGGACGCAATCGGTGGCGTAGTCGATTTCACGACCTGGAAACCGGAGGCCAATACTCTGCGCCTGCGCGCGGGAACCGGTAGCTTCGGCGAGAATCAGCAGGCAGTTCTTGGAGCGCTCATCGGGAAGCACTGGAGCGAAGTCGTCGCCGCAGACCGCGAGTTCTCGACCGGCTTCATTGCCGACCGCGATTACAGGACAGAGAACGCAAGCGCAGACACACGGCTTGCCTCAGCGCTGGGAACAACGGAATTGCTCTTGGCAAGCGACGATCGTGCGTTTGGTGCAGCACAGTTTTATGGAGACTATGACTCGTGGGAGCGAACCAAGGGCTGGTTCGCAGGCTTAACGCAGCAATTCGATTCGCATGTGGAAGCGGCCATGGGTTATCGCCGCCACTCAGATATCTTTCTTCTGGAACGGGACCAGCCTACTGGTTACAAGAATCAGCATGTCGACGACGGTTTCGAGGGATCGCTCCGCGATCGGCATGAGATCTTCATAAATACGACCCTGCTGGCTGGCCTCGAAGAGACGACCGATCACATTGAGAGTACGAACCTGGGCGAACATGGGCGCAACAGGGGAGCGGGCTATGGCGAGATCGAGTGGCGCATTCCCGGTCGAGGATCAATTTCCGCTGGCCTCCGGGAGGAACTGTTCAGCGGCGGCCTCTGGGTGTCGAGCCCGACGGCGGCAGGTACACTCTGGCTGCCATACTCCTTCAAGCTGCGAGCCTCCGCGGGATATGGATTTCGCATCCCGACATACATTGATCTCTATTACAGCGACCCGACGACTCTCGGCAACCCCAATCTCAAACCGGAATCTTCGTGGAACTTCGAGGGTGGCTTGGACTGGTTTCCGGCCACACGTTTCTCATTTTCTCTCACCTTTTTCAACTCGCGCCAGAAGGATACGATCGACTACACGCGCGCATCGTCCTCCGACCCCTGGCAGGCAAGCAATCTGCCTGGGCTGCACTTTGCGGGAGCGGAAAGCGAAGTGGAGTGGCGGGTGAACCGCACGAGCCAAGTCAAATTCAGCTGGACGCTCCTTGCCGGAGCGCAGAGCGCCCTCCATGGGTTCGAATCGGAGTATGTATTCAACTACCCAGTCAACGATGCAAGAGCGGAATGGAGGTGGACTCCGATGTACTCCCTGCTTTTCGAGTCGCGTCTCGGAGTCGTCCAGCGATACCAGCAGACGGCATATCCGGTGTGGGATGAATCGCTGGCCCGCGAGTCCGGCCGCGTTCGGCCCTATATCCAGATGACCAACCTTTCCAACACCGGCTATGACGAGATTCAGAATGTGCGCATGCCGGGACGCAGTTTGGTGGGAGGCGTCGAGATCGCATTCGTCCACAAACGATGAAGCCACCCTCTAAGTCCACGTTTTTGCTTGAAAATCTCCGACTTCGCCCATTGGCAATTCTGTCTAAACCGACAACACCGTCAATGATGGCCTAAGAATAGGGAAACATCGGAGTAGCGCAATTAAGCGGACAGCGGAAGAGATCCAGCAAGTTCATCCCAGCACATCAGGGATCGTGGGCGAAGTAGCGATGTTCGAGAACGGGGCGATCGCGGCGGACTGTGCCGCGCGCCTGATCTATTGCCAGGATCGTGGCGTGTTCGAAATCATCGCGCCGCTCACGACGAGACAGGATATCGTAAGCAAAATAAAGGAGCTCATGAATGAGTTGGAAGAAAGGAAGGTCGCAAAGAGCAAGTCAAGATTTTTGAACGGCTGAAGATTCTCTGAGTTGATATGATTTATCCATATCTCATAATCGGCGTGCTGCATGTCGGAACCGAAGCAACATCATTTCGTAACCAAGGCATACCTCGAAGGGTTCGTCCCTGAGAACGACACACGGCTGTTCGTGTACACACGGAATAAGCCCGGTTTCTTCCGCGCGAAACCCAGCAATATTGCAAGAATCCATAACTATTATTCCCAAAAGCGTCCCGATGGGACGGTCGATAACAAGCTTGAAACGGCCTTGGCGACACAGGTCGAAGGTCCCGGCATTGAGGTGATTCGTCGCTTGAATGCAGGTCAATACAACATCTCCGCGTCTGCGCGCGGAAAGCTCGCATTCCTTATGACGATCCAGGAACTTAGGGTTCCGTGGATGCGTCAGAATATGGAAAATGTGATGAAGTCAGTCCAAGAGCGAATCATGAACAAGATGATCGACCGACCAGGGTTTCTTGAACAACGGCTCATCGAAATGAAAGAGGAATCGGGTCGTGAAAATACCGTGACCGCGGATGACCTCCGGGATAGCATTCGCTCCGGTCAGATCGGTTTGGCGCCTAATCCAGGATCGAGTTTGTGGGCCATGGGAGCCGTTGCGGAGAAGACTACTGAGATCTATTTCGGGATGAGGTGGACAATCCTTGAGTCGAAGACGGCGTCGTTTGTAACGAGTGACTGCCCTGTGCATAGGTTCTATTCAACCACCGCGCCGGAACGACCATATTTCGGGCTCGCCGATGATCGTGTCCAAGTGAGGTTTCCAATATCACGCCAGAGAATGCTCGTTGCGGACCACGACCTCAAACGCATTGAGATATGGAACAAATTAATAAATCGTGGACTCGACCGTATCGCCGAAAGGCGCAGGGCCGCTGCATCTGAAATTCGGCACCGAGAAGTAGATGCGGCTGAAGTGGAGCGATTGAACGCGCATACGATCGCTACGGCATCCAGAATCATAATGTCTCCTGAAGATATGCCGGCTATTCCGACGTTGTTTCAAGGAGAGTGCCAAAACATTCGATCCGAGGTCGATGAACTCCCTGGTGGATTGATTAGGATGCAGACTGTCTATCCTGATCGAAAAGGTTAGCGCTCTGGCATTTGCACTGGCGCGGGGATAGCAATATAGACCCCCACGCTATGATCGAACGCTACACCATAAAATTCGGCCCGGCGGTCAGCCAGATGGAACTTGAGAAGGCGCTGAACGAATCCGGTGACACGCCTTCTCAGACAAACATTCACAAGATGAATGCGCGGATTGAGATTATCGCGGACTTCGAAGACTTGAAGCGGATCAGCGAACTTTTGAAAGTGTTGGAAAAGAAATCGCGCACCCTCTACAATCTTCGGTAGAGGATTTATGGTTCTCACATATAAATGCAAGAACCCGAAGTGCAAATCATTTGGGATCGAGCTTCCGGACATCCAATGCTTCCGTTCGAGCAATGGTAGAGGTCGCATATGTCCCAAATGCGGGGAATTGATGGTACAGGCGAAGACGATCAATGTCTCGTCGGAGCCCCGTACATCACGGCGAACCCCTAGTCGGCCCACAGCTGGTGGCGGACGGCGTCCTGCAAAAAAGCGTGTGAAGAAGCGGGTTTCATCGCGTTCATCTGGGCGCAGGTAGCAGTCGAAGCGAATGGTAGATCATCGCTTGTGAGTTGCGCTTATTCGAATAGATGGCATGATTAGAGAAACCTACCGCATCATTCCATGCCCGCCATCGTTAAGGACAAAAAGCAATACCTCATTTCTCTGGTGCGCTCAATCATCGCCCAGGAACACCAGCTAACGCTTGACGATCTCGCCCAACACCTTAACCGCGACTAGAGCATCATGATCGAACGGCACTTTCTCTCCGGCATAGTCCGGAAGCTCTATGCCGAACATGCTGGGCGCGCAGACCGCCAAACCCTCAACCTTGGCATCGAGTCGCATGATGACTTGAACGATGCGTGCGTATATCTCATTCAGGGATTGGCGAACCAGGGCTTGGAGTTGCCGAAGATTCAGTGGATTGAAGCGTACGTAACGGACCCAGTTCTAATCCTAATTCCTTTCGCGTGAAAATTAGGAACGCCGCCCGCACACTTCGAAATTGATTAAATTTTTGTTCTGCGTCTGCGCGATTGTCCTCGTTGGGCTTCAAGGCCAGCACAGTATCTATGAATGCCTTAACCATACTCGAAGAGATCTCGATCGTCTTCGTATCTGCAATGATCATGACCGCACTGCCCTGGGCTGACAGTTTGTACCAATACTCCTCACACCGATCAATTCCATCACTCCACGGCCACCCGTTCAAATATGCGGTGACAGTTCGCGCAAGCGCAGCGTCGGCCTCCGCGACCGTTCGAGCCGCTTCAATGAAGATCTCTTTTTTCATCTCCCAATGGCGTTGGCGATTCCAAACTTGGTCGTCGATCTTGGCTTCGATCTCCTTAGTTGTATGGGTAAGTTGGCGCGTCTGCTCCTTGAGATCGTTGAAGTCTTCCTTTGTCGCGGTGTTCTCGCCCTTTTTTTTCAGGTACGCGCCAAAGTAAGCGCCAACACCGGCGCTTAAGAGCGAGACAAGGCTAATGCCTGCGTATGTCAGATCGCCATCAACAATCATTCCCGTCCCCCCAGTTTTCCCGATGACAAGGATCATACAGCGGGCCGGCTGGTCGGGACGGGAGTCTTTTACCATAACCGCTTAATCGGCGGCGCCGGCGGGGTCAACGGCGCAATGAGCGAGCGCAGCATCGTGTTGCATGGCGGGTTGTATTGCTTGATGAGCGCGCACTCTGCGTCCTTCCGCTGCTGCTCGGTCCAATTGATCGTCATGTAGTAGGCGTAATAGAGCGCGTGGCCATTGGCTTCACGTTTCCAGTGAGCGTACTTTTCATGCTGATCGGTCAGCCGCTTGCTGAAGTCAGTAGTCTCACCCAGGTAGAGCAGGCGGAACTGGCGCGGCTTGTATGCGATGTCGGGAACAACAATCGCATAGATGCCTTGGATCGGTGCTATGAGCGCGGGCGCGAACAACCGCGGTTCGGTGAAGGTCAGATCGCCGTAGCGAATGCCCTGTACCTTCGGGGACATCCCTAAGAGGTTTGCGATGGGAAGTGATGGCATACTGGCCTCTCTTTCAAATACCACAGGTTGGGCTTCTGAGTATAATTACACCACAGGTTGTATGTCGAAGAAAAGACGAAAATGCGGGGATGATAATAACTGTTTTATTTTCAACGTACTAGGGATTTGGTGAATCCTCCCCGATGCAAGCCCTCAAAGCGACGACAGGTCACGAGATCGACCGAGCAACCGTCACCATGTTTGCGACGATCATTCCGACTTTACACATCGCGAGAACCGATCCGGCAACGACTCTGCGAGATGAGTAGAGATTCGAAGCAGTTTGTAGGCCACGACCTGGAATCGGGAGTTGTCGAAGTCTCCGTTTACGACAGATTGCCGATGCACTTATCCAAGGCCTAATCAATAAGAAAAGGTTGACCTTGCGAAAGAAGGGTACCGCATCATCTCGCTTCAGATCTTTCCAATAACCCGATGCGCTCTTCTAGGCGCCGCGGGTCAAATTGAGACCGTCTCCGGTTCCCGGCGCGCCTGATGCACACCGCCGCGGCTACGAATAGATTGAATCCCCAACCACTCCGTCCGGTTTGGCTGACGGGCCAGTCGATCTACCGTTGCCAATTCGTAGATCGTCCGGTGTAGATTTTCTCTTGCTCGCAGCCACCGGTTATTTCCAGCACCTGGACTCTTGAGTCTCATCCTGCACTTTCTCGTGAATTACCTAGCGGCAAGTTGACCGGTAAATCTGCTGCGAGAGATCGGCGTGGATTATGAGAGAGGCGATCCACCGGACTCATCGAATTACGTTGCCGCATCTGGGGAAATGTCCTATCTTGGTTGCACACGAACCCAAGTTTGTTTCAGCTTCTCAGATCTCCATTCATTCAGACTCTTTGTGGGAGGCGCAATGATATTCGGAAGGCAAATCGCGGCGGCCAGACTGGCTTTTGCCGACACCCAAATCGACTCTCAATTCTCTTCCGTTGCATCCCTGATCCGCCAATCAGGAAGTATCTCCGGGGCCAAGGGATTCTCGGGCAAGAAGATGCTCGACAAAGCTCAGATTGCCGCATCCATCCGCTCGCATGATCCGAGCCTCGACCCGGCCTCTGTCGATCGAGTTGCCGCGCAGCTTGCCGGCAAGCTCCAAGGAGAGAAGGCGCGAGTCGAGTTATGGATGAAGGTTATTGTCTCCCTGTTCTGCCTGGGGGCGGGGATCTACTTCCTGGTCAACTCCTCTGGCAATCCGGATCTGACCAAATGGGCCAGCGGCCTTATTGGAACGGTAGTCGGTTACTGGCTTGCATAGACCGATGACACCCGGCGTCGAGACCGAGAAATCCTACTTCGGGAGATCGATCACTGACCTCGTCGCCTTCTTTTTCGTCCTAGCTGCGGCCTCGTTTGCGATTATCGCGATCCCGGTTCAGGACCTGGGCACCAGGCTCAATACCGATTCATGGGTGCGGGTCGAGCATCTTTTCGGCGCGCTCCTTCTCCCTGCGGCGCTGGTTCTCTACGCGGCGAGCACCTACGTGTGGCGCGCGAGGCAAAGACGGCTGGCAAGAGGAATCTCAACTCTTGTGCCGGACACAGGGATTTCGAATCTCTTCTCCCCCGAGACCCAGAATCTCCTCGACTCCTACAACATTGAATGCCGACTGTCAGGCCCAATCGACGCCCAAGACCCCGATCCGACCGAGCAGCTGACCGGGCCGGAAATCGTTCTTCCCGGTATCAAAAGGCCCATCCTGATACTGCCCAGCCGCGCACTTGCGCGACTCAAGGTGAATCCGGATGCACTCAAGGCGGTGATCCTCCATGAGATCGGCCATGTGGTTTCGAGAGATAGCCGCCGGCTCGACGATACCAAGCGCGCCATCTCGATTTTTATTTGGCTGGTAGCGCTCTATTCGATCGCCTCGATCGGCGCTTCCTACCATATTGATAGCCAAAACGGAGACCGTTTAGAAGCGTTTCTGTCCGACATCGAGGGCAAGAGCCTGCTCATCGTCGCCACGCTTCAGATTGCCCTGTTCGCCGTCATGCGGTCGTTGCTCGATCCTCTTCGCGAAAAGATTGCCGACAATTTTGTGATCGCACGGATGGGAAGCGGTGCGGGATTGGCAGCCGCGGAGGCGATGTTGGCGGGCGGGGAGCAAACCCTGGGGCCGATCCGGGGTGACGTCAGGAAGCCGAGGCTCGAATGGTTCGTCCTGTTCGGCGCCTTGACCGGCATTGCGATGACCAACCTGGGCGGGTTCCTTTCCTATATAGCCACGGAGGTTGCCGAAGGCCGCAACGCGGCCATCGCGCAAAACTCGGCGGACGTTCTTTACACCTACCTGCCGGTCGCGATTTGCGCCTGGATGCTCTTAAAAGTTTTTCGCGAGGAGCGGAGCTTTTCGTTTCCGCAATTCCTTTGGATCTCGCTTCTGTTCGGACTCGGCTCCTGGATGGGCTATTTCGTCGACCACCTGATCCCTGTCGCGCTGGTGGCGCGTATTCCCGAGCAATACTCGAACGTAATTCGCGACGATGTGGGCGCAGTGGCCTTTGAAGGGGTGACGTCGGTTCTATCCGACAACCTCGAAAAGGCGCTCTACGGGTTTGCAAATGCCTTCGCCCTCTGCATCTTCGTAGCCGGGAGATGGCGCAAACTAATGCTTGCCCTTCTGATCGGCGCATACGCTGTTTTCGATTTTCAAGCCCGGGTGCACGCTCGCTCGATGCTCCGGTTCACCGAGTACGATCCCTATGCCTGGTCGGTGCTCTTCCTCGGGTTGATCGCCTTGCTCTTTGTCCGCCGCTACTCGTTCGAGGCTCGGCCAAGAGTCTACACCGGCTGCGTTCTCGTTTTTCTTGTTTGGGCGTCCCTGCGTTTCGGGGGATACAAAGAGGTCTCACTTCGAACCACAGTGGCGACGACAGCCGGGACCGAAAGCTTCGACGCGGGCAGGTGGTCGGAGGCGAAACAGCTGTTCCTCGAAGCCCATAAGAGTTCGAGACGCGGCCCAGTTCCCATGGTTTGGCTGGGAGACGTCGAAGACAAGCTGAATAACACAAAGGGCGCCGCGGACTGGTACGACCAGGCACTCGCAGTGAGGGGATGGTCGTCCTGGAATGAACGAGTATATGCTCTGGGTCACTCCGCCGATGAGCATACCGATCTTGGATCGAAGGCTGACATCGAGATCGCCCGTGGCCGCTTAACGCGAGTCCTTCAAATGCGGCGCGAGAATGGCCGGCTCGGAAAAAAGGACATAGCCTTTGCCCTGGGAGTGTATAGCTACCTGATTGCTGCCCACGGCTCAAACGAAGAACTGCCGCTCTCTCTCTTATTGCTGGCCGAATCGTGCAGCATCTTCCCCGATAACCACTTTTATGAAGGGTTCTCAAAAGACCCGGATATCGCGCGATTGGACTTGACGAATGGTCCGAGAGTCATTCCCCAGGATGCCGACGCTGTGCTCGGCGATCATCTGCCGTCCTATGCCGAGGATCTATGGCAGATCATGAAAGCCCACTGGAGCCTTCCACAGCAAATGGCGTTTGCAAGATTGCTCGCGTACAGCGCAGCCCACGGGTGATCGAAGCAAGGTCTGCGTCATGGCTGCTCAAATTCGAGCCATGTGCAGTTCGGAAGCATCCGGAGAAAGCTCGGACGGAGGCGATGTGAAGACGCGAATTCTCATGCGGGTGTGGCAGCAAGCGGAAGAATGGTTGGCCGACGCCTACCGGCGTGAAGCGGTCTTTTGCTCGGTCCGCGCCAACTCACAGGCAGAGGCGCTCGGTCGGCTCAAGACCGAGGCCGAAAGTGCGGTTGTTGCCCTGGCGCAGCCCTGGATTAAGAGTTGGCAGGGGAGGGACCCCGTCCCCAACTGTCCCGAATCCAAAATCAAGCTCCCGATCGATTTTTGGTATTGCAAGCTGGTAGATGAGAAATGCCCCCTTCAGGGCCAGTTATTCCTGGACGAACCGTCGCTGTTCTTTGAAGGTTGCTTAGCTCCTCCCAAGAAAAAGCAGCAGATCTTCGACATCGTGGCAGAGCGGAAATACGCGGGCTTCCATCATGTGCCCGGCCGGTACTTATGCACGGGCTGCGAGGACGATGGAAGAAAGGGCGCCTTTCGTTACTACTATCCGTGGGAACTTACTCTTCTCCAGACTTACTACCCCATCGCCGAGGGTGACTGGCCCGAATTCCGGCGAAAGCTCGTCATCAATGGCATCAACCTCGCTTCTGCCTCAAATGCCCAGTGCGCGCCTCACACAATTGAGCTTGCAACCCGAATCGATCCGGGTCTTGGCGCGGAGCACACGATTCTCGAATTCGACATTTTCAGGCCCGAACGGCACGAGTCTTGAAGCTTGAGCCAAGGAGTGAAGGGCCGAGTTGCCACTCTCAGACCAGACGGCGCGCACAGCCGAGCCTTTATCCTTTCGGGGATTGGATGGAAAACAATGCCCTTCGGGGAGTAACTCCACCGGAACGAAGGATTATCTGTCCCCTGGCGCATGACTCAGGTTAAGATTTCGACCTATTCCCTTTTCTCATCGAAGTTCCGGTACGAAAAGAGGCTCCATGCTTCGAACCGTCGAGGACCAGGCCCGTAAAACCTACTTCAGTTTGCGCCTTTCGGCTGCGGTCATCGCCTTCACCTTTCCGGTGCTGCTCTGGCTTGGAGGCTTGCACGCCGGGTTCACGTTGCGGGACTCCATGAGCGCCTACTACCACGCGACGCCGACCTCTCTGAAGGCGTCCGACACCGCATGCACGCCGGCCGATCCGTCACAGGTGCCGGTCTACCCGGAAGCTGGAATCATGAGGAACTGGTTTGTCGGCCTGCTTTTCGCCATCGGCGCGATTCTTCATTCCAACAAGGGGCACACCGAAAAAGAGGACTGGGCCCTCAGCCTGGCCGGCATCTTTGCCGCCCTGATCGCCGTTTTTCCGATGCCCTGGGCCTGCAAGTCCGGCTGCAGCCTTTCTGCGCACGGATTCTGTGCAATTTCCTTTTTTCTCTCGATCGCATTCGTGAGCCTGGTGTGTTCGAGAGATACCGTGCAGTTGCTGAAGCCCGAGAGGCAGACGTTCTACCGCAACCTCTATTGGCTGTGGGGCGGACTGATGGTTGTGGCGCCGGCCACCGCATACTGCTTCAACAAATACGGGTTTCGCACCGACTGCGCGATTTACTGGGCGGAGTTTTTGCGGCATTTACGCCTTCGGCCTCTATTGGGTGACGAAGACCTTCGAGATCAAAGAAATTCAGAAAGAGCAGGCAGCCAGGCCGGCCATTTTCGGCCAGCCGAAACTAACGATCGCGTGAGTGGCGCATAGCTCGTAGATTGGCCGCGGAAGCTTGATTCTGCTGAAAGAGTTATACTCCGAGCCGAAATCCTTTGCCTCTCGACCGTGCCCCATGTTGCTTCGACCCGGTTTCTGTCGGCCGGATCAGCGGCATGGGACTAGCCCTATTCGGCTATTTCATGAGATAGCCGCCTTCCTTGGAGATTCCCTGTGTATCTACGTAAATTGACTATCGGCAATTTTCGAAAATTGAACAAGATCGACATCGCATTCGAGCCTGGTCTCAATATCCTTGTCGGCCCGAATAACGTCGGCAAGACCGCCGTGATCGACGCCTTGCGCGCGCTGCTCGGCAGCCCCGAAGAGCAGGGTCCCAGATTCTTTGAAGATGATATCTATCGGCCGAAAGGCGGAACGCCGGCAGCCGCGATCGAGTTCCACTATGTCTTCAACGGCCTCGACGCGGATGACGAGGCTGACTTTCTCTCTGCTCTCGTTCCCAACGCGAAGGGCGAACTTGAGGCCCATCTGCACATCCGGTATGCCGATCCCGACAAGAGTACCGGCAGGCTGCGCGCGAAACGGTGGTGTGGACTTCACGAAGAAAACACGCCGGGCATCGACATGACCGAGAACTTGCGGGGCGTTTACCTGCCGCCGCTCCGCGATGCAGCGTCCGGACTGCGTCCGAGCCGGTCCAGCCAGCTCGCGCGGCTGATTCACATTCTTGCCGATGAAGCAGGCCGGCTCGGCATCGACGAAGCGCTGAAAAAACTGGACGCAGAGTTGAAACTGCATCCACCCCTGGTCAACATTCAGGCAGCGGTGACTGGCCATCACAGTCAAATGGTGGGCACCCAGCTGGCACAGGCTCTTGAGGTCGGCCTGAGCGGAACCGACTTCAAGCGGTTCTCTTCGCGCCTGTCTCTGACCGTCGATTCCTTTGAGATTGAGCAGAACGGGCTGGGGTTCAACAACCTCATCTTCATGGCGGTTGTTTTGAGCGAGCTATCACGGAATCAGGAGTCGGCCTACCGGGGTCTTATTGTTGAAGAACCGGAGGCTCACCTTCACCCCCAGTTGCAGGCCGTGCTGCTGCGTTACCTCGAGAACATCAAGGGCGTGAAGAAAGGCGGCCAGATCTCGAGCAAGTCAGAGGCCGCGGAAGTGAATGGGCGTGGCCAGGATTCTGTTGCCGACACATCAGGATCACAAAACCCTTCGGCAGAAGCGTCCACCCTGCCGGTTCAGGTATTCGTGACCAGCCATTCGCCGAACTTTGCGAGCATCGCCAAGCTCACGTCTCTAGTTTGTCTGCTCGAAACCGATCAGGGCGCGACCTCCTTCCTTCCCCGGAGCGTGGTATTCGGCAAGGGAAAGCTCGAAAAGCTCGAGCGCTATCTCGACGTGACCCGCGCCGAGATCTTTTTCGCCAGGAGGATCATCTTCGTTGAGGGCGCGGCGGAGCTGATGCTGGTCGCGGTTCTTGCCCAGAAGTGCGGCTTCAATCTGCGGGATCACGCAGTCAGTCTGATCAGTGTCGAGGGCTTGAACTTCGATTGCTTCATGCCCTTATTCGGCAAGGAAGCGATCCAGATTCCTGTCTCCGTGATGACCGATGCCGACCCGAGCGAAGAGGTGGAAGGCAAGACCGTGGCTCTCTATCCCAAGCTCGGCGACTCAGCAATTGTGTCCGACACTACCCAGTCGATGCTGAAGCTCGCTGACCCGTACGTTCAGGTCTTCCATGGGCTGAAGACGCTTGAATACGATCTGGCCCTTTACGAGGAGAATCGGACGGCGATGATCAAGACGCTCAAATCGCTGCATCCGAAGATTGGCGCGGAGGTCGAGAAGTCGGTGAGCGATGCGACCGAGGAGCCCGCCAAAGCAAAGGCGCTCTTTTCCGGCATGTTCGAACGCACGAGCGGCAACGTCTCCAAGGGCCGGTTCGGGCAGGCGCTGGCGCAGGAGTTCTTGCAACCCGGCGCCGCCTGCCGGTTACCCGACTATATCCGGCTGGCCATCGAGCATGTCTGCGCGGGGAAGGCGATCGAGCCATGACCACTCCTTCGAAACAACAGAAGGAAATCATCGAATACGGTCTGGCTCCCTTATCGGTGATCGCGTGCGCGGGCAGCGGCAAGACATTTACCGCCGTGAGAAGGGTGGAATCGGTGCAAACCCTGCTTGGCTCGGGACGGGGTCGTGTCGCCCTGCTCTCATTTTCGAACGTCGCGGTCGACGTTTTCGGGCGCAGTTACTCGGAAGGTCTCTCGAGTCGAGACAAAGGGGGTCGGGCGCGCGTCTCGATCGAAACCTTCGACGGGTTCATTACCGCTGAGATTTTGAGGCCGCACGCCAGCCGGACCATGGGATGTGAGGGCGCGCCCTTTCTCTTAATGGGCGCAGAGGATTTTCTTCTGAACACCCAGTACCGATTCTGGCCGAAGGGGCAGAAGTTCCCTGCCGATATCGAGGATGTCGAGGTCGAATACACGGCTGGCGGGGTAAAGTTTCTCTGCCGCGTCTTCTCGAAGACGCTTGAGATCGAGAACGGCCTGCAACCAACCGTCAGGCTAGGCAAGATCGGCGCCTATACCCACTCGCTAGGCCGCTACTGGGCCTATCAAACGTTGAAGCGAGAGCCGAAGATTCTCGCAGCCCTCGCTCGGCGCTACCCGCAGGTCATCGTTGACGAAGCCCAGGACATCGGCTCCATGCAGGTTGCCCTGCTTGAGCTCCTCACGGGCGCCGGCTCCGAGGTCACACTGATTGGCGACCCCAACCAAGCCATCTTCGAGTTCCGCGGCGCGGATGGATCCTATCTCCGCTCCTATCCTTCGCGCCAGGGAGTCATTGCGAGAGACCTTTTCATCAACTACCGCTCTGTGCCGCTGATCGTGACCGCTGCGAACAGCTTGGCCCAGCGGAGCGATCTCGCGGACCGCACGGAACCGGCCGCCGACAACGGAGTCTTCTTCCTGCCGTTCCGCAAGGGTGACGAAGGGAAACTCATCAAGGCCTTTGAAAAGGCGGTAGTCGCGGCCGGCCTTTCTCTCAGCAAATCGGCGATTGTCTGCCGAGCTGCGAAGAAGAAGCAGGCACTGCGCAATCTCGGCCAGGAGTATGGGCAAGGAACAACCAAGCTATTCGCCTCGGCCGCCATGGCGCGAGATTTAGCCGGCGACTATTATGAGGCCTTTCGAGTGACGGTCCATGCGGTGAGCGCGCTGCTCAAGAATCCGCCCCGGAAGCTGTGCTCGGGTTTACTTGATCCCTCGCGCTATCCGGAGCTCCGCAGTGTGCGCCGGCTCGTCTGGGAGTTCACGCGGAATCCCGCTCAGGGCCTGCCCTCGTGCATGCTCAGCATGGATGCGGAGTGGCATCCCAGGTTGGTCGAGCGGGTCAAGGGATTGCTCGACCGGCTCAAGCAGGGCCATCAACTGGACTTTCAGGATAACCTCAGCATGCGCCTCAAGAAGACCGGATTGCCGGTGGGTCCTTTGATTGCGCCGGGGGCGGAAAAGAGGGCCATCGACCTGGCGCTGCGGGTCGAGACCGTCCACGGCGTAAAAGGCGAGAGCTTGGACGCCGTGCTCTATCTGGCGGACAGAGAGCATGTGAAGGCCATCGTCAACGGGACCGGCACCGAACTTGGCCGCATCGGCTATGTGGCGGTTACGCGCGCGCGTGATTTGTTCTGGCTAGGAATCACCGAGGAGGATGCCGCAATCCATCGGGATGCATTGCGGAAGCATACCTTCGTCGAGCGCAACTATGATCCTCAGTTAGACCTTCCGCTTGCTTCACCGGCATAGACTCAATTTGTCTGAGAGCCGCGGGTGGTGCGCTCAACGCCCGATCGCATTCCCTCTTTCGCCGCGCTGCAACGGGGTTTCTGCGACGACTCTAAAAATGCTCGGCGTAGGAGTGGAGAGGCGTCTGCTCCGGCTCGTCCAGCTGGGCCAGCACGACCCGTTCGGCGCTCTTCCGCTTCGAAGAGGTATCGGACTCGATTCGGGCTTACGCGTATAGGTCTGAGAATGGCTTCGTGAGTGAATAGCGTCCGTACGGAATTGGTGTCAAGCCGGACTGCGCGGTTCCCGAACCCTACAGTCTGCCGGATGATTTCAGGGCTATGATGGATGAACAGCGGCGACTCCAGCGCCAGAAGCCAGCGAACGAGCGGATCCATATTGGTGGCGAGATTATCGTTCATCACCTCGTCAAGGAAGGCTGTTCCACCTTTTCAATCGGCAGTTTTGAGGATTTTGAGGATGATGTGAAGGCGATCTATTCCAGATTCTCAGTGGACGGCACCCACACCTAGAATTCCGTCGAACCGCCAGCGGGTGGCGAGGGCGCCTGATTTCTTGCGACGGGTTCTTATCGCGATAGACCTGACGTAACGCTATTCACGGGTTTCTCAAAGTTCTGCTTGCACCCCCAGGCAACGCAATTAATATCCGTCTATCCCAGCTTGGAATCACAGACCCTTTCGAGTAACCGATCAATTTGTTCACTCATGATTCGAATTTGCCACTTGACGCCATTTCGTCCAAGCTGAGACTCGGAACGAAGCTCTTTTCTGTCCGACAGATAGCTCCAAAGTCGTCTGGATCGAATTCTTTGAGTTCTGAAACTGCAAGATCCTCACCGCCGCCAACCTCCCAGGCTGCTGTCCAAAGTGCTGCGAGCAGGCTCACGCTATCCGCGAGCGACTCCACAGTTGCGTTGCGAATCGTATCGTTCTTCCACAGGATGGTTGCTCGCGCCTTCGGGCCCTGATCGGGATCGTCGGCGTCTATAATCGTCATCGGTGCGAGCCGCTTTTGCGACGCTTTCATGAGCTTGATTACCGAAACCCCTGCATCGTGACCGCTAGAAATCTCGAACTTCAAGGAACTCCCCTTTGCCAGCGCTGCATCAACATCCGTCAAAACCGCCGCAGGATCGACTTCCAACATCGTCTCTTCATAAATGCCGTGTATTTTAGAAGGTTTGGTTGTCTTGAACTCTTTGAACGCGTCGCTGTCTCGGGGAACCGGATATTTGCGCCTTCCGACTGATACCATCGGCGGTACCCCGTGATGAAGGTAGGAGCAGTGCAAGGGTTGCGATGCGTCTCCAACGTAGTGCGCCAGCACTCCTGCGGCAGCGACGAAATGGATCACATCGCCTTCCTGCAGATACTTCACCATCGCATCCCAAATTTGCCACACCCTAAAGGGCAGAGCGCCTTCTTCGGGACCTACGTTCTGTGCCGCAAATCCATCAAAGTATTCTTTCCATTTGCTCGCCGCAACATATTTTGAATCGGTTACACAGCTATCCAGCAGAGATGGGCCTCCATCGATGTTATAGATATCGATGTCCGCAAAATGCTGGATTGCCTCATTGGGATGAGTTCCTTGCTGAGTTACCCAGATGTAGTCAGGCACGTCAGCAAGCGGCACAAATCCTTTACGGTCGACCTTGAACCCGGAGCTATCCGATATCGTCTCGTCGCTGAATCCAATCAACGACTGGTTCTTCTTCATCAGCGTAGAGAGATTGTCAGAAAGTTGGTCGCACGCCTTCCAACCGATGGCGAAATGCCCAATCTTTCCCCAATATTCGTCATGGCCCAGGCTCCAGTCTCGCACCACTTCTGCGTCGAGCGAGCGGCAAATACTGGATAGGAACGAACCGATGGCATAGGCACTCGTTGATCCATCTGGCAATCGAACCCGTTGGCCACCCCATTGCATGGCGATTGGCCGAAGGCGTCGGGCATCAGTACCGTGTTCGGCAGAACCTGAGGCCGGTTTTTCATCCTCAGCCGAGGTGGATTGACTGGTGCTGGGGGGATCGTAGAACCATATCGTCCCCGAGTCGCCGGGATGAGTGAAAGGTCGGCAACGGTCGGCTTCTTTCGATTCTTGAGGTTTAACATTCCTAGGACCGATCAGAACATCCGTTGCGTATTCGAAGCCGCCGTTCGACTCGTATCGAAAGAATAGCGCCTTAATCTCACCTTGAGAGATGCCGCTGAACCCTCCAAATGCACGAACGGGGCAACCAATCAGGTCCAACGTCACAGTCGTGTCGGTCGCGTTAAAAACTTCGCCTATCTCCCCTATTCCAAACGCTTGGGATGTCCAATCCCTGATGTCATTGATCTTAACGAGACCAGCGTCCAGCGTTAGAAGAGTTTGGGCGTTTCCCCAGGAAGGAAAAATGTCCGAGAAGGCCTTGCGGTCTACGGCGATATTCGAGGTCGTACCAATTGGTGGTTTGTTCCCGCGGATGAACGCGTAAACGGTTTCGCCATCTCCACCCGCAACATGCCGGTTCGTTAACGCGTAATACGATCCGCCTTTCCGCACCAGACATGCGACAGTCCCAGTGGCTTCCTCCCCTTGGTGCGTACGAAAGCAAGAATAGCCTCCGCCCACTAGCTCACTGGAGCGAAAGGGGCCCAGCGACGGCGGAGGCAATGCCTCATCAGGCGTTGCTTCAATCACGCATGTCGGGACGAGACGACCGTCTGGAAGGTAAAGAGTCTTCGGCACGATCTCTCCACCCAACGCACTTTTGTCCTGCCACTTTTTTACAAATACCAATACAGCCGGCCAAGACCAGGGGCGGACGATTGAATTGGAGAGTGTTCTAGGCTCGTCTATCATCGGCACACCCGCTGGCCTTGGCCGATCAGGAGGATGCAATGCATACCAATCCTTTTCATTGATTAAGTAACGGCCGATAGCAGTTCCTACAACGTTCTCCAGTTCAGAAAGGTGGACGTGGTAAGCCTCACGTGCGTCCAGCAGATCCTTGATCGACACGGACGCATAGTCGCGTCTGGGTGGAAAAATTCTTGTTGGAGCCTTGGGCCGTCCGGTTTGCAGCGGCATTTTGCCCTTTTCGGATGAGGTCAACTGTGGTTCCGAGGGAGGGATTTCGTCGGGGTTCATGAGGATCTCCTAAGCTCTCGCTTGTCAATGCGACTGATATACCAGCGACTACTGGCTCATCGTCTCCGTCACGCCTTGAACCCTTCGCACCCCGAACTACGGACGGTCAGATGGGCGAGTGTCTAAGTGGGAGAACTCTAGCACAGATGTGGACTAAATCAGGGCGGTCGCAGGCTCCAAAGGAACAGTCGTCGGGGAGGGAGAAGCCAGCCGGAACTGATCGCGTTCTGTGAATTGCCACTCTACTTCTGGAATGTTCGCGGTCTTGCAAATGAGGCGGGGCAGGTGCTGGCGCCAGTACAGGCTCTGCGCATCGAGAGCGCCGGTATCTTTTTCCAATTGTTTCTTGGGGCATCCCCCCATGCATATGGGAAGGAAGGAACAGACCGAGCAGGTCGCCAGTTGCGTCGGATCGAACTCCGCCCACCAGCGCTCGTCAGTGGTGGAACTCTCGTTGTTCAGGATTCGAAACGTCTCTCGATCGAGCGTGCCGACCGAGCGCTGTATCTCCGAAACCTGAAGGCCGCACCTGTACGTCCTGCGATCCGCCCCAATCACAATGGCGTTGTTCGATAATGCTGCACAGACCGAGGTCTTGGGAGCCGCATAGCCGCTGGGAGTTTCGGGTTCCTCCATGGCCTCGGGCGGGAGAAGGCTGGAGGCTCGTTTCTTGAGCCGATGGAACTCGTCGTCCGGCAAGCCAATCCTCTCGACGAAGCGGCTCTTCTCTGTGTAGGCAGCAACGCGGGCCGGCTGGAAGGTGGCGCGAATCTTAGCGTGAAACCAACCCTGGGCAAGGGCGAACTCAACGAAGGGGATGAAATCGGCCTGATTGCGATTGTCGACGTTATAGCGAATGTCGACCCGGCAGACGTGAACGAGCCTTGAAACCAAAGTGGCAGCCTCGTCGAAGCTCGAACGCTCACGATCGTCCTTGCGCGTGAACCGTCGGCGATGGTTGTGGTTTTCTCTCAGCCCATCGAAGGTAATCTGCGCTTGCCGGATACGATGTCGTTCGATGAACTCTTCGACATCCTCAGGCCAGGCAGTGCCGTTCGAAATAATCGAAGCGGAATACCGCACCCCTAATGTGGAACAGAAATCCTGGATAGCGCGCGATGCCTGTTCGAGGAAAGGCAGGTTCAGCGTCGGTTCACCTCCGTACCAGTCAACGTGGAGGCTTCTTCGGGAGGAGCCTTCGAGCAGCCCGGCAATGCTGCGAAGAATCAGGGGGATATCGCGAGCATCCAGGGAATCCGGGCTGCGCTCCTCGTAGCAGTAGAAACAGCCTAGATTGCAGTCGAGAGTCGTAGTGATCGTGACAACAACCGGAGCGTTTCTCCTCGCTTCCCAATGCATCCTCTGGATGGCGGCGAGTTCGTCGAAGAAGTCTTCAAGAACAAATTCCTGAGCGGTCAGGAGTTCAAGAGACCGGGAGTCGACGGCGATCTCGTCCTCATGATCCTGTCCGGTCAGGCTTTGGGCAAGCGCATGGGAATCGGGACCGGTGAGATCCATCATGCTGCCGGTGCGCGCGTTAAAGAGCAGCCAGGAGTTCTCCGAAGTTGGGAGGGCGAAATTATATGCCGACGCCTTCATGGGGGCGACCTCGAGCTCTCAAGCGGAATACGCTGAAGGGGGAAATGAATTGCTATTCTTCGCCTCAGGTTTAGGGAATTCGCAAACCCCTGGCAGCATTCGATCGCGGGATTGGCACAAAACGACCCTATCCCCCGACACGCGACTTCCCTGCCGACAACCAGCGACCTATTCGGTCTCGACGACCGCAAGGCAAGTGTTGGTGCCACCGCAAAGCCGGGCACCGATCGGCTTTGCAGGCTTGAGGTGTTCGTCAACCAGATTGACCTCGAGCTTGTGAGCGTGGGCTTGCGCATGAGGTTCTGTTTCAGAAACGATAAGTTTGATCGCCTTGGGATTTGCCATAATCACCTCGCATTGGATTCAGGTAAACATACCAGGCTGCGCGATAGTGACTTATATAACTCTCTGCTGCTTCGCTCTGTCAATCGAATATTTCGTTAAATCATGATGAATACCTAAAACGCCTTGATGACAGAACGTAACAAGCTTCAAGCAGCTACTGGCTGCTCTAATCGGTCGTCATCGCTCGTCTGTCTTTCACATGGCGAAAGCCATCGATTTCCAGCGACGAAAGTAGAATGAGGCGGGTCTTAGCTGGGGACCGAGACCGCCGGCGGTCAAACTGAGACCGTCTTCGGTTCCGTCCTCTCTCTCGAACCCCGTTCGTTTCTTCGAATGTGCGCACGAACTCGGGATACCAGGCTGGGAATTGAAGTTGTCTTCAAAATGAAGTCATCTGCGCCCGCGTCGAGCGATCCGGTTTCGTAAAGCTCACCTTTCATCGCGGTGAACATCAAGATCGGAGCGGTTACCTCTAACTTGCGCAATTGGCGAATCACTTTGAGTCCATTCCCCGTCCTCGGGTGGTCACTTCGTGCCGATCGAAGGTCAAACTCCACGAGGATCGCGTCGAATCGCGCCGCTCCAGCAGAAGACAGGGCGGATTCAACGGTATTGGCTAGTTTGACTTCGAATCCAAGACCCTCAAGGGTCCGTGCGAACTCGGCGCAGATAACCATCTCGTCGTCCACAAGAAGTATCGAGTTCATGAGGCCTCCAAGCTGCGAAAACTAGTTGGCCGCAGTTCCAAGGGTGATTTCTAGGGGTGATTCGGGTCCAGGCGCAAGTACGTGAAAAGGAGAGGCTTCCCGCTTGGCTTCGCGCTGCCGCCTTCTGGCTCGACCGTTACGAAGACCGCGTCGATCTGGGAAATGGTCTTGGCGTCGTTCGACTTCAGTACCCAGCGTTTCTGGTTCGCGTCATCCTTATAGAGGAGACCCAGGCTAACGGCGTGCTGCCGGTCGGCGCCGCGGCCGCCCCAAGCCTGGAAGACGCCGGCCTTCTTGAGGCCAGGTTGCTGGTCGAGATCGTAACCATAGAAGATGAGCGATTTGTCCTTGGTGTAGAACACGCGCCCGAAGGGCTTTTGGGTGTCGCCCGACTGGCTGACATCATAGATTTCGGCGATATAGAGGTTGCGGGCACCGATCAGATTCCGGATGTCGCGGTCGCGGTCGAGCAGTTCCCTGCTGTCGGCGATTTGCTTGTCTTTTTCCTCGATCGCTCGATTGAGATCATTGACTTGGCCCTTAAGCGCGAGCGATTGCTGCGTGTCCTCGGAGGTCTCCTTGCCGATCAGACTGAGTCTTGCCTCGAGGCTCGACGCATTGGACTGCACTTCGGCCAGTTTCCGGTTCAGTTCGGCGCGTTCCTCAACACTGCGATCGAGGTCGGCTCTCCGGTCGGCCAGTTCCCTTTCCACCTGGTTCAGCTGATCATTCAAACTGGCGATCTTCCCCTGATCCAGGCGGGTCTGATTTCGCAATGCGGCAGCCTGGTCATCGGCCGGCGCGGTCTTCTCTTCATGCGCTGGTGCGGGGGCCATCAGCGAGGGATTTGGACCGGGTTCGACTCTCGAGGTGATTGGCACAGCCGATGGAACGGCCGCCGCAGGACCGTGTCCCCGTAGAACGCCGATTCGATAGCCTGCGAGGCTACAAGCCAACAGGATCGCGGCTGCCGCCGCGAAGCGGAACGCATGTTTCGATCTCGGAGAAGCTGGCCGGGAGCCTGGATGGCCGACTGGACGGACAATTGGAGAAGCCGGCTCGCGTCGGAGCGTCTCCATCAGGGTCGCTTCAGCCTCTTCGAGTGACCAGCTACCCGGCGCATCCTCCTCGTCTCCGTCCGCAGAAGACTCGGCACCCATGGCGGGGATTGTCGAGGCGATCAGGTGTTCATATTCCCGTTTGGCCTCCCGGCAGGATTCACAATGGACCAGGTGTCCCGTAAGCCGCGCTGATTCTTCGGCTGTCAGTTCTCCGGTAGTCGAGAGCGCGCAAAGCTCCTGAAACTCCCGGTGGGCATCTGCCTGCATCGTCCGGACTCCGTTGCTGGAGCCGTTATGTCCTGTTTCACTCACCCTAATTCGCTCACTTTGGTTCACTCACTTTGACCGCATCTTTTCGGGTAGAACGAATTTGCGCATCCGTTCCAACCCGCGATAGTAGTGACTTCTGACGTTGACGAGAGATCGTCCGGTAAGCTGGGCAATCTCCTTGAGGGCGTACCCCTCGAAGAAGTAAAGCCGGATGGTTTCCTGCTGTTCCGGCGTAAGCCGGGCGGTGAATCTTGCCATCAGTGGCTTTCCAAGGATACCTTCCACCGACTGCTCGTGGAATGGAAGTTCTTCTCTCAAGTCGGCCAGGCGGAAAGCCGTGTCGTCCAGTTCCTGGCTCGAATAGAAGTGGCGGGAGTTCAGGTAGCGCCGCCTGTCAAAGGCCAGAAAGTAAGTCAAATGCAAAATCCAGGAACGAGCAACCCCGCCCGTTGAATCAAAAAGGGCTGCCTTGCGAAAAATGCGAAGGAAGGCCTCCTGCACCAGATCGTCTGCTTCGGCCTCGTTCCGCAGGATTCGGTAGGCGGCGTTGCGGACCGATCGGGCATAACGGCGGAACAGGGCGCCAAGGGCCTCTTTGTCTCCCTCACAGATCTGTTCCATCAGGAGTTCGTCAGAGATCTCAGATATTTGGATGACGGATCCGGCTACCCGCTCCGGTGAGTCGATTGAGGATTGAGCACAATCGATGGGTTCCGTTGGGGGTTCAGGCGCACTATGGCCTAGTCCGAGCGCTTCCGGTGTGCTCGCCAGAGAATCGGGGAAATAGGCGGCTTCGGAACTCATGCGGCCTCTTTTGCGAAATCGATGTCACGAAAGGGTGATCGAGAGGTTGGCTTTGATCATCTATTTCCGAACGCTACTTTCTAGGCTCCGCAGCAGATCCACAGTCGCGGGCGCCTTCGACCACAACTATAGTTGCTGATTTTGAGTATACAAAACTATAGTTGCTATTTCAAGAATGACCTGTCGGCCACGATTATCACGTGGCCAAGCCAGTTGGAGCGGACATCGCGCGGAAATCAGATACGCCAAGAGAAATATTTGGCTCCGCGATAACGCGTCTGCGCACGAAACAGCGCAAGTCTCAAGCTACTGTAGCGGCCGGTGTGGGTTGCGAGGAGTTTTATCTTCGGAATATCGAGCAAGGCAAGGAGAACCTGTCGTTCGACGTGATGTACGCTATCGTGGGCTACTTCAAAATGTTGCCGTTGAGTAAATTCTGGTTGTTCGCTGAAAAACTCGCAGATTCGAAGAGTCCAGACGTCACCTCCGCAGCGTAATTTGGCAGCTTTCCGTTCAGGTTCAAAAACGATATAGAAACTATAGTTGCTATTACTGCTTACGTGTCATCGGTCACGATTGGCGTGTGGCGAAGCCTCTCGGTGCAGATCTAAAGCGAAGGTCAAAGACACCAAACGAGATTTTCGGGCGGGCTGTGACTGATCTGCGGATGGCAAAGAATCTTTCGCAAACATCGTTGGCGGAATCTCTAGGATATAGCACCTATTACTTCGGTCGGATTGAGCGTGGAAAAGCCAACGTCAGCTGTGATGTGATGGCGGCGGTGAGCTCCTATTTCAATATGTCAATTGGCCAATTCTGGACGTTTGCAGAAAAGCTTTCAAAGATCCAAGGCGTTAAGAGGTAACTATTTCGGTCTTTCCCGCCCTCCTGCCTGCCAGTCTGCTCGGCCCAGCGCCGTCTCACTACCCTCTTCCTTTGACTTGACCTTCGAGAGGTTCGAGAATGTTGAATCAGCTGCGTTGCTCGGTGCTGATTCAGATCCGGCTAGATCCCTTGGCCCCATTGCACCACCAGTGAGCGGCCTGAATGTTGTCCGGGTGATCATCTCGCCAAGCCCCGCCCATGCCTCTCGGGTTGATATGGTCCGGTACGACGTCGCCGTAATCCGTGAACTCGGCACCGCAGATGCCACACTTACCTCCCTGGGACACGATCTTTCTATCGAGCAGCTTTCGCATCTCTCCGTTCGAGCGGAGCTCACGGTACCCTCTCGGATGAAGTGGATCTTCAATTCGGCGTAAACCGAGCTGTCGAACTGCCTTCGATTTCGGAACGACTTCCCTGCCGCAACAGAAACGCGAACGATGGATGGGACAGACCTGGTTACGACGGAGTCTCATAACTCTTCTCCTCATTGCGATTGAACTGAGCGGGTTGGCGCCATGTCGCTGCGACCCTGAAAGGGTGCGGAAAGCAGGTTGAAGGCGGGCCCGCTTGACTTTTGTTACCCAATGGGTAACACTACTATCCATGTAGAACGTTACCCAGCGAGAAATGAATGGAAATTTCCGCCAGCGACAGCAAACTTCGACGTGCCCTTGAGGACGAGAAGATGCGACAGAAGGTCTTCGGAACGGATACGGCAAAGAAGCTGGCCATACGGGTGACGGCTCTCGATGCCGCCGATTCGCTAGCCGACTTCTGGCCGCCCAATTCCGGACCGGAGCGCTGTCACGAGTTGCAGGGCAAGCTGGAAGGAACGTTTTCGATCGACCTCAACCAACCCTTCAGGCTCTTGTTTCGGCCCGTTGAGTCAAATCCGCCGACGGATCGCTCCGACGAGCAGGCAAGGTGGGAATCCATCAAAGCGATCGAGATTGTTGCAATTGAGGACACACATGGATAGGGGAACTCAAATTCGTCTCCAGCCCGATGCCATTCCGCACCCCGGCGAGATGGTACAGGAGTATCTCGAGCTGAATGAGTGGTCTCAGCGCGATCTCGCGCGACGGACAGACCTGGCGCCGAAGACGATCAGCGAGATTTGCAACGGCAAAGCACCGATTACCCCTCCTACGGCTCTCGCCTTCGAGAGGGTCTTTCGGCGTCCAGCCCACCTGTGGCTGAATTTTCAGCGCCGCTATGACGAAGCGCAGGCAAGAGCCAGGGAATCGGTGAGGTTTTTCGAGTGGAGCGACTGGCTCAAGAAATTTCCCCTAAAGGAAATGCGCGAGAGAAATTTCGCGATACCGGAAGGCGCTTCGGACATGGACGCGGTGCTGAACTTCTTCGGAGTCTCTTCCCCGGAGAGCTGGCGGACGGTCTGGAATGCCTATTCGGTCGCTTACCGACAGACGCATGCTTTCAAGGTGCGAGAGGAATCGGTTGCCGCATGGGTCCGCGAGGTTGAAATCCAGGCCAGGGCGTTCCCTTTGCGGAACTACGATGAGCATCTCTTTGTCGCTTCCCTGCCCAAGCTGAGGAATCTATCGCGTCGGCGCGTGGATGAAGCGATGATGGGCGCTGTCCAGGAAACCTGCGCCAACTTCGGTGTTGCGGTTGTCATCGTGCCCGAGCTTCCCAATACCGGGATCAGCGGCTGCGCCCGGTGGCTGACCGACACCAAGGCACTGGTGGGTCTGACACTGCGCTATAAGACGGACGACCAGCTCTGGTTTACCCTGTTTCACGAACTTGGCCACATCCTTCTTCACCGCAGCAAGAGATCGTTCGTTGTCGACAACGCCGCCGAGGATCTGATCGATCGGGTGGTTGATCCGGAGATGCAAAAGTTCGAATCGGAAGCCAACCAGTTTTCTTCCGATACTCTCGTTCCCCCCATCGAGCTGAGCGAGTTCTTGCGCAAGAAGGAATTCACAAGTGATTCGATTTACGCATTCGCCGAGCGTATTGGCGTCGGCCCGGGAATCGTGGTGGGGCGGCTTCAGCACGACAAGATTCTGAAACCGCACCAGGGAAACGTGTTCAAACAGACGCTCAAGTGGGCCACCAAGAAGGAGGATTGAAATGATTGGTAAGATCTTTATCACCAGTTCTGGCTACGACCCGGAATACGGTAGGCATGTACATGATCCATACCTTGGACCCTGCCCCACGCTCGGCGCCTGCCGGCCCGACATACGGCGGCAGCTGAAAGAAGGCGACCACATCTTCGTGGTCTCCGGCAAGGTACAACACGTCAGCCAATACGTCATGGCCGGATTCGAGATCGATACCAAGGTCGGTGCGATGGACGCCTACCAGATGTTCCCCGAGCTGCGCCTGCGCAAACGCAAGGATGGCCAGCTGACCGGAAACATCATTGTCGACGCCTCCGGCCAACAGCATAAGCTTGACGACCATGACGCGTTCGATCGGCGCATCGAGAACTACGTCATAGGAAAGAATCCGCTCATCCTTTCGACATTGGAAGAAATCGCCGAGGGAAGACGCCAGACCATGGAAGCGCTCTGCGACATTCTCCAGGCCCGCGGCGACACACCGATCGAAGTGGTCGGACGCTGGGGCAAGAAGCTCACGGAGAGGCAAATCCTTCAACTGCGCGAATGGCTGGCGAACCTCAAGGCGACGGTGCAATAAGGAGACCAGAAATGCGGCAAGCGGCCATCAGTGAAAAGCGGTCTACTTCTACTTCCGCCAGGCGGGCGATGCAGTATTCCTCTGCGGATGTCGCCGCGGTGCCTTCGCCCGATTTACCTACCCAGTGCGAAATTGTTTCGGTTGGCAAACGCCGCAACGGCAGCGCACGCTACTGGTGTCTCCGCCATCGTGCCGATGCGACCGAGAAATACGGTCGCCCGGCCAAAGCGTGCCGCAACGCCGGCCAGAGGCCAATCGATCCCAAAGACATCTTGACGCTCGATCTCGACGAGTATGCCGGAGGAATCGCCTTGTGGGGCGCATCGCCTCCCATCTACGACACGACGATTTTGCCGCTGGAGCGAGGCATCCACGTGCATGCGCGCCCCGAGGCCGACGCGGCGAAAGAGATCGACTTTAGCTATGCGGCGGTAAAGATTGTGGGATCGATCGTGCCTGAGAGCGGCATCTTGATTTCCGAGGCCGACGCCGTGCATTTCATGACGAGCTCCGTGTTTGGCGTCAAGATGAGCCATATCGTGTGCGCGCATTGCTGCCACCCGCATCTCGATGCCGACTGGTTCAGCACCCATGCCCACAGCCGCCACCTGTGCAGTGCGTGCGGGCGATACTTCAAGGATCTTCAGTCCTCGGTCGGGAACCCCATTTGCGGCGTTAGAGAAGCCTGCGGCGCAAAAGCGCCACAGCTCAAGAATGCTCCGGAAAAGCTCGTCATTCAGCAATCGGATTATCCCGGCGGCATCCAGATCTGGGGATCGAGCCCGGCACTGCTCTGGACCAGCCCGACCGCGGAGAGCAAGGGGATCCATGTCCATGCCTTTAAAACCATCGAGGGACTTCCGGCCATCGATGAAACCTTCTTGGCCGTGGTGATCGACGGAGTTAAGCTCGATCCTCAGCAGGTTCGCGTATTGATGGCGCAGAGAACGCTGCTCTCGCTGAGGAACCGTGTTGCCGCTATTGACTGCCCGGAGTGCGCGGCCCCGGTGTTTGAGAGTGGTCTTCTCGCTTTCACGCCCCAGATGACGCACACGTGTCCAAAATGCTATGCGCGCTTCACGGCAAAGGGGCGACTGCGGAAGACGATCGGCAATCCCCTCCCCGGCGTCCTTCCGCTCCTTGCCAAGAGCGCACCGAGGGCTCCCCAACATCATGAACTGACGCTCTGATCGTGAGACTCATGCGATCGCGAGGTTCCTTGTTGTTGCGTCGGTGGCTGGTTGCCGGGCTCGATCCCCGATCCGCATTGTCAAGGAAAAAATGGATCGCAATCGGCCTGCTGCATAGTCAAAGCCCTGGTGGATCGACCAATAGAAAACGCTCCAGGGGGCTTGGGCCTTGCTGGAAGCCGAAAGCAAAAGAACGACCGGCCGGAACAGCCGGTCGATGGAACACCGGTGAAGGAACGCACCGAGCACACGAGGCATTGTCATGACTCCAGTGGATCTCGACCGATCAACTGAAACACCGAATGCACTTGCCGAGTGTCCCATTCCGATGACGCATCGCCGTCTCAAACATGCTCACTTGCTGTGGCACCAGTGCCTCGATGCCTATCACGACCCGGAGCGGTTTCTGGCCAATTTGAATGCGACCATCGAGGCGCTGAGAAACGTCACCTTCGTGGTGCAGAAGGAGAAGGCCGCCTTCAAGGATTTCGATGCCTGGTACATACCGCGCCAGGAGATCCTGAAGTCAGACGCAACGGCCAAGTGGCTCAACCAAGCGCGGGTGACCATCGTGCACCAGGGCGATCTTGAAAGCTCCAGCCACGCCGAGGTTCGGATCGTGACCTACGAGGAGAAGACACTGTGGAAGGGCGAGGTGCCGATTCAGGCTCCGGCAAAGCTGATCCTCGAAAACCCCACGCTGCTAGCACTGCTCGACACGTCCAAGGACAAACTTCCCGATTTGGCGGACTCGATCCTGCTCATTGAACGGAAGTGGAGCACCAAGGAATTGGACGGACGGGAGATCCTGTCAGCGCTCGCGCACGTATACGGTCTCCTCGCCGACCTTGTTCTCGATGCGCACAGCCGGCTCGGCAAGTTGGCTTGTATTCCGGTAGAAGAGCTGCATCCCGATTTCCGCGCTCCGCACGACAGGACGGGGCTCTTGCGCTGCATGTCGGCGGGCGCCGAGGAAAGAACGGAACGCTACAAGACGGACAAAGAGACCGAGATTGTTGCCTCGACAGAAACCGTCCGGAAGTCGATCCCTGTGAAAGAAATCAACGAAATCGTGGGCCGATACGGCATCGATCCGAGGGGATCGAACGCTGAGATTCGGAATCAGGATCCGGTCGAGTTCGCCGAGTGGATCCTAAAGATCGCAAAGCGGATCTTGAGACGCGACAAACATCACGACCGGTTCATATTTATCCGCGATGGTGAGGGAAAGTGGCATCAGATCAACGCCAACACCCAGGATCGGACCGAGAAGATGGTTCTGATGCAGATGATCGCGTCTTTTGTCGAGAACCACGCCTGCGATGCGCTGGTCGAGGTCGGCGAGATGTGGACCGCGTCCATTCCCATTGAGCTTTTGCCGGGCTTCAAAGGTGCAGGACATGCCCGCGATCGAGGTGAGCTTCTTTCCGTGGTGGTTGTGACCCGCGAAGGGCTAATTCGCCAGTATAGGACACCGTTTACCAGAGGCCCATTCGGCGGATTGAAGCTCGGCGACACGGAAGAAATGAAGGGTTTTCATCCCAACTATCTCACCCCTGTATTCCGCGTCTGGCAGCGGCAACAGTTCTACAAGACACAGGACGGCCGCAACAGCATGGTGTGGGAACCCGATCTGCTTGCCCCGTGCCCGTGCGGCGGCCCCAAGCGTTTTGGAGAGTGCTGCGAGAGCTCGCTTCCGAGCGCCGATCGAGGGCATGTGCGGGATAGAGCCCTCGAGGCCATCTCCACCGGCGATCTCGATCGCGCCGAATCGATCGCGCGCGCGGGCCTGGCTCAATACGTGATCTGGGTTCGCCAGCACACGGCCGCCGCGATCCACATGGGCCGAAAGTTTTACGAGAACATCGTCGATGTCGATGCGCTGGCTCTCGAGTCCCTGATCGACACGATGATCCATGCCCTGGAATTCGCTCAGAAAACGGACTTGATTCTGCCCCAGTTCCAGCGCCTGCGAGGCTCGGTCGGCGTGCCTCGACTGGCAACGCGGATCGGAGCCATCACCGCCCGATGGCTGTTCCGGTCCGGACATCAGGAAGAGGCAGTTCTCGAACTCGACCGTCTGGGCCCGCCGAATCAATTGTCCGATACCCTTGCGATCTGGCTCGTGGTTGACAACTATGATCTTTCCGAGAAGCAACGAGGGAGCCTGCTCTCCCGTGCCATCGAAGTCGCGGCCTCTAACGAAGAGAAGCACCTGGCGCGGCTGGAGCTGGCCTCTTTTTACCTGGCCAATGGCAAATCCGCGCAGGCGTTGTCTCTGGTACAGGCAATCGTGGATGAGACTGCATCGGAGAAGGCCTCGGATGAACGATCGAGCGCAATGGTCTTGAAATGGGTGATCATCGGCGTTGACGCTGAGTTTCCGCCGGCATTCGAAGCGATGAAGGGACAGAACGAAGACAATGACCGGATTCGAAACGGAGTCTTTCTCATCGATCGCGGAAGGTATGTAGAAGCCGAGGAGATCCTCGGTGAGCTTGCAGCGAACGGAGATATCAATGCCATCCTGCTGCTCGTCGATGCGCGACTGCGCTCCCAGAGAAGCGATGCCGCCCGCGAAATGTTTGTGTCGATTGTACGGGAGCGGGTTCCAGAAACCCTGGCGTATCCCTATGCACATGCGCTCGCTCTGCTGGTTTCTGCGGGCGGCCATCGAGATCTGAAAGAAGATGCGATCGCGCTTTTGTCCGCGATCCCCGCAGCGGGAGGAGAGCAGGACGAGCAGGTGCGGACGATGCTCGAAATCTTGAGGCAGATGTGATTGTGGTATGTATTTACCTCCAATGTCGCGACAGTTTCCATCCCCTTCTATTGGCGAATGAAGCGACTTTCGGTCCTTCTCCGATTGAGACCGATTAAGCATGTCGTTTCTGGAGCTTTGAAGAGTAAAATAGCACGAACAGCGTTCACAATTGGGAGAGGGTTTATGTGCCTGTGGAGCCTTCATGCCTTAGAGGCAATGCTTCGCAGTCCGTGGAGGTAAGGGATGGGATCGTTGTATTTGAATAGCCTTTCCGCCGAACAGCGGAAGGACCTAGAGGGTCATCTCCATCAAGCGCAACATGGGAACTGCTTCATATGCGAAAAGCCCATTGATTTTCAACTCCACGCTAAGGCAATCGATATTGACCACGTCGAGCCTCTGAAGGTTGGGGGTAAAGACGATCCCAGTAACTTCGCATTGACCCATTCCTCTTGCAATCGATCCAAGCAGGCAAGTGATCTTCGCGTGGCCCGAGTCCTGGCCAGATTCGCCGCGATCCGCGATGAGGTTGCGAAGGACAATCGTGGACCGAATTTGAGCGATGTCCTTCGCCACTATGATGGAGCAGCCCATGAACTTCATCTGACAGTGGGCCAAGACTCCGTAAGTTTTTCCTTTTCAGAGATTGGAAGAAACGAAATTCACAAAGTTCCGCTTTATCGAGATGATTTGAGCGGGCTGCTTTATTTCTTTGCAAAGTTACCGATCGAATACTTGTTTCACGATGACCGAATAAATCCCAGATCTGTTGGTGGAAGTCTGAACGGTCTCATTGATGAGTTTCACAAGAAGCGGCCGCAACTTCAAGTGTCTCTCGGATGGACGGTGATTGACGGAGATCACGGGAATGCCAAGGTAAAGGTGTTCGATGGACAGCACAAAGCGACTGCGCAAGTCTTGCTCGGTGTTCGCGAAGTGCCTCTACGAATCTTCTTGAACCCCAACCTCGACGTATTGCTGTCTGCGAATACAAACGCCGGAACAACACTACGCCAGATCGCCTTTGATAAATCTGTTCAGCGGCATCTTGGCAGCGCGCTTTTCTGGGATCGTTTGGATAGATACAAGAAGGATCGCGGACTCCTTCCAGATGATGACAGCTTCTCTGAGAAGGACCTGGTCAATCACTTTAAGGGCGAGTGGCGCGAAATGCGCCGATACATTTTGGATGAAGTTCGCGATAGCATCACGCACCACCCAACAAACAAACTGAAGGACTATATTGATTTTGCCGGCAAAGGCGGGGAACGACCACTATCTTACAGTTCGCTTGAGAAGACGTTTTACTCGTTCTTCATCTTTGGAGATGCTCTGGAGACCCCATTGAATTACGGCGTTGAGAGCAACGAAAATCCCCGAGAGTTGGAGAAAGAGCAAATCCTACAGCTCATGAACACAATCGCTGAGAAAATTTACGTGGGTAGATTTGATCCAGCCCGCGGTACTGCGCGGATTGAAAATCAGATTCAGAAAGGTGGCGACGTTCCTGAGCCACATCTGATCGCATATCGATTAAGCCGCGAGGAGATTCTCTACTCCTGGCTCCGCTTTGTGCGTCAAATCATCCAGAATTACTTCATCATGACAGGCAAGCCAATCCAAGAGCAGAAACTTTTTCAATATCGATTTCCCGAGCCGCTGTGGGACAACATTGAGAACTTCCTTGGGAATCTGATTAAGATGCCACTTTGGGTAAACCGGGACTTGTCCCTTTCAGTCTTCGGCGGGAAGCAAAACTACGAGTACTGGCAAAAGATATTCGAGTCAGGGAAGACTCCGCAAGGACAAACCGTTCTACCCAGCGGGATCAATCTCATGAAGATGATTCAACTTTAATGGTTTGTTTGGTGCTTGATATGGGTCGCAGGATCAGCATTTATTTCCTTTACGCGACTGCGGCAACAAATCAGGCAATTCTTGCAACACGAGGGTCGCCACAACTGCGGATGCATGCGAGGGCAACTGAAGACAGTTCCTGGTCCTCACGAATCATCGCACGCAATTCCTTCATCGCCTTCTTCGACCCCTCATGAGCAATCACGTTGGTCTTGTCCTTGTGGTACGCCGCTAGTTCGGACTGGTATTCCTTTATTCGATTCCAGCATTCCGACCAAACCATCTTACGCTTGTCCATGAGCGGCCCAAAGTCTAATTGGTATCGCTCCACCGAATAGACTACCCGCTCCCGTTCCCAATCATCATGCACATGAGGTGCTGGGATCGCACGTCCTTCAACATTAAATGAAAGCAGGTTGGGGTCATCCGCATTAGCGGGATCAAGCAACTGCGGATCTTCGAATCGGAGACCCAATCATCAAGGGGTTGTGGGTTGCCACTATGAGCTGCCCTTTGTCTGCACGAATATTATCCTGCAACAACTTCAAGAAATCATACGTCCAAAGTGGATTGAGATGTGTGTCGGGTTCATCTAGAAGGTACAGAGACTCATCATCTTGAGTGAACAACAGTAGACCGAGAACAGTTAGAAGCTGCGTAAGCGTCCGAGGTTCCCATCTTGACGGGAAGCAAGTGTCCAACAGGTGTCCGCTTGTTTTTAAGTGGACACCTGTTGAGTGTGTCTAAGCGGCTTGGGAAGAGTCGGTCTGCAGTGAGGCGGCGACATTCCAAGGCAGGAGTTCGCTGATGCGGTTGATCGGATGTTCGGTGATCGTTGCCAGGACCGTGCGCAGGTAGAAGGCAGGATCGAGTCCGTTCAGCTTGGCTGTTCCGATGAGGGAGTAGAGCGATGCAGCCCTATGGCCACCGGAATCAGCTCCCATGAAGAGATAATTCTTTCGTCCGATGGCAACAGCCCGCAGCGCCCGCTCGGCGGCGTTGTTATCGATTTCTAAAAGCCCATCGTCCACGTAGCGTGTCAGCGCACGCCAGCGCGAGAGGGCATAGCGGATCGCCTCGGCGGTCGCGCTTTTGGTTGAGAGGGAGCGAAGCGTCTTATCCATCCACTGACGCAGCTCAACGAGCAGCGGCCTGGCGTAGGCCTGACGGACTGAGCAGCGAAGCTCAGCCGGCTTTCCGCGGATCTGCTCCTCGATGCCGTACAGGGCTCCGATACGTGCGAGGGCCTCGGTAGTGGTTGGCGATGCGTGGGCCACATGGATGTCATGGAACTTGCGCCGGGTGTGCGCCCAGCACGCGACTTCGTAGATGGCGCCGTCACCGTAAAGATGATGAAAGCCGGAGTACGCGTCGGCCTGCAGCGCGCCCTTGAAATCCTTCAGATGTCGTCGCGGGTGTTCTCCCTTGCGGTCTTCCGAGTAAGTGAACCACGCAGCTGGAGCGGTTGAATAACCTGCTGGTCGATCATCGCGCACATAGGTCCAGAGTCTGCCGGTTTTAGTTTTACCGTTGCCGGGAGCAAGCACTGGAACCGGCGTGTCGTCGGCGTGGATCTTGGCTGCTGCGAGAACATGCTTCCTGATCTCATCGACCAGTGGAGTTAATAACTCGCTGGCTGCGCCCACCCAGCCGGCCAGAGTTGAACGATCAAGGTCAACACCTTCGCGGGCATAGATCTGAGACTGGCGATAAAGCGGCAGGTGATCAGCGTACTTCGAAACCTGCACGTGGGCAAGCAGGCCCGGTCCAGGCAGTCCGCGGTCGATGGGCCGTGCAGGAGCAGGCGCCTCAACGACGCTCTCGCAACCTGCGCAGGCAAACTTCGGCCGCACATGACGAATCACCTTGAAGCTTGCCGGAACTCGTTCCAGTTGCTCGGAAACGTCTTCGCCGAACTGGCGCAGCGCACCGCCGCAATCGGGACAGTGGCTGTGTGCGGGAAGATGGGTGACCACTTCACGCGGAAGATCTTCGGGAATAGGCTTGCGTGCAGGGCGGGAACGACGCTTCGAATCAGTCCGAGTGGAAGAAGGTTGCGTTGCTTCGGTTGCCGCTTGCGCAGCTTCTTCGGCACCCTGAGCGGTCTCCAGTTCTTCAAGCCGGAACTCAAGCTGTTCCAGTTCTCCGCTCAGCTTCTCACTCTTCCGACCGAAGATCATCCGCCGGTACTTCTCGATGACCAACTTCAGATGTTCGATCTCATGTGTGCTTGAAGTAAGTTCCTTGTGCTGTTCCAGCGACTCGGAATGCTTGGCGATCACCAGCGCCTTCAACGCTTCAGGATCGAGTCTGTCGAGGTCGGGCAAGGAAGCAGGAATCATGACCGCAGTATGCCATGAAACACGATGGAAATCATCCACAAAAGCCGCATGAATAAAGGGGAATCACAACAATTAATCAGACCGCGATCTCAGGTGTCCAGGTCCTCTGCGGCCGGCGCCAATCGATGCCTTCGAGTAGCATCGACAACTGCGCACGCGTCAGACAAACGGTTCCTTCCGTAGCTTGAGGCCAGATGAATCGTCCTCGTTCAAGACGCTTGGAAAATAGACATAGACCGTCTCCGTCCCACCATAAAAGCTTGACGATGTCACCTCTGCGCCCTCGAAATGCAAACACATGACCGGAGAACGGTTGCTCGTTGAGCACGGTCTGCACTTGCGCACTGAGACCGTCGAAGCCGCGCCGCATGTCGGTCACACCGGCAGCAATCCAGATCCTCGTTCCTGCAGGGAGTTGGATCATTTCCGCAGGCTCTCAAGGATCGAACGCAGCAACGCCGGATCAGCACCGCTCTCTACGGTGAGCATCGCTCTGCCTGGAAACTCAATGTGGATAGAGCCGGACGTCGCAGGTTGTTGTTGTGCGGCGGGCTCCCGCATCTCCGCCTCAGTGGGAGCAGCAACTGTGACCGGAAGCAATGCTGTGCACGCGGCTGTGGAATCAACCAACTCGCCGCGCTCAAAAGCACGTCTCCACTTAAACACCTGGTTCGCGTTCAACCCATGAGCACGTGCCACCAGCGCCACACTCGCGCCTGGTTCGAGAGTCAGATTTACAATCTGCCGCTTCTCTGCAACCGACCGCCATCTGCGAGCGCGACGTTCCGTACCTGCAGCCTGCTCCATGACCACATGGTCAGCCTCAAGCCCGCAGAAATGCCAGAGGGGAAGGCCACACGCTTACGAAGCTGCTGCTCACCTTCGCTCAACTGTGTGAATTTCAATCGCTCGCCAACTAGGCGCTCAACTGTTACACGCACCTCATCGATCAAGTCGCAAAGAAACAGGCTCTCCAGGTAGCTGGTGCCAACGGATTGAGTCCAGGCAACTGCAGTGCTTACCGCCGAGGGCGAGTTGCTTCTACCGCGAACAATACCGGCGGTACTCAATCTAAGAAAGTGCCTTTCAAACGTTTGAATGAGGGTAGACTTCAGTTTTGTGGACTCACCCCTTCGTCTTCAACTTCACATATTGCGGCGACGTGAGATTGAGCCACACCCCACCGCGCCCGATTTCGATCCCATGCTCCAGTGCGGCGGCACTTTCGAGATCCGGCAACCCTCCTCCCCTTTTTACCAGTTCCCTGACTTTTTCAACATCCGCGAAACTCAGCCTGCGCGGAAGTACGGTCTGCAAATCCGTCTCCAGGAACTGGCAGGTCCAGCCCTTGCGCTGCATGAACGACATATAGACTCGCCTCTTCGGTGCCTTCGCCGCCTCACAACGGGCGCAGAGATGCTCGCCAGGGTGATGCGGTGCCGGAAGAGGCGCCTTGCATTCGTAGCAAATCTGGCCTGCCAGACGCTGCCGTGTTCCCGATGCTCGCTCGCCGCCCATTCCTGGAATTCTAGACCGGTATTCGCTTTTTGTTCTCCGTTGCCTGTTGAGCTAGAATTCCAGCATGTGCGGACGATATGGCAGGCGGGCCGACAAGCAGCGGATCGCCGAGATAATGCAGGCCGGAGGCACAAACGTCTTTGACGTCGACTTTGCCCAGTCCTATAAGCACCTACCTCGGCGATTGGCATACCCATCCACACGGTGGAAACAGCACCAGCCAACGGGACCGCAAGACTCTCTCTTGAATATTGCGTTTGCACCGGAGGCACGCGCTCCGAAACCTTTAATGGCGATTTTGTCGATACGTCGCGATTACTCACTCGCGATCTGGCACTGGGAAGGTAAACACTTTCTCTGGCATTCGCGCATATCAGCAACTGACGTCGTCGTATTCGAATGACTCGCCGTCCGCGCGTGCGTTTCCGGGTCCCCGAAGTTTGAGAATCCATTTCACGTTTCCGTGGTACAACGCTTCCCAAAGAGGGAACTCAGAAAGAGCAAGTTCTCGATGTGCCTGAACCCTTCTCTTGGATTTGGGATTGGGCGGAAGTATAGTCCCTCGGGCCGGACATATTGGGCGATCATCGGAGATCCAGACCGAGACTTGCCGCCAGAGACCAAGCCCTCACTGAAAGCGGAACGAGAGTTGCCGAGATCCTTGCCCATTCGAGCCCTTAAGATGCACTCTAGTTGGCGTTCGCTCGGTCTATAACGTGAGTCGCACTCTTGGCTTCAGTGCAACGAGGATATTCGAATAGGCACGAACAACGCCGTTGTAGAGTTCCGGATTCTTTGGGCTCTTTAGACTCACGACCAGTGCGTATGGGATGGGCTGAGGAAGGTCGGCGGCACGGCCGCCCTGGCGATGATGATAATAGATGTCGAAGCACGGGTTTTTTAGAGAACCGGCTCGAAGGCGCTCTGTATGGCGCAGGCACGGTTCCCATTTGTACATCGATTCTCTCATCGAGCTTTCTTCCGGTCCATAGAGATTTGTGGCGCTGAAGAATGAGCGCGTCTTAGGATGGGACGACACTTTTCCATCCGAATACTCCGTGTACTTGTCTGAATGAGGCCGGAACGAGGCCTCTAACCCGCTTCGCGTGTACGCGCCTGGAAATTCCGGATCGACTTCGGGCGCAATCACCAGGGTTGCGGTCAGATTCACCATTCCCTCCATTGCAAAATCGGGCATCGGAATGAGCGCGCGTAGGTGTTCACTGACAGGCAATGCCCCTTGATACACAACCAGGGATTCGTCGTCGTCACAGGTGATGAGCCGTTCGAGGTCTCCCTCAAAGCGCCCCCAACCAACCTCTGATCGCTCATGACTTCCGGGATCGGCGCGATGCACCATCAGGGCGCGAATCGCAAGTGGGGATAAAGTTGTTCCCAGTTGCACTTTGACTGACGCACCGGCACGAAGCGCCAGAGGCGATGCGAAACTGGTTCCCTGAACTCCAGAAAAGGACAAATTCGCATCCAGAACGTTGAACGGCTCAGCCACCGCGCCTCCAAAAGCAAGTCCATCGGGTTTAACGAACCCAGGAGACCTTCCGGGGCCAACGCAGCTATAGTCACTGCGCCTCCATTGCGATCCCATGCTCGTGGCCGAGCCGATCGAAAGCACGTTCACGCCATCGCTGGGCGGTTGAATTCGATTGAGCTTTAAGTCCGCGTCAGCTTCTCCGTCGTTCCCAGTTGCAACCGTGGCCACCGCACGCCCCGCGGCAAAGCGCTCGTCGAGCGCTGCGGTCCATTCCGTCACCTCATCGTCTTCAACCGGCAGGCGAGGTCCAAGGCTGATATTGATGAATTCGTATGTCGGGTTCGCGTCCAGATGGTTGAGGATGCGATCGAGAACGTCCAGGCCTTTCACATCACCATTGCCACCAGTCGCAGTATCGATCACACGTACGTGGTCGACAGAACAGAGCGGCGTATCGAGAGGAGCGGTCTGGTCCGCTTGGCCAAACAGCAGAGCGCTCGTTACGGCAAGTCCGTGATTTTCAAGTTCCGGAACAGCTGGTCCGATACCGGCTGGCTCAATGTATTGGACCCAGCGCGACAGTGCAGCACGAGACAGCGTGGGAAGGCCGCCGTCAAAGACGACTGCCTTTACAGTCGGATCGACTGGACCAGTCTGCGGAATCGTCGCCCGCGGACTGGTCGGGATACTTCGAGTCAGGAAGGGGCTCGATGGCCGCAGCGCCGGCATCGGCCGCGCAACACGAACGAAGGAATATCGGGCGATCTCTTCTGCGCGGGCAAACGTCGTTCGAACGGGAAAGAACGTCAATCCGCGAATATCCCTGCGATATTTCCTCAGCGGCTCTCCACCATGCTGCAGCACATAAGCAGCAAAGAGCTCAACGATTCGTTGATCTCCGGAATTGTGGAGGGCAACCTCCAGCACCCCTTCAAGATCGAGGGTTTCTTTGAGGCCTCTCAGTTTCGAAGAAGCCTCAAATGCTCCGAATCGTTCGATATGGGATAGTGTGTCTGCGCCCTTGTGGTCCTCAGACCATCGCGGAAGCTGGGCTTGCCATTCGCGAAAGCGGCTGCGGCTTCCAGCTACGAACAGGGTTTCGGTATACGCCTCGTCCGGATGTTTCTCGATCCCCCACTGTTCGGGCCGGATACGTTCGATCTTGCTTCCAACAGCTCGCAGCCCGGTCGTCTCCAACAGTTCGCGGGGAAAATCGCTCTTTGAAACATATCGCGGATGGAGGGTCAGAGCACCCACTACCTCATCATTCGGCGCCGCGTCGGCAGGGAGCGTGTCGAAACTAGCCACCGAGGTCGTCAGCCAGTCTTCTAAGCGCGAGCGGGCTGCCGAAAAGGCGTAAGGCGGGTTCTTATCCCCTCCTCCGCTCGGCACTTCAACCTTCGCAGTCAGCCGTTCTCCGAATCCCAGCAGGAAATTGTTCTTTCGCGCCATTTCGCTCTCCTCACTTCCTTTACGCCTGATCCCGATATTTGCTCAGTGTTTGGCGAGAGAGTCCCGTCCGCTGAGCGATCTCTCGTTCCGAAAAGCCTTTTGACCGGAGTTCCTGGGCCCACGCCAGTCGATTCTTTTGGGACGCGCGCTCTTTCGGCGCGGAAAGCGTTGTCAGGAGAACCGAAAGGTCCTCCCCATTGAGAACCGCCTGGCGCTTTGCCCGCATCACCTCGCGTGCCACCTCGGCGTATGACTTGCCTTTAAACAGCGTCGAAACAGTTCTGATGGTGGGTTGGGATAACTGATCTCCGATCAGGCCCTCGAGTTGCCGCTCGATCTCTTCTTCGGTTGGGAACGGGAACTCGATGATGCGATCAAACCTCCTCCAGATCGCTGGGTCGAGCAATTCCGGATGGTTTGTAGCTGCGACGAGAAGGCCATCGGCGGGCCACTCATCAATGGCCTGGATGAGTACGGTAACCAGCCGCTTCAATTCGCCAATCTCTGCGGTATCGTCTCGTCTCTTCGCTATCGCATCAAACTCGTCCAACAAGAGCAGACATGGTTGCCTGCGCGCAAAGTCGAGGACTACTCGAATATTGGAGCCGGTTTTACCCAGGAAACTACTCATTACCGAGGCTAAGTCCAGGGTCAGCAATGGGCGCGATAGCTTTTCCGCAAGCCACCTGGCAGCAAGCGTTTTACCAAGTCCCGGTGGGCCGACGAGTAAGACCGACCTCGAGGGCGACAGGCCAGCCAGTGTCAGTTCATCTGCGCGAGCGCGTTCATTCAGTAGTGATTCGAGTTCGACTCGCACAGTGGGTGACCATATTGGCTCGGGATGCACCCGGGGAGATGCTTCACGCTTGAGTAGCTCCAGCCGACTATCCAAATCAACTGGCAATGCAATATTTGCCCCACGACTACGCGCAATCTCGGACGCCGTGGCGCTTCCGGAAAGCACCTTCTGGATTTCGTTCGCCAGATCTGGCCTGCTGTCCGATAACCGGGTGAGAGTTTTTCTGCTCAGGAGCTCTACGTCGTTCGCCCGTCCGGCAAGCGCCAGGCGAGCAAGGTGGACAAATTGTGCTTCGATATCAATTTTGTGAGCCACTGTTCCACTTTTTCTCTTATTTTCCACGCATTTATAGTGGCACATATATGGCACATATGTCTAGTATTGTGCCATACTGGTTTTGCGGGAAGGAAATGCAGCATAGTACCGGGTCTCGGAATGGTCGAATCGTTCAACCGCCGAGACGATCCGTAGGAAAACGGAATACAAAATCAATGATGGAGCGGAGGTCAATATATGAAACAGCCCGGACTTGACGGTGGCCAAAGAGATAGTGCCCCTCCCAAGGCAGGCGAAATTCGCCAAAAAAGAGGCGATACGCTGAATAAGAACCTGCCCAAGCCAATTGAGCAGTTCTCTCCCAACGCGAAGCTCAGCACAATGCGGAAGGCAACAGGCAAAGTAAGTGAGACAGCGGTTCGCAGAGCTGCAAGCAGACTCCGACCCTGAAGCGGATTTTGTCTTCCGAGTGTAGGAACCCTGAGGATTTCGTTCGCGGACTTGTCCAGCGCGAACTCAGTTGTGCGCGCATGGAAATATGCCGGGAATGGACGCGGGGATGCTAATTGCCAGCTTCGAATAACTCCGGATGACTTCCGTCGATTTCGACAGGGTGTTATAAGAAGCTGTCAGGGTCGCAAACAATAAAGCATACTGCGAAAATCGCGGAGGTGGCTTGGTCTTCGACCTTGGCGACGATCATATTCGGTGGCAGCAGCAATGACACTTTCTCTGGAGTGGAGTCGGCTTCGACCCTGGAATGGAACGCAGAACAGGGCATTTGAACTGCTTTGCAACCAACTCGCCGGGCATGAGGCAGTATCCATTGGATCGGCTTATGTGGCAAAGGCGGCGCCAGATGCCGGTGTCGAATCGTATTGGATTTTTCCGGACGGCTCGGAGTGGGGGTTCCAGGCCAAGTTCTTCACTTCCTCGATGGACCACTCCCGTTGGGGACAGATCGACGAATCGGTCAAGACTGCACTTGCAAAGCACCCACAGCTGACGCGGTACACAATCTGTCTGCCCATCGACCGGACTGATCCTCGGAAGGATAAGGAGAAGTGGTTCAAGGACCAGTGGGACGAGCATGTTGAAAAGTGGGATGGATGGGCTGCCAAGACCGGGCGCAAGGTTGACTTCGCATACTGGGGAGAAACCGAGATCACCGATCGCCTCGCCCTCGAAAAGCACGCAGGCCGATACTTCTTTTGGTTCAACAAAGACCTGTTCACGGCGAAGTGGTTTCAGGATCAGATAAATCGGACAATCGCAAATGCCGGTCCTCGCTACACGCCGGAGATCAATGTCACACTGCCCGTCAGTAAAGTGTTTGATGGCCTTTATCGCCATACCCGATTCTTCGAAGATCTTGCTCGGCTACGTCGCGAAATCAAGAAGTTTGCCCGGTTCTCGCCGACCGAATCCGACGCGTTCGCAAACGCGGAGATTGCGTCTCTTAATCAGGAAGCCGGAACGCTCCTAAGCCTGCTCGATGCGGGTCTCGATGCCAAAATCAACGAACCGATAAAGTTCGCGTACATTTGCTCGTCGAGCGAGGCAACGCGTAAGGCCGCGATCGCCTATGAATCCAAGCTCGACGCCTTCGAGGATGCGAAACGCGAGGAGGCAAAAGAGAAGGGCACCCCGTCGGCAACGGAACTTTATCAACAGCCTTCGATGTTTGCAGATTCAAAGGGCGAGGTGCGGCGGCTGTCAGGCGCGCTTTATGAACTGGAGTATTTTTGCGAGGACTATTCCGCACGAGCAGCGAACAGCAATGCAATCCTGCTGACCGGAAGTGGGGGCTGCGGGAAAACCCACCTGTATTGCGATATCGCAACGCAGCGCCTGCGTGATGGTGCCGCTTCCGTTCTTCTCCTTGGGCAGCACTTCAATAGTGGCGCTCCTTGGAAGCAAATTCTTGAGTTGCTTGGCCTCAACTGCCAGCCCGACGAATTCCTCAACGCTCTCGAAATCGCAGGTGAGCTCAGTGGCCATCTCGCCATGTTTGCCATCGACGCCCTGAATGAGGGAGATGGCCGAACACTCTGGAGGAACCATTTGGCGGGCCTCCTCGCGGACCTCCGGCGGTTTCCAGGGATCAGAGTGTGCTTAAGCGTGCGCTCGACCTACGAAGATCTCTGTATTCCAAAAGGCATTGCCGTGAATAATCTTCTACAAATCACCCATCGCGGTTTTGCCGAACATGAGTACATCGCTTCAAAGACATTTTTCGCCTTCTACAAAATCAAGCAGCCGAGTGTACCTTTACTGGTCCCGGAGTTTCAAAACCCGCTTTTTCTTAAGACCTTCTGCAAGGGATTGAACAATGCTGGCAGGACGGAGATCCCGGATGGAATGCATGGCATCACCGCGGTCTTCGAATTCTTTATTCAATCCATCAATGAAAAACTCGCTGCGCCTGAATATCTCGACTTCGACCCATCGCAGCAGCCGGTACAGAGGGCAGTGCGGGCGATAGCCGCCATCATGGCAACGGAAAAGAAGGCCTTTGTGGATCGGGGAACAGCCCAGCAAGCCATCAATGCACTTTTGCCGATTGGCGGCTACGGCAAAACACTATTCTTTCATCTGCTGAGCGAAGGACTCCTCACGGAGAATCGTATGCCTGCCCGTAATGCGGCGGATGAGTGGATTGACGTGGTGATCTTTGCCTATGAGCGATTCACCGATCACCTCGTCGCGAAGCGCATGCTCGATGATAATGCCGATGTTGAGGGCTTACAGTCCGCCTTCGCGGCGAATGGCGCACTATATTACCTTGCCGAAAGCCACAATAGCGCCTATTTCAACCGCGGACTCTTGGAGGCGTTCTGCATCCAGATTCCAGAACGATTTGGCAGGGAGTTCCCTGATCTAGTGCCGCACGCGCGGGAATTCGACGCGGTGCGTGCAGCATTTCTAGAAAGCATCGCACTACGGGATACGGGTGCCTTTTCCGAGGCAACCGATCACTATATCAACTCGACCATTTTGGCTTACCAAGGCGGGTGGAATGACTTTTTTGAGGTGCTGCTGACGGTCGCGACCAACACATTCCATCCCCACAATGCTCGCCGCTTGCACAGCAACCTCCTTTCCAAGGAGATGACGGGACGGGATGCCTTATGGACGCTTTCAATTAGCGAGAAGTACGGCAGGCAGGGCGCGGTCGATCGACTTGTCGATTGGGCAACACATCCTGATGACAAGGGGTATATTGAGGATCAGTCTCTGGAACTCTGCGGCCTCGTTTTTGGCTGGCTTTTCACAAGCCCGAATCGAGCTCTTCGCGACAAGGCAACGAAAGGAATGGTGCACCTTTTCGCGCATCGCCTCCCGATGCTTCAGCAGGTAATGGAGCAGTTCGCGATGGTCAACGATCCGTATGTGGCTGAGAGACTCTGGTGTGTGGCATACGGTTGTGCGTTGCGGAGTCATCGTGGTGATACTCTCACTACATTTGCTCAATTCGCCTATGATTCCGTTTTCAAAAATGGCTCGCCGCCACCGAACATTTTATTGCGCGACTATGCCCGAGGGATTATCGAGCGGGCTTTATACGAGAAATTGGCTGTGCGAGTGGTCAAGAAGAGGATTCGGCCGCCGTATGGCAGCGATTGGTCGAGTAACGTGCCTTCTATGAAGGATCTCGAGGAGCAATTTGGATGGTCAAAAGAGAAAGACGATGCTTCACGAGTGGCGTGGATTTCGATCGTCAGTTCAGTTCTTCACGGTGGTGATTTCGAAAGGTACGTGATCGGAACGAATTCGGGCACGTTTCCCTGGTCATCCCGCCTCATCGATGAACCACGGCTCAGCGCGGAACAAAGAAGAAAGAGAGAGGAATCGTTCAATTTGGAACTTGCGCGTCGATGGATATTCAATCGCGTTGTGGAACTCGGATGGACACCGGAGAAATTCGGCGAGTACGATCGCAATGTTAATCGGCACCGATATGATCGGCGCGCGGATAAGAAGGAACGCTTGGGCAAGAAATACCAATGGATTGCCTTCTATGAGTTTGTAGCGCGCGTCGCAGATAATTTTCAATACTTACCCAGGTTTTCGGATCCAACATCCCGCAGCTACCAGGGCCCTTGGCAGGTCTCCTACGCCAGAAATATTGATCCGACGTGTCTCCTGACCACGGATCTCGGGGACGCAAGCCTGCCGGCTTGGTGGTCGCCGCCAATTTACGTTCCGGTAAATGACATTGCGGCCAGAGAATGGGTCAAGTCGAATTCCGATATGCCATCTCCGCGAGGGTTAATTGAAGCAAAGAACCCGTCCGATGGTTCGAACTGGTTGGTTTTGGAGACGCATCGGAGTTTCGATGAGCCTGCGTCACTCGGTCAGGAACGATTCGATTCTCCCTACCGCCATGCGTGGTACATGATCCGCTCATACTTGGTCAGGCGGACCGACGAGGAGCGATTGTTGAAATGGCTCTCAAAGAAGAATTTTTGGGGCCGAAGAATGCCGGAAAGTACTGACGATCATCAGGTCTTTCTTGGGGAATTCTTTTGGTCACCGATCTATCAGACGCATGATGACAGCTTTTACGGCCGTGACGGTTGGACCGAAGAAGATGGATTGCCCGCCAAAATATGTGTTACCGCTGAAGGTTATTTGCGCGAACGCGTATATGATTGCTCCATTTCCGACGCAATTCACCTCATGCTTCCTGCAAAGCAAATTATTGAAGGAATGGGGCTGCGCTGGGGCGGAAAGGAATCACAGTTCCTTGATCGCGCTGGCACAGTGGCGGCATTCGATCCTTCTGCATCGGAGCCGGGTCCTTCCGCTTTGTTAGTCAGGCAATCGGCATTTCAGGAGTTCCTGGATGCCAATGATTTCGGTGTCATTTGGACTGTCCTTGGCGCGAAGCAATGGATGACCGGTTCCATGAGAGATGATGAGTGGGTTGGAGAGTTGCAAATCAATGGTGTGTACTCACTTGAAGATGGCGTCCTGGTTGAGAATCTTCGGTCAGAATGGAAAGGGCCAGAGGAATAGTGCGGGATCGGAAATCTGGGCATTACTAAGCCTTCTGTCGGGCCCTCCCTGGATTCTTAAGCTAGGTTGCGGTGTTTTGCATTCGTAGAATACCTAGCCACCCAGACGCTGCCGGGGTATCCGATGCTCGCTCGCCGCGCATTTCTTGAATTCCAGAGCGATCTTCATTTTTTCTTCTCGACGGGCGCCCTAGATAGAATTCCTGCATGTGCGGACGATACGGCAGACGGACCGACAAGCAACGGATGTGGTAGCGTAAGGGCGTACCGATGGCGGCAATTCCTGCCTACGACATAGACGCCAGCGGTCGCAATCGTTTGTCGGAAACTGAACGCGTGATCGCAATTTGAATCGCGTGTAGCATGTATCTTCGGCTAGACTCCCATTCATGGAGAACACCGAAGCAAATGCGCTGAAGGATGCTGTCAACGAAGTTTTGCAACCGGAAATCGAGAGGTTTGCGAACAGCTTTCCGAACGAATATGTACTTCAAGAACGTCTGGAGACATTATTCTCGAAGATCCCGAATGTTTCCGGCGTGAAGATCCTCCAAGGAACACAGGAGTATGGAAAGGACCTTGTATTTTACGAGCGCGGAACCTGCGGTGAGCGCCGACTAATCGCCTGCGTCGTAAAGAACGACAAAATATCCGGCTCGATTTCGGCACAGTCAGGAGCTTCAAGAGTCTTGTTTCAGGTTCGTCAGGCTTTGAAAAATGCGTATGTGGGCACAAAAGGCGAAGCCGAATTTGTTAATCACGTGTATGTCATTAGCCCATGGCCTTGTTCACAAGAGGCGATGAATTCAATCAAAGGGGAGTTGGAGAGTGCGAAGGGTCAAGTCCAGTTCGTGTGTGGAAGAGATTTATTCGACCTGTTTCATCAGTTTTGGCCATCGTACATCTATTTCGAGTCGAATCTCTTGTCCCTCTATCTGGCTTCTGTGGAACAGCTAGATGAAAACTCAGCATTCGCAAACCTGATGACTCGTGGCGGCTTCGTGGTTGAGGGGATTGCTTCGCTTAGCCACATCTACATCCCGCAAAGCTTTCTCGAAGTCATACCCACCTTCATCCTCGCGGAGCCTTTCCCTGGTTGGAGAGGGTTGAATTCTCCGATGTCTCAAAGCGATATTCGTCAGCTGCAGCGATTGTTTGAGGACACAAAAACCGTTCTGAATTGTGCAAGGGTTTGGTCGTCAGTCTCCTCCGATGAGATGAGCCAAGTCCATGGAGAAATTGATCAACTTGCCAGGTTCCTGAATGAGAGATGGAAGTATCAATACAACGCGGCCGTCGAGAGAGCTCGTGCAGCGGAAGAACTACCGCCAAACGAGAAAAAGTTTATGGCACCGCCTGTCCTCGACACATCGGCCGAAGGCAAAGTCCGTGGCATCGAGGCATTCTTGTCCCGCTTAAGAGAGGAATTCGACCAGATCACTGGAACTCTGTCGCGAATTGATGTTGCACCCGACTCACAATCTCTCACATCGGAGCCGTATTTATCGCTCAGCAAGCTGAAGCTTGCAAGTATCGAGTATCCCTGGGTCCTCGACATGCAGGATGACGGACGCGCAAGCAGCTTCCCCGCTGGGTTATTGGATAGTTACGGCGGACCTTTGCTGATAGCTGGATCGGCCGGGTTTGGTAAAACCTCCTTTTGCCGAATGGCAACTCTCCGGGACTCAACACAGTTCGCGAACAAAACCGGAGGAGTACTTCCCACCTACGTTCAGCTTTACCAGTTGAATACACAGGAAGTGAACGGGAATGAAGACCCAATGGACGTCTTCATTCCTTCCGCAGATTTGAAGCGATACGTCAAAGAGAAGGCTGCTGCCGATGAAAGGGTGCCCCTGCGCGCTTATCTCGACGGCCTCGACGAGGTGACCGATCCTAAACGACGTGCTGCGCTCATGAAACTAGCACGAGCAGCATCGGAAAGCGGGATGTTCCAAGTCGTGGTTACTTCGCGTGCGCATGTGATCGGTCCTCATTTAGACTGGCTCCCTCGCGTATCTCTGGCCCCATTCGACGACGGCCAGCTTACAGCGCTCGCTCAAAAATGGCTAGACAAGAATGAATGCGACCGGTTTCTTGCCGAATTGCAAGGAGCGACGGATCTCCATCGGATCATCAGGGTGCCATTACTCGCAAATCTGACCTTGGCCATTTTCAAAGAGATTGGTGCCCTTCCGGAAGGAACAGTTCGACTGTATGAAATGTTTATTCAGCTTCTCTGTGGCGGGTGGGACTCCGCAAAAAATATCAGGCGAGAATCAGAATTCGGCTCCGGCCCAAAGCGTACAGTGATCACTCGAGTAGCCTGGATCGCACACAACTCCCGGAATCGAGATTTTAGTGAAGCGGAGTTCCGCAATGGGGTAGGGGCAACCCTGACAGATTTGGCTTCCCGGGCCAAGGATCTATTGCGGGAATGCATTCAGGATGGAATCTTGATTCAGGGTGGTGACCGATTCGCATTCGCTCACCTGTCATTCCAGGAATTCTTAGTTGCGAATCACTTGAACGACCCGAAAGGGGCGCGGCAAAGGCAGGCTCTTCGCCAATACCTTGAGGGCGACTCTTGGTGGGACGAGGTACTGCGTTTTTTTGTCGCAGGCGCGGAAGATCCGAATGAGATCGCGAAATGGATCGCCGATACTGCGGAAAAAGTGGCTGCGAGAGCAAGATCACATCCTTCAGAAATCAAAGCAAAGGCTGGAAATCTCATTGATTCTCTGCAGACATACCATAAGGGCTTTCGGCCTGAGAAACGGACGAAAAAAGCCGTCGCAAGGCTCGACCCGACTGTGCCACGGAAATAGCCTTCACGCGCTGAGCGAGGTGTTACGCGACTTTTCTCGGACCATTGCGTCTCCGTGGCCGCTCTGCAGGATTGAGCATTCATGATTACGATCGGCGAATTGGAGAGGAAGGAGTAGATGGTCCCAAAGCGGAACGTTGAGATTAGCCGATATACTGGCGCAGATTTCGAATATGCCTACATGCAACTTAACACCCTAACTGAGGAAGCAATTGCGAGTTATTGCCGATCTCTTCGAGAACGTCTGGGTAAGATTCCGCTCACCGGGGAGCAGTCGGAGATATGGATCGTGCGGGCCTACGCCTCGGTGAAGTATTTGTTGGCAGCCTCTTTGATGCTTGCCTCCGCAGAGTTCGCGGCGAAGCACAATCTGAAAATTGTGCAGCCGTATTTGCTTTACTACGCACTCTTCAACACTTCACATGCATTCCTGTTGACGTTGCCTGAACAGGAGTGGCGTGATGGAGCAATTCTAGACGACGTGACACACCAAAAGGCTCAGAATGTCACCGTCGATTACTTGCGCCATCTCTCGCCTGAGATGGCTCGAAAATTTAAAGATGTTAGCGGCAGGGCAATGGCTACGCGCGAGATGCTGTCATACAAATTTCCAGCGCTGGGGCTTACCGGTGAGTTGAGCAACGTAGTTCCCGATTTCGGAGAGGTGCTGGATGTGTGTCAGTTCCTGGCCGAAGCGGCACAGCTTCACAGCGAGTGCATTCAATTGACTTTCGCGAACGTGTCAGATGGACCCCTCCCGACGGACTCCGTAATACTCAAGCGATTTTTTATGTACGAGCACAAATCCATAGCGGGTTTCGGTGACGACGATGACTGGTATCGACTTTGGCAATTCGGGAGGCACTCGAACAAACCACTGTCGCTGTATTTGACTGCACGAGCCGGTCTTGTCGACGACTTCATCGGGTCATGGTGTCCAGATGGCGAAGAGCTGCCTGAGGACATCCAGTTCAACCCCGATGAGGCGGATATGCGAATGATCTTTGACTTCCAATGAGCGTAGTCGACGTCACGCCGCTGGGGTTGCCGCTTTCGGGGTGCTCCCGCGATTGGACACTGTATCTCTAAGAACGCGATATGGCGATGGCGAGAAACTAAGATCGCAGATCAATTAGCAAAGCAAGTACTCACTAGATCAAGGTGCCGACGAGGTGGTATGGAACTCTGGAGCGCCAAGGATTCCCGACTAGGCCGACCCACAACCCTTATTTTTGGTCTACTCCCGGCGGAAGTTGATCTTGGCAAATGCGACGAAATTCTCGTCGCCGCTGCTAGGAGATAGCGGGGGAATCGTTCCAGTCTGCCGAAGCTCCGCTAAAATGCCGCGAGAGCTTTTATCGCATGCGCGAAGCATCACACCCTGCAATGTCTCTTTATCTTTGTCCGATGAGGAATAGACCATCGTAGCATTTTGCGGCAGGAAATTTTCTTCGTAGTAGCCGATCTCGCGAGAATTGATGGCTCTGTGAAGCCCCAACTCACTATCAACGACAACTGCAAGCTTTCCCATCCGGGCTTGGTTGGGAGCCAAGTGGTGTTTGAACGTAAGGAACCACCCGATTCGTTCGGGGTTTACCCCTTCAGCAATTCCGGTTATCAGAAAAGCGCCAAGCGGACAATAGGCAATATTGCCCACGAAGCCCCGCGAAGGCATCTGGGCGTAGTGAGAAAAGCACACAGCACATCGAGTGTTCCCTATTGCGAGAGTATTTGTATCGATCGCAATTGCCAAGTCGTAGGCGTAGAGCGCTCGCGTCGCATCGAAGGCACTGGAGCCATCAGATGGGATTGACGAAACCACCTTTGATTTCCCACTGGCTCGTTCATACCTACGCTCGGTTCTTGAGGATCCGAGGTCGGCTCCAACGATTTCGATCCGATCCGTCTGAAAGTCGTAGTTCAGTTTCACTTGGCCATCACTTTCGACGTTCACAATCGCGTAGACCGAGTCAACCCGCCTGCTCCGTTCATCGATCTTCTTGCTCACATCTAGATCCTCGATATATCCAATGAGTGACGGTCAACTGTCCAGGTGGTGGGAGACTGCTCAGAGTAAGCGGATGGAAGAAAATGTAAGGTTGAACGACGACTCAGCCCTACTGGCTCTTGAGTGGCGGCGATGGGCATTTGAGCCGATTATAGGTTGGTGAGGCCCCGGTTGCCATCTATTCACAAATCAACCCGTCGCCGCCCCGTTCACATCTCCATCGGCCTGGAGTCTTGCGGGATTCGCTGACGGGCTATACCGACTCCGCTAGAACAGGCGAAGCGATTCAACTCGAAGCGGCACCTGCGGCTGTTTGATCGGCGCCACCGCCGGGCGTTTACGAGGATTCCGCTCGTGGCTCGGCGATGTCGCAGCCGCATCGTTACCTGGGACGAGTCCATCTTGATAGACGAGCGAGCGTCCGGGAACTGCTGGAACGCGCTCACCCGGAACGAGTACCCCGATCAGATTCATCGGATCAGCACCTGAAATTATGAACTTCTCCTGATCATGGCGATCCCGCGCGGCACGTAACCCGTCGACGGCTTCAGGCAGCGCAAATTGCTCTCCACCGAATCCGCTGACAAAACGCCCTCCACGTATCTCGCCCCGGTCTTCAAGCCTGCGCAGCATTCCGAGGAGTACGCCCCATCGCGGAATATTCGACTCTCTCGCGACCAGATCACGAAACAGAACCCCGTAGCGCGCCAAGAGCACGCGCGCCGCGGACTCAACCGCTTCATCCATGCGGCGCGCTTTCTCTAATGCATCTTGAGGCTTCGCAATCTCGGCACTGAAAAGCGACCATCGTCCCGCAGCACAGCGCATCTTGCGGTAGCTTGCCGCGGCGGCCGACTGGCGGGCTGGGTCGATCATGGCGCGAAGCTGGTCAAAGCCGTCCGCAGCAGCGAGTCCTGCCGCGGCAAGTTCCCAAAGGGCAATGCGCGTCTGGGCCAAGCTGAGATTGAGGGCACGTTGTACGTCCTCTTGAAAACAGGCGCCTTTTCGCATCAAAAACTCCCACGCGCTCAATGCCTCCGCGGATAGAGTCCTCCTCAACTGGTTCTCTTCGACACCTTTCTGTTCGAGCGCGTGCTCCAGCCACGCTGCCGAATCCCGCAAATAGAACGTGATGGGCGCCGCATTGCTCGGGATCACGCGGCGGGGCCCGTCGCCATCGCCCGCGTGGAAGGCCGGGTGCGGAGAGACACGTCCCCATCCGACCGCTCCGGAAAGGCAGAGCCTGTCAAGCCAGCGCGGATCATAATCGGCCACCCGCGCCGGCAACAACGACTTCTCCCATTCGATGGCAGGGGCTTCGAAACCCTCGAGCTGGGACAGAGCCTCGAGCAACCCCTCTTCTCCAGAAAGGTGCGTCTCGAGCGTCAGATGCTGCCAAGCCAAAAGCCACCGCATGAATGCGGCGGGTGGCACCGGCTCGACTTGCTTGCGGCGGGTTCCAACCGTGAGCTTGTGAATGCGCTGCAGGATACGGCGCTCGCACCATTCAATCTCCAATTCGTCGGTCGTGGCCGGCTTTTCAAAAGATCCGCGCATCAAGAGGCCCTGCATTTCCATCGCGATGAACGCCTGATAGACCAGCCCCGCATCGAGCGAAAGCGCCGCAGCGAGAGTTTTCGCCTTCACCGGTCCGAGAATCTGTACCCATCCCTGGACGCACTTCTTCATTGCTTCGGTCTTCGTCACTCCGTCCACACCATCCTCAAACCAAAGCGCCTGCACAGATGGAGTCCGTTCCACGGCAAGCCAGCACGAAACGCCACCGCATTCAATTTCCCGGGCGCGGCCATCGCGAACGAGGCGCGCATGGAATTCCGTCCAATGCGCGACGCTCTCCATGCGGATCGATGGCATTGGCAGCGCAATCAGCGTCATCAGCAGATCGTGCAATTCGTTCTGGTCGCGAATGTCGGGCCAGCATTGCTCGCGCACCGTTTCAATGGCCCTCTGATCGAGCTTGCCTGCCCTCTCGAGCACGCTCGCCGGGATTGGACTGTTCTGTTGAACCGCTCGCGCGCGCCGCTCTTCAAGTCCGGCTTCATCGAGGAACGCATAGGGGTTTGCATTCAGAAGTTCGTGCGCAAACTGAGAGGGCACCGGCGTATCGACGGCAAGGCAACGAATCGATGCGTCGGCGATTCCCCGCAACACGCCGAGCAGGCCTTCGAGGTCCATCGCCTCCTGCAGCACATCCCGCATCACTTCCCTGACCAGCGGATGATCGGGGATCTGAATGTCACCCACAATCGTTTCGAAGCAGGCCGCGGCTTGTGGAAATACGCTTGCCATCAGGTCTTCCGATCGCGTCCGCTGAACCTGCGGCGCAATGCGCTTGCCGTTGGTCGTTCGCAGCAACTGAAGACTGCGGCCTGCGGCCCAGCGCCATCGCGTTTTGAAAATCGGGGAAGCGATCGAAGCCTGCTCGAGAAGCGACTTCACCGTCAACTCAGTCAAAAATTGAAAAACATCCGCCAGCGGAAAGCTGTGCTGCTCGGCAAGAGAGATGTTGATCCCGTTGTCGGTCGCAGCGGCCTGCAGTTCGAAGTTGAAGCCCCGGCAGAAGCGCTTGCGCAAAGCCAGTCCCCAGGCCTTGTTGATGCGGCCTCCCAGGGGTGCGTGCAAAATCAGCTGCATGCCTCCGCCCTCATCGAAGAATCGCTCCGCAATGAGCGTGGTCTTCGATGGCACTGCGCCCAAGACGGCTCGTCCGGCCACGATGTACGCAACCAGTTGCTGCGCAGCATAGGAACAGATGCCGCACTCCTCCATTAACCAGCCTGTCGCCGACATCACCTCTGGATGGCTGGGCGCAATGCACCCAGGCACCACTCGAGCCGTGCGTGCCGCGATCTGTTCGCGCAATTCACTCACTCCATTGCTGAGTACGCCGGTCCGTTGCGGCGCTTCCCCTGTCCAGAATGGAAGTGATGGCGGCGCTCCGTGCGCGTCCTCGACCAGGACCCTTCCTGCAGCTTCAATCCGCTGCACCCGCCAGCTCGTATTGCCCAGCAGAATCACATCGCCGGGACTCGAATCGACGGCGAAGTGTTCATCGAGCGTCGCAATCTGCACCCCTTCCGGTTCAAGAATCACGTTAAACAGCGCCGTATCCGGAATGGCGCCCCCGTTCGAAATCGCAATCATCCGCGCGCCGCGGCGCGCATGCAATTGGCCTTGAATGCCATCGTGCAGCAAATAGGCGCCGTAGCGCCCTCTGCTCGATTCAATTCCATTCGATAGAATTCCAACTACTTCTTCAAACTGTTCACGAGTCAGGTCACGATAGGGATACGCGCGCCGGAAAACGTCAAAGAGCGATTCTTTATCCCATGACTCTGCCCCGCACGCGGCCACTATCTGTTGCATCAGCACGTCGATAGGTTGCGGAGGAATCTCCAATAGATCGAGTTCGCCCGCGCGCACTTTGCGCACCAGCGCAGCCTGCTCGAGCAAGTCATCGCGAGTGGTCGCGAACAGCCTCCCCTTTGGAACCGCGCCGCGCCAGTGCCCCGCTCTTCCCACACGCTGCATTAATACCGAAACCGCACGGGTGCTCGCGATCTGGCACACCAGGTCGACATCGCCGATGTCGATGCCCAGTTCGAGCGAAGCGGTCGCTACCAGGATCTTGACTTCTCCGTTTTTGAGCCGTTTCTCGGCATCGAGGCGCAATGCGCGCGCCAGCGACCCATGATGAGCGGCAACGTTTTCCGTACCAAGTCGTTCCCCAAGCTCATGTGAAACTCGCTCAACCATCTTCCGTGTGTTCACAAACACCAGGGTTGATCGGTGGCCTTCGGCATACACGGCAAGCTTGTCGAAGATCTCTTCCCACATGGCGTACGAAGTAACGGAACTCAGTTCATCGCTCGGAACCTCGATGGCCAGATCCATCGCCCGGCGTTGCCCCAGTTGAACGATCGTCGCGGGCTCGCGGCTCGGGTGAACGCCCGTCAGATAGTGCGCAACCAGTTCGATCGGATTCTGTGTAGCGGATAGCCCAATGCGTTGCGGCGGCGTTATCAGGCCCGCAATAAATGCGCCCGGGGAAAGCCGGTTTTCGCCGCAAACCAGTGCCTCCAGGCGTTCAAGCGTTAGTGCCAGGTGCGCGCCGCGCTTATCATCGGCAATCGCGTGAATCTCATCGACGATCACCGTATGTACCTTGCGCAGTAGCTCACGGCTCTTTCCCGCCGTCAAAAGAATGTAGAGCGATTCCGGCGTCGTGACCAGGATATGCGGAGGGTTTCTGAGCATGGCCGCGCGTTCAGAAGGCAGCGTATCGCCCGTGCGCACACCCGTGCGAATGTTCATCGACAGGTAGCTACGCTCCATTGCGAGCTTCTGGATCTCCCCGAGTGGCCCGTCCAGATTCTTCTGCACGTCGTTCGACAACGCCTTAAGCGGGGAAACATACACCACTTGCGTCGTCTCCGGCAGGCAGCCATCAATGGCCTGGCGAAGGAGTCTGTCGATTGAAACGAGGAAAGCCGCGAGTGTCTTTCCCGAGCCCGTCGGAGCAGAAATCAGGGTCGGCTTGCCGGCCAGAATGCTCGGCCATCCGCCAGCCTGCGGCTCGGTCGGAGTTCCAAACTTTGTGACAAACCATTCGGCAGTGACAGGGTGAGCCCAGGTAAGCTCGGAGGGGAAGTCCATGCTGGATTGTAGCTAGTTCGCCTTTTGTTTGCCTATTTAGGATCCCGCATCACCCGTTTACTTTCTTGATTCCGGGATGATGCCTCGCATCTTGCTAATTTTTCGATATCTTACGTATATTTCCTCAACCATCACACTTGGAATGCCGCCTTTCAAAAGCACATTTGGTTGAGATGATTCGGACCAGTGCTGTATCGGCGATGCACGATCAGCCGCCATCGGCGCACCGCAGTTCGCTCCTAGTGTCCAGGACGATGTCTGAACTCATCGCAAAACGGACGCGATAGTCTATGCGGCCGACGGGAGTTCAATCTCGCGAAACTCAAGTTCTCACAAAATGAGCGCGAGTGAATGGTAAATCCAATTGACCAGTCACGGAACTGGTCCGCGAAGAATGTCGCATCCTGCGAACTAGTTTTGCTTGCAGTCTGAATTCAATCGATGGCAAACTCCTCTTACGCCGCTGGTCAGGGCGGACCTCGACTCGTCGAGAGTCCAGTCCAGTCGCATCGGCAAGGTTCGACTCGACGGTTCTCGATCATGTCAGGCCGCGGACGTCTGACGGGACGCTAAAGCGCCATGGGTGTTTCCTTTAGATATCCAGTCAAGACAACTTTCTCCTTGTTTGCCTTGGTTAGCGACAAAGGTCAAGATCGGTTAGTCATCAACTGATCCATCCTGCTAGCGAATTCCCCGCGAGGCATGTATGGCGAATCTTCCCCATTTCCCAGAGCGCTCCCCGCGCTGGAGTACGGAGGCTTTGGCTCTTGCTGCTCAGGCCAAGGTCCTTTCTGGAAGCAAGCTTGAGCAGCTGGTGGTTCGACTCCAGCGCCACACCGGACGCTCTCGCGAAGCGTGCTGGCGCTTCATGATCCAGTATGGGATCAAAGGAAAAGTGGACCATCGACGATGGACCGACGAAGAAATCGAGCTGGTTCGCGAGGAACTCGTGAAGCGATCCGTCGAGGACGTGGCGAAAAAGCTGAATCGCACTCCCATGTCCGTCCGCAGCATGCTCAGGAGAAATTCCCTGCACGTACGAGAGATTCGCTGCGATCTCTTCTCGGTCGAAAGCCTCGCACATGCGCTCCATGTGCGGAAGGCCGAGATTCATTTCTGGATCGAACAGGGATGGCTCGAAGCCGACGTCAACACCAAAGGCAACAGGCCCTCATACATCATTACTGCCGAGGCTCTGACACGCGCCTATAAGCATCATCTGGCCGATCTATTGAAGCGCGGAATTCGAAGTCAATCACTCTTCGAAGCCTACCTCGAATACATCCATTCTCCAAAGCACACGATTGGCGAACAGCTTCTCAATGTCCGCCGCGACAAGCGGGAGCGAGCCGCATTTGCGGAATCGCAGGCGTGTGATGTGCCGGGAGAGGATGAGGATGAGAACGATGGTGAAGATGAGGAGGAATTTCGCCTCGATCTCGATCGGGGTTCGGGATTTCAAGGAGGCGACAGTGCCTATTCGGAATGATCGATGTGACCGCTGCGGCGCCAGCCTCTCATCGAATCAGACTTCCATCTGGGAGAAGATAGCCGCCGTGGTCTGCGGCGGCGTGTTACTGGTTGTGCTCATGCTCAGCGGATTCGGCACCTATCAATGGATGGAACACCAGGAACACAGGCTCTTCGATTATCCGGTCTGGCATGAACCGTTCACCTATTTGAGCCTTTGAGCAGACGGAGCGCTGAACCCGACCGACACGATCATTGCGGCGATGAATTCCCGTTACGAAGTTCTCAGCGCGGAAACCGCAAAGAAGCTTTTCCGGTTCACCGCATCCAATCTCTGAAGGAGTAAAAGATCAATCGAAGGATCTAACCCAAAAGGCGCATAGCCGAATCTGAGCCAGCGATGCAAAATGGACGCGATAAGCGTTCTTTACGCAATCGTCCATTCCAAAGCCTTCGCTCGTCATCCAACAGCCATGAGTTACGAAAGTCAGCATCGCTCGGCAGTCTATGGGAACAAGTTGTATCTCCTGTCAGTCATACAGAGATGGCCAATCTGAAAGGGGAACTCTCTATGGAGCCAATTGGCGCCAGACTAAGTGCGATCCGGGAGAAGTGGGGGCTCACCCTACGGCAGGTGGAAGAGCGAACCGCACGTCTTGCTCAGGAATGGGGCCAACCCTCCTACAAGATCTCCGCAAGTTGGCTGCTCCGGGTTGAACAGGAAGGCCGGCGAATCTCCGGCGAGAAACTGATCGTGCTTGGGGCGGTCTACGGCATCCCCACCGACCAGTTGCTTGCATTCCGGCCTCAACGAGGCGGAAAGCCAAAGGACTTTGACCAAGTCTCCGGTCCTAATACGACGCTCCTGCTGACACGCGGCCCACTCGAAGAGCATGCGAGGCGCTGGCTTCCAGACAGCACCGCCACCGGTCCGATTCCCGATGAGACAACGCTGCTTCCCCGAGAGGACCACATGCCAAGCCATTACCGGCGCGGCATCATCGGGCTCCGAGATAAGACAATGGAACCCATGATTCGGCCGGGAACATTCGTCCTTATCAATCCGCAACGGCGCGCCATCGCGCATCGCAGGGAATGGACAAACGAGTTTGACCGTCCCATCTACTTCCTCATGACGCACACGAAGTGTGTGTGCACCTGGTGTGAACTCGACAAGTCCAGAGAATGGTTGACGACGTATCCGCATCCTCTTTCGTACGTAGCTCCTGAACGGTGGAGATATATGAAAGAGGTGGATGTCATTGGCAGAGTGGCCGTGATCCTACAGCGTCTTGAAGAACCGAAGCCCGCGCCATAACCTTTTCGGCCGCCCATCTCAGCGAGGCTGCATAAGCGAACCTGGGCGTTCCGACTCAAGTGATCCAAACAACAGATTTTCTTTGTTCAGAGGGCGTTCCGCAGATCGGCGAGCATGGCAAGATTTCCCTCTTCATAAAGGGCGAGAACCCGTCTCGTCATCAGATAATATGCCGCGACAGCAGGCTGGGCGTACATCGAGAATGCGCCTTCGAGCTTCCCTGTTTCCTGAGCGCTCCTCAGTCTCCCCACCTGCCACTCGATCTCCCTGGCGCTAAGACGCAACTGTTCGGCAACAACCACCGCCTCCGGGTACCACTGCTGAAGGTAAAACGCCAGATCGACGAGAACCGCACAGTTGGCCTCGATCACCTCCAGGCCTTTCAAGCCCCCGACCAGCTTCCAAATTTGCGATGGCTCAAGAGCGGCGCTGGCTTCATCCTGCCTTTTCTGTCCCGATTCATCGATGATATCGAGCGCGACTTCGGCGATCGAACTTCGGTCTACCGCGGTCAACCGCTTTAGAAGACGCTCCCAATTCTTTTGGGACGACTTCTGGGAACGGCGATAGTAGTAAAACGCGATCGCAATAAGGGTCAAAACAAAAATTGCAACCGCGACAATGAAATAGACGGTCCGGGTACTCACTATCTTTCCCTCGCGCGAATCATCTCAAGATCGGAGTCCACCATATTCTGCAATCGGACCAATTGTCCACGCATATTCTCCGGGAGCTTCTTTGAGTCGGGTGCGTTTCTCCAGAGCATCACGATCCAGTAGGCAAGGCAGAGAAGATATGCAGTCATCCGTGCCTGAGAGAGCGTAGTGTAAGCCTGGCTATCGCGCTGCAGACCTAGGTAACTATGTCCAGCCTCGATCAAAACATCGATAATCGAGTAGACTCCCAGCCCGTGGGAAATTCGCGCGACATGCGTCTTCCACGGCAGTCCCGCCTTCACCGCTAGAACTATCATTCCTACAAAGAGCTCGCTCATGCAGGCTGAGGAGAAGAAGGTGCCCTTGATGATAACGACTTGCATCCACAGGCGAGCGTGCGGGGCCGCCAGCCAGGTGAGTCCCGCGGCAATAGCGATGCTTCCAGTTACAAGCCATATAAAGGCAGCTCGCAAATCACGCGCCCATACGCCGAGAGGACGGAAAGTCAGCGAATACATCTCGTAGACGACCGCTAGTTGCAGCACTGTATCGAATATGCCGAACGACCAGAACGTGTAAAAGTAACTAGCTTTGGTTCCCAGAAGCCGTACGAGATAAAGCGTCACCGTTCTCACAACATTTGAAAAGATAAACGCTGTGAAGATGGGAAACACCTTGTAGCGGCGCCGGATCCAGAGAACCGAGAGCAGAACGAGATGCGCCCCAAGCCCGGCCGACCAGAACAGAAGATCGAGACCAGTCAATTGCATCTAAATCGCTCCGTCCGGACGGCCGCCAAGGGGTATCATGTTTTGGATTTTACGCCAGATTGATCAGCGTAAGAATCAAACTCACGATGTCGGGACTGGTTGGCTCCGGATCCGTTCCAGTAATTCCAGCCGGGGTTGGGGCCGGTGGGGTGGTGGAGCTTGAAGAAGATGCGGAGGTTGAACCCGTACCTGAAGCGAATGCCCGATCAGCAGGACCGGCCAAAAGTACGAGAAACATGGCGAATGCCAGTTTGCGAACAGCGTATTTGGACATGGGAGAGTCTCCTTTGAGCGCATATGTGCGCTTGGCGGAGACTAGGGATTGTGTTAGGAGAATCCGACCTATTCCTGGTGTAAGTTGCTTATAGGAAACTGCAGATAACTATGTTCGCCAAGTTACTCTGTTAATGGAATTCTTGGACAATGTCATAGAGAATGGAATCGATTGACAGCGATTGCATAACAATTTCGGATAAGCAACAAAAAGCTCGAAAAACTTGAGGAATATGTACTCGCCCACTACCCGAATCAGAACTGAATTGGATGACTGTCCACTGCAGTCGTAAAGGTGTATGCCGAAAATCCGCGCGAGGTGGAGTTGGCGGATCTCAATCAACCGCACATCTTCAAATGCGCAGAGTGCACACGCGCATGGATGGAGTTGCGTGAGCACCGGGAACAGGCAAAGCCGGTCGGCAATTCACATGCTGCCGCCCACTCGCTCGACGCTCAGTAATCTCGGCCGGGTGGATCATCCGGTGGGGTCACTTTTTGTCACGAATGCGACACCGCTCATCAAGTCGGTGGGCGCCGTTCCCAGCCACCTCTGAGCGACCTGAACCCACCCAGCCTTTCGTCCGCGGTTCCAATAATTCCTCCCGCTCGCCCGGCCCGATCTGATCGGCGAAATACCTGCCTAGTAATCCACAGATTTCTTACGAAGTGTTACATTATGCAACGTTCTTTTCCATTGCGGACGATGCGCAACGCCGCGTAACGTAATGCCAAGAGAGTTGCCGCATGCCCGTCAAAGTCGAAGGCCAAGAATACTACACAAACTCGGAAGTGTCTGACGCGCTTGGAGTTAGCCGCCAGACTCTATGGCGTTGGCGGGAAAAAGGCAATATTCCAGCTGGCCTTCGTTATCGAACCCGCCAGGTGCTGTTTAAGCAGGATGAGGTTGAAGCGATCAGACAGTTCGCCAATCGGTTGGAGCCAATTGAACTGGGCAGCGGTGGCGGTGCCCGGCAACTCGCTCTCTTTAGAAGTGGAACTCGAAAGGAGGAATTATGACCGAACAAGCTCCAAAGGCCGTCATCCTGTTGAGCGGCGGCGTTGATTCAACCACTGTGCTTGCGATGGCCAAGGCAGAGGGTTACAGCGTGCATGCGCTCTCCTTCTCGTACGGTCAGCGCCACTCATGGGAACTCGAGTGCGCGGGTTCTGTAGCCGCCTTGCTCGGCGTCGTGGAACACCGCGTTATATCCATCGACTTGCGCGCCTTTGGGGGCTCTGCGCTGACAGCGGATCTCGCTGTTCCGAAGGGACGTGCGCTCAAGGAGATGTCGCAAGGGATTCCCATCACCTATGTTCCGGCACGAAATACAGTCTTCCTCTCCTTTGCCCTCGCCTGGGCGGAGGTTCTCGGATCAAGCGACATTTTTATTGGGGTGAACGCGCTTGACTATAGCGGATACCCGGATTGCCGCCCTGAGTTCATTGAGGCCTTTGAACGAATGGCCAATCTGGCCACAAAAGCAGGCGTCGAGCAACGGCAGTTTCTCCGCATTCATACGCCCCTGATCTCAATGACGAAAGCCGAGATCATCAAGGCCGGATTGGAACTCGGAGTCAACTACGGCCTGACGAGCAGTTGTTATGATCCCTCACCTTCTGGCCAGCCATGCGGAGAATGCGATTCGTGCCTTCTCCGCAAAAAAGGCTTTCACGAGAACGGCATCAGCGACTCATTGACGTACCGGGAACCAACACTTCAGGTGTAACCATGAGCTACGCAGTCAAGGAAATCTTCTATACGCTTCAGGGTGAAGGTGCCCAGACCGGACGGGCGGCTGTGTTTTGCCGCTTCTCCGGCTGCAATCTCTGGTCCGGCCGCGAGGCCGATCGCTCGGGGGCAAAATGCCAATTCTGCGACACGGATTTCGTCGGCACAGACGGACCGGGCGGCGGGAGGTTCGAGAATGCAGTTCAACTGGCGGAGCGGATTGAGTCAACCTGGCAGGCCGGCGCGAGCCACTCGGCCGGAAAGAGGTTTGTGGTCTGCACGGGAGGTGAACCGCTACTTCAACTTGACTCTCAACTGATCGATTCCTTGCACCGGCACGGCTTCGAAATTGCGGTCGAAACCAACGGAACAGTTTCGGCTCCCATCGGCATCGATTGGATCTGCGTTAGCCCCAAGGCAGGTACGAAACTGTTGCAGACCTCCGGCAATGAGATCAAGTTGGTCTACCCGCAGCGCGATGCGCCGCCCACCGACTTCGAGCGCCTGGCGTTTGGCCATTTTTTCCTGCAGCCAATGGATGGCCCGAGCCGCGAACTAAACACGCAGAGCGCCGTGCGCTACTGCCTTCAAAATCCGGTTTGGCGGCTCAGCCTTCAAACGCACAAATTCCTGGGAATTCCCTAAGGGGGCGCAGTGGAGATATTCAAGACATTCATAATCGAAGCTGCACATCGACTGCCACATGTCCCGGAGGGGCACAAATGCAGCCGTTTGCATGGCCACAGCTTTCGAATCGAAGTGCACGTTCAGGGGCCGCTCGATCCGGCCCTCGGCTGGATTATTGACTTCTCCGAGATCAAGCAGGCATTCGAGCCGGTCGAGGAACGGATTGACCATCACTATCTCAATGAAGTGAGCGGATTGGAGAACCCAACCAGCGAGAATATCGCCCGGTGGATCTGGAAACAGCTTCATCCGGCCCTTCCTTCCTTGAGCAAGATCGTAATCCAGGAAACCTGTACTTCCGGCTGTGTCTACACTGGCGATCTGGAGAATTAGAACATGCGCGATGTCCAGAATCAGCAGGACCACCGTCAGATTGCGATCGACAAGGTTGGGGTTTGCAACCTGCAGTATCCGATCGTGGTTCTTGACCGGGAGAACCAGCGCCAGTCTACGACGGCGCGCCTATCGATGTCGGTGAGTCTCCCGCATGAGTTCAAGGGCACTCACATGAGCAGATTCATCGAGACCCTCAACGCTCATCGAGGCGAGGTCACGATGAGAACCCTGCCAAGCATCCTTGAGGATCTGAAGAAAAGACTGTCTGCCGAAAGCGCCCACATGGAGGTCGTGTTTCCTTATTTTCTGGAACGAAAGGCACCTGTATCCGGCGCGATCGGATTGATGGACTACGAATGCAAATTCACCGGCGAAGCGAACGGCGCCAAGTCGGATTTCATTCTGGCCGTCCGCGTTCCGGTGACCAGTCTCTGTCCGTGCAGCAAAGCGATCAGTGATTACGGGGCCCACAATCAACGGGGCGAGGTATCGATCGAAGTGCGGAGCGTCGGAGCCGATGGCGGCCAACCCAGTCTGGTTTGGATAGAGGAATTGGTGGAGGTAGCCGAATCGAGCGCCTCGGCCCCCGTCTACGCCTTGCTAAAGCGCGAGGATGAGCGCTTTGTTACCATGCAGGCCTTTGACAATCCCGTCTTCGTCGAGGACATCGTCCGCAATGTTGCCGCGAAGCTCCAACTGGACGACCGTCTGGTTTGGTTTCGGGTTTACGCTCTGAATCATGAAAGCATCCACAATCACAGCGCATTCGCGCAAATCGAGTGGTCTCGGCCCTAAATCGTTTGTCTCCATTTTGAGGAAACTCGCTTGTCGCTCTATGATTGTTTTTTACTTCGAAAACTACACGAGGAGCTCTTGCGTGGGTCACGCAGTTAATCTAATTGTCAGCTGCACCAATCGAAAGCGGTACGATGCCGCTCCTGGTCTCCGTGCACAGGAATTGGATGGCAACGACATAGAGAAGCGTCTGCTGAATTGGAAAAAGAGGCTGAGAGGCGCGCGCTCCGATGAGCACCCGGCCGCCGATGTTTACATGGGAGACAACTGGTCGATCGCGAGAAATATCCCGTTGGGAGCTCTCAAGAAGGGGTGGGCAGTCCGCCTATGGATATGTTCTGCGGGCTACGGCTTAATTCGGGCCGATATGCCGATTAAGTCATATCAGGCGACATTCGCTCCGGTTGCGGCAGATTTTGTTGGGCACGGTCTCAACGCCCCCAACGTTACCGGAAGGTGGTGGGCCGGTGTTTGCTCCTATGTATTCCCTGACATGGATGACTCTCCGCGTTCTCTCGCGTCGCTCGCCAGCGCATTTCCCCGCACGCCGATCATCGTAGCGTTGTCGGCTGACTATCTCAAAGCGATCGAAGCAGATCTACTTCAAGTACTCCAAACTGATTTTTTTAGGCGTCACCTGGGAATCATTTCCTGCGGCACACCAGACACTCATCGGCATTGGAAGGACAACCTGCTTCCCTGCGACGCCCGCCAGTCCGGCGCGTTGGGCGGATCCCTGCTTTCGGCTGAAGCGAGTCGGACTCCAACGGTCACCGACATGGCCTCGGTCGTCAAATCGATTGAGATGCGGGAGAGCGAGATCCCTGTCCGAATCCCGCAGACCGACAAGGAAGTTCTTCGCTTTCTTCGCGACAGACTGGCCAAATCTCCTTCGGCCAGTAAGACAAAACTTCTCAAAGAGTTCCGTGCATCAGGGCGAGCCTGCGAGCAAAAGCGCTTTGGAGATCTGTGCGAGCAATTGCGAGAGGAGTTTCAACAGGTTCTATATGCCTAAAGGAAAGAACTCCCTTCTCCGACGCCGTGCCTTGCGTATTGAACAATGCGAGGGCCATCCCCTGTTCTTAATGTGCCTCACGGGGGAAGAAGTCCTGAAGGTGGCTGACATCTCCCGCGTTTCTCGAGACGACGCGGGGAAATTGATCGGATATCAAAGGGCCGAGGTCAAGCGGCATGTGCAGGAAATAGTCGACTATCTCGACAGCGATACGGTTTTGTTTCCAAACTCTTTGATTCTTGCTCTGTCTTCCCGAGTCCGGTTCATACGAAGCCGCGGTCCGAATGTGCGGGATGGGTTGGTCTCGGCCGGCACTCTCGAAATCCCGATTCCGCGCCCTGGGGCGCGCAAGCCCGCGTGGATCGTGGACGGACAGCAACGGGCATTGGCAATCTCAAAATCCCGCCGGAAGAGCTTGCTTGTTCCTGTCAATGCATTCATCGCGGACGATATTGAGATCCAGCGCGACCAGTTCCTTCGCGTCAACAACACCAAACCGCTTCCCCGAGGACTCATCAGCGAACTTCTCCCAGCGGTGTCCACGCCATTGCCCGCGAACTTGCAGGCACGAAAGATTCCCTCCGCGATCTGTGATCTCTTGAATACCGATGAGTCCTCCCCGTTCTACCAATTAATCCGGCGAACTTCGTCATCCCCCGAGGGAAAGAAAAGAGCCGTAATCTCCGACGCATCCATCATCAACTTCGTGCAGGAAAGCATTTCTTCCGCATCCGGGTGCCTTTTCCCCTACCGGAACATTGCGTCGGGAGATACCGATTTCGATGGTATTTGGCGGGTTCTGGTCGCATATTGGACAGCAGTCAAACAGACCTTCCCGGATGCCTGGGGAAAGCCTCCAAACAAAAGCCGACTCATGCATGGAGCGGGTCTTCGCTCGATGGGCCGCCTCATGGATCGCGTGATGGCTTCGATCGATCCGCGATCGCCGGAGGTACTAACCAAGGTAAGACATGAACTGCATGTGATCGCCCCCCTGTGCCGATGGACGCACGGAAGATGGGAGGAGATGGGCGATTTGAACTGGGATGAAGTTCAGAATGTGCCGCGGCACATTCGGCTTCTCTCGAGCTTCCTCATTCGGTCCTACATTCAGAATCGAGGAGGGCTGCGATGAAGTTCTTCTTCCCCGACAGCCAGGATTTCGTCGACGAGTCCTTTGACTTCGTCACCGAGTCGCGCTCGGAGGTTCGCGTCCGGCAACGCGACGATCGCTACCCCCATGAAATCTTTGAGACACCTCCTTACGATGGGATTCTCGTCTCGAAAGCAGTCGTTGACGGCCTTGGTGGTGGCACCGGGAAATATAGCGCTTCCCAGCGCCAGCGGTTTCTGCGTGTGGGCGTCCGCGAGTACTTCAGACTGACCGACCCCAGTCTCTCTTCCATGGGGGATTGCGGCGCCTTCACCTACGTGCGGGAGGAAAAGCCACCGTATACTGCCGAGGAAGTTGCCGACTTCTACACCGAGTGCGGCTTCGATTATGGGATTTCGGTTGATCACGTCATACTCGGCTACCGGGCTGAATGCGATCGCCATTTTCCCGGCATCAACCTCGTCCCGCCTGAATGGCAGAAGCGCCAGGAGATCACCTTTGAATTGGCGGAGCAGTTTTTGAACTACTGCAATTCAAAGCGTGTCCGGTTCACTCCCATTGGAGTTGCCCAGGGCTGGAGTCCGCTCTCCTATGCGCGGGCGGTCGAGACGCTTCAGTCTCTCGGCTACAAGTACATTGCTTTCGGAGGCTTTGTGCCCCTGAAGACTCCTGACATCCTTTCCTGCCTTCGGGCGGCTGACGCCGTCCGAAAAGATGGGACTCAGTTTCACCTCCTGGGTATCACTCGTTGCGAAAACGTCAAGGCATTCGGCGACTTCGGTGTGGTGAGCTTTGACAGCACATCGCCGCTTCGCAAGGCATTCAAAGACGACCGCAATAACTACTACACCATCGAAGGAGCTTATTCGGCCATCCGTGTACCTCAGGTCGACGCGAACCCCGCTTTGATGCGCCAAATCGTCGCCGGCCAGGTAAGCCAGGAAGAAGCGCGGGAGCATGAGCAGCGGAGTTTGACTACACTCATCAGATACGACCACCGTGAAGCAACCCTGGAAGAGACAGTTGAATGCCTGCGGGCGTACGAATTAATCTTTGACGGTTCCGTTGACCGCTCCGAGGTCTATCGACATGTGCTTGAAGACCGGCCCTGGGAAGCTTGCCCATGCGAAATCTGCCGCCGGCTCGGAATACACGTGATGATCTTCCGTGGGGCGGAAAGAAATCGCCGCAGAGGCTTTCATAACCTCTACGTGTTTAATCAGCAGTTACAGGGTCACTTGGAGAGAAGACTTGAGTGCGTTTAGCGAATGTGCGCCAAATGGGTTACTTGAGATGACAGATAGGACCGAGTTGCGGTTGCCTGCGCTTGAGATCGTGCAGGGGAACAACCGAACGTTTTACAGCTTTGCCGTTGATGGCAAGCTGCTGCCGAGATTTGCCACCGTCTCCCGTATCCGGCGCGACGGAGACGATCTCTTGGCTGGCTATCAACGTCCCGAGGTGTTCTCGCATATCTCTGAAATTCGGGGCTATATTGAATCCAAGGATCCTCTTCTGCCCAATGCCATCGTCCTCGCATTCGATCGTAGCGTCCGGTTTATTCCGGCCGAGAGCTACCCTTCGTCGTACAGCCGCTGGGGTACGATAATCATTCCCCTTTCTGACGATAAGGATCCGGCAGCAAAACCCGGCTTGATCGTAGACGGGCAACAAAGAGCCGCCGCAATTCGCGATGCGCGTGTAGATTCCTTCCCGATCTGCGCAACGGCGTTCATTGCCGATGACGAGCGGGAGCAGCGCGAGCAGTTTATTCTCGTCAACTCCACCAAGCCGTTGCCCAAGGGTCTCATCTATGAACTGTTGCCAACGACGGAGATGAGGCTCCCGTCCCTCCTTCAAAGAAGGCGCTTCCCTGCTCTGCTATTGTGGCGTCTGAATTCCGACTCCGAATCGCCGCTGCGGGGAAAGATAAGAACTCCGACAACGCCGTCCGGTGTCGTTCAGGACAACAGCATCCTCAAGATGCTCGAGAACAGCCTGAGCGATGGTGTGCTTTACCGATATCGCGAGACGGGCACGGGTGAGTCAGACGTCGAATCGATGGTTTCCGTCCTCAGTTCGTTCTGGGCCGCTGCGGCTAAGGTCTTTCCGAAGGCATGGGGATTGCCGCCACTGAGGTCTCGCCTTATGCACGGTGCGGGGATCATCAGCATGGGGTTCTTGATGGATGCGATCGCCGAGCGCTACCGGGATGCCGGATTGCCAAGCGAAGACCATTTCCGTCAAGACCTGCTTCCACTCGTCTACGTCTGCCGATGGACCGATGGTTTCTGGGACTTCGGCCCGGGCGTAAAGCGGAAATGGAATGAGGTTCAGAACACCCCCAAGGACATTCAGATGTTGGCAAACTACCTGATGGTTCAGTATAAGGCCTTGGTTTGGAGCCGCCCACAGAGCTAGGGAGCAATCCAATGCAACCGCAGAACAGGGTCCTCCGATTCAGCGGGTCTACGGTCAAATCGTGGTTTCAGTATCGATGCGACCGCAAGACCCGGTATGAGACACTTTCGGCCGATGAACGCGCTGCAGTGCCGGTTTTGCAGGTGCTCCAACCCAGTGCATGGGCGCAATTCGGTTTGGATTTTGAAAAGATCGTTCTGAAACGATTGCGTTCGACCGGGGCGTCCGTTTACCTACCGCTCAGCCGGCAGCCGACACACGACGAACTGACGACTTTGCCCTTCCTTCGTCGCGCACGAAAGGAAGAATACGGCTATCAACTGCGATTTGCGACAAGTCCTTGGCTAGAGAAGGAGCTTGGGATCGAAGGCAGTGATATCCGGATCATCAATGGATTCCCTGATCTGGTCCGCATCTCGTTTGATGATGGAATTCCCACCTTTGAATTGACAGACATCAAAGCCACGCATATGGCGACACCTTTTCATAAGGTTCAGGTCGCTTTTTACGCTCTCATGCTCCAGGGAATGCTGCATCAGTTAGGTCTTCCTGGCCGCATCAACCAGACTGCATTGATCTGGCGATTGAAGGACGATGATGATGGATCGAGCGGCGAGATTCAAGAGGATCAGTTCGTACTCGCAAGCTACATCGAACTGGTCAAGGATTTCTTTCGGCGTAAGGCCGCAGCCTTGGAAAGCGTGAAGGTCGGACCCGGCCAGGATGACACTTTCTTCCACCTCTACTTCAAATGCGAGCAATGCGCTTATCTGGAACATTGCGTCAAATCGATCTCGCAATCCGATCCGCGCGAACGCGATGTCTCAGCAGTGCCAGGGCTCTCTCATGATTCGAAACGCGCACTCCTGGGCGCGAAGATTCGCACTGTGGGCGATCTCGCGGCAGTAAACAATCTTAGCTCCGTAAATCGGACCATAAGTTGGTCACTGCAGAGCAAGTCGGAAACGCTCATTGCGCGAGCTCGCGCAATCGCTTCGGGAACTGTAACCCGCAATCCAAATGCCTATAGCCTCCACATGCCGCCGCAAGTCGACCTCGGGCTTTTGCTTCTGGCAGATTTCGACCCTGTCGGTGGGGGGCTTGTGACTCTCGGCTACTTGCGGATGCGGGGCGAGGATCGAAAGGAGTTGATTGAGGTCCTGCCAACAGGCACGGGTGAGGAGGAAGCAGCGGCAATCAAGAGAATCCTTGGTGCGGCTTTGGCGGATCTCTCAGCCGTCGATCAATGGAATGCCGCCGAAAAGAAACCGCCATTACACGCGCACATCTTTGTATATGAGTCCGCGGAAGCGCAGTATTTGAGGGAAGCCATCGGCCGCCATCTCGACGACGCGGGTGTTCGCACAAGCCTGTTGAACATGATCCGGATCTTCCCTCCCGACCAGGCCGTTCCAGAGCCCGAATTCCGAGGGATGCACCACTTGCCGGCCTCAGCACTGCGCACTGTGATCGACCAACTCTACTCACTTCCGGTTTCTGTCAGCTACGACCTTCGACAGGTTTCCCAGGCATTGGCTAAGGCTCCGGTTCCGCTGCGTGAGCCCTATTTCCCGGACTCAGGATTCGAGCGTCGCTTCTCTTCGATGCTCCCCATCGAAGTAACCCGAGCCTTGAAGCGCGGTGAACTATCGGTTCGAGCGGTCCAGGCGGACGTGCGCAAACGGCTGTTCTCAATGGCGTCGATGGTGGAGTGGCTGCTCAAGGAAAATGCTCGTTCGGCAACTCCTTTCCTTCGGCTGAGGAAGAAGCCGTTTCGATTCCAAGGCAACTTCGATCCTTTGGCGGCCAGCGATTTGGATGTCCTCCATGCATACGCGCTGCTTGAGAATCGAGCTGGCTTATTGACTCGAATCGTTTCGCTGGCACAACCAGCAAAACGGCGAAGAGACGGGCTCCGTTGCTTTGCTGATCTGAAGTTTCAACGCCACGAGCGGTTCGGCAACCTGCACAGAATGGTATTCAACGTACCATTTGAGAGCCGGCAGGCAGAACTGTCATCGGATTCGTTTGGAGTGATATTGACCCAGGACGATCCGGACATCCTGCTCGATCCGGGACGATGGGATGATCACACGGTTCGAATCGAGAGCGTTCGATTTGGGCCCGGTTTTGGTACGCTATCGACGACCATGGCGCATAGCAAGTTTGAACAACGGTTCGAAGCCCAGGTTCGGGATAACGCGCACGCTCCGTGGTTCCTGGATGAAATCTTCACGGACCCAAACACCTCTAGGATGCTGGAGTTCTTGGAGTTTATCGCCGGGAATGAGGCGCCACAATGACGGTTCGAGGCGACGTACTCAGTTTTCTCAGGACACCGCTGGAATTTGCCGGGGCGGTAAATGAACAGTCCAGCAAACTCTGGCTGTCGGCGCTGGAAGATATTGCGCTCCCGCTAAGCGCCCTGGCCGGCCGCAGTCTCGGTGCTGCGCAGGAAAGCGCCTGGAGAACTTTAGCCAAATCCAGATTAGGACTCATTCTTGGCCCCCCGGGAACAGGAAAGACCTTTGCTCTTTCGTGGATGGCGGTCGCCTACCTGATCGCTCGACGGCGAGCTGGGTTGCCGTGCCGCGTCCTGCTCACCGGATTCACGATTAACTCAATCGGAAACCTATTGGAGGGAGTTGAGGAAAAGGTTAAGCGCTGGGAACCGGCCGGAGTTCCGCTGATTTTCTGCGGCAGTGCTCCCGAAGAAGCCTTTCCAGACAGCGTTGAAACTTTCGCGATCAATCGGCGCGAAGATCAGGAAGCCGCATGGGAACGCCTCCAACAACCTTACGTGATCGCAGGACTTACGACCTGGTCCCTCTTTCGGCTGATTTCCGATTCCGATCAGACGGCTCGCGAGGGCCCAACGCTACCCGTCTTCGATCTGGTTTGTATCGATGAAGCGTCGCAGATGATGGTCGCGCAGGGGTTGATGGCGCTCGCCGGCTTGCAAACCGAAGGCCGCGTCATTGTCGCAGGGGACAACCAGCAACTTCCGCCAGTGCAGGCCATGTTTGACAAAGAGATCGATGGCCGGCAACTCGGCTCTTCGCTCTACGAATTCCTGAAAAGCGCGAACGCTCCGGAAGTCCGCTTTGAGGAGACACGGCGGATGAACCGCCCGCTGGCTGCATTTGGAAGTCGCGAGTTCTACGAGGACCGATTCTACCCTGCAGCGGACATCGCGGATGAACAATTGCGATTGCGGGAAAACTGGAGGGAGGGACTCGACGAATGGGAGCAAATCGCGCTAGATCCCGCTTATCCGGTTGTGATTCTGCTGCACGATGGACCCGCTGCGGGATTGGAGAACCCCTTCGAACAGGCACTCGCTTCCGAACTGGTGCAATCCTTCTATAGCCGGATGCTGCCCATGGATGGGCAGACGGAATTGACGCCCGAGGTCTTTTGGCGCGAAAGAATGGCGGTGATTACGCCACATCGCGCCCAAAATGCCGCTCTCCGCTCCTATTTCTCGAATAAGCCCTGGGGAGACGGTTGTGTCGTCGAAACCGTTGATCGGATTCAGGGTAAAGAACGGGACGCAATCGTTGCATCGTACACGGTGGCGGACACCGAGTTCGCCCAGGCGGAGGGTGAATTCCTATTCAGCCGCAATCGGCTGAATGTAACAACAAGCCGGGCACGCCGAAAGCTTGTATTCATCGTTAGCCGCCGCCTCTTCGAAGTAGTGCCCCCGCGCGAGGAAGTGATCGACGCCGCACAGACGCTCCGGCGATTCGTCTTTGGCGCTTCACGGGTTGAAGGCACGCTTTCGCTCCCAGATCGAGAAGGTAGAATGTGGCCGGTCGAACTGCGGGTCCGGCGCTTCGAGACCGCGCCACTGCCGCCTCCATTGCAGTCGCCGGCGGCGATCCACGAGGATCGTGCGCTTCCCGAGCTAACGGAAACGCTCCTCGATATCGAACGGATTATTCGAGAGATTGCGCTGCGGAGTCAGTACGGCAACGCTCCGCATTTTGAGATCAACAAACAGGTATTGAGAGAAGTAGCCTTCACTGAGTTGCGGGACTTGCTCGTTTTAGGCCGGATCTCGCTTGCACAAGTTGGGTCGCCGCCCTTTTGGGTTGCAAAGCCGCTCGACCCACCGTGCGAGCCCTACGCACTCGATCCGGATGATTTGAAGCAGCGGCTGATCGCGGTTCTTGAAGAGATGCGGCAGGGCAACAGGTCTGTTCTCTATTCGAGACTTCGTAACCGGTTTGTGTGGCCCGATTCCGAAGGCCACGATGCACTCAGGCCCTATGTTGACCAGTACGTGCGTGAAGGGATTCTGGAATGGGTCAGCGATAAATCGCTGGCACTCTCCGATTCCACGACAACCGATCCTGAGACCGAGATCGTTCCGGCTCCGGCCCTTCATGAGGAAGACTTCGTCTTTCTAAATCTCCTGGAGGATTGGGAGAGAAAACGGATCAACTTCGGCATTTTTGAGTCGTGGACCACGCTGCGCGCGCTCGGTACGGAGTTGGCCTGGGACAAGGCCACCACTGCTGCCAGTGCGGAACGCCTTCAGGCGAGCGGTTTCATTCTCATTGGCGACGACGACAGATGCAGGAGTCGTATGGCCGAGCTTGCGCGTGAAGTGCGTTACGTCAAGCAACGTTTCCGGGCGAATGATGCGCAACAACGCCCCTACCTGGTCCGATCAATGAAACTGGCTCTCAAGGACCGCAATAAGCCGGCTAGGGATCGCGCGCTGAGTGAGTTGCTCGATAGGATGAAAAGCGACGCAGGAGGCGATCCAGCCGTCGCCGCGGCTCTCAATTGCCTCGACCAGATGCTGCGTCGCGCCTGGCAGTCCAGCGACCCGATCCTAGCGGGTTTCCAGGAACGCGCAATCGAGACGATCTTCCGCACCTGGAGGGGCGACGGAAGGGCGGACGCTTTCGTGATCACTGCCGAGACCGGATCGGGAAAGACTGAGGCGGCCTGTCTACCCATCATTGCCGGCTCCGCCTGGGATCATATCCGGGGCGTTCAAGGAGCGCGGGCGCTGCTGGTTTATCCAAGGATTCGTTTGGCACATAACCAGGCGCAGCGCCTGGCCAACTACTTGGCTCACTTTTGGGCTGTTCCTGG
>Ga0302274_10000112_pt1 | contig 82952 bp, 74 predicted proteins | sample III_Bog_N2_1_FD_198755 | JGI IMG/M metagenome (GOLD analysis project Ga0302274, IMG submission 198755) | Peat permafrost microbial communities from Stordalen Mire near Abisko, Sweden - III_Bog_N2_1 | ecosystem: Environmental > Terrestrial > Soil > Wetlands > Peat | place: Sweden: Abisko...
AGAAAATCCGCGAGACGTTGCGGAAGGCTCGTGGCCAAAGCCTGCAACGAGCTATCGAGCGGCTCAATCCCGTACTGCGGGGCTGGGTTGCGTACTTCCGGCTCACCGAAGTCAAAGGTGTGCTGGAGGTCCTCGATGGTTGGATCAGGCACAGGCTGCGGACCCTTCTGTGGCGGCAATGGAAGCGGGTCTATGCACGGGCAAAGAATCTGATGCGGGCGGGGATAGACGAGGCGCGGGCGTGGCGGTCAGCCACCAACGGGCGTGGCCCATGGTGGAACGGCGGCGCATCGCACATGAACGCCGCCTATCCGAAATCCTGGTTCGACCGTTTGGGGCTGGTTTCGTTGCTGGAAGCTCGGCAACGTCTTACATCTGCTTCATGAACCGCCGGATGCCGAACGGCACGTCCTGTGGTGTGGGAGGACGGCGGGAGTGATCCCGCCTCCTACCCGATGTGGGGTAGCGCGCATCCCACCGATTCGCCGGAGAACGGCGAATGGGTGGGGCATGGGGCGGCACCTGCCTGCGGATGGCGTCGAGGGATATAATTTTGACTACGAACGAAGAGTCGACGGATTGGGCGCAATCGCGTTCAACAGGGCCGGCCTTCGGTTCGATCTTCGGGGATGAGGTTTAGCCATGTTGCAGGGATGGAATGCAAGGAGATTTGTTCCTGGTAGTTTGCGGTCGCGGGTGGTCTTGATTGCTTCCGGCTTTTTGCTGTCAGTTTCGCCCGTTGCCTGGGCTGCTTCCGATCCTGCTCCCGGCCCGATTGTGATTACTGGTGCGGACAGGCGCCCTGCGACCTCCCTCGATGGCGAGTGGGCTGCGATTGTCGATCCGTATTTCAGCGGGCTGTTCAGCTTTCATCATGAGGAGAAGGCAAATGGATGGTTTCTGAACCAGAAGGCCAAGCCGGGGGATACCGGACCGACTGAGTACGACTTCTCAACGGCGCCGAAACTGAAGGTGCCCGGCGACTGGAACACGCAGCGCGAGTCGTTGTTCTTCTACGAAGGGCCTATCTGGTATGAGCGCGACTTTACGTACCAGGCGAAGGGAGATTCCCGGGTTTATCTGCACGTTGGCGCGGCCAATTACCATTCGTATTTCTGGGTGAACGGCAAGAAGGTCTGCGAACACGAGGGAGGCTATACAGCGTTTAACTGCGATGTAACGGCCGAGTTGCAGGCAGGCGCGAACTTTGTTGTGGCTGCGGTGGACAATACGCGCCACGAAGATAACGTGCCCACGCTGGAGACTGACTGGTGGAACTACGGAGGGCTGCATCGCTCGGTCTCGCTGATCGAAGTGCCCGATGCTTTCATCGATCAATACGATGTGCATCTCAAGCGCGGGGAAGGGTCGACCATCGAGGGATGGGTTCACGTGCGCGACAGCCAGCCGGGAACCAAGGTCGAGGTTGAGATTCCTGAGTTAGCTGCGAAGGCGGAGGGTGTGACCGGCGAGGATGGCAAGGCAGCCTTCAGCGTACAGGTCAGCGGTTTGTCCCGGTGGTCGCCCGAGAGTCCGAAGTTATACAAGGTGGAGGTTCGCGCCGGACAGGATTCGGTGGATGACCTGATCGGCTTCCGGACGATCGAGACGCGCGGTACCGAGATTCTGTTGAACGGGAAGCCGGTGTTCCTGCGCGGGGTATCCATCCACGCCGAAGCGCCCTATCGCACGGGGAGAGCGAACACGGAGAAGGACGCGGAGACGCTGCTGGGTTGGGCGAAGGAGCTGGGCTGCAACTTTGTAAGGCTTGCTCATTATCCGCACGACGAGACGATGCTGCGCGCGGCGGACCGTATGGGCCTGATGGTGTGGTCAGAGAATCCTGTCTACTGGGCGCTCGAGTTCGACAATCCGAAAGTGCTTGTCAAGGCAGAGCAGCAGTTAGACGAAGAGATCAACACCTATCGCAACCATGCGTCGATCGTGCTGTGGTCGATGGCGAATGAGACGCCGAACACACCGGCGCGGACGGCGTTCATCGAGACTGAGGCATCGCGGGCGCGGGCACTGGATCCGACCCGGTTGATCACCGCGGCGTTACTGGTGAGGGCGCAGGGACACACAAAGATCGTGGATGACAAGCTGGGCGAAGCTTTGGATGTGATCGGGACAAACGAATACATTGGCTGGTATGAACAGCATCCTGAAACTGCCGATGTTACCGACTGGAGAATTGCTTACCAGAAGCCGCTTATCATGAGCGAGTTTGGGGGGGGGGCAAAGGCCGGGCTGCACGGCGGCGAGAACGACCGCTGGACGGAGGAGTACCAGGCTAACATCTATCGCCATCAACTTGGCATGTTGAATCGCATACCGCAGTTGCGGGGCATGAGCCCATGGTGCCTGATGGACTTTCGCTCGCCGAATCGGCCGCTCACCGGTATCCAGGACTATTTCAACCGCAAAGGGCTGATCTCAGACCAGGGTGTGAAGAAGCAGGCATTCTTTATCCTGCAGAAGGCTTACAAGGACCGGACCGTAGGCAAGGCTGAGTAAGTGGAGCGGAGTTTGCCTGGCAGGTAAGACAGAGAGAGGATGACTGCGCAAGATTGGGTGACAAGGAAAGTGAATAAATGAGTGACTTTCGACGGCGTCGGAAAGAATATCTTTCTCATTAGCACGAACGTTTTGTTCGTGGGTTATGCTTGATTTATGTCGATCGAATCAATCCTTGTTCAAATCGATGCGGAAATTGCGCATCTTACCCATGTCCGTAACCTGCTTGCAAGCAAAAGCGCAGTTAGTGTAGAGCCGGCAAATTCGGTATCTGCCAAGGCAGGCAAGGCGAAAAAGCGCCGCGTCCTGAGCGCCGATGCACGCAAGCGGATTGCCGATGCACAGCGCCGGCGCTGGGCCGCACAAAAGGCCAAATCGAAGTAATCGCCGACGAGCAATTACTCCCTCAGCAAAGCGTGGTGGGTCGACTTTAGCTCAGGCCGGACATCACCAACATTCTGGGTTCAGTCATCTCCTCGATGGCGGAGCGAATGCCTTCGCGGCCGATGCCGCTGTCTTTGACGCCGCCGTAGGGCATGGGATCAAGACGCCAGGCAGGCGTGTCTCCTACGATGAGGGCGCCAACCTCGAGCTCGCGATATGCGGTAAGGATGCGGCCCGCGTCGCGGGTGAGCAGACCTGCCTGTAGTCCGTAGCGCGAGTGGTTCACGTCGGCAAGGGCATCTTCGAAATCGTCGTATGGCTCAACCAGGACGACAGGCCCAAAGACCTCTTCATCGCGAATCTTCATTCCCGGTTTGGTGGCCGTGAGGATTGCGGGAGTTATGACGGAGCCGTTGCGCTCGCCGCCAGCAACGAGCTTGGCGCCGGCATCGATAGCTTCCTTGATCCAGGCTTCGACGCGCTCGGCCTCGGCTTCGCGGATGAGCGGGCCGACCTCGGTGTTCTCGTCGGAAGGATCGCCGTGGACCATCCTGGCGGCGATTTCCACGAGCTTCCATAAGAAGGTCTGGAAAACTCTGCGCTCCACAAAGACGCGCTGAACGCTGATGCAGGACTGGCCGGCAAATCCAAAGGCCGCGTGCGCAGTGCGCAGTGCTGCTTCGTCCAGATCGAGCCAGTCGCCGTGCACGATAAGAGCGGCGTTGCCCCCTAGCTCCAACAGCACGCGCTTGCGGCCGGAGTGAGCTTTCAAGTCCCACCCCACTTTGGCCGAGCCCGTGAAGCTGACGAGCTTGATGCGGTCTTCCTTCTCGGCGAGCCAGGCAGTATCGGCATTGGAGAGCGGCAGGACGGCGAGTGCTTCGGCGGGCCAGCCGGCTTTGAGCACGACCTCGCCGAGGGCCAGCGCGGTGAAAGGCGCTTGAGGAGCGGGTTTGAGGATGATTGGGCAACCCGCAGCGATTGCGGGGGCGACTTTGTGCGCCACCAGGTTTAGGGGAAAGTTGAAAGGGGTGATGGCCAGGACGGGACCCACCGGAAAGCGCTGCACAAGACCCCAGCGGCCTTCGTTGCCTTCTGTGAGGTCGAGAGGAAGACTCTCTCCGCCCAGTCGGGCGGCTTCTTCGGCTGCGGTCTTGAAGGTTAGCACGGCACGATCGACTTCAGCGCGCGCCAGACGAAGGGGCTTCCCGGCTTCAGTGACGATGAGGTTGGCGAAGCGCTCTTTTTGCTCGATGAGAGCCGAGGCGACATCTTCAAGGATTTCGCGGCGTTTCCAGCGGGGCAGCGCGCGCGTACGGCGCAAGCTTGCCACGGCGTGATTCACGGCCTGCCGGGCGTCGGCGCGGGTGGCGGCCGTAACGCGGCCAACCAGGCCATGGTCCCATGGCGAGCGCACTTCAAACGATTCTCCGTCGATCCATTCCTTGCCACACAGCAGGAATCCCGTCTGCGTACCCGGGCGCATCTTCATAAGGTTGCTCCTGAACGAAAGCCTACGTTCTTGATGGTAATGCGGCGGGGTGCCCTGTGCGGACAGTGGCCGCCTTCTGGCACGGCAAACGATTGTGTTCGAATCCAATCGGGAATTTGTCCCGCAGAGTCTGTTTGCGGTGCTATCCGGCGGCCGCGCCTCAAGCCAGGAAAACTCATGTCGCCGATCGCACCGCCTCCGGTATATTGGTGCAACGCAAAAACCGGCCCGGCAACGCCCATCAAAACCACCCCCTATAAGGAGGAAATGAACGTGACCGACCCCACAAACGACCCCGGAATGCAGAGCTTCCCGCAGCAACCCAATTCCCCGCCGCCCAAGCAGGGCTCGAGCGCCGTCAAAATCATCCTCATCATTGTGGCGGTTTTCGTGTGCCTTGGCATAGCCGTCGTCGGTGTTGCGGGCTATGGCTTTTACCGGTTCTCCAAGGCGGTACATAAGGATCTGACGACCGGAAACGTCTCGATTGACACTCCCAACGGCAGCATCAGCGCAATCAGCGATGCAAAGTTGACCGAGGCCGACCTCGGTACGGCGATCTACCCTGGCGCGGAACAGGCGAACGGCAGCGCCAAGCTTAACTTCGGCGCCGGCCCGATGGTCACCGGCATCTACCTGACATCTGACCCTAAGGAAAAAGTCGTCGCCTTCTACAAGGACCAGCTCGGAAGCGGCGCAGAGGACATGGAGTCTGGCGACAGCGCACTGCTCATGCTGACCAAGGCGAACAAGGAGGCCGTCAACATCACCATCAGCCAGAGGGCCGGCCAGTTCGATGGCAAGACGCACATCACGATCCTCCACACCACGCCCAACAGCAAGTAGATTTGGCCTCGCCGACAGATCGAAGGGCAGTGCGAGCCGCTGCCCTATCTGATCTATTGCAGTCGCAGGTTGTCTTGGGTTGGCCCAGATTTTTCTTCTTTCAGCCTCAACCTTCTCGGGGAAAAGCAGTCTCAATAGTCAGCGAGGGGTTTCTAGAGAACTGCCCCGACGGCATTTTTGTTCCCGCACCCTTCGAGCGCGATTGAGGTGCGGGATTTTCTGCGGTCGAGCCTGGCCCAGAAACTCGAATTACACTTGCTCGCAGGGCCAGTGAGTGCGCCAGCGGGCGGCCCGCCGCCGATCCGGCTGCTCACGCAAGGGAGAGCACTATGCGCAAGGCCTTATTCTGCCTGTTTAGTTCAGTGTTGGCGTTCTCAGTGCTAACGAGCTGCAGCTCGAATACACTTACCAGCAATCAACTCAACCCGCCGCCCGAGGGGAACGTTCCTGTCTCGCTTACGATTACAGACGACCCGCCTCAGGGCGTCTCGGTGCTTTTCTTTCAGGTGAACCTGACGGCGGCTTCGCTGCAACCCGCATCGGGTTCGGCTGTTTCTCTCATCAACAATCCGATTCCGATCGATGTCACTCAGCTTCAGGCACTATCGGCCTTCCTGAACACGGCCAATGTGCCAGCGGGAACCTACAACAGCCTGAGCCTGGCCTTCGCGAATCCGCAGTTGGTGATCTACAACGCCTCTGACACGGCTCTCTCGGCCACCTGCGCTGTCGGCACAGTTTGCCAGCTCACGCCCACCCTGGATAACTCTGCAACGATCAACATCACATCCGCGCCTTTGCCGGTGACGGTCGCCGCCAACACTCCACTGGGCTTTCTTATCGACTTCCACCTGAACACCATCATCCAATCCGATATGTCGGTGAACCTGAGCGCAACAAGCGGAATTACTCTGGCGCAGTTGCCTCCGTTCTCGGCTTCGCAGCCACCGCAATTCGGCCTAGTCACGGGCACGGTGGAAAGCGCAACCCCGAGCAGCAACCAGTTCACGATGCAGACGGGCGACGGACGGACCTTCACAATCGATTCCAACAGCACCACAATGTATTCCGGCTTCCCCTGCGCCAGTCCGGTCCAGACCATCAGCTGCGTGGCCGCTGGCCAGAGCGTGCAGGTGCAGGTGGCCAGCGTGCAGAGCGACGGAACCCTGCTCGGCGGCCAAGTGACATACCTGCAGGCCTCGGGCCAGCAGACGGTGGTTGGGACAATCGTTGCCATTCCTCCGCTTCCGACTCCCGCAGGCGAAACGATCGTCGAGATGATCTTGCACCAGAGCCCCACTGCCAGCTCGAGCTTGCCGCTTGGTGGGCTGGCGTGGGTTGCGGTTTGGTCGCCGGGATCGGGCTCACAGAACACGACTACGTATTCCATTGACTCGAACGGGTTCACGATTCCGTCGGGTCTCAGCTTCGCCTCCAACAATGACCTGGGTGTCGGGGAAACGGTGCAGGCGACGGTCGTGCCGGGGACGCTGCAGGCAGTGACCGGCACCGGCATTCAGAGCGGATTGTGGGGACCGCCTGCTCAGCTCTCCTTCACCGCCAGCAACCTGCAATTGGAGCCGAGCCAGATCACAGGGGTGATTGCGAACATCGGCACGGCTGGAAACTTCACACTCGGCGTTACCCCGAGCATCTTTGGGGGAGCATCGCCGACGTTCCAGGCACAGGCGATTGTGGAGACAACATCGCAGACCACATACCAAGGCTTCGGCACAGGGGGTTTCTCAGGGCTGGCGACAGGCGAATCGGTTTCGGTGAACGGATGGCTGTTCCCGCAGAATGGCTTGCTGGACCCGGCAATCGGCCCGCCGATTATTCTGGCGCAGACGGTCACGTTGCATTCGGGTGGGACGTTCTGAGCGGGGCGTCGACGGTCCATTGTTGAAGAGCATCAACACGAGGCCTCATCCGGATGGGCAACGCCAAGCCGGATGAGGCCATTGTGCAATTCAGGATGCGCCGACTGCTGTAAACTCCGACCTATGATTCATGACGGCAGGAGCCGCAAGCTTCCATTTAACCCAATCGAGGCAGTTGAACATCTGAAGGTCGCGGATGCGAAACTGGCCAAGCTTATCGAGCGCGCGGGGCCGTTTACGATGCGGCTTGATCCAGCGCCTTCGCCATTTGAGTCGCTGCTCGAGTCGATCGTCTATCAGCAGCTCCACGGCAAGGCTGCGGCCACTATTCATCGCCGTGTGCGGGAGTATTTTGGCGGCGATCCAGCGCCGGAGCTGCTGCTGAAGACGCCGGATGAGCCGCTGCGGGCGGCAGGGGTCTCAGGAAACAAGATCAAGGCCATGCGCGACCTAGCCGCGAAGACGCTCGATGGGACGGTTCCGACCCATGCGGCGATCAAGAAAATGTCGGACGCTGAGATTGTGGAGCGTCTCGCGGCGGTGCGCGGCATCGGGCCGTGGACGGTGGAGATGCTGCTCATCTTCAGGATGGGACGGCCGGACGTGTTTCCGGTGACCGACTACGGAGTTCGCAAGGGGTTTGCGCTGACCTTCCAGCGAATCCCGAAGACGCGAGCGCTGGAGGCGGCCGACCTGCCCAAGCCCGAGGTGCTGCTGAAGCGCGGGAAGAAGTGGTCACCGTTTCGCAGCGTGGCGAGCTGGTACCTGTGGCGGGCGTGCGATTTGGCCAAGGGCATGCAGCCTGCGGGGCGTTCAAGCAGGGAAGACTAGTCCCGAAGCAGAACCGATTGCGGCCAGTGCACTTTGGGAGTATTGGGCTGGCCATTGTTGTGCCCTAGAATTGCAAAAAGGCCCACTGTTGCAATTCGATGCGGGCGCGATGGGAACCTGATGGCGTCAAGCAAGAAATTCATCTGCATTCATGGGCATTTTTATCAGCCGCCGCGGGAGAATCCCTGGCTGGAGACGGTGGAGACGCAGGATTCAGCGGCGCCTTACCACGACTGGAACGAACGAGTGTGCGCGGAGTGCTATGCGCCGAACGGCGCGGCGCGCATTCTGAACGACAAGAAGCAGATCACGCGGATTCTGAACAACTACGCGCGAATCAACTTCGACTTTGGGCCGACGCTTTTGAGCTGGCTGAAAGAGAATGCGCCACGGACCTATCGCAATATTCTGTTTGGAGAGCGTCGCAGCCGGGATAGCTACGACGGGCACAGTTCTGCGATGGCGCAGGTCTACAACCACATCATCATGCCACTGGCGAGCGAGCGCGATCGCATCACGCAGATCCGCTGGGGGATTGCCGACTATAAGAGCCACTATGGAATCGCTCCGGAGGGGATGTGGCTGGCAGAGACCGCGGCAGACACAAGGACACTGGAACTGCTTGCCGACCAAGGTATCCAGTTCACGGTGCTGGCTCCGCATCAATGCAAGGGGATCAGACCGCTGGAGGAAGGCGCGTCGTGGACCGATACGCCGGGCGCGACGGTCGACACGACGCGCCCATACCTGGTGCGATTCAAGTCCGGCGCTTCGATTGCGGTGTTCTTTTACAACGGACCGGCTTCAAGGGCAATTGCTTTCGAGGGGCTGCTCGACTCGGGCGACAACTTCTGTGCTCGCTTGAAGTCGAGCTTCAAAGAAGGTACGCAGCCGCAACTTGTGCATGTGGCGACGGATGGAGAGTCCTACGGCCACCACCACAAGCACGGGGAGATGGCGCTGGCCTATGCTCTTTTGCTGCTGGAGCGCGACAAGACAGTGCGGCTGGCAAACTACGGCATGTTTCTTGCGGAGCATCCGGCGGAGTATGAGTGCGAGATCGAAGAGAACACATCGTGGAGCTGCATCCATGGGGTAGAGCGCTGGCGTTCGAACTGTGGATGCAACGGAGGCTTGCCTTATAACCAGCTCTGGCGCGCGCCACTGCGGCAGGCGCTGGATGAGCTGCGCGATGCGCTGGTTCCACTCTCAGAGCAGGAGGGCGGAAAGCTATTCAAGGATGTGTGGGCTGCGCGGGACGCATATATTGCGCTGATTCTGGATCGGAGCGAAGAGACGAAGGCTGGCTTCCTCTCGCAGCATCAGAGCCATGTGTTGAGCGCTGGGGAGCGTGAACGCGCGATTGAGCTGATGGAGATGCAGCGGCACACGCAACTGATGTACACAAGCTGCGGCTGGTTCTTTGACGACATCGGCGGCATCGAGACAGTGCAGATCATTGCGTATGCGGGGCGAGTTCTGCAACTGGCAAAGAAGCTTTTCAAGTCACAGTCGGCGGGACTTGAGCCGAGGTTCCTGGAGCGGATGGCGCTGGCCAAGTCGAATGATCCAAGCCGCGGCGACGGCGCGCAGATTTACAAGGCCTGTGTGGCAACGATGGAGCTGGGGCTTGAGCAGGTGGCGGCACACTATGCGATCAGCTCTATCTTCTCCGCGTTTTCTGAGGAGACGGAACTCTATTGCTACCAGGTTCGGCGCATCTCGTATGAGATCCATACGTCGGGCCGGGGACGGCTGGCGCTGGGACGGGTTCACATCACGAGTTCCATCACCGGCGAGCAGCAGTCCTTTTCGTTTGCAGTGCTTCACTTTGGCGACCAGAACATCACGGCCGCCGTGAAAGCGTATACCGATGCGGAAGCTGCTGACTTTGAGGAGTTCGCACGCAAGGCGGCGGAGCACGTGCAGCAGGCTTACTTCCCCGAGGTTATCCGGCAGCTCGACCGCTATTACGGGCGCGTCGATTACTCGCTGACCTCTCTGTTCCGGGATGAGCAGCGACGGATTGTGCAATTGATTCTGAACTCGACACTTTTGGATATAGAGACCTCACTGACCACCATCTACGAAGACCACGCCAGCCTGCTGCATTACCTGTCGCAGGCAGGTCTTCCGAAGCCACCAGCGCTGGCTCTTGCGGCTGGATTTGCGCTGAATGCGGGCCTGCGTCGCGCGCTGGGAACCGATCCTGTGGATCAGGCTCTGGTGCGTTCGCTTTTGATCGCGGCCAAGGCCGACAAGGTGCCGCTGGAGACGGTGGCATTGTCGTACCTGGCCGATCAGAGGATGAAGATTGCCATGGTAGAGCTGCAGGTATCGCACGGATCGCTGGAGAAGCTGGACCGAGCGCTGACGCTGGCTCGCAACCTGGCTGAACTGCCGTTTGACCTGAACCTGTGGCAGGCGCAAAACATCTGGTACGAGATTCTGCGTGCGTCGAATGAGTGGCTGGCGCCACTGAGGCCGGAAGATCGGTCGCGATGGGCCAAGACGTTCAACGAGCTTGGAGAATGTCTCACCATCGATGGTGAGAGTATTTCGAAGGAATAGGGGCTGGCGGGATTGCGCTTACGTGCCTCATGGCTGCAGATCCGGTGGTCGCCCTTAACCGGGGCGCGGGATCTGACCGGCTCGCCGCGCAATTCCCGCGCACGCTCATCCCTTGGGCCGTTACCATGGATGCGGCAACCAAATGCGAAAGCTTCCCCTTCTGATTCTTCTGCTCTTTTCGGTCGCCTGCGCGGCGGGCTGGGCCGCGGCCGCCGAAGTGACCGAGTGGCGGTCGGGGCTGACGGAGATCAATGAGAGCTGGGCCATGCATGATGGCGACAACATGGCCTGGGGAAGCGCAGGCTTCGACGACAGCCGCTGGAAGACCGTCGATATCGAAGACATGGGCGCCGCCCAGCCGGGCTGGCACTGGTTCCGCAAGCATGTGACCGTCGGGCCAGATTACCCAAAGGTCAAATTGCTTCTCGAAGGTGGCGAAGGAACCTATGAGTTGTATGTGAACGGCCAACGGATACAAGGCGCCGGGATACTGTCCGAATTTGCTGTGAATCGCCCGGTGGAACGGGTATTCGCGCTGGAAAGCGATAACGGTGATTTTGAGATTGCGCTCCGGACCTATGTAACACCCAGTTACAAAGCCTATGGCCTTCCCCTCTTTCTCAGCGTGACCATGGGAAGGCCAACTGTAATCGAGTATGAACGACAGGCGCTTGAAAGCCAGCGGCTCTACTCGGTTGCGCCATCGGTCGCCATAAATCTGCTTCTGGTGCTTGCGGCTTTGGGCGCGCTGGCACTATTCGCCAGCCAGCGGACGCAGCGCGATTATCTGTTTCTCGCGATCTTTCTGTTCCTGTCCGGCGTGTCCAATGGTCTTTGGCATCTGATGCAAGCAGGGGTGCTTCCCCTTTCGTTGAATTTTCTTGTCGCCGACCCCTTGATCTATTTTGTCTCAATCTCTCTGATTGAGTTCACGCACAGTTTTGCACGGCGTCGAGTGGGCATGGGTTGGCGGGTATACGAATGCCTCCTCCTCATGCCGATTCTGGTGGTACCTGCTGTTTGGCTAGGTTACTTCTCCCAAGACGCATACAACCTCATCGAGGCAGGGATTAATGCGCCGTTGGCGTTTCTTCTCCCTGGATTCCTGGCGTATTGGTACCGCCAGGGGAATCGCGAGGCTGGGTTGTTGATTCTACCCAGCCTTCTGCCAACTGCAATGGGTGTGCTTTACGATCTTGGATTGGTCTCGGTCTACGTTGGGTGGAAGAGTCTTGACGTACTGATCCAACCAATCCAGATGAGCGTTTTTCCGTTACAGATCTCCGATGCGGGCAGTGTCCTGTTTCTTGCGGCCATCGGAATTGTGATGTTCTTCCGCTTTACGCGGGTGAGCCGCGAACAGATGCGGTCCGCCGCAGAGTTGGCAGCGGCGCGCGAGATTCAGCAGCGACTGGTTCCTGCGTCTCTGCCGACGATTGAAGGCTTCCGGATCGAGACTGCTTATCTGCCGGCCCAGGAGGTTGGTGGCGATTTCTACCAGGTGCTCGAACAGAAGGACGGAAAGCACTTGATAGTCGTCGGCGATGTAAGCGGCAAGGGCCTGAAGGCGGCGATGACCGGAACACTCGCCATTGGCGCATTGCGGGCGCTGGCCGCAGATGGGCTCGGTCCGGGAGAGCTGCTGACACGCCTCAATCGGCAGCTTGCGCAGGAGCCCGATGGGGGTTTCATTACCTGTGTCTGCCTGCGAGTTTCGCTGAGCGGGCGGGTGGTGATCGCGAACGCAGGGCATCCGGCTCCGTACCGAAATGGAGAGGAGATTGTGGTGGATGCGGGCTTGCCACTGGGTATTGCTTCGGACGTGACGTATGGAGAGTCCGAGTTCACTTTGGAGGCCGGAGAGACGCTGACGCTGATCTCCGACGGCGTGCTCGAAGCCAGGAATGCAAGCAGGGAGCTTTTCGGGTTTGAGCGAACCTGCGGCATCAGCCAGGAGTCGGCCGAGAAGATGGCGGCAACGGCTCAGCAGTTTGGGCAGGAAGACGACATTACGGTGCTGACGGTGGAGAGGACAGGGACCAGGGACTAGGGAATAGGGCGGGCGTGCGGCTAGCTGCGCCAGTGCAGCTCGACTGGGCCGTCGATGGGGTGCTTTGTGGCTGCGCCGTCGGCGGAGTCGAGTCGGGCCTGCTTGAGCGCGAAGTACCATTTGGCGGGTTTGTCGGCGTCATCGATGAGCATGAGGCTTGGATTGTGGCGCAGGCCGTCGGCTTGCTGGATCATAGTGACCTGATCCTGACGGACGAATCGTGCGCCGAAGAACTTGGCGACAGGCGTGACGAACGGGACGCGGTAGAAGACATTCCACGCGGCGATTACGTCGATGCGGCAGGTTGAGCTGGTGACGGGCGTGACGGTGGTGAGCGAGGAGAACCACTTTTCGCCGCAGCGAATGACCTCAGTGCGGCGATTGGGCAGCGTGAAGTCGATGGTTGTTTCGATGGGCTGGCCGTAGACGCCGAGGAGTTTGTAGGGCGCGGAGTTGGCGCTGGGCGCGTGGGCGCTCATGCGAAAACCTTCGGGAATGGGTTCGAAGCGCTTGGTCTTCTCTCGGATACTGGCGCGTGTGCGCCACCACCAGGCCTGGTGGACAAAGGGTCCGTGGGCAGGGTCCATGAGGCCGATGATGCCGTGATCTACGTTGCAGGGCAGGTCGGCGGTGAGGAAGGCGGAACGAAAGCGGGGACCGAACTTGGCCAGCTCTGGGACTGTTCTGAGTTCCGCGCCATCGGTCTTTCGCCCAGAGCCGGGACCGGGGATAAATACCCATGCGTGGCCGTCGCGCTCTTCGCAGGGGTACGCTGTGGCGAAGATGCGGGTGGCGTCGAGGTGGTCGTGGGTGGTGAGCGAAGGGATCAGCTCGCATCGGCCACTGCACGGCTCAAACTCCCAGCCGTGATAGCGGCAGGTGACGCGATTGCCGTCGTACCAGCCGTAACTGAGGGGAATGCCGCGATGCGGACAACTGTCACGCATGGCGAAGACGCGGCCATCTGTGCGGCGGCCCAGCACCAGGGGAATGTCGAGGAGCATGGCAGTGGCCAGCTTGCCGGGGCGCAGCGAGTCGGTGCGCAGGGCGGGGTACCAGTCGTCGTAGATGAGGGTCGCAGTCGGACCCTGAATGGGCACGCCGGATTCTGTAGTCGTTACAAACGGCATTTGGGACTCACGATAGCACTGTCGGCTCTGGCCGCGCCATCGGGCAGCAAAGGTCACGACGCGGGTCCAGTAATCCTGGTGAGCTTGCCGTTCTTGAGTTGGAAACGCTCATTGCGCCAGACGATGGTATCTCCGGCGAAACCGGCAATCCAGATGCCCATGAAGACCAGATCGCGGAAGGGCAGAAGCCAGAGCCGGGGCAGGACCTGATGGTCGGCGAGGACCTGGGCGCCCACCGTCATGGCGAGTGCAAGGCGAAGGAAGAAACTTAAACCGAGCAGCCAGAGACTCAACGGGCTGATGCCACTGGCAACTACATTGAGCAGCGCCCAGGCAAAGCCATGGGTGAAGACCAGGCCGACGTAGCCCGAGGGGGTGGCGTCGCGCACGGTTCGCGCCCAGCGCACCTGGTGATCGACGAAGCCGCGCCAATTGTAAGCCGGGATGCTGGTTTCGACCACCTCGCCAGCCAGCGCCACGCGGTACCCGGCGCGGTGAATGCGCGCGCCCAGTTCGTTGTCGTCGGCGAGGTGGTCAACCAGCGGATCGAGGCCGCCGATCTTGTCGAGCGCTTCGCGGCTGACGGCGAGCGTGGAGCCGAGTCCATAGCGCAGGCCGCCGGAGAGCATGCGCGACAGCAGCACACCGGCCTGGAAGTCAGTGGCGATTCCGAGGGCCTCGAGGCGTGAGCCGAGGGTTCCGTGCGCGTGGCCGCGGTAGAGCGTGGTGACCATCCCGACCGGAGCTTCCGCTTTTCCGGACGCCGGTGCTTGCGCGTCGGAAGCAGGCGGGGCGAAGTGGGCCATTACGCGTTGCAGGTAGTGGGGACCTACGGTGATGTCGGAGTCGTTGATGAGCAGATAAGGGTAGCGCGCGTGACGGGCAAGCTGGATGAGGTTGCTGACCTTTCCATTGGCTCCAAGACGAGCTGGACATTCGATGAGGCGGATCGCGTGATGGGGAAACTCGAGCTGGAGATGCTGCACCGCCTGGACGGCCGGGTCATCGGGCGAGGATACGCCGAAGAGCAGCTCGTATTCTCCGGGATAGTTCTGGCGGCAGTGGCTGCGAAAGGCGTCGATCATCTCGGGATCGCGGCCCTTGAGCGACTTGAGGATGCTGACCGCTGGGGCAAAGTCGGGCAGTTTGCGGCGGCGGATGGCGAGGAAGACGCGGGCGGCCACCATGGCCTGGAGAAAGTAGACGATGCCGGCAACGGCGATAACCGTGGTGAGGATTTCCACGGCGAGCGCTAAGGCGTGCGGCATCATGGGGGTAGTTTAGTTGACTGGGCTGGAATCTGTTTCCCTCACATTCCCTGTTCCCGCCTTGATTTAGCGGTCCGTCGTGCGTCGATTTCTGATTTGCAGGGTGTGGGCGACGCGCCGATTTGGTGTAAAGTTGTGCATCGCCGATAATAGGGATTCTTTGCCGACGCCCAAACTCAGTTCCGGGTTGTCCTTTGAAAGCCAGCCAAATGTTCCTCGAATGTGATGTTTCCGCTGCCGCCGGGTATACTAGCCAACTCCAGGTTTCGCGAGTCCTCTCTGAGAGGTGGTTCCAGAGCAATGGGTACTGCCTCTCCTGCGACAGCGACTGCCTTCGGCAGACGCCAGCTAATACCAAGGCGTCGGACTTTGTTTGCGAGCAGTGCGACGAGAGGTATGAGTTAAAGACCTTCCGCTCACGACCAGCGAAGAGGCTTGTCGACGGCGCTTACAGCGCTTTGATGTCCAGGATTCAAAGCGGTTCGGTTCCGACGCTCATGCTTCTTGAGCGGAATGATGGTTGGCAAATCCAGGCCTTGACGGCAATTCACCATTTGTTTCTAACGAAGGAAGTCGTTGAGGAACGGAAACCACTGTCCCCCACTGCCCGCAGAGCCGGTTGGACTGGCTGCAATATCCGTCTGGACCTAATAGCCGCGGATGCGCAGATTCAGGTTGTTCATGGGCGGAGCCCTGCCGATCCTCTAACTGTGCGAGCGAGGTTCCAACAATTCAACCGTCTCAAGGCAATTCAGCCGAGCTCGCGAGGGTGGGTGACCTTGACGCTTCGCGTCATCCGCAGCCTAAGGCAGCCGGCGTTTTCAATCGACAAGCTATACGCGGCGGAGCCGGTGTTTTCTGCAGCGTACCCGGATAACAACAACATTCGCGCCAAGATCAGGCAACAATTACAGGTCCTGCGTGATTTGGGCTATCTTGAATTCTGTGGACGCGGAGTCTACAAGCTACTGATTTGATCGACCTCGTGTGAGGAGTGGCGGGAGTAGCTGGGCTTGCGTGAAAGGCGAACGCTGCTGCAGGTCACTTTGCTGAGCAGTCCGGGGTGCATCGTGGAGCATTTGGAGGGAGCATGAGACAGATCGTCTGCCCTAGCTGCGGGAGCGATGAATAGCACCATTACACGGACGCATATGTGCTTCGGAGTCCGGTCCTGCAGGACGACGGAAGTATCGGATTGCTTGAGTGTCGTACAAACGAGTACGACGACCAATTTTATGAATGCCTCCAGTGCGGAAAAAGGCCGACGGAGAACGAGCTTTGCTGTTCTGGCGAGTCGGCCGCCAGCTAGGCAATTTCTGCGCAAGTGCGGCGTTTTCCACGGGCGATCTTTTGCAGGGGCTAAAGCCCGCTCATTTTGTTGGCCTTATCGGCACCCTTCGACTGCGCTCAGGGCAGGCTCTGAAGTCGTGCCCTGACACAAAGCGGATTCTTGCAGAGGTTTCTTAACGCTTCGATCTATTCGTAGCGCAGGGCTTCGATTGGGTCGAGCTTTGAGGCCTTCCAGGCGGGATATATGCCGAATACGAGGCCGATGGTGCATGAGACGGTGAAGCCGATGAAGACCCAGAGCGCCGAGAGCGAAGCGGGGATGCCGATGGGCAGGAAGTATACGATCCAGGTGATGATTGCGCCGACCGCGACGCCGATGACACCGCCGACCGCGCACAGAGTAACGGCCTCGGTGGTGAATTGGGTGAGGATCATTTGCTTTGTTGCGCCCATCGCCTTGCGCACGCCGATTTCGCGGGTACGTTCGGTAACGCAGACGAGCATGATGTTCATTACGCCGACACCGCCCACCATAAGGCCAACGCTGGAGACAGCGATCATGAAGGCGACCAGCCCACCGGTGAGTTGGCCCCAAAGCTTGGAAAGGGCGTCGGGGCTGGAGATTTCAAAGTTGTCCGGGGCCTCGACTTTGACCTTTCGGCGAATGCGGATGAGTTCACGCACTTCGTCCTCGACGAGGTCCTTGTTGTGGGGGTCGTCGTACTTCACGCTGATGGTCATGTCCCTTACTTCCGGGTGAAGGGTCAGAAAGGTCTTCATGGGGAAGTGGATGGAGTTGTCGTTGGGGTTTTTGCCGCTGCCGAAGGGCTGCTTTTCCTTGTCGAAGACGCCAATGACGGTGTAGAGGCCAGTTTCAACGACGATCTCCTTCCCAAGGGCCGGCTGCCCGTCAAAAAGGGTGTCCCAGGCGTCGTGGCCGAGGATGCAGACGTGGGCGGCGCGGTCGTCTTCTCCCTCAGTGAAGAATCGGCCATCGAGCAGGGTCTGGTCCTCGACGTCGGCCATCTCCGAGGTGTTTCCCTCAATCAGCGCGCCAGAGAGCTTCTTGCCGTTATAGCGGGCGCTGATCGTTCCCACCTGGAAGGCCTTGAAGTAGTCCAGCTCAGCATCTGTGGCGACAACGTGGGGTAGAGACCGGAGGGCGAGCGCGTCGTCCAGAGTGAGGTATTTGCGCGTGACCATTGCGCTGGTGGGGTTGACGTTGATTACCGGCATGCGCGAAACCCAGATGACATTGGAGCCGAGCGAGTCCACCCAGGCGGATACGCGCGCATTCACGCCGTTGATGATGGAAGAGATGGTTATGACGGTGGTGACGCCAATAACGATGCCCAGCACGGTGAGTCCGGAGCGCAGTTTGTTGGTCCTCAAAGTATCAAGGGCCATCTTTACCGACTCCCGCGTCTGTCCTTTTGCCACGAAAAGAAGCCCCTCGCCGTAACGCCGAAACTGCTAGCAAATAGCTTAAGGCCTCAGGTCACTTCCGTCATGTGACGGAAGGTCAATCGGTGGGAGTTACTCCTGCCTAACTCACTCATAGCGCAGCGCCTCGATGGGGTCGAGGTTGGCGGCCTTCCAGGCTGGATAGATGCCAAAGACGAGGCCTATTCCGCAGGAGACGGTGAATCCGATGATGACCCATGTGGCCGACAAAGTGGCGGGCAGGCCGATGGGCAGGAAGTAAACAATCCAGGTGAGCACGGCGCCGACGACTACGCCGACAACGCCGCCCACGGCGCAGAGCGTCACGGCCTCCATGGTGAACTGCGTGAGTATGGTGCGCTTGGTGGCGCCGATGGCTTTGCGCACGCCGATTTCCCGGGTTCGTTCGGTGACGGAGACGAGCATGATGTTCATCACGCCCACGCCGCCCACCATCAGGCCGACGCTGGAGACGGCGATCATGAAGGCGACAAGGCCGCCCGTTAACTGTCCCCAGAGTTTTGTGAGCGAATCGGGCCCGAAGATTTCGAAGTCGTCATCGGCCTGCACTTTGACCTTGCGGCGGATGCGCAGCAGTTCGCGAATCTCCTCCTCGACCAAGGCCTTGTTCTTGGGGTCGTCGTATTTGACGCTGACCCACATGTCCAGATCCTCGGGATGAAGATTGTGGAAGGTAGTGAGCGGGAAGAAAGCCGCATTGTCGTTGGGGTTCTTTCCTCCTCCAAAGGGCTGCTTCCGTTTGTCGAGCACGCCAATCACGGTGTACAGGCCGCTCTCGATAGCGAGATCCTTGCCGATGGGGTCTTCGGCGCCGAACAGCTCTTCTGCCGTGTCGTGGCCAAGCACAACCACATGGGCGGCGCGATCGTTTTCGGCGTCGGTCCATAACCGGCCGGCAGTAAAGACGAGCTCCGTTACTTCTGCGACCTCGGTGGTGGAACCCTGCAGGAGAGTGCCGGCCACCTTTTTGCCGTTGTACTTCACAGCCACATCGCCCACTCGGAACTGGGGCTTCACGTGCTGATGGCCACCGTCGGCTGCGACCACATGAGGGAGCTGGCGCAAAGCCATCACGTCATCGAGTGTGAGCTTTTTGCGAGTGAGCTGCTCGGTGGTCGGTTGTCCGGTCAAGATGGGAAGGTGAAAGACCCAGAAGACATTGGAGCCGAGCGAGCTGACAAAGTCTGTGACCCTGTTATTAACCCCATTGATGACCGAGGAGATGGTGATGACTGTGGTTACGCCGATGACGATACCGAGGATGGTCAAGCCGGAGCGCAGCTTGTTGGTCCTGAGCGTCTCGAGCGCCATCTTGATGGATTCGCGTGTTTGTCCTTGAGCCATGGAAACTCCAGTTCGCAGTTCACAGTTCGTAGTTCACAGTTGCCTTTGCTGACTACGAAGATTCTGGTGGGGCTCTGCATCTAACGAACTAAGCAGGCCGAAGAGCATTTTTCGAACTTCATTCGATAGGGCTTCCGCGTCATCGATCTTGTTAGCTTCACCAAAACTCAAAGCTCTGGCAATCTCTAACTGGGTTTGCACTTCACATGTCGAACCGCGCGCAATACCGAGGAACTGTTTGAACTCGCCTGCGGTCGTTCTCCCCTGCCCTTCGGCAATATTGCTGGGGATTGACACCACCGACCGCCGGATTTGGCTGGTCAAGCCGAATTGTTCCTCACGTGGAAAGCCTTGCGTCAGTTTGTAAATCGCTACCGTTAACTGCATTGCCCGCTGCCACACCACCAGATCTCGAAATGATTGCGTCATAAGAACTCCCTTGCTCTGTAGGAGGTCTGGAGAAAGTGAATGCAGTTTCTTTCAAACTGTGAACTTCGAACTGTGAACTACGAACTGTGAACTGCCTTTCTACATTTCTGCGCGGAGGGCAACTACTGGGTCGAGTTTGGCGGCTTTGCTGGCGGGATAGACGCCGAAGAAGATGCCAACGCTGCCGGCCAGCACCAGTCCCAAAAGAACAGCCCAGAGCGGTACCGCGGTGGGGAAGCCAACAATCAGCGTGATGAGCTTGGCCACCCCCACGCCAAACGCTACGCCGATGGCTCCGCCAGTGGTGGCCATGGTGGCGCTCTCGATAAGGAACTGGAGCAGGACGTCTCGCTGGCGGGCTCCGAGCGCCTTGCGGACGCCGATTTCGCGGGTCCGCTCAGTCACCGACACCAGCATGATGTTCATAATGACGATGCCGCCGACCACCAGCGAGATGGAGGCGATACCGAGCACGACCCAGGCAAAGAGCGAACTGATCTGCTTCCAGATGTCGAGGAAGGTGTCGTTTGTTTCGAGCTCAAAGTCATCTGGCTGGCCGACGGCGTCGTGGCGGCGGGTACGCATCAGCACCCGGACCTCGTCTTTGGCGCGCTCCATGGCCGCGGCATCGCCATTGGCGCGGGCATAGATGTTTACCGAGTCGTTGTAGCCGTAGGTCTGCTGGTAGGTGGTGATGGGGACGGCGACCCAGTTGTCCTGGGACTGTCCGAGCGTCTTGCCCTGGCGATCGCCGACGCCGACGATGGTGTAGGGAATGCCGTCGACGCGAATCTCTTTGCCGAGCGGGTCGCCGTCGCCGAGAAGGTTGTCGACGATATCGTAGCCGACGATGGCATCGTGCGTACCCTTGTCCTCGTCGGTGGGGGTAAAACCGCGGCCGAGAGCGATATCGATGTTGTTGAGTGAGAGCATGGTCCACGTATAGCCGCGGATCTCAGTGTTGTTGCTTGAGTGGCCGTTGGCGACCACATTGGTTGACCGATCAAGAAACGCGCCAACCTCGCCACACTCGGTGCAGTTGTCGCGGACTGCCTGATAGTCTTCGATGCGGATAATCTTGCGCTTCTGGTATTTGAAATAGTCTTCGGCGCTGAAGATGACGCTGGACATGCGGGTGACGGTGAAGACGTCTGCGCCGTAGCCTGAAAGCTTGGTCGAGACATACTTGTTGGCGCCGTTGACCAGCGTGATGACCATGATGACCGAGGCCACGCCCATGACCACGCCGATAAGCGTGAGAATGGTGCGGAGCTTGTTGGCCCAGAGAGACTGCAGAGCGAGTTTGAAGGCCTCAGCGAGTTGCATGGTTTCACTTTCTGTTCAGAAGCGTAACGGCAATCCGTCCGGCTACGGTATATGGAGAATCAGCTCAGGCTGAAGGCGGTTTGCTTTCCCCGTACTTCCAGTGTACGAAGCCGAAGGGCCTTTTGTTTTGACGGACTGGGTCTTCCAGAAGATTCCGCGACCCTGGAGATTTGTTGGCTGCGGAGGCGAAGCCGGGGTCCCCGCAGAAAGGACTTCGTCCGTGGGGTGGAAAGGGGGGTCCCCGGCGCCGCGCGCTGGCGCCGGGGTAAAGGCCAAAGGGCCACCCCGCCGGCGCGGAAGGTCACATGAGATTTTGGTTCGCTCCGGTACAGGAATTGTACGCAAAACTCTCCTCTCAGGCCGCACTGCAAGAGTCAATGTCCGCAAAAAAAGACAATCGAGGCCCTGTTTTCTCACTTTCTGATACGCAAAGTGGTCAGATTCGGTTCCGGATCGTCGAAATTTGCGAAAAATAGGTATTGGGAGCGGTATCAGACGGGGGCAGCACTATCGTCCGGAGCTGCCAAATCCCTTGTCGGCGCGGGCAGAGTCTTCGAGATTTGAGACCGTGTGAACGGATCCTGTGAGGACGGGGATGGGGATCATCTGGGCGATCTTCTCGCCGGCTGTGAGCTGGACCGGGGCGTCGGTCAGGTTGGCCATGAGGATGAGGATTTCGCCGCGGTAACCGGCATCAATGACGCCGGCGATGGTGGCAATGCCTCGGGCGGCCATTGAGGAGCGGTCGCGGACGAGCAATCCGAGTGGCTCGCCGGTGACTGGATGGCGGGCTTCGACGGCGATTCCGGTGCGGACACGGGCCTGGGAGCGTGGAGCGAGCAGGATGGCTTCGAGGGCAAAGAGGTCGTAACCGAGGTCTTCGCCGGGATGGGCGACGACCGGGGCCTTGGCGGCTGGGTCGAGGAGTTTTACGCGGAGCATGGGGTTGATGGTAACGGAGTGGGGCCCGTCTGCCCAAAGGAGTAACTTCCGGATAGCGGTCACTCGCTCCGAATGCGAAAGATTGGCAGGTTAAATTCGCGATGACGTTGTCCGATCCGGAGGGCTACCGATTTATCAGATCGAAAACCCCCACAACAGCACCTGTCAGGAGGAAAAGTGCAAGGATTGAAAAGAACACTCCCCAGAAGAGCGGCTCAATCCAGCCAAAGCCAGAGGGAAAGTAAGAACGATCTGGGACATTTGAGTCAACGCGGATCGTAATGGTATCCCCCGGCTTATGGGCAAATGCAAGGGCTCTACCAACTCTGTCCCCAATCATAAAGTCACGAACGGTCCGACCGATTTGCGGCCCCTGACAGTCATACGAGTAGCAAAGTTCTGCTCGCCGTCCGCCCCCTCCCCTCCCTTGGTTCGCTCGCGTCAGCAACGCTGATTCAACCTTGGCTTGGATATCAAGCCCGTCCTTCGTACGCTGACGTAACCACATCTCTCGCAGCCAATACCACGTGATTGAAGGGCCCCATGCGGCCACGGGGGGCGCCAATTGCTGGTCTGAATCTTCCCTTACTTTTGGGTTGTCATAATCGTCCTCGTCCTCGCACCTAATGTCCTTCGCGTTGACAGCCTGTTCGGTCAGCCCCCGGCGGTCAATCTCACTTTGCAGTGCACGTTCGGCCTCGGGCAGAAGATCAGAGCGTTCCACCCAGAGCTGGAGTAGCTCTTCGTCTGTACGTGTTCGATACTCGCCGCTAAAGTCGGCTGGCACTCCCGCCGTTCCAAGGTCATTCGTCGCCGATCCGGAAATTGCCGCCCATTCCATGCTGACCACCTGCCCTTGGCCCACGCTGGGAGATTTATCTTGGTGCATATCCCCGAACCCTCCCCATGCACAGCTTCCTTGAGTCTTTGTTGACCTCAGCCCCGAAAACCCTGTAAACTACCTTAGTTTGGCGATTCCTGCCTGTCGCCGTGGATCGGACGTTCGCCCCGTCTTTTGGGCTTGAGCGTACCGGCATCGCGGCACAGAAGTTTCCGACCGAGCCGTTTGGCCTGTACCACCCATGGCCGTCGTTTTGGCCTGCAACAACCATGGCCATATTTTGATTGAGCGCTTCCGCTCGTTTGCGGACTGCGCTGGAGGTAGTATGTACGCGGTTATTCGTACCGGCGGTAAGCAGTACCGGGTTGCACCCGGCGACGTTCTCAAGCTCGAATCCATCACCTCCGACGACAAAACCATCGAGTTCAGTGATGTTCTCGCAGTCAGCGGCGAGCCCGGAACTGTGGCAAAGCCGGCCACAGCCAAGGTCACTGCCGAGATCCTCGGCGAAGGCCGCGGCGCCAAGATCCTGGTCTTCCACCTCAAGCGCAAAAAGCAGTACAAGAAGCTCCAGGGGCACCGCCAGAACTTTACCGAAGTCCGCATCAACACCATCGAGGCCGACGGCGTCACCTACACCGCCGCCAGCTAGCTTTCAGCTCTCAGCCTTCAGCTTTTTCATCGCCAGGGCAGGGAAGTTTGATCCACAATTTACTTGCTGATAGCTGACGGCTGAAAGCTGAAAGCTCGGCTCAGAAGGGAACCCAGAAATGGCACACAAAAAAGGTGGAGGCAGCTCCACAAACGGACGCGACTCAAATGCGCAGCGCCTCGGCGTCAAGGCCTTCGGCGGCCAGCTCGTCTCCGGCGGATCCATCATCATGCGCCAGCGCGGAACCAAGATCAAGCCCGGCACCAACGTCGGCATCGGTTCCGACGATACTCTCTTTGCCAAGGTCACCGGACGCGTCAAGTTCTCTGACCACGGCAACCGCGGCCGCTTTGCCTCCATCGAGCCCGTCCCCGCAGAGTAAGCAACCTCTCTCCGCTTCAACACAAAGGCCATGCCCTCAGCGTGGCCTTTTTCGCGCTGGCAATGGTCTCTCTCGTCCCTCAGGTTCAATCCCTGGACCCATACCCCAGTCCCTCGACCCCCGCGCATGCAAAAGGGCCGGAACCAATCGGCTCCGGCCCTTCACCCCTCCCCGTTTATATCTCTGTCCTAAAGCTCTGACTGTCTGCTCTTCAAATTCCGGCTTAGAACCTTGTCCACTACGTTCTCCACGTCAGTCAGGAAGAAGCTGTTTGCCTGCTGCGGACCGGCAACCTGCGTGCCCGGATGGCCCAGCGCTGAGGCAATTTCGTTCCAGCGATAGATTGTCGAGTTCACTGGCACAACCACAGGCTTGCGCACCGGCTCCGGCATCGCGCAATAGGCTACCCACGTCCCCAGCGAAACCAGGATGACGCCCTCATACGCAAACTGCAGCGGAGCGGTCAGCGACGCAAACCGCGAGATCAGTGACACCGTCACAAAGTCGTTCGATGCCATCACTCCAAAGCCGAGAGACAGCCCAAACGCCATATCCCGCACCGATAGCCGCAGGGCATTCATGCTGAGGCAGAGGAACGCAAGCAGGCAAATCTCCAGCAGGCTCACTGAGCGCATCAGCGCTATCGCCACATCCGTGATCGCCCCCACGCCCAGGTGTGCAAACGTCACCGTCGAGAACGTCACGATGATCGATACCAGCACAGCCCAGCGGAAGATTACGATGCCAAACTTCAGCAGCCCCGGCACTGCAGAAAGCGCTGACCGGAATATCTCAAGGCAGATGAAGTAGAGGATCACGGCGCTGGCCAGGTACACGGCCCAGAAACTGAAGAAATATACCTGCTTGCAGACCCGTTCAAAATCCGCCGTGGCAACAAGCCTACCCGATTGACCCAAGAGCAGCAGCGAGAAACCAAGCGTCGACAGCAGACGAAGTCCCAAATATGCACTCATCGCAGGATAGCGATGATGCAGGTTCCGTTTCCAGAACATGAACGCGATCACAGCCGTGAGCAAAAACTCAACGCCTGTCATTGCCGTCATCGTGATTTGAGATGTCATATCTGCTTCCGCCTGAATTACTGAGAACACTCTCAGCATAGCGCCGAAGCAAACCCCACTCAATGAAAAACGCAGCAATCACGATGACACTTTCGGGCTATCGCAACCTACCTCTGGGTCAGTCCCCAAAGCTTTACTGAGGCGGGCAGGTCGGGATACCAGGCGCGCAAAGCGGAATTGGCGCTGTGCCCGTCGCCGATTGATGGCTCGAAAACGGCTTGGGCGTTGAGGAGGAAACAGATGCGGCGGCTACACCGGCGAAGGCGATTGAAAGTGCGAGAATGCGAATGGCAGATTTCATGGCAGGTAACCTCTTTCAGTAATCTTCTTGAGTCCGGAAGCTTCCCCCCAACTCTGTCCGAATCATAGACTAGTTATCATCATAAGTCTACTATTATCATGCAGTTATCTACTTAGTAACCAAAAGCATTACCGTAGTAACATACAACTTCGGTAATCTGCTCCACCTCATACTCCACCGCCCCCTTGCATTCCCCTCCTTCCATCGCCCGGCGTGGTAAAATACACCTAGGCAGATTCTGCTAAAGCCCACGTCTTTCAAGCCTTTAGTCCGGGTCGGAAGTGCTGCGTCCGCCCTGCATTGCACCCCCTCTGAACAGGCCTGAATACGAGTTCCATCGCGATTGGAAACCTATGGCGACTGAAGTACCCCTCCCTGTTGGCGAAAACGGCAACAATGGCAACAACGGCAGCTACACCGGCGAAAACATCACTGTCCTCGAAGGCATGGAGCATGTGCGCTTGCGCCCAGCCATGTACATCGGCTCCACCGGCGAAATAGGGCTGCACCATCTGGTTTATGAAGTCGTCGACAATTCGGTCGACGAAGCGCTGGCTGGCTACGCCACCAAGATCGACGTAGTAATCCACGTCGACAACTCGATCACCGTCACCGATGACGGCCGCGGCATTCCTGTCGACATGAAGACCCTCGTCAACGGCGAGCAGATGCCGGCCGTTCAGGTCGTTCTCACCAAGCTCAACGCCGGGGGCAAGTTCGATTCGTCCAACTACAAGGTTTCGGGCGGTCTGCACGGCGTGGGTGTCAGCTGCGTCAACGCCCTCTCGCAAGAGCTCAACGTCGAGATCTGGCGTGACGAGCACACCTGGGAGATGGATTTCAGTTGCGGCGTGGCCACCAGCGAACTGCGCCAGGTGGGCACCAGCAAGCGCCGCGGCACCAAGGTGCACTTTCTCCCCGACAAGACCATCTTCACCGTCACCGAATTCAACTACGACACGCTCGCTCAGCGCCTGCGCGAACTGGCCTTCCTCAACAAGGGCCTTGAGATCACGCTCACCGACGAGCGCACCGCCGACGCCAAGACGGGCGAGCCGCGCACCACTACATTCCGCTACGCCGGCGGCATCGCCGAATTCGTCAAGCACCTCAACCGCGGCAAACAGGTGCTCCACGACAAGCCCATCGTCATGGAAGCGCTGCGAGACGGCGTCGACATCGACATCGCACTCCAGTACAACGACAGCTACTCCGAATCCGTCTTCAGCTTTGCCAACAACATCAACACCGTCGACGGCGGCTCGCATCTTTCCGGCTTCCGCACCTCACTCACCCGCACCATCAACGCCATCGGCCAGTCGCTCGGACTCTTCAAGGACATGAAAGAGAACCTCAGCGGCGACGACGTCCGCGAGGGCCTGGTCGCCGTGGTCAGCGTAAAGCTGCCCCAGCCCCAGTTTGAAGGCCAGACCAAGGGAAAGCTCAACTCCGACATCGCAGGCATCGTCCAGGCTTTCGTCAACGAGCGCCTCGGCATGTTCCTTGAGCAGAACCCGCCCGTCGCCAAAAAAATCATCAACAAAGCCATTGAGGCAGCTCGCGCTCGCGAGGCCGCGCGCAAGGCCCGCGACCTTACCCGCCGCAAAGGCGCTCTCGATGGTGGCGGCCTGCCCGGCAAGCTTGCCGACTGCAGCGAACGCAACCCCGACCGCTGCGAGCTCTACTTGGTCGAGGGCGAAAGCGCAGGCGGCACCGCCAAGCAGGGCCGCGATCGCCGCTTCCAGGCCATCCTCCCCCTCAAGGGCAAAATCCTCAACGTCGAAAAGGCCCGCTACGACAAAATGCTCGGCCACGAGGAAATCCGCGCCATGATCACTGCCCTCGGCTGCGGCATCGGCAAAGACGACTTCGACGCCTCCAAGATCCGCTACGGCAAGATCATTCTCATGACCGATGCCGATGTCGACGGCTCTCACATCCGCACCCTGCTCCTCACCTTCTTCTTCCGCCACATGACGGAGCTCATCAAGCGCGACAACATCTACATCGCCCAGCCCCCGCTCTACAAAATCAAGAAGGGGCGCTTCGAGCAATACATCAAGGACGATCGCGAACTGGTCAAAGTCATGATCCAGCGCGCCGGCGAAGGGACCGTCATCCGCCACGGAGAGAGCGCCAGCAAGATCGAAGGCGCTGACCGCACCCGCTTCATGAGCTCCCTCGGCGAATACCTCGGTTTCGTCGAGCGCGTTGACAAGCGCATCCGCAACGAGAAGCTCGTCGAGCTTCTTGCCCGCGCCGAGCTAACCCATCGCTCCGACTTCAGCTCCACCAACGGAAGCCAGGTCCCCGAGAAGCTTGCTTCCCTCTTTGCCCAGCTAAGTGAGCTTGCTGCGGAATTCCAGATCAAGGTCGCAAGGCCCGCCGAAGACGAAGAACACCACACCTGGTCCATCAGCTTCACCGACTCGCAGGGCGCTGTCCGCCCCATCGACTGGACTCTCGCCTCAAGCCCTGAGTTCCGCCAGATGATGGCCAAGTACTCCCAGATCAAGGACTACCTCGAGCCGCCCTTCCTCATCGAGTACGTTACCAAAGCCGCCGCGGAATCAACCCCCGAGTCTGAAGAGGCTGAAGAGGCTTCCGGGGAAAGTGAAGCTCCCGAAGCTAAGGCCGCTCGTCGTACCGCACGCACACCGCGTGAGCCTGTAGAGAAGGCCACCGCCCGCGAGTTCTTCCACTACGTCGTCGAGCAGGGCAAGAAGGACTATCAAGTCCAGCGCTACAAGGGCCTCGGAGAAATGACCGCGCCGCAGCTCTGGGAAACCACCATGGATCCCGATCGCCGCACTTTGCTTCAGGTCAAATTGGAAGATATCGCCGAGTGTGAAGCCATCTTCACCACCCTTATGGGCGAAGACGTGGAAGCGCGTCGCAAGTTCATTGAGGATAACGCCCTCGACGTCAAGAACCTCGACATCTGACGTTTACGACAATCCGCTCCAACTGGGTGCTGGGGCATCCAGCGGGCGCCGAATCCTACTGTTGAATCGCCTTTTCCGACGTGGCGCGCATCTCCTGGCCGGACAATTTCAGTAAGGGCAGAAAGGTATAGTTGTAGCTAACCGTAACCTTCACCAGGCAGCCTTTACTATTGGCGTTTGGTGAGCAAGGGCTGGTGGTGCCATCCGGCGTCTGACCCGGCCAAACATCCGAACTCGTTGTATCAATCGTCAGACCGCTCGGCACAATCCACGGGCCCGCCAGGCTTTGAACATAATTCTGAATATCGGTCGCCGACACCGTGCAGTTGTAGGGCATCGTGAAGTTCGGAGGCGCCGAAGTATTGCAACCTACGGTCGTATTTTTGCTCCAGGTATAACCGCGCACGATGGCGAAGCGCGTGGCTTGCTGTGCCGCATAGGTCGTAAAGTGATACGTGTACATTCCGACCATCCAATTAAAAACGGCGAACACAAGGCCAATCAGAACCAACGAAGTCAGGGCGAATTCCACCAGTTCCGCGCCACTCTCCTCGCGCGCCAGGCGATGGAGCTTTTGCATGTCGGTTCGTCCTTTCATCAATGGCACCCTTGCTAATCCTTCCCGCTCTGCTACTCAACGACACCTTGGTGTGTGTCCAGCCCTCCACCATGCAGCCAGGTCGACTCTCATCCATCGGCCCTGCTCACAACCTGCCAAAGGACTAGCTGCCTGCGCTGCGCATCGACGCCGTACTCGTAAACGTCATGCTGGTGAGCGTGGGCAACTTGAGTAGCGGCGTATAAGTTCCACTAACCGTTACGTTCACGCGGTACACCACGCCGATGTTGTTTGGACAACTCGACGGGGTGCTTGTGCAGCTCGCGCTGTAACTGCTGCCGTCGGCGCACTCACAACCATACGTGGGTGTTGTTACCGAAAGATTCGGCACATTGGGCGCATCATCCTGCGCCGCGGTTGTCATCCCTGCCGTATCGCTCGGATTCTTAGACCCGTACACTGCTGCCGCTTGCGCTGCACCAGCGACCTCGATCGCCAGATAATAAGCCCGCCCAAAATCGACACAGCCAAGCAGCAGCAGCAAAAACACTGGAAATACGAGCCCCATCTCCACAAGACTGGCCCCGTTTTCGTTGCTGAACAGATCCATTCGATTTCGTTTCTTCATTTGCTACTCCGCAAGCCCGAATGTCCCCAACGTCGGAGGATTAGCAACGGCAGTGCCTGGTAAGGTGGCGGTGATATTAAAGTGTTCGCTGTCATTAACCATGAAATTGGCAACATCCACGGCCGCCACACCTTTGGCGTTGATCGTAACGCCCGATCCGCTGTTGAGCGTGAGTTCGCCGTCGGGCATATAAATGGTTCCCGTGAAGTACGACGACGAACTGGTGTCGATCGTCATCCCCGAGCCGTTCGTGGGAGACTCCCAGATCAACATATTCGCGTTGGAGCCGTTGGTGCTGGTCGTGGGCGCCATCAGTTGGATGACGGTGCTGTTGCTGTTCATCTGCAACGACCCGCTATTGAAATATAACGTCACCCCCGACGTGCCCGAGCCGGTGCATGTCGTGCACTCAAGCGTCGAGCCGCTGTTCACGTTCACAGAGCCACCGAAGTAATAGAGGCCGGGAGAGAAATTGACCACAAGGTTCGAATTGATATTGATACCGCCGTAGTAGCCCGGTGGCAAGCTTATGGGCGCCGTCCCATTCTGTTGGGCAGTGGACAAATTATTCCCCCAGCAATCCTGATTGCTCAGGCTGCAGCTACCCGCATCCTGAGTCGCCGGCTTGGTGGGCTGAGTGAGCCCTGCCAGCGGGTCGGCTTGCTGCACTGTGGTGTGCGATGGCTGAGTCTCTGAATCGCCTAACGTCCAGCTGCAGCTCCCGTTGCAGTTGTTAGGATTCCACGAACCACCGTAAAGGAAGAACGAGGCTTTCACACTGTCGTGGTCGTCGGTTTGCAGGTTCCCAAGATCGTAAATTCCGCAATTTGTCAGGCTGAAGTTGCCTGTGGAGCTATTGAATTCGAGTGATCTCGTGTAAATGCAATCACCCACGCTGGATCCGCTTTGAATATATGCCTCGCCCGCTTCCGCCCGCGCCACAAGATTCATCTTCGTCATTGATGCAGTGCGGCCATAAAACATTCCGATCATCCCGGCAAACATCGTGCTTACCGGCTCGGTAAGCACCACCTCGGCAATATTGTTGTTGCCGTTGTTTGGATCGGTCGTTCCCAACACGCACGGACCAACATTGATGATCATCGCCAAACCCGTCGAGCTGGAGACCGTGCAGCCCGTTGTCGGGGTAATCGTCGAAGTAGTGGCGCCGTCTTCGATTAAGGCTTGTGCCGCTGCCGTCTTCATGTTGGTGCAAACTGTATTGCTGCAGTTGCCAATCTGGAGACCGGCAGCAATCGCCGCCGAATCAGCCGCTGTCTGTAACTCGCGCTGTCGATAGTGGATGCTGCCAACGTCAATGGCCAGCGCCATCCCGCCCATCAGCACTCCAAGGGACAAGCTCGCAAGGATGGTCATCGATCCGGATTCCCCGTCGAAGATTCTCATGGTACCTCCCCAGAATGATTACTCATATCCATGCAAAGATTACTTGTGAAGCCACAGGTAACAGACTAAGCGATTGTTCCACGTTACTCAAGCACGATGTGATCCGACTACGGCGAAAGTTGTATTTTCGCCGCAAGGGATTGGTCATACCATCCGTGCGCAATCGTATGCGCACTCACCTGAAAGTCCCATGCCCACCCTTCCGCAGCATATAAGACCTTCATTTTCTTGCTGATCAGGCCTTCCTCAGCTTCAAGAAACCTCGGCCGCAGGCGCCCCCTCTGCCCAACACCAGCCCCGGCCCCGAACGCGGAGAGGCCTCATCGTTCACGCCAGACCGCTTTCATCGGTCTCCAACACTTAAGTAACCACCCGCCCTCCGCATTTGCTCGACCAAGCCGAAGGTATTCAGGTCTTTGATCCACAAGAACTCCGGCTTCCCTGCGAGCGCCTAGGGCACATGGGGGCGAATGTACTCGTCCTATTCGGGACCTCTGGGAGACCATGATCCGAGAGAGCTGGGGCATTCAGGATCCCGAATAATGGCTGGCCTTCCAATCGGCCTTAGCCGCGAGCCCTTGCCCGGTTTGCGCCACACCAATAATGCGGCGAACCCGCGCCCTCCAAACGCGGCGCCCTGATATCCTTCCGCCCATGAGCTCGAACATCTCGCCCACCACGGCCTTCAAAACTCACCTCGACCGTCGCGGCTTCATCGCCGCCTGCTCCGGCGCAGGAATCACCTCGGCCCTGCTCCCCGGCGTCCTCTTCGCCCTCGCCGCCCAGGGACAGGAAAAAGCCCCCGACGGATCACCCCGCGCCCTCCGCCCCATCACCGCCGAGATGATCGACCAGGCCGCCGCCCTCGCCGGTGTCGGCCCCTTCACGCCCGACCAGGTCAAGATGATGCTCGACGGCCTCAACGACCAGCGCACCGCCATTACCGGCATCCGCGCCCTCAAACTCTCGATCTCCATCCCGCCCGCCTTCGTCTTTCATCCGCTTCCGGCGGCGAGCACTTTGAAACCCAAATCGTGCGTCGATGTGAAATGTCCTGAGACAAAAGGCTCCCCAATTAGCCTGCTCCATGCCGTCCCTAAGGCTCCACTTCATATTGAGGATCTAGCTTACGAACCTATCGAAAAACTCGGCGAGCTGATTTGGTACCGCAAGATCACCTCCCTCGCCCTCACCCAAATGTTCCTCGCCCGCCTCAAGCGCCTCGACTCCAAACTCCACTTCGTCATCACCCTCACTGAGGAACGCGCCCTCGCCCAGGCCCGCAAAGCCGACGAAGAGATCGCCGCCGGCCACTACCGCGGCCCCCTCCACGGCATCCCCTGGGGCGCGAAAGACCTCCTCGCCGTCAAGGGCTACCCCACCACCTGGGGCGCGGGCGGCTTCGAGCACCAGTCCTTCGACGAAGACGCGACGGTGGTCAAACGCCTCGACGACGCAGGCGCGGTCCTCATCGCCAAGTTCTCCCTCGGCGCGCTCGCCATGGGCGACAAGTGGTTCGGCGGACGCACCCGCAACCCCTGGAACCCCGCCCTCGGCTCCAGCGGCTCGTCAGCGGGGTCTGCTTCCGCCGTCGCCGCCGGCTGCGTCCCCTTCGCCCTCGGCTCTGAGACCCTTGGCTCCATCTCCTCCCCCTCCACACGCTGCGGATGCACCGGCCTTCGCCCCACCTTCGGCCTTGTCCCCCGCACCGGCGCAATGGCCCTCAGTTGGACAATGGACAAGCTCGGCCCCATCGCCCGCTCCGTCGCCGACTGCCTCACCGTCCTCGATGTCATCCACGGCCCCGACGGCCACGACACATCAGTCCCCGCCCATGCCGCCGACTGGACGCCGTATCTTCAAAGCCCAAACCCTGACTGGAAGTCCCTCCGCATCGGCTACCTGAAATCCGAGTTCGACCCGCCCGCCGCCTTCAAGCTTGAAGACGCCAAGCCCAATGAGTCCAATGAAGAAGCCCGCTCCCGTGCCTCCCGCGACGACGCCGCCCGCATAGCCCGCTCCCGCTCCGACTACGACCGCCGCTTTCTCCTCGCCGCCCTCGACAAGCTCCGCGCTCTCGGAGTGGATCTGATCCCCGTCGAGCTACCTGCCCTTCCCTACGACGCCATGGTCCCGCTGCTCACCGCCGAAGCCGCCGCCGCCTTCGACGATCTCACCCTCTCCGGTCGCGACAGCCTCCTTACCGAGCAGGGTCCCGAAGACTGGCCCAACGCCTTCCGCACCGCCCGTTTCTACCCCGCAGTCGACTACATCCAGGCCAACCGCGCCCGCACCCTCGCCGTCCGCCAGATGTCCGCACTATTCGACAAGGTCGACATCATCGTCACCCCCTCCACCGATCGCCAGCTCATCTGCACCAACCTCACCGGCCACCCTGCACTCATCCTCCCCAACGGCTTCCGCGGCCCCGACGCCCCCGCTCCCCCGGCCATCGACGACGGCGACCACGACGACATCGGCGGTCCCGGAACCCCCGTCTCCCTCACCTTCCTCGCCGCCCACTACCAGGAAGCCAAACTCGCCGCCTTCGCCGCCGCCTACCAGCAAGCCACCAACTTCCACCTCCGCCACCCCACCCTCGACTAGGCGCTCCGCGCTCTTGTGCTCAATCCGCCAATCCGATCGGGTGCCCCATTCTTGGCACGTTCTTGTACAACGTTCTTGTACTTGTGCCAACGGTAGGAGACCGACAACTGCGAACTAAGAACTGTGAACTAAGAACTGCTCTCCGCACGAACTGCCCTCCACCAAGTTGACCAGCAGGACAACAAAGGATAAGACAACATCAGTATCTGGAATTCAAGCGTAAACGTTCCAGCCCGGTTGGCTGCCAATCGGGGTGGTCGCATTTTGGGCGTAAGTTGCCAACATTGCGCATCCACCCGGATGAGTCCGGGAATTTTGACTTCTCACCAAAGGGCTCAAACTACTACGTCTTCGCTGCTGCATGGACTTATCATCCAGCCGCTCTGGCTGCCGGCCTAAGCGCATAAAGGCTGGCCCTGGCGAATCCCTGAGTTCGTTTCATGCATGTGAGGATTCTCCCTGGCTCCGAGACCGCGTGATTTCAGTGCTCTTGAGCCACGCCCCATGGTCCTTTGCTGCGGTCGTCGTGGACAAAGCCAAGGTCAATCCATCAACCTACGATCCACAGCATTTCTACCCAAAATTTCTGGCCATGGTTCTGAGATTCATTCTCAGGGGCCGAGTGCGCCCAAGAACATCTCGGAATCTCAATTACACCGATAGCCTTCCGATGGTTAAGAAGCAGGCAACATCTGTTCAAGTGGCGATTAAGAGCTCGTGCCAGCGCGAACTACCCGATATTCCGTTCCATGTTCTAAATCACCGGCGGGAAAGCAACGCCTCGCTGCAGGTGGCTGATTACTGCTGCTGGAGCGTTTGCCGGAAGTGGGAACACGGAAACACCAATGCGTATCATCGGCTGAAGGTCAGGCTTGCTGCGACGGAAATATACCCCATGTCTTGATGGGACGGCAAGACTTATTACTAATTTCCAAAGGTAGACGTTCGAGAAAGGCAATGGCGCTGTTCGATCTTCAGTGACCCTTTCCTCCCAAGGCCAGCCCGCGAGAGCCTCAGTCGTAGCGCTCGAAGATGACCTGCTTCTTGTGCCAGCCAAAAGCGGCGAGGCGGTCGCGGACAGCCGAGACCATGAAGTTGAGCCCGCAAATGTAGGTGTAGATATCGAACTTGAGTTCGGAGGCGAGCAGGGTCGGGTCGACCTCCGGCTGATGCATCGGGATGCACAGCTTTGCGGCACGGTTCTCGATGCAGCGAGTCATGTGGTCTTGCACGTAGCCGCGCAGACCGGTCCAGTCGTCCTTGGCACGGCTGAGCGTGGGCAGGTAATGGAAGTTGGGCTTGCGCAGGGCAAGCGCTTCGAACTCAGCCTGGTAGTAGATGTCGGTCTCGTGGCGGGTGCCATAGACGAGCCAGATCTCCTTGCCATTGCTGCGGTCCGGGCCATCTTCAGGAAAGAGCCACTGAGTAAATCCGCGCATGGGCGCTATGCCTGTGCCGGTGGCGATCAAGATCGAGTCAGTGATGGGCTCTTTAAGGACGAAGTGGCCGTGCGGCCCGTGGACATGGATGGCGCCGCCGGGCTCAAGGTCGGTGAGGTCGGCAAGGTGGTTGGAGAAGAATCCGCCTTCGACGCGGTTTACGCATAGCTCAAAATGATTGCCGATTGGGGCAGAGGCTATGGAGTAGGCGCGCGTCTGCTGCTTGCCGTTAGGGTCCTCGGCCACGGCAGAGATGAACTGGCCGGGCGAGAATGGGAAGCTCTCCTGGCCCTCGACGACAAAGTCGAAGTGGTAGCACTGGGCGACTTCGGAGATGCACTTCTTACTTACAAGACGGGCGGTAGAAAGCTCACGTGCCAAGGCTATTCTCGCTGAGATGCAGGGATAGGCCCGAAAAAGAGGGCCATAGGCAGTATCGCCAGTGGGGACCCAACGTGGCAAGCTGACGGGGCGAACGGCGACCGCCGCCGCCTATAATGAACCGGGAGCCGGCGAGGATTGCAACCGGCTATTCAGTATTCAAATTGAGTTATTTGAGGATTCCATGGCCGCATTGCTTGAAGCCATTACCGTAAAGCGCAAGATGTATTTTGAGTTTGAAAACGCTCCGTATTACTGCCTGGACGCTGAAGTTTCAACGCCGACCGCGCGGGGCGGCCAAACGCTGGTTCGATTGAAGATGCGCAACCTGCTGACACAGGCCGTCTTCGACAAGACATTCAAGGCCGGGGACAGGTTCAAGGAGCCCGATCTTGAGACAGTGGAGGCGTCGTACCTCTACAGCGACACAGAGGGCTCGTACTTTTTGGACCAAGAGACGTTTGATACGCTTCGGCTCTCAGAGAGCATGATCGGAAACGCCCTGGACTACCTGGTTGAGGGCGCGATTGTGAAGCTGAACAAGTTCAACGGGAACCCGATTGGGCTGGAACTGCCGGAGAAGGTGGAGCTTGAAGTGACCTACACCGAGGCCGGCGCGCAGGGCGACACGAGCGGCAAGGTGACCAAGCTGGCGCGGCTGGAGACGGGCCTGGAGATCAAGGCGCCGCTCTACATCCAGGAAGGCGAGCGCGTGAAGGTCTACACAGAGAGCGGAGAGTTCGCCGGCCGGGCGTGAGCGGCGGGTAAAGAAGTAAGTCTGGAACGGAATCTATGCGCAGCAAGCTGATTTGGTTGATTCTCGCCGGAGTGGCGTTGGGAGCAGGTCTGATGGCTCCAGCGAGCGCGGCTCAGGCTACCGACATTTCTTCGAACTACCAATGGAAACCGGTGAAGATTGGCGGGGGAGGCTGGGTGGTGGGGATGGTGATCCATCCGCTGGACCCCACCGTCCGCTACGCGCGCACCGATGTGGGCAACGCCTATCGCTGGGATGTGCCGACACAACAGTGGATTCCGATGCGGGTGAGCAGCCCGGACGGGACGGGCGTGCAAAACGCCGCGGAGACTTTGGCGCCGTCCTCATACGGCGAGAGCAGTGTCACGGTTGATCCCAACAACAAGAGCGTTGTGTACATGGTGTTCCCCACCGAGCACAGTTGCGACGCGCAATGCCCCACAAACTTCGAGGAGATCTACAAGAGCGTCGATGGCGGGCTGAACTTTACTCCGGGCAACATGACAGCGGCGGCGATTGTGGGCAATCCGAATGGCACGAACCGGATGTATGGCGAGCGCCTTGCGGTGGACCCTGCAAATTCGTCGGTGCTTTACTTCGGCAGCGAGACGCAGGGGCTGTTCAGGTCAGTAGATGGCGGGAAGACGTGGGCCCAGATTGCAGGCGGGCTGCCGGCGAATGTGGAATTCATCAATATTCAGTTTGCGAAGACGCCGGGGACGGTGACTGCGAACGGCGTGGTGTTGAGCAAGACGGTCTATGCCGTGAGCATTAACAACAGCGGCGATGCGGGCGGCGATGTGTACGAGAGCCAGGATGGCGGACAGACCTGGACGGACATTGCAACGAGTGTGAAGGACGCGGCAAGTGGCCAGTCATTGAGCCACCAGGCCCTTTCGTCGAGCATCGATCCAACGGACACGCTGTACGTGGCGGAGAATAACGGGACGAACGGATACCATCGCGCTTACTGGCGCTATGCGGCGGGAGCTTGGACGAGGGTTTCGCTGGAGTCGGGCGGAACGAACTTTATCAACCAACCAGTAGTGAGCGTCGTGGCGGACCCGACCAATCCGCAGCGCACTTATGCACTAGGTACAGACACCAGTCTGGCGCGTTCAGACGATGGCGGAACGACGTGGGTCAACCTCGGGTCGCCGGCGTATTCGAATACGCTGGGATGGCTTCCGCAGACAGTGGGTATGGCCGGGGGCGAGTGGCATTCGAACGGCGGACTGAAGATCGACTCTGCCGGGAACCTGTGGACGCCGACCGGCCAGGAGGGTCCGCTGACGATTGCCGCTGCGACTGCGAGCGCGGCCACCCAGGCCAATCCGCCCAAATGGACCATCGTGACCAGCGGCATTGAGGAACTGGTGGCGGAGGAGATGATTGTGCCGCCCGGAAGCGGAGATACGCTGATCGTCTCCGCAATGGACACCACTGGATTCACGATCCCCAACCCGGACAATTTCAGCGCCGTGCAGATTCCGCTGCAGCAGGAGATCATCTCGCAGGGCACTTCGGTGGCCTATTCGCCCGACACGCCAAGCTACATCGCCATCACGACAAGCAATGTGTATTCGAACGGAAAGAACTACTCGGGCTACTCGACGGATGGCGGCCTGACATGGAGGGCCTTTGGGCCGGCACTGCAGTGGTCGTGCGGAACGGGCAAGTGCGATATACCGGCAGGCATGATTGCCGTGGGCGCGCGCGGAAGCCGCACGCTGGGTCATGACCACATTGTGATTTATCCGCCGGCAAATCTAGCGCCGGAGTACTCGCAGGACGGCGGCGCGACTTGGCATGTGACCGGTTCGTTTGGGCTGAACGCCGATGGAATGACAATTCCCGCGAGCAACTACAACAGCTTCGCAGACGCTGAGATCTCGCAGCGAATGCTGCGTGCAGACCCCTTCACGGCGGACAGATTCTATTTGAAGTTTACCCATGCGCCAGCTTCGCTCTACGTCTCCGCGGACGGCGGGCAGACATGGGTGGGCCAGGCAAACGCGAATCTGCCTGACTGGACGTGGGTTGGCCAGCTGGCGGTAAATAGCAAGGTCCAAAACGATTTGTGGTTTGCGGACGGGTGGGTTGCCGCGACGGTGCACGGCCTGTTTCACTCGACGGATGGTGGCGCGACCTTCCAGCAGATTGCGGGGATCAGCCATGCCATCACGCTTGCCGTGGGCGCGGGCAGCGGCCAGGCTGGCGACGCGCCCTACGCCGTATATTTCTACGGGCAGTTCAGCAGTGACCCCAATTATGGTGTGTTCCGCTCGACAAATGGGGGCGCAACCTGGAATCGTGTGGCCTACTATCCGCTGGGCATCTATGACACGCCAGAGTCGATGGCTGCGAGCCAGGACACTTTCGGCAAGGTGTACATCGGGTTTGGAGGCGAGTCGTTTGTCTATGGGCAGATCATTGGTTCGGGCCCGGTGTTGCCGGGCGCTCCGGCTAATCTGAGTGCCACCGCGAAGAGTAATACGGAGATTGACCTGGCGTGGACCGCCGCGGGCGGTACTGTTACCGGATACAACATCCTGCGCGGAACCACGTCGGGTGGGGAGTCGGCCACGCCGGTGGCAAGCGGAGTTTCTGGGACTGCGTATGCGGACACAGCTGTAGCCCAAGGCACCACCTACTACTACAAGGTGGCTGCCGCGAACGGCGGCGGCCAGGGACCGGTTTCGAATGAGGCAAGTGCAGTTGCGCTCACGCCTGGCGTGACTCTTGCTTTGGCGGCGGGGGCCAGCGCGACAGCGACGGTGACGGCTGGGCAGACGGCGAGCTACTCGCTGGTGCTGAACTCGACCAACTACGCTGGGACGGTGACCTTCACCTGCGCGGGTGCGCCCGTTGGCTATACCTGCACAGTTCCTTCACCAGTGACCTTAACCACCGCAACAGCGACAACAGCGGTGGCGATCTCGGTGCAAACGCCAAGCACGGTGGCGGCTGTACAGAAAGCGCAGCGTTCGCGTTTTGCTTTCGCGATTGGCTTGTTCCTGTTGCCGCTGGCGCTGGTGCGAAGGCGGAGCGGATGGATTGCGCTGGCTGTTGTTGCGGTTGCAGCCATTTCAGCGGCGAGCGGTTGCGGGAGTGGAGGCGGGTCGAGCGGGGGCGGTGGGGGCTCGTCGACGCCAGTCACGTCGACGCTAACGATCTCAGCCGCGGGTACGGGACTGACGACGACGGTCTCACAGCAACTGGGGCTCACGGTGCAATGACGCTAGCGAAACGCTGGCGGCCGGTCCGCGATGGCTCGGCCGCGCTCGCGGTTTGGCTCAGGTCCCATGGTGAATTCGAGCGTTGAATCGCCAGTTTCCAACTTGTCCAAGGTAATCCACGAGCCGGCAAAGTCTTTCCCATTCAGCTTGACGCTTTGGACGTAGATTCCCGAGCCGTGGCGACTCACGACGAGCGTCTTGCCGGCGCCCAGTTGCAGGGTTGCTTTGTCGAACATGGGCGCGCCGAGAACCACGCCGCCGACGCCAGGGATCGCAGGATAGAAGCCGAGGGCATCCCACACATAAACGCCTGATGTGGCCCCCAGGTCGTCGTTGCCGGGGATTCCGTCGGGAGCAGCTTTGAATGTGGTGGCGGCGAGGCGTGCGACAACTTCCTGGGTCTTCCAGGGCTGGCCCGCGAACACATAGGCGTAGGGGACTACAAAGTCCGGCTCGTTTTCGATGTTGTAGCAGGGCTCGCCCCAGCAGCGGAGCTTGAGGAAGAAGCGGTCGAGGCGCGGAATCACCTTCTCCTGGCCGCCCATGGCAGCGAAGAGCGCGGGGTAGTCGAAGGGGATCATGAAGGAGTATTGCCAGGTATTGCCCTCTTCGAAGCCAGCCTGATCGTTGGAGTTGGGAAAGTCGGTGCGCTTGGGAGTGGAGTGCTCGGGATCGAAACCGAGTTCCCAGCTTCCGTCGCTCAGCCGAGGACGAATCCACCGCGTCTCGGGGTCGAGCAGGTTCTTCCAGTTCTGCGACTGCTTGAGGAAGGCCTGATATTCGGAGTCGTGGCCGAGGGCGCGAGCAAACTGGGCGATGGCAAAGTCATCGCTGGCGTACTCGAGCGTGCGCGAGGCGGAGATGCCGTCCTTCTCGGCAGGCGAATAGCCGAGTTTCAGGTAATCAGCGAGAAAAGGCCGCTCAGCATTGTGATGGGGGCCCTGGCCGGGCACGGTTCCGGCTTTCACCATGTACTTCAGCGCGGTTTCGACGTCAAAATTGTGCGCGCCGAATGCGTAGGAAGATGCGATGACGGCGGCAGGCGAGTCGCCGCCCATCACATAGGTGACGTCGTTGGCTGCCGGCCAGCGCGGGTACCAGCCGCTCTGGGTTGCGTCGTTGACCAGCGACTGCATCATGTCGGATGCGCGAGCAGGCTCAAACAGAGCGTGGAACTGGACGGTGTTGCGATAGATGTCCCAGTCAGAGAAGTTGGCGTATTGCGCGGATTGCTGGGAGCCCTTGAGGGAGTGGATCTTGCCATCGAAGCCGGCGTACTTGCCGTCTTCGTCGCTAAAGAGGTTGGGCGAGAGGAACGAGTGGTAGACGCCGGTGTAGAAGATGGTTCTTTGCTCGGGAGTGCCGCCTTCGACCGCGACGCGGCCGAGGAGGCTGCTCCAGGTGTCGCGAGCCCTGGCATGAATCTGATCGAAGTTCCAATCGGGGATCTCCTTCGCTAGATTGTCCTCAGCACCTGCCTGGCTAACAAAGGAGAGGCCTACTTTGAGCATGATTTCCTGCTCTTTGCCAAAGTCGAGCCATGCGCCCGTGTGCTTGCCCTCGGCCCATTTGCGTGCGGGATCGATGGAGTCGTCCTGCCAGACCGCAGAACTCTGGAAGGGAACGTTGAAGCGCCCGGCAACATAGATCTTGTATTGGGAGGTAGAAGAGCAGAAACCACCAGCGTTGGAGGAGGCTTCGTAGCCGTCGTTTCCCTTGAGCTGGATGGTGTTGGTGTAGGTGAATTCGCCTGGTTTTTTGTTTGTGAGGGCGGAATTGGCACTGGAGCCCGCGTTGATGAGCAGGCGCGCAGGAGTGCCCTGCGGAAAGACAAAGCGGGCGATGCCGGCGCGATCGGTCACCGAAATCTCAACGTAGACTCCGTTGGCGAGGGTCACCGCGTAGAAGCCAGGATGGGCTTCTTCTGTCGTGTGATCGAAGGCGGCGGCGTAGGGGCCGATTCCCGCACCCGGATTTGAGGAGAGCGCAGCGGTGGTTGGCAGAACGGCGAAGTCTCCGTAGAGCGGGCATCCCGCGCCGCTGATGTGTGTGAGGCTGAAGCCCTGGATGGTCTTGTCGCCGTAGGCGTACCAGGCATCCTTGTTGGTGTCGGGACTCCACTGGATCATGCCGAATGGGAGGGTCGCGCCAGGGAAGGTGTTTCCGCCGCCGGCGGTTCCAATGATGGGATTCACTGCGTGATAAGCAGCTGACGGCGTCTGCGCGACGGACGGAAGAGGAGCGAGTGCGAGGAGAAAGAGCGGGCTAAGAATGATTGCGAGACGAGCTTTCATGGGTGCGTTGACACCTCCATCGGGACCATCCGAATCGTACTGCATGGCGGCCAAATTGGACTGAGACAATATCGTCGTACACTTTCTAGTCGGCTCTGAAGGGGTCGAAGCAAAATTCGGAGCCTCTTCATCTCATAGTTGTACACTTTGTGTGTTCCCCGGTCCCCAAGTGCTAGAGACCATTGCATGGAGCAGACGCTCGCTATTCGCTCGCAGAGGCTTGGTTGCTTTCCCGCCCTTGCGCCGGAAGAAAACGCAAGGCTGGGGCACCTGGCCTTCTTCAAGGATTCCGACCCCACACATCTTCGACGCGTAAGCCCGCAAACCGGAAAAGGTGTAAGTTGGATCGGTGGCTGATTTGAGCGGTTACAATCCCTTCTCTCATCGGTCCCCTGATGCCTGATCGAGGTGCTGCATGAAGTCACTCATCCTGGTTGTCCTGTTGTCCGGATGGACGCTCCATCCGCTTTCGGGCCAGTCGCAATCCAGTCTGCCAGCTTTTCCGCTTGCTGGCGATTGGCAGGGTGATCTGCAAATCAAGGGTGTCGTTCACCACATAGTTCTGCATCTAAACACAAATGCAGAGGGAAAGATGACCGCGCTGGAAGACTTCCCCAATGAGAATTCCTACGGTTGGCCGGCAATCGGTGGATCCTTCGACGGAAGCCATTTAACACTCCGATTCGCGCAGTGGAAGCTTAATAGTGAGGGCACTGCGGCCTATCCCTCTGTGTACTCCTATGACGCCACTGTCAGCCCTTCAGGCACGGAGTTGACCGGCGTCATTAAAGACCAGAAGGAGTCCTGGCCGCTCAACTACAATCGCCTCACATGGCAGATAAAGACTCCAAAACCGGCACCGCCAACCCCTGTCGATGGCGATTGGGCTGGCTTCGAGGATTGGGGAAGTAGTAAAGTGCGGAAGATTTTTCATATTTCCAATACCGAAGACGGTCTGAGAGCCTATCTCGATGTCCCGCAGGAACAAATCAAAGGTGCACTGGCGCACACGGTCTCTTACGACGCAGCTTCGAGGGGCATTTCGATTTCCTTTGGTGATACCGTCTACTCAGGAAAGATGACAGCCGATGGAATGGCCCTGGATATAAACATGGTTGAGCCTTTGTTCCATTACGTGATCCATTTTGAGCGCCTGAAAGAAAAGCAACCGGTTTCAAAATGAGCAGGACGGACCACTCAAACCTCGTTTGCAAGGGAAGTAAGGGGAATTCGTCTCACACGGGCCGCGCTTCGCTGGCCTTGGACTTACCGCGGAATAGCTCAGTCGCGAGCTAGACAGTGCTGGGCCATGCACGTGTGCCCGGATGAGGGTCAAAAGCCAAAAAGCTTCTGGGCAGTCGAACAATTAGTGTCCAACTAAATTGTCCAAGGGCACAAATAGACTAGCTCGCGAGAGGACTATTCGACAGTGACCGACTTGGCGAGGTTGCGGGGTTGGTCGACGTCGCAGCCGCGGCGGACGGCTATGTAGTAAGCCAGCAACTGCAAGGGAACGATCTCGATGAGCGGGCTGAGCAACTCCATCGCAGGCGGGATGAAAATCACGTGCTCCACAAGGCCGCCGATGGTGGTATCGCCCTCAGTGGCGACGGCAATCACGCGGCCGGAGCGCGCAGTGACTTCCTGAATGTTCGACAGGGTCTTTTCATATCGCAGCTTTGAGGTCGGATCGCTCTCATCGCGCGTGGCGAGCACGACGACGGGGAGCGTCTCGTCGATAAGCGCGTTGGGGCCGTGCTTCATTTCGCCCGCCGGGTAGCCCTCGGCGTGAATGTAGGAGATCTCTTTCAGCTTGAGCGCACCTTCGAGCGCGATGGGAAAGTGTACGCCGCGGCCGAGGTAGAGAAAGTCGCGGGCATTGGAAAAGTCCTTTGCCAGTTCTTCACACTGCGCAGTGCGCGAACGAAGGACTTCTTCAATCTTTCCCGGAATGCGGCTGAGCTGCTCAATGAGGGTGACTGACTGCTCAGTGTTCAGGTGGCCGCGCAACTGGCCAAGCTTGAGCGCGAGCAGAAACAGCGCGGTGAGCTGGGCGGTGAATGCCTTGGTGGAGGCGACGCCGATCTCCGGGCCGGCGTGGGTGTAGATGGCGCCGTGCGCTTCGCGGGCAACCATGGCATCGACCACATTGCAGATGGCGACGGTCTTTGAGCCGAGGGCGATCATCTCGCGCTGTGCGGCGAGCGTGTCGGCGGTTTCGCCGGACTGGGTGATCAGCAGGCCAAGCGTATCTGGGCCGGCGATGGGATTGCGATAGCGGTATTCGCTGGCGTAGTCGACATCGACTGGGAGCCTGGCCAGGCGCTCGATCATGTACTTGCCTGTGAGAGCCGAGTGCCAGCTTGTGCCACAGGCTGCAATCGTGATGCTCTGGGCGGCGGCCAGCTCCTTTTCGGTAAGCTTCATCTCGGCAAGATAGACCTTGCCCGAGTCGAGGGAGACGCGGCCCAGCGTTGTGTCTGTAATGGCGCGCGGCTGCTCCCAGATCTCCTTGAGCATGAAGTGCTTGTATCCGCCCTTTTCCGCCTGAATCGGATCCCATGTGATGCGGGTAAGGCCTCGCTGGATGGGGTTCCCGTCGAAGTCGGTGAGCTCGACGCCGGCGAGCGTGAGGATGGCCATGTCGCCATCGGCGAGGAAGTAGATGTTGCGGGTGTGATGCAGAACGCCGGGAACGTCGGAGGCGACGAAGCACTCGCCCTCGCCCACGCCGATAACCACAGGTGGCCCGGAACGGGCGGCGATGATCTTGTCTGGTTCGGCGGCGGAGAGGACGCCGAGGGCAAAGGCACCGGTGAGGCGCTTGACGGCGCGACGGACGGCCACCTCGAGCAGGATGGGCTGACCGGTTAAGTCGGCGTCTATCTGCACCTGCTCAATGAGGTGGGCAATGATCTCGGTGTCGGTCTCAGTGACGAACTTGTGTCCCTGTATCGTGAGCTCGCGCTTGAGCTCGAGGTAGTTTTCGACGATGCCGTTGTGCACGACGACGAGACGGCCGGTGCAGTCACGATGGGGATGGGCATTTTCTTCAGTGGGGCGCCCATGCGTGGCCCAGCGGGTGTGGCCGATGCCGAAGGTGCCCTCGAGTGGATGCTCGCGGAGAACTTCTTCCAGGTTGGCGAGCTTGCCGGGCGCTCGGCGCAGCTCCAGCGTGGAGCTGGAAGGGCTGCCAACTGCAATGCCAGCCGAGTCGTAGCCGCGATATTCGAGCCGACGAAGCCCCTCAATGATGACGGGAACGACCTTTTTAGGACCTACATATCCAACAATGCCGCACATGGAACGATTTTAAGCGAGGAACCGGAAGCTAGCCTCGCGGAAATGAGACTCAGCACAGGAACTCAGGAGGGGCAGGAAGGGGAATTCCCGATTGGGAGCGGCTGCAAACACGCCGCAATGAGGGCAAGTGTGTATTCCAAGAAAGCTTGGGACGCGCGAGGGTTTCGCCTGAGCATCGGAGGAACTTGTCGTGGAAACAAACGAACAAGAGCGGCTGAACGACCTGCGCAGCTACAAGATTCTGGACACAGACCCTGAGCAAGCATTTGATGACCTCACCCTGATTGCATCGCAAATCTGCGGCGCTCCGATAGCGTCGATAACCCTGGTGGATGAAACCCGCCAGTAGTTCAAGTCACGGATTGGAACTGATATCAGGGAGACCCCACGCAGTATCTCGTTCTGTGCCCACGAGATTCAGCAAAAGGGCATTTTTACCATTCCCGACGCGTTGAACGACGCGCGATTCGAGGACGATCCTGCGGTGAAGGGCGAGCCGCATGTCCGCTTCTACGCGGGCGCGCCTTTCGAGAGCCGGGATGGCCACGCGCTGGGTACCCTTTGCGTGATCGACTACGTTCCGCGCACGCTCACCCCTGAGCAGAACCAGGCGCATCAGGCACTGGAACGGCAGGTGGCTGCGCAGATGGAGTTGTGGCGCAATCTTGAGGAGTTACGCGTTGCCCGGGACGGCATTGAGGCGCTGAGTTCGTTGATTCCGCTTTGCTCGACCTGCGAGCTGAATGTGGTGATTCCGGCGGACCCGACGGCAATGGAAAAGGTGACCGACGGCCTCATGGCCTTGCTCAAGGGCAAGAACTGGCCTGAAAACAGGATCATGGAGGTGCATCTGGCGGCGCAGGAGGCGATTGCCAACGCCATCCGCCATGGGTGTAAGGGCGATGCGACCAGGCAGGTGCAGTGCGCCGTGAGCTTCGATGCTGCCGGGGAACTGGTGATCGTGGTGAGCGATCCAGGAGCTGGATTTGACCTGAACAAGGTACCCAACCCGCTGGAGGGCAACAACCTTTTCAAGGGCAGCGGGCGCGGCGTCTTCCTGATCAACGAGTTGATGGACACAGTGGAGTACGAAGACGGTGGGCGCATGGTGAAGATGCGGAAGGCGCGGCCCACATCGGGGGAAGTGGATTCAACTGTGCATTAAGGCGGTGCGGGTGCAGATTGGCAGGACGAGATCAAGCAAAGTGCCTGTCGGCGTGAAGCGCTATTCCTCTATGCGGTATGTGTATTCTTCGATGACCGGGTTGGTGAGGACCTCGGCGGCGATGCGCTCAACCTGAGCCCGCGCGGCCTCAGCGGTGAGCCCATCAGCGAGGGAAAGCGCGAAATACTTGCCCTGACGCACGGAAGTAACCTCAGCAAAACCAATCTTGCGCAAGGCATTTTGGATGGTTTGGCCCTGAGGATCGAGGACCGACGTCTTCAGTGTGACGTAGACATGCGCCTTCATTTTCCCTGATTATAGTACCTGCGCTAGTGGTCGGAGACGCTGGGTCAATTCAATTGCCCGCTTCCGGGGTTCAACTGATCCAACTTTCGTTTCCCGATGGCTTTCCTATCCCCCAAAGGACCCCAAGGAGAAGTTCAAGACAATGGTCAATTACCTGGAGTTGCCGATCGGCGATCGTTCCCCCGAGGTCTTTCGCGCGGTGATCGAGATCCCCAAAGACGGAACCAACAAGTTTGAGTATGACAAGCAGTTGCACGTCTTCAAGCTGGACCGCAACCTGCATTCCCCGGTGCACTACCCCGGCGACTATGGCTTCATCCCTTCCACATTGAGCGACGATGGCGATCCTCTCGACGTCCTGGTGCTGGTGCCGACGCCAAGTTTTCCGGGATGCGTGCAGGAAGTGCGGCCCATCGGGCTGCTGGAGATGCTCGACCAGGGCGTTCTGGACGAAAAGGTGCTGGCGGTGGGTAAAAACAATCCGCGCTACAACAATGTGTGGAACTACACCGATATCTATCCCCACATGCTGAAAGAGATTACGCACTTTTTCTCCATCTACAAGGATCTCGAGGGCAAGCGCGTGGAGATCAGGGGCTGGCACGATGCGGCCTATGCGCGCGACAAAGTGGTGCTGTCAGCCAAGCAATTCTTGGATGGCAAGGTGAAGCACCACGGGCCGGTGAAGGTGAAGGCTGCAAAGTAGGACCCGAAAACAGCACCCGATGAAAAGGCCTGGCCAATCGGCTGGGCTTTTTTGCGTTTGCGGACTAGGAAAGAGGCTCGGTGCGACTTCGGTGGGAAGATGCTGCGGTGATCCAGTAGAGCAACGGTCCGAGCAGGCCTACGCACAAGGCAAAGAGCAGAGCTGGAATCGAGCCGAGCCAACTGCCGAAGTGGCCGCCAAGGACGGTGCCGGGATCGAGGAGCTTCTCGTTGCGAGAGACATAGAGCGCATAGGCGATGAGGACTGCCGGACCCACGCCGAGCAGACAGGCAACAGGAAAGCTGCCAGCCTTGAAGGGCCGCTCAAGATGCGGTTCGCGCAGGCGCAGCGCAGCCAGCGCGACAAACTCGAGGAGCAGGCTCGATCCGTAGAGGATGAGGTCGATGGAAATGAGCCGCTCGAAGGGGAGTTTGAGCGCGAGCGCCCATGCGACGCCGCAGAAAAGGACGCTGACCCAGGGCACGCCTTGCCGGTTGCGCAGGGCGACGAAGCGCGGGAACATGCCCTCCTCCGCCATGGCCATGGGGAGGCGCGTGTAGCTCATCACCAGCGCGTTGAACATGCCGATGCCCGAGATCGCGCCACCGGCAACAACGGCCACTCCAAGAGCAGGTCCGCCGAGGGATTCGGCGGCAGTGGTCCAGTCGCCGGTGGAGAAGGTATGGACGGAGAGGCCGGCAAAAGCCATTGCAGCCAGCGGCAGGATGTAACCCACGGCAACCAGTGCGGTGGAAGCGATCATCGCGCGGGGATAGGTGCGTTGGGGGTTGTCGACATCGTGCGCAACCGTGGAAGCGTTGTCCCAGCCCATGTAGTTCCACATGGCTACCAGCACAGCGGTGGAGAAGCCGGCGTCAGATGCGGGGCGGCCCCACTGGACAGCGGGATGGTGCAGCAGGCCGTGACCGAAGCCGAGAAATACGAAGACAACAAAAGGCGCAAGCAGCAGAATAAAGAGCCAGACGGAATCGCGACCCACGGCGGGCGCTCCGCGCAAATTCCAGAGCGAGCAGACCACCACCACGGCCAGCGACCACCAGTAGCCGCGACCGTCCTGGGTGAGGGCGGGGACCAGCTTGCCCAGATACGAGACGAAGATAGCCGGGTAGATGGCCATGTCAAAGACGCTGGCGGCGAGCGAGAGCCAGCCCTCCTGATAGCCCCAGAAAGGCCCCAATCCCCGGCGCACCCAGACGTAGAAGCCTCCGTCGGCTGGAATCGCGCTGGCCAGTTCGCCAATCATCAGCGCCGTGGGCAGCGACCAGAAGAGCGGGAGCAGGAGCAGAATGACGATGGCCCACAGGAAGCCCGCGCCGCCCAGAATGTCCTCAATGCCGTAGGGGCCACCCGAAACCATGAAGTAGGTAGCGGCCACCAGGGGCAGAAAGCGCATCTTGCGCTGCGACGAAGTCAGGGCCATGGGCATGACCCCGAATCTAACAACCCAGCGCCCCCTAACAAAGGAGAAAATGGGGCTGGACCAACCTTCGATCGGCCTGGAGTAGACATTCGGCTCGCTCACTTGCCGTCCGGATCTGGCACCAGCAACGTTGAGCAGACCATCATTTGCCGCCGTTTGCCCGCGCCGGAAGCTCAGGTTCCGGTATAATCCGAGCAGCGCGGAGAGATGGCCGAGTGGCTGAAGGCGGCGGTTTGCTAAACCGTTGTACGGTCAAAAGCTGTACCGGGGGTTCGAATCCCCCTCTCTCCGCCAGCATGTCAAGCAAATTCCTTTAGATTCAACAAATACCTTCAAAATCAGCACCTTACATGGATTCGTCAGAGTCTCTATTCTCTCCCTGATACCCAGTTTTACCCCCTGTTCACCCTATTTTTCGAGCTAAATCGAGCTAAATTTCGGAAACGAGGAGCGCCCAGTTCACCATCTCCTAGCGTCCGTTCCAGTCGGTCGCCGTCGCGTGCCCCTGCGCGGTGAACTTCGCCTAAACCTGCAATTCGAAGTTTCTCTCTGTCGGCCTGACGGCCTCGTAAGCCGTCAGCAGCGAACCGGAGGCCGGTAATGCCTCAGATGTTGAGAGCGGACTTCTCACGAGCTACAGAAAAAATAGTTCGGGGCTTGTCGCTAAAAATCGTTCCCAACGACACTATATATAAGAAGCAATCTGTTGGCGTCGGTGGCGTCCAGAATTGTCAGGCCAGTTCTTATCGCAAGATGCCGTTCTTGGCTCCCATCAAGGGCGGCGTCAGGCAAGGAGCCGAGCAACTTATCCTCCGCCAGCAGCGAACGGGAGGACGATGATGTTCGACCCGGACGCCAACATGCCGCGAATCAACAGAGCCATGGTGTACTTGGGCGCGTGCCTCATTGCGGGGATTCGACTGGCGAGGGAGCGGCAGGTCAACGTTCGAGTGGTGCCGACCGGCAAGGCCATCGAAGAGTCGGTTGACCTCGCCTACGAGATTTTCCATCGGGTGTTTCGTAAAGTCCCTGACCGGGTGAATGGAGAATGAACCATGTGCGGTCGATACGGCAGACGGGCAGACAAGCAGCGGATTGCGGAATGGATGCAAGCGCACGATACAGGCGTCTTCGACGACTCATACTTTGCGCCGTCCTACAACGTCGCTCCACAGACCTTGCAGCCAATTGTGAGACTGGACAGCGAGACTGGCAAGAGAGAGCTAACCGTCATGCGTTGGGGTCTGGTTCCCTTCTGGTCGAAGGATGGGAAAGCCGGGTACTCGACTATCAACGCACGAGCGGAGACAGTCACAACGAGTGCCACGTATCGCGAGGCAATGAAGCGGAGGCGCTGTCTCGTTCCCGCCGACTGGTTCTATGAGTGGCAGAAGGTAGATGCGAAGACGAAGCAGCCGTACGCCATCGCGCTACAGGATGGGGCATTGTTCGCGTTTGCTGGCCTATGGGAGAGTTGGAAGGATAAGACCACAGAAAAGGTCACGGAGACCTATACGGTCATCACCACAGACCCCAACGAACTCATGAAGCCTGACAACGGTGTCCCGATACATGACCGGATGCCGGTCATTCTTCATCGGCAGGATTATGAGAGATGGTTAGAGCCGGGAGACCCTGCACAGTTGCCGGTTGACTTGCTGCGTCCGTATCCCGCCGAGGAGATGAAAGCGTGGAAGGTCGGAGCCGACGTGGGGAATGTTCGGAACAATCGACCTGAGTTGGTGGAGGAGTTGCGTTAGTTTCTATCCTCTGAGGCAGGAGTCAAGGGCCCACGCTGGGTTCTCCGCCAGAAAATAAAAAATCCCATAATTGCCAAGACCAATGGCGTGAAGGAAGGCTCGGGCACCGTAGAAGGTGGCGAGGACTCTGTGCCGTAGAATTGCCACGTCACGTTAGCGGTCATGCATTGCATCTGGTTGCCATTACATCCGCCACCCGTGCTGCTGTAGAAAAAGGAGTTTACAGTCAAGTCGATGGACTCTATTTGACCATTAGTGAAGGCGTTCGGCGTCCCGAACCAGTCGGAAATCGGACTTCCGCTTCCTACTCCAACTCCCGCAAGTGCGAAAAGGTTAAGGCATTCTATTTCCGAGAGTCCGCCACTACTGCCTCCGCAAGGCCCTTGGCCGGTATCGACGTATCCCTCTGCACTCACAAATTGCTGCACGAAGCCGTTAAACCCCGGAGTATTTGAGGCGTCGAATTCAGCAGTTGCACTGGTGATTGTCGTTGGAAAAGACAATGCGCATCCCACGCAGTTGGGTATGGCGGAAATGGGCGGTATAAAGTTCCCCGGCACTCCAAACAGCAGGAAAAAATTAGCCGACACCGGACCCGACGCCGGGTAACTGGCCGCTGCACCAGAGTTTTCGTTGATTTGCCCGAGCAGAAAGGAATCCGCCAATGCAGGACTGGCACAAACGAATAATACCGCCGCAATAAGCGACCAGATGCATTTTGGGGTCATCATTTAACTCTTCTCTGTTTCGGCAAAGAATACCATGGGTCAATGAAATCTGGTTTTGACCGCCGTCAGTTTCTCCACAACACGGCCTTAGCTTCTCTCCGTTTGACCAGTGCAGAGCACTCCCTGCCCCCGGCGTGAGTCCAAAGTAAAAGCTGCTCTACCGCATCGTCATAGCGACCGGCGTTCAGACACTTGAGCAGGTTAGTGCTTGCGAGATGTCCCGACCAAAGGTTGAACACCCAGTCCACCAGAGCATCGAACCGGCCTTCGCTCCCACTCGGAGCATAGAACCGTACCCGCTTCGATTTAGCCTCTTCATCGCCCATGATTTGTCCATGGCGAGTCCGAAGGCACGAGGCAGCTATTCTGTTTGGGGGGGACGGGATGTTCAATGAGCGACACTACAAACCAGCCGAGCTTGCGAAGCTTTGGGGCTGGAACGCCCATAAGGTGCGCGATTGGTTCCGAAGTGAGCCGGGAGTGCTAATGGAAGACAGGCCAGAGCGGATGCATAAGCGGGGGTACACGAGTATGCGGATTCCTGAGTCCGTCGCAAAGCGGGTCTACGAAAAGCACCTATCCAAGGGAAAGCGGTATTAGACCATCTCAATGCATCACCCCACTGATGTCTTCCTTGGGCGACCGGACGGCCTCGTCACCCGGCAACAGCGGACCGGAGGCCGATGATGTTCGACCCTGACGCCGGTATGCCCGGAAGGAAGCCGCGAGACAGTTGAGCATCAGCATCCGTGGGCTTGACTACATCCCTGCTGCCAAGGAACTCGAACTGCGCCGGTACCCGCTGTCTGAGGTCTTCCTTGGATGTCCCGACCAACTCGTAGCTCACCAGCAAAGAGCCGTGAAGAAGTGATGGACGACGGCGAGATGTGGTCTCCTCAGCGCCAACCGGAAAATATTTGTGACGGCGTGTCGCGAAAACGCGCTTCGGGCAGCACTATATATATGTAAATCCTATTGGTGTGTTTGTGGCGTCAAGACTGCTGGTGCGGGAGAACCGATGAACGAACTCGGCGAGATTGGCAAGATTGCTTCGTCAGGTGCAGCCGACAAGCTGATGGAACTGGTGTTGAAGGGATTCGGCCCTTCTGTCGAGAAACTCGGTCTGATTGGCGGCGACTTTGTGGGCGAGTTTCGCTGGAACAATCTTCGGCGTATTCACGCTCGAATGCGAAAAAAGCTCGAACAGGCAGAAAGAAAGCCCAAGGCTATCCCTCTTCGGCTTTTGGTGCCCATCCTCGAATCAGCCTCTGTCGAAGACGACAAGACTCTTCAGGAGATGTGGGCAGGACTCCTCGCGACCGCGTCACAGGAAACCGATAAGTTCTCGCCGTCGTTAGCGGAGACGCTTAAGCAGTTAACCCCCGATGAGGCGAGATTCATTGACAAGCTATACAGAGAACGTTCAAAAAAGACGCGAGGTGCACGATTCTTCCACTCCAAGATAAATCCAATCGGATTTAGAGCAGAGGCACCACCCGGTGTCTCCGCCGAGACCTTCGAACGTCTCGGCCTGATACGCCGAGTTTATGGCCTAACGCGGGGGGATTCCCCTGACGAAAAAGAGGTTGGGTATTTGTTAGAAATGACGGAGTACGCGCAGAAATTCATGCGAGCCTGTAGCGGTCAATTTCATATTGAGTCGGATGTCGCTGAGCATGAGTTTTCAAAACGGGACTTGTCGAAAGAGTTGGAGAATCTGGAGGAGGCAATCAACAAATCGAAGGTACGGAAGAGGTAGCGTGGCCTTTCGACCTAGCAATGAACGACGTGGGCGGAGCTTCTAAAATGCCCCAATTCGCACGCTACATCGGCGTAGACTATTCCGGCGCGGAGACCGCAGACTCCAGTTGCAAGGGCATCCGTGTTTACGTCGCCGAGGGCACCGTCAACCCCGTGCAGGTTCAGCCGCCGCCCAGTCCAAGCCGGTACTGGACTCGCCGTGGTCTGGCCGAGTGGCTCTGCGGCAGAGGCTAAAGGACTCCCTGCGGAGACGACGAATTAGCATAATCGGCGTTGTACCACTCGGTCTCACGGGCATCTATCGACTTCACGTCATGACCGGCTTCAATCAGCTTCTGAGAGAACGTCGGTAGATGCGCCGCGCCACACAAGACAACAACGTTATGAAGTTTGCATTCGATGGAGACACTCTCAATCATCTTGAGCCAATGCCTCTCGCGTGGTTCGTCTATTTCGGGAATTATCTCTTTACCGGGAGTTCTTGCGGCTGTCAGTTTAAATCTCTTCCTGACGTGTTCCGGGATGTCCATGTACATCCAAGGAACGACACGGAGGTCTTCCAGCCTGTTGAAGTGCTCGCATTCCGGCAAATTCATTTCGTCAAATATGAGTTCGGGTACAAAACTATCAATCTGCGCTCGAACCCACTGCGAATAATGACGCACCTGTCCTATGTAGATTTCTGCTTTCTCTTTAGGCAGGTAAAGGAAGTTGGGGTCTTGCCGTTGAAATTCGTGAACGACACCTAAGAGCAGGATGTTGAGCATAGGCGAAATTGTAGCCCAGCCGCCGCTCCCCCGCGAGTGTTCGATACCGGATATAACCTGCCTCGCCCCGCTTTACAACTGGAACTCATGGATTCTCTCCGTCAAACCAACGGCATCGGAGGACAGCGTCCTCCGTCCGGAAGCCGGAGGCCGAGATGATTAGGCTTTCAGCAGCTAGAACGGTACCCACTTCAAACTGACAGCACAGCGATGGGTACGCTGACAGTACAATTCTTTCGTGAACAAACCCACACTCGTCTATCAAGCCGACTGGGGCAGCAAGCCCTCGAAGCGATGGTGTGCGAAGGCCGTCCTCGGCATGGATGGGCGCTATACCGCTTCCGCACCGACGCCGGTTGGCGACCTGTCTCTGCTCGTCCGTAATCTCAGGGCTGAAGCCGGGGCGCTCGGAAGCGTATTTGCCGGTTTCGACTTCCCCATCGGTATTCCTGACCATTTCGCCGGACGTTCTGGGATTTCGAGTTTCCGGGATTTTCTCTTGCTATTGGGAACAGGAGTTTGGAAGGACTTCTACTCGGTTTGCGACAAACCGGAGGATGTATGTGTCCATCGCCCGTTCTATCCAAACGGGGATTACAAAGGGCGACGATTGGAAGAATTGCTTCGTGGGCATGGGGTAAATTCCCTTGAACCGCTCCTTAGACTTTGTGAACGAGCGGGGCACGGCCACTCAGAAGCCAGTTGTCTGTTTTGGACGCTGGGCGGCAATCAGGTGGGCAAAGCCGCTCTCATTGGATGGAGGGACGTGCTGGCTCCCGCGATTGAAAATGGTAGTGCAGTTCGGCTATGGCCGTTCGATGGGTCGCTACAATCTCTGTTCGTGCCGGGTGCTCTCGTGGTCGCCGAGACCTACCCGGCAGAATGCTACGGCTGGTTTTCCGACAGGCCACTCGGGAGCAAAGGTGACCCTGAAAACAGGAAGAAGTTTGGTGCGCTGCTCTTGTCTTGGGCTGGCATCAACGACGTAATCATCGAGGATGGCCTCAGGAAAGAAATGCAAGACGGCTTCCTAACCGGCGACGACGACGCGTTCGACGCAGTGGTTGGGCTCTTCGGGATGTTGAAAGTTTGCTTGGGACAGCGCCCAACGGGTGAACCGGAAGATGAGACGATTCGCGAGATTGAGGGGTGGATTCTCGGTCGGCACAGACTCACGGTGGCCGAAGCGGTTCGGGACGGATGTTTGACGGTGAAGCTATGATTACGGCAACCCCGAAGGCGTCGAAGGCTAGACCGAAATCGACAAACTAGATGAGGACGGAATTACATGAAATCATCAGAGGCACCGTACACAAAACCGGGCAGACTCGCGGACGTACTTGCGCTTATCCAAGTTCTTGCGCGAGACCCACATACTAGGCGCAGAGAAAAGGGGGTTGCCAAAGATATTGCTGGTCGCCCCATCTCCGCCCAGTCATGGTTTGCGCTTGCAAAAGAGCATAGGGAGTTCTTCCGGATGGACAATGAATCCGATGAATCAGTTTTTGGCCTTTCGCTGGTTTCACGATATGTTCTGCCTGAGGACGAAGCGGAAAGGCGTCCGCAACTATCGCCTGAATTTGTTTCAGTGCTCATGCAAACCGCCATTAACCTCCATGACCGTCAGGTAAGCAAGTCGGAGGAATGGAAGGCCTATTTGCCGCTTTGGACGGCACTAATAGGAGGGTTGCTTGCCACGCTCTCGACCCTCGGCACGGTGTTTTTCACACATCTGATATCAAAGTGAACCAGATACGTCGCAGTGGACACGCCGCTTCCTGAACGAAGGCCGAGATGGAGACGAGCAAGCCGCCTACGCCGCTGCGGCATGGCTGTAACGAGCCGACCGAAATGGCTCACTGAAAGGCTACTTCAATCCACCGCTGACGCCGGAGGAGCAAGGTCTTGCGTCTATTGAGGGGTGGATTTTGGGAGTGGTTTGAGCGTAGGCTTTTCGGTATCAACCGTTTATGAGGCCGGAGCAGTTGAGTTCATGCGTGGCATGAAGGCACGCTCGGGGTAAATAATGGCACAGCCGGGGCGAAAGAAGCGTTTCCTTACCAACCATCCCTATTGCTGCTTTTGCGGCGGTACGGAGCCATCTGTAGAGATTGACCACGTTCCTCCCAAAGCATGTTTCCATCGAGACTTCTTCCCCGAGGGATTTGAATTTCCGGCTTGCAGTGCGTGTAATCGAGGCTCCAAGAGAGACGACCAAATTTGCGGCTTCTACACTCAACTATTCGACTTCAATCAATCCAATCGGACTGCTCGTGATACCGAAAGACTACTTGAACTGCGCGACGCGATTGCCCGGAACTACCCGGAAGCCCTGCCTGATTTATCAACCGCAGTCCCTATTCAGAGAGTGGGCTCAATTATCACCCCACGCCCCATAGCGGTCTCAGTACAAACCAACAGCCAATTCCGGCAATCATTGCCGACATTACAGAGAAAACTCACACATGCCTTGTACTATCGCGATACCGGCAAGTCTCTGACCAAGGCTCACACGTTTCAGAGTGGCGACTACCAAATCCAAGGCAGTCCCAACATTCTTTCGGAGTATTTCTCCAAACTCCTCCCAAATCACACCGTGGGAAGCAGAATCAATATCAAGAATTACGGTGAGCGATTTATCTATAAGTCGGGGTACAAGGAAGACGAAGATTTCTTCGTGTACGCGGCCCAGTTTGGCAAAGGGCTCATTATCTTTGGAATTACGCTCAGTGCGAGCATGGCTCCTAAGGTTCAGTACACCGATGCTCTACCTCTCCAGTTCGCCGGACACCGCGAAACTAGACTGTACACTCGCAGTCCGGTGGAATCGGCCTGAAGTCCGGCACTCCTACGAGTCAGCGAAAACACTACCAACGCGATTCGGCTCATTGACTAAACCATGTGAACCACCCACTCGACGGCGGAATGACCGCAAAAAGCCCCGTAAATCGGGGGGCGGGAATTGGGGTTTGTGAACCACCGGTTCGGGTGCGGATTGAAACGTATCGCCGTGGCATCGACTACTTCTTCTTTTCAGCAATTGTCGATTCTGGTAACACATTAAGGTGTATTGAACGACCGGGCTTTCTGAATCCGGGCATAGGCATCATTGATGACCTTTAGCTGTTCTTCTGCCTTCTGCTTGAGCCGCGTATCGCCACCATCGAATCGGTCGGGATGCCAAACCTTTGTTAGGTCGCGGTAAGCTTGCTTGACTTCCTCCGGTGTTGCGCCACTTCGAACGCCAAGAGTTGCATAATCTTTGGAAAGCCCATCGCTTGAATCGGTCAACGTGCTCGTGGATGTAGACTTTCGGCTGCTGCCATCACTACCGTCTTTGATGTGCGGCTTCAAGACCTTGAGGTATTCGTCTACCACCATCTTGACAGCGATTGAATTCTTAAGGAGGGCAGCAATCGACAAGAGAACAGTGCGATAGGTGGCAGCAGCTTTCGATGCGAGTTGTGTTCCTGCGTGAACGTCATACGTGGTGAGCATCGATACCGCGATGGGCACCCTCACTCTCGATGCCGTGTCTTGACTAGCTAAAGTGGGATACAACTCGAACATCAACATCTCCCAGTCTGTCGCAGTTGTCAATTTCGGTTCCACCACAAAGCAGAGTGTGTTTAGCAATTCTTGAGGGGCTCTCGATTCAAAGGTACCGTCAGCTCTCCCTAACCTCATGGAGAATTGATGTATATCCATCAATATGGCTTCGTTTGCGTTGACGAGATTATCACCAGTAAGCACAGACCTGCCGCGCAACGCATCCTCAAGGGGTTGTCTGCACGACGAGACGAACTCTTTCATGTTCTCTATAGTGTCACGGTGCTCTCTTTCAAACGCTGCCTGTACTTTCGCTTGCTCATTACGTTCGTCATGAAGTTGGTTCAACTGCCCCACGAAAGAAAGTCGCTTCGGCTTAGGTTCCTTCGGCGGGTCGAACAAACGATGGCGGATGTACCGTTGCAGGATGCCAACCGCAAAGAAGACCGGAAGGAGTAAACAAAACGCAGCGGCGGACGCCTCGCTGGAACCTACCACGAAGACAAACAGGAGGAGATACGCAATCCCACCGAAGATGGTGTAGTAGGGGGTATAGCAGAATGTGAAAATGAAAAGGACGGTCAGGAAACTCACCATGAACCCGCCAAAGGTTACATGGCCGTCGTTAACAAGTTGGATTATGGGGTAGAACAACCCTATTCCAATCAGCAGCAGGATGATGAGGACTGTCTGAACTAGGCTCTTGGCTGCACGCACCGGAGCCAGCAGGGTGTTCATTCCGTCGTAGTATTTTTCTTCTGGAGTGGGCATAGCAGCCTCCCTTTACGCTGATACGTTGTCATTTGGAACTGCGGCGGCAGGGGTGGTGCCCTTCGCTGTCGCCGCCGCACCTGAATGAGCACCGATTGATGCACTGGCATTCGCATCGCCAGAGTCGGCGGTTGAAGCTAACCAAGCCGCCCAAGCTTCAGTCGCGATACTTCGCGAAGTTCTTCCGGTGCCCCGGCACAGAAATTTGAGAAGTGCTGCGCCTCGGTCTTGGTGTCGTAGCTCGCGTAGCGGTGGCTGCACCATACGCAGGAGCCGACAACATCTTCAGGATGGGCGTCAGCGCACCCGCAATCACAATGTGACCTCCCTGCATCGCTGGGTAAGTCGGTGAATAAGCAGGAGGGCAATTCATCGTCAGATAACGCAGGAAGCTGCTGATGATGCTCAGGGCAATCCCTCATCTCAACGAAGCACTCGCTATGGTCGCCTTCTTCCATCAATTTTCCGCACATACACTCGCAAGTAGGGTCACTACATTGCCAATCGTGCCCTTCGACTCCGCAGTAATGCCTGTGGCTCATTTCTTCCTCCGCCCTGAAGTCGGAATCGTCCATGCTGCTTTTCAGGGCAGCAGCTTACCGTTAATGACGTTCGTGGTGGTCACTTTGCCGTCTGGCTGTCGTACGGTAATGGTCTGGTTCACCGGGCGACCATTGTAGGTGTTGTAGACGGTATTGGTCGTGATGCTCGTCCCGTCCGCTGTGCGGCTGTGATTGATTTCTCCGCAGAGTTTGCCGTTGTTGTCGAATGTCTTGGTCATATACTCTCCTTTTTGAAGTTGATGAAAATTGGTTGTCCCTCGCGGTTTTGAAAAACCTCAATCGCAAGTGCCTTGCCTTCCTCTGTTGCCTCACAGAGCAGTGGCTGGAGTTCATCGGCATCTGCGAGAGAGGTCAAAGCCAAATTTAATGACTCGCTCGGAAGGCTCTGCACCTTGCTGCTTGCACGCCTGAATCGAACAATGACTCTATCGAGCATTAGGCTGCGACCTCCTCTCTGAATTCGTGAATGGATTGACTCGCGACAGCCAACGCCGGGTTCGCTTGCCGAGCCTCGCGAACCCAGCGGACGACGCTGGCACGGCTCACGCCGTATCTCTTCGCAACATCGGTCAAGGACATGCCACGCAAACGGTCGGCGACGATGGATTCGTGGTCTACGTCGAGAGGCTGACGTCCCACCGGCAGACCCATTAGACGGCGACGTGCAATGCCCTGACGCACACGGTCTCTCAGGATGTCGCGTTCGAGGGCAGAAATTGAACCAATTAAGGTAAGGAATAGCCGCCCCATCGGCCCGGAAGTATCAATCGCTTCTCGGGCTGACGCGAACTCAATGCCAAAGCTTTCGAGTTCGTCCAACACTTGAAGGAAGTGGCGAGTTGACCTCGCGATTCTGTCGAACGCCGCGACAAACACTAGGTCGAATTTACGGCGACGGGCGTCAGCCATAAGGGCATCGAGTCCGGGGCGTCTCGCCTTCGTACCTGAAATCCCTCGGTCGCTGTATTCGCCAACGATTTCGTAGCCGCGCTTTGCGGCGAGGTCACGAAGTTGGAACAATTGGTTGTCGAGGTGTTGGTCGGGGGTACTCACACGGCAGTACAAAGCGACACGCTTCATTGGAGATGCCTCCTTAGGCTTTCAAGCATTTCTGTCGATGGGTGGACGAACGGGCGGACTTTCCGAATCTCACTGAGTGACGCGTGGATGCCTTTGTATCCGACCGCAGCCATGTACGCAGCAGCAAAACTTGGAGCCCGACTCACGCCCTGAGCGCAGTGGACGAGCACGGTGCCCCAACGTATGTTCTTCCTTATGGCGTCCATGACGGCGTAGAACTGGCGGACGGATACGGGCTCGTCATCCTCTATGGGCAAGTGAAAGTAGTTGATGTCCCCGCGCTTGTTCTCGACTGGGGTTTCCGAGAGCGACACGACGGTGTTGATGCCAGCCGGGTTTGCAACAGCCAGTCGTTCGGCGTCGGCAATACCACCGATGAAGAGGCGTTCCCAAATTTGGGTCATTGTGCGTCCCCTTCATCTTCGAGTCTGGGCAGCTTCTTGCGTCTTGACGTGGCCGTCCCACAGAGGTGTGGAGGAATGAGAGGCTGCGGCCTCTCCTCCTTGACCACTATGGAGCGACCACAATTCCAATCGACCTCGACGTAACGGGCGAGGTAGACATCTATCAGTGGGAAGCTGTGCTTGAACTCAGGAAAGAGGCGGAGGACTTCACGGCGTGCCATCAACTCGCAGTTGCAGAGGAGGACAACGCTGACGCCGAGGTCGCCTTTGTGCCGCTTAATCTCGACGCAGAAGAGGTCAGGAATGCAAGGAATTTTAGTACACAGAGGAAGTATACGAAGCAGTGAAAAGTTTTGGCTACTTTTTGGGGAAATTATTTGCGATTTCTTGGCTTGGCACCCGAGCCGCACGCAGGAACATCGCTTTAGGCATTCTTTTTTCTCTGCTGTGCCTCTTCGTAGAGGGCGGCGATAACGCTGTCAGGGATGTCTAACCCCCACGTACCGCCCTCTTCTTCGACGTAGCCAAGTGCCTTGAGTTCTTCGTCGGTCAGGGGATACCCACGCTCGATGGAGGCGTCATAGGCGGCGTCAGCGGTGGCAATCATGTTCTTGGCGGCGAGTATCTGTTCAGCAGCGACATCCATGTTTTCACCCCAGACAAATCGGTGGACGCACTAGAGTATACCGACGAGGTTTCAAATTTAGCTACTTTTCCATTCCCATCGTCCGCCACGTGTTGGGTGTGAATCTTGGCCGTCAAGATGACGCTCAGGCTATTCCTTCATCTTGAGTTTGCCCTTGTTCTCTTCGAGGAAGTCGCGCAAATCCTGCGCCCTATCCAATAGCTTTATCCACTGCTCGTAATACAGCGTGACCGGGAAGCGGCCAAGTCCGTAGACGGAAACCGCGCCCTTGTCGCTCACCTTGAAGCTGATGCTTCCGCTGCGTGCTTCCTTGGCCTTGAGTGCTTCGAGTTGTGCCTTCAGTTCCTCGTAGGTTGGTTCGGTCATCAGGTTCTTCCTCTCTCAGTATTGTATTGCCGCACCGCGTCGGGGATGAGGGCGGCGTGGATGGGCGGACGAAAGAGGCGAGGGTGAAGAAGAGGCGCGGCCAGCGAACGCCGAAGTGAGACTAGTCATTTTAGTCAACCGTTGACTGTCGGAGAGACGTGTCCCTATCGAGGAGAACTACTAGACATTCGAATTCTCTGGCAAGTGGCTAAATCGAAACGGGGGAATACGCCTTATTCAGGGGCGGTAATGTGCCCTCATGCTGGATGTGGATGTTCATCCACGTTCGCTCGACGGTATTGATGTCCTTCGTTTCGACCCAATGGAACAGCACGGCTCTCCCTTTTTCTGTTGGGCTCGTCTTCTCCGGGCTATCAAGATGGTCAATCATTCTCTTGCGCAGATTTGTGGCAAGCCCAAGGTAGAGAATCTCCGTCAGGAACGTCGTTAGGACGTAGCACCCGGAGGTTTCAGGCACAAAACGGTTGCGGCTCCGCAGAAACGATTCGCAATTTGTGGGCTGCGGAACCAACTCACCGATGGTCATACCTTCAGTGCTCCCGCTGTCATGGACGCCTTATTGAGCGCCTTCGCCATCTCCTGATTCACGACGTTGATGGCACCGGCATTGAGAAAACTTGCTTTCCCACCTTTTGCCCACCAATCAGCATGGCCGACCCCTGCATATTCGCCCTCGACATTCTCAAGGCAGGACTGGAGAAGTACATCCATAGCCTTCACCGTGAAGTCGTTGCCCTGGTTCTGCAACTTCATGAAGAACGGAATCGAGAACTTGCAGAACAGTTCCACCCCGTTGTACTTGTACAGAACTGTCGAGTTCCCATCATCCAGATTCTTCTCGATTGCCTTCCAGTAGTTCAGGAAGATTTTCTTTTCCTTCTCAAAATCTTTGAACACGCTAAGAGGGTTGTTGGCTGTCAACACGTACTTGACGATGGCCTTCACGAACGACTTCTGGTTGATGGTGCCGCCCTCAACATCCTGATTCGCCATCTTGATTTTTCCGAACCATGGCGAACCTTGCGTCTTGTTCAAGAAATCGACGTACTTAAGGGCTTTCTGAACCTCCCCCTTATCCACGACGTTGAGAATCCAACGGGGCAACGTGGGCAATTCCTCAACATCAACAGCGGCAGTCAAACGAGCATAGATTCGTTGCTCAATCGAAGCGTCAACGCTCTTCTGTGTTGTGTTGACGATTAGGAAATGGCACATCTGTTCCAGCTTCGAAAGCTTGATTGCAATAACCACTGGAATCTCAAACTCGTAGACCCGTGCGTCCTTTTCCGCCGCCATGCGGAGACCTTCGAGCCGATGCTGCCCATCGACGACGCTGAATGAACCCACAGCGACAGAGTCAATCTCCAAAGTGTGGTCTTTGTTGTTGAAAGGCAGCGACTTGTCCGTTGCAAGAAATACGGAGGTCGGAAGGAATGCGTCCTTCGTGTCTTGGCCTCTGAGGATATACTCAGCCAGCTTCTTCGCCCTCGCCGTGTTCAAGAGCCGCTGGAAGCCGTTGTCTTCGTCGTCGGGGTCGAGGGTATCGACGCTATAGAAGTTCTTCGCCAGCAAGTCCTTCACTCGGAGCGATGTCGCGAACAAACTCAGGGCACCCTGGCGGACTCTCGCTGCCGGGATTATTAACTTCGCCATTCCACATGCCTCCACTCGACTCGTTCAGCCGCTCGATACCAGCGGCAATGACCACTGAAGGCTCTTGCTACGTGCGCTTCTTCCTTGAGCGGGTCTTCCCTGGTGCTATAAGGGTGGGGAACTTCTTGTCCACAGTTTCCCAGTTCAGGTGAAAAGCCTTCTTGCTGTCGCTCTTTTGCATCCACTCGACGCCGCCCTTGGATACCTTCAAGCGTCCGAAAGCTTTTCCGTCCCGCTTCACACGAAAAACCACGTCCACTGTGGACACATCCAGCGTAGGTGCTTTCAATTTTACGGTGTGTTCCGGCATGGCAGAATTGTACGCCAACCTGCCGGAACGGTGCATACGTAGCTCCGCACTTGCGCGTATACTGGCGCTGCAAAAGGAACCTTCAAAAATGGCAACCAAACAGACCGGGACTGGACGTTCTGCCCCCCAAAAGCGTCGTGTGTCCGCTGGACCGCCCAAGCCAGAAGATAGAGTCGCTCTGACCGTCAAGGTGGACCACGACGTTTATGTCCGTCTTTGCACGCTTGCTGCGACTGGGCGAAGAACAAACCAAGACGTGCTCCTAGCAGCGGTCCAGCAGTACCTCGACAAAGCGGGAGCGTAAACAGGCAGCCCATGTGATGGGCGGTCAGAACACGGTGTCTTACGACGTTGGCCTATCGGCCAGGACCCAGGGTATTCATCCATGAATCTGTCTTCATTCATTTGGTCCGTAGCGGACCTGCTTCGCGGCAAGTTCAAGCCGCACGAATACGGTAAAGTCATCCTCCCCTTCACTGTGCTGCGCCGGATGGATTGCGTCCTTGCACCAACCAAACCTGCCGTGCTGGCAGAGTTGAAGAAGCACGGCAAGGGCGGCCTGCCCGCCGAGCCCTACCTTCGCCGGGCCTCGAAGGCCAGCTTCTACAACACCTCTCCCATGGACCTGAAGGCCATTGCCGGAGACCCTGCCAACGTCGCCGGAAACCTGGCGAGCTACCTGAACGCATTCTCTGCGGACGTGGCTGACATCTTCGAGCGGTTCGAGATGCCCGCGCAAATTGACCGCCTTCAGAAGGCTGACCTTCTATATCTCGTCGTGGAAAAGTTCGCCAGCATCGACCTGCACCCCAGGACGGTGGACAACCATGAGATGGGCAGCGTCTTCGAGGAACTCATCCGCAAGTTCGCCGAACTCTCCAACGAAACTGCCGGTGAGCACTTCACTCCACGCGATGTCATCCGGCTCATGGCCGACCTGCTGTTCATTGAGGATGACGACGCTCTCTCGAAGCCTGGCGTGGTGCGGACCATCTATGACCCGGCAGCGGGGACCGGCGGAATGCTCTCCGTGGCCGGTCAGTACCTGGAGGAGCACGGTGCCCGTGTCGTCATGGTCGGCCAGGAGTTGAATGACGAGTCCTACGCCATCTGCAAGGCCGACATGCTCATCAAGGGCCAGGACGTGCGGCAGATTAAGCCGGGCGATACGCTGGCGAATGACGGCCACGTGGGTGAGACCTTTGACTACATGCTCTCCAATCCTCCCTTCGGCGTGGAGTGGAAGCAGTCTGAGAAAGCTGTTCGCAAGGAGTGTGAGTCGCAGGGTTTCAACGGGCGCTTCGGTCCCGGCCTACCGCGCATTTCAGATGGGTCGCTGTTGTTCATGCTGCACTTGGTCAAGAAAATGCGCCCGGTGAAGGATGGAGGAGCCCGCTTCGTCATCGTCCAGAACGGTTCGCCGCTCTTCACCGGCGGGGCAGGCTCGGGTGAGAGCGAGATTCGGCGTTACCTGCTGGAGAGCGACATGGTGGAAGCCATCGTGGCCCTGCCAACGGAGATGTTCTTCAACACCGGCATCTCTACCTACCTGTGGATTGTGACGAATCACAAGTCCCCAGAGCGGAAGGGCAAATTGCAGTTGATTGACGGCTCCAGCTTCTACGCCAAGATGCGTAAGGGACTGGGTAGCAAGCGACGTGAGCTGACTGAGGACCACATCCGGGAAATCACGCAAATCTTCGGCAGCTTCAAGGAGGTCCGCCGCGCGAACCCGAACGGCAAAGGGCCGAAGATTCCCATCTCGCTCATTTTTCCCAACGATAGCTTCGGCTATCGCACCATCACCGTGGAGCGGCCCCTGCGTGATGAGCGGGGCAAGGTGGTCCTGGGCACGAAGGGCAAGCTGAAAGGCAAGCCGCAGCCGGACCCAAACCTGCGTGATACAGAGAATGTGCCGCTGGCCGAGGATGTGAAGGAGTATTTCAAACGTGAGGTGCTGCCGCACGCTCCCGACGCCTGGATTGACCACGAGAAGACCAAGGTGGGCTACGAGATTCCATTCAACCGCCACTTCTACGTCTTCGAGCCTCCACGTGAACTGGTCGAGATTGACGCCGACCTGGCGGTGGTCACAGCCAACATCCAGAAGATGCTCACGGAGTTGAGTGCATGAGGCTCCCACGGCATGAGCGGTACAAGGAGAGCGGAATCGCATGGCTCGGCAAGGTGCCGGAGCATTGGGGTTTGAATCTCGGGCGACGTCTTTTCGCGGAGAAGCGGGAACAATCACTGGAGTCTGATGAGCAGTTATCGGCCACGCAGAAGTATGGTGTGATTCCTCAAACCTTATTCATGGAGATGGAGGACCAGAAGGTCGTTCTGGCCCTGCGGGGGCTTGACGCATTCAAGCACGTGGAAGCCAATGATTTCATCATCAGCCTCCGCAGTTTTCAGGGCGGCATTGAGAAGAGCCATTACCAGGGCTGCGTGAGCACCGCCTACACGGTGCTGCGGGCGACTGATTTGATTGCGCCTGATTACTGGAAGTACCTGTTCAAGAGCGACTCCTATATCAGTGTTCTTCGGTCCGTAACCGATGGAATCAGAGAAGGCAAGAGTATCAGCTATGACCAGTTCGCCAGCGTAGCGCTGCCGATTCCATTGCTCGAAGAACAGGAACAGATTGCAAAGTTCCTCGACCGGGAGGTGGCGAAGATTGATGCGCTGATTGATGAGCAGCGGCGGCTGATTGCGCTGCTGAAGGAAAAGCGTCAAGCGGTCATCTCGCACACCGTCACCAAGGGTCTCAATCCCTCCGCCCCGATGAAGGATTCTGGTGTGGACTGGTTTGATAGCATTCCGAGCCATTGGTCAATCAAGAGACTAGGGCAAATCAGCAGCATTGTACGTGGAGGCTCTCCACGTCCTGCCGGAGACAGTCGCTATTTCAATGGCTCATTTGTGCCATGGATTACGGTCGGAGAAATCACCAAAGACGCAGTTATGTTCCTTTGGGAGACCGAGACGATGCTCACGGAAGAGGGCGCAAAGCTAAGCCGCCTTATTGATTCTGGAACGCTCGTACTAACGAACAGTGGAGCCACCCTTGGAGTACCTAAGATTCTCAAAATCACGGGGTGCGCTAACGACGGAGTGCTGGCATTCCTGAACTTGCACTCAGAGATTGACCAGAAGTTCCTATTCTACTTTTTGAATATGCTCACGGAGCCGCTTCGAGAGCGCATTAAGCAGGGAAGCGGTCAGCCGAACCTGAATACCTCAATCGTTGGCGCACTGCCACTCCCAATACCACCACTCAAAGAACAGAAAATCCTGGTCACTCACTTGGAAAAGCTGTCTGCTTCTTACGCTTCGCTTGAGCAACAGGCATTTGGACTAATCGACCTTCTTCAAGAACGCCGCTCTGCTCTCATCTCCGCCGCCGTCACCGGCAAAATCAATGTGACAACCCAGATAGCTAAACCCGTGCGCTCGACATGGAGTGCAGGCTTCGCACGCCAGGTGCTTGCCGCAGAGACGCTGAGCCGTTGCAATGGCTCCAGCATGGGTCGCATCAAGCTGCAAAAACTCATCCACCTCTGCGAGTACCATGCACAACTCGATGAAGTTCGCGGCACATACAGTAGACAAGCCGCTGGTCCCTTTGCCCCGCAGGTGATGGAAGATGTGCGCGAGGGACTGTTACAGCAACGCTGGTTTGAAGAGTACAAGGATGGAGACCGTTATCGGTATCGCCCACTGGAGGAAGCGGGCGGTCATCAGCATTACCTCCCACACTGGGAAGACAAGCAGGCCAGGATTGACCAGGTTCTGAATCTCCTGGGCGGCGAACTCACGCAGAAGTGTGAGATTGCTTCAACCCTATACGCGGCCTGGAACGACCTGCTTATTGACGGCAAGAATCCCACAGACGCCGAGATTATCCACGAGGCTTCTTCAGCCGAAAGCTGGCATGAGAGCAAAGAGAAGATTGCCGCCGAGAAGTGGCGCGAGTCGCTGAAGTGGATGCGGGCGAAGGGCCTTGTAGCGGTAGGATACGGAACTCATACAACCCACCAGCCAGACCTGTTTACGAGGGAGGGCCATGAGCCTGCATAAAGAGATTCACCTCGAAGAGGAAATCTGCGCCTCGCTGGCAGGGCGTGGCTGGGTGTACGAGCCGGGTGTCTCCGCTCAGTACGACCGTGCCCGCGCTCTCTTCCCGGAGGACACGATTGCCTGGGTCCAGGAGACCAATCCCAAGGCATGGGTGGCGCTCGAAAAGGGCTTTGCAGGCAAGGCTGCCGAGGTACTGCTCGACCGGCTGCGGAACCAACTCGATACACGTGGCACGCTCGATGTTCTACGCAACGGCATCGAGATTCATCCCGTGCGTGGCACGCTGCACCTGGTTCAATTCAAGCCCGCCAGCGGGATGAATCCCGATTTAACGGTGAGGTACAATGCAAACCGCCTCCGCGTCGTGCGCCAGGTGAAGTATTCGCAGAGCAACGAAAACTGCATCGACCTGGTTCTCTTTGTGAATGGCATCCCGGTGGCTACGGCGGAGTTGAAGAGCGACTTCACGCAGAGCGTGGTGGACGCTGTTGACCAGTACCGCTTTGACCGCCACCCAGCCCCGAAGGGCGCATCACCGGAGCCACTGTTGAGTTTTCCGGGCGGGGCGCTGGTACACTTCGCTGTCTCGAATTCCGAAGTGCAGATGACGACGCAACTGGCTGGCAAGGCAACGCGGTTTCTACCGTTCAACCAGGGGTACAAATTTGCCGCAGGCAATCCGCCCTCGCCCACCGGGCACCCCACGGCTTACCTGTGGGAGCAGATTTGGGAGCGGGAAAGCTTCCTGGACATCTTGGGCCGCTATCTTGTCGGGCATAAAGACAAGAAAGGCAAGCTGCTGTGGTACATCTTTCCGCGTTTCCATCAACTCAGGGCCACACGCAAACTGCTACGGGCCGTGGCCGAGGAAGGTGCAGGCGGCAAGTATCTGATTCAGCATTCAGCCGGTTCCGGCAAGACGAACTCAATCGCCTGGTCGGCCCACTTGCTGGCAGAGTTGCACGGTGTTGACCACAAGAAGGTCTTCGATTCTGTGCTGGTCATCAGCGACAGGCGGGTGATTGACGGCCAGCTTCAGGATGCGGTCTATGACCTGGAGCGGACCAAGGGCGTCGTTACCAGCATCACGCACGACAGCGGCAGCAAGAGCGCTCAACTTGCCGAGGCCCTGAACGGGGACAAGAAAATTATCGTCTGCACCATTCAAACCTTCCCGGCGCTCTACGAACGGATGACTGAGTTGGTCAAGAAGTCAGGCCGCCGGTATGCCGTCATCGCCGATGAAGCGCACAGTTCCCAGGCCGGAGAGAGCGCCAGCAAGCTGAAGCAGGTACTGGGAGCCGAGGAAGAGGAAGAGAAGGAACTGAGCACCGAAGACCTGCTGGTGGCGCGGGCGACGAGCAGAGCCGAAGCAGATAAGGGCATCACCTTTATCGCCTTCACCGCGACTCCAAAGCCGAAAACGCTAGAACTCTTTGGCACCAGGCCCCGACCGGCGGAGCCTCCTGCATCGGACAACATCCCCGAGGCATTTGATGTTTACTCTATGCGCCAGGCCATTGAGGAGAAGTTCATCCTCGATGTCTTGAAGAACTACATCACCTACGCGCTGGCCTTCCGGCTGCAAAGCCAGGGCAAGGAGTACGACGAGAAGCAGGTAGAACGCTCCACGGCGTTGAAGGGCATCTTCCGTTGGGTGAAGCTGCACCCGTACAACATTTCGCAGAAGGTGCATGTGGTCATTGAGCACTACATGCAGAGCGTACAGCCGATGCTGAGCGGCCACGCCAAAGCGATGGTTGTGGTTGGCAGCCGATTGGAGGCCGTACGGTGGCAGCTTGCGATGCAGAAGTACATCCAGAGCCAGAAGTATCCGATTGCGGCCCTTGTGGCCTTCTCCGGTGAAGTGGTGGACAAGGAATCCGGGCCGGAGCCATTCACCGAAACAAGCAATGTGCTGAACCCTGGCTTGAAGGGCCGAGACATTCGTGATGCTTTCGATAACAAGATTGACGGCCAGGAGGAGTACCAGGTGCTGCTGGTTGCCAACAAGTTCCAAACCGGGTTTGACCAGCCTCTGCTGTGCGGCATGTACGTAGACCGGCGGCTGGACGGCATCCAGGCGGTGCAGACACTGTCTCGCCTGAATCGTGCATACACTGGCCCCTATGGTGTGAAGGACACCACGTTTGTTCTTGACTTCGCCAATGACGCCGACGCCGTGTTGAAGGCGTTCCAGGTGTACTACGAGACAGCCACGCTCGAAGATGTGACCGACCCAAACCTCATCTTCAATATGCGGGCGAAACTGGATGCTACCGGCTACTTCGACGAGCCAGAGGTGGACCGCGTGGCAGCGGTCGAGGTGAATCCAAAGGCGACCCAAGGGGAGTTGCAAGCAGCAGTTTACCCAGTGGCCGACAGGCTTGTGAGGCAGTACAAGGCCGCGAAGCTGCGGAAGCAGGTGGCCGTCGAGGCGCGGGATGCCCAGGCCGCCGAAGCCGCGAACGGTGAGATGGAGGCCCTGTTCCTCTTCAAGCGGGACATTCTAAGCTTCTCGAACACGTACACGTTCCTCTCGCAGGTTTTTGATTACGGTAGTTCGGCTCTCGAAAAGCGGTTCCTGTTCTACAAGCGCCTTTACCCTTTGCTGGAATTCCAGCGAGAGCGTGATGAGATTGACCTGTCCAAGGTGTTGCTGACGCACCATGGGCTTCCTTTCAAAGGGAAGCGGAACCTGGCGCTCAGCGGCGGTGAAGGAGAGAAGCTGAAGCCCTTGACAGAGGCGGGGACTGGTTCCGTGCAGGAGCGGGAGAAAGCCCTACTGAGCGAAATCATCTCCAGGGTCAATGACCTCTTCGGTGGCGAAACCACCGAGGGCGACAGGCTGGTCTACGTGAACAACGTGCTCAAAGGCAAGTTGCTGGAGTCCGACACTCTGCGTCAACAGGCCGCCACCAACACCAAGGAGCAGTTCTCCAATTCACCGGACCTGATTCAGGAACTGGTGAACGCCATCATGGACGCTCAGTCTGCGAACACTTCGCTGAGCAAGCAGGCGCTGGAGTCCGAGAAGGTGATGCTGGGGCTGAAGGATGTGCTGCTTGGACCAGTCCGCCTGTATGAAGCACTGCGGGCGCGACCTGACATTCACGTGGAATAAACTGCCTTGCCACATTCCACGAGTCTTCGATAGGGGGCCGTCAATATGCCTGAAAATACGTCGGTACAGCTACTGTACAGCGGCAGTGATGTAGACGATGGGACTATCCCCGTGGACTACATGGTGGATGCCCTCGTTGGTTTTTCCAGTGCTTACGGAAGAATTGCACGCCACCGACAGAGCAATGACGTGGCACATCGTCTTCGCGTCGTAGGCTTGCAGAAGGGCTCGGCCAAGATTCTGGTCGATGTGGTTGAGTGGGTGACCAACCACCCGGTGGCCGCTGGCGTTTTGCTTACGGGGACAACAACTGCGGTCGGCGGGGCATATATCGTCCTCAAAGACATCGCCGGGGTCATCCGTGGGAAGAAGCATCTTGCCGGAGCCCCCATCGAGAACCACTACGCCTTCAATGGCCCCAGCGTCGTCCTCCAAAACCAGAGCGGTGAGCCGCTTGAACTTTCCAAGGAACAATTCCAATACCTTCAATCCGGTGTACTCGACTCGGATTTAGACAGACTCACCGCTCCACTGGATGAGGGGCATGTGGACGAATTCAAACTGACCACCGGGGAAGAAGAACTGGCAAACGTTGCCGCCAATGAGCGGATTTACTTCGTTCACATTGACCGCACGGTCACCATGACGCGGGACGACGTGTGGATGGAAGGAGCCCTCAACAGCCACAGCAAGAGCAACAACCGAGGCACGTTCTACACGCTCTCAGGCAAACACATCCCATATCGCTATGTCGGTGATGATGTCCAGCCGCTTTTAGCCGGATACGCCCACAACGGAGTGGTAAGGGTGCGATGCAAGGTGACGTTGGACTCAGACATGAATCCCACCGGGATGGAAATCTACGAAGTCCAGCTTGGACAGGCAGAACTGTTTCCCGGCGATGGTGGATAGAGCAAGTCCGACGAGCCTACCCGGAGGATTTCAGCGGTAATCAACTGGGGCAAGCTGGGCAAATGGGCGCTGCACATGTGCCGGAACCCCAACCTCATTCAACGGGAGTTGGAGTACATCCTTCAAATGCCAGGCCGAACTGGACCAGTAGTCGAAGCATACCCAAGTCTTTTCGTTCATGACATCCAGTCGAGGGTTCCTTTGACGCCATTGTATGGGAAGGCCAACCCCCTAACCCATCGCTCCGGGGTTGGCGATATCTGATGCAGTGGTCAATAAACCCCGCGCCGACCAACCGCACCAACCCAGAGGCGGTCACCCTCATCCTGTGCCCTCGTACCCCTAAATTCGGCCCGAGGGGCTCGAATGCGTCGTACGGCGTTCTCGGTCGAGCCAGTCTCCGGCGCTCAACCGGCGAGATTCCGAACCGCCTTACCACCCCTCCGCCCAGCCCCGGTCGCCCACGCGCTGTACGGGGCTCTGGGGAGGGGAGGGCGGGAGGGGCGACTCTTGCCGTTTTTACCACCAAAACGTGCCCTCGTTGCTCTCAGTCCTCTTCGTCTCTGAAGTCCGCCAGATTTGGCAGTTCGGGATACGCCCTCACCACGTTTCGAAGCGGCATCTCCCGCCTTGCATAGACTTTTGCACCGTACTGGCTGATGCGGTGGATGGTGGAGTCACCCTTAAGTGTTGCGGCGTACCATCGGGTCCGCTGACCAGCCACTACCTCCTCGACTTCATAGGTGAGTTCCCAGTCGGGAAGAAGATGCACATGCTGCTCCCTTCCATCTGGTAGCCGCTCATAGCGCATTGGGAACGGGTTCTCCGCCTTCTTGAAATTGCCGGTCAAACAGCCAAGACCGATGGCCGACACGCGAGAGCCGGGGTAAGCGACGCGCAGTTCAATACATTTCTCTTCAGTCTGCATCGCCGTCCCCCTCTGTGTTTAGTTCCGTGTGAGTGTCGGACGGCTCCTCTTCGTCCTTCCATCGCTGCTGGACGCTCTCGTGAACCTCTGCCATCAGTGCCCTGCGCTCTTGAAGAAGCCTGACGTGTTCTGCCAACTGGGCATTCAGCTTTTCCTGCTCCGCGTTGAGGTTCCGTTGAAGCCGACGTTGGAAGAGCAGGTCTTCGAAAACATAGTTGGGAATCTTCTGTTCAGTTGTCTCCATTGCTTACCTCCGGGGTTGACGACTTCGGTCGTGGCCCTACCTGCCGTTCGATTCCTGCGCTTGTCGCGATTCGTTGAATGGTCGCAATTGAAAGACCGTTTGCTTCCGCCACTTCACGATAGGTTCGCGATTCGTCCGCAAGCTGCTTCCTCACCTTACCGTGAATCTCCTCGCGGAGCGCCTTCACGGCCTGTATCAAGACTGATTTGCCATTACCCATATTTTCCTCCCGAGCTACTCGCTTCTTGCTTGCAGCCCTTAACAATGAACTCGGAAGTTGTTTAATTTATTTGCGAGACTTTGCGGCTGGCACAATGGTCGGACACGGGAGGGGTAGCCGAGTCTTGGGGTGAGTTGATTGCAGTCATAGCTAATTCATAAATCAATGCGTTTCTCCGCTGCGGGATACATAGGTGTAACTCAATTCTTGCAAGGAGAAACTCATGGCATCTCGTAACGACCGCACCGAGGCCCGTGCCACGGTAGCCAAATATCTGAGGAACCATCCGGAAGTCAGTTTCAAGGAACTGGCGCTCACGCTTAATTGCTCTCTCTCCACGATTGCCACCATCGCCCGACAGCATGGCGTTGTCCGCCAGCGGAAGGCCCTGACCGTCGCCGATACGGCGAAGTTGGAAGGGGTGACCCATGCCTCCTAAGAAGGGAACCAAGTACACCAACACCACAACCGGCGAGACCGTTGCGGTCAAGCCGAAGGAGAAGGCGGGAGTCATCAAGCTTCCCGCCTCCCACCTTACGCCGGACGAACTCCGGGCTCGAATCGCCAAGCAGAGAGATGAGGCTGCTGCACTCAAAGAGTATTACATCGAACTAATCCCCGAGCCCCTTCTGCTGGTGGATGACATCCAGTTTGGGCAGTGGGTGCGGCAGTACGGGTTCAGTCACGCCGTCCCTGCCTTAGAGGATGTAGCCAAGAAGAACAGCACCATCAATCAAATGCTTGCTGAGGGGCTCACGGAGGACGACGAAGGCAAGCCACTGATGCGGCTGAGCAAGTTGAGCATCGTGAAGCTTGCCAGTTGGATTATGAGCAAGGGGATTGAGGATGAGGATGAGGAGGAGTTGGCATGACGGACAAAGTGTTTGAGAACCTCGAAGCCATACTCGCCGGTAAGCGGATGAAGTTCCTCGACCCGAATAGGAAGGCTGTTCTGGCGCTGCCGCTTGCCCCATTCAAACTCTGGCACACTTACTGGTCGTTTGAGTCAGACGGGCAGGAAGCTTACCCAACCATGGCTACCCTCGTGGCTACATCAAAGCTGAGCAAGCCAACCATCATCAAGGCGCGGGAGTACCTACTTAAGACGGGTTGGCTTATCCAACTGACGGGTACCGCAGCGTCGAGGTACATCAACGCATCCAACGGGTCTTGGAACATCAGCGTGTACCGGGTGAACGACCCGACCACTAAGGCGGAAGAGGAACTGACGGTAAAGAATCTTTACCAAGTGACGGTAAAGAATGCTGAAGGTCAAGAATCTTTACCCCTAGAGGAAATGACGGTAAAGAATCCGACCGGTCAAAAATCTTTACCCAATGGTGCTTCTACGGGTACTTCTGCTTTTGCGGGTACTGTTGCGAATGCAGGTACGCTTGCTCCTCCCGCTCCGGCGACGGAGCGGAGCGAGACTCTTTCACTTCGTGAATCAAAACCCGTTCCTTCGGAAGCAAAGCCCAAAAAGCAACAGCCCGTGATAAAGCCCCCCACAACCGCCCCGCCCCCCGCCCGGTTCGACCCGGATGAAGATGACGATGAACCACCACCCCGCTCGAAGTATGCCCTCGCCGACTTTGAATGCGGATTCTGTGATGCCACCTTTCCCGGCAACCATAAGGGTGGCACCGAATTGGACAAGCACCTGTACGAAGCACACAAAGCAGGAAGGAAACCACAACCATCTCTCAGCGACGTATAACGACTAACAACGATTGAAGGAGTGTCCACCGTGCTGGCATGGGGAAGAAAAGAGAACACTCATTATGCTTACACCTGAACAGAAGGACAACCTCAGACTGTTTCTTCGCTACCCCGACCCCGCTGTTGAATCCAGCCGGGACGCTGTAGATGAGGTTCGCGACTACAAACTCAGAGGCCGACAGTCGCAACTCCGAGACCATGCCGTTGCTCTCTACTACCATCGGCTACAAATGACACGCGCTATGGAAATATATAAGGCACTCAATAGCTAATACCGAATAATTGCCGCTGCGATTAGTGGAAGCTTCCAACTGGTGTAGCTTACTGCCAAGACCCGCCATACTGCCCCCTTTCCCCTTCATTGTTATTGGGGCACCATTGCCCGATACATCACGATACTATCCACCATGCGAGGCTTCGGTATTGAACTTCGGGTACTGGCACATCAAACTCACCATCTTGCGCCGTGTGCTTCCATCTTCCAGCACACTGTCGAACACGAGGTTCACCCCATAAGTCAAGCCACCGAAGTCGGGCAATGCCGTTGCGAACGCCTTGGCATACGCCAGAGCCTCTTCATACGTGTGATAGGGTTCCCCACACTGGACTCCACGAGCGGCATCCCCACGCTGCTCCGCTTTATCCTCCCTCTTCACCCGATGCTCGATGAACTGAAGGAACGTCTTCAACTTCCGTGCCTTGTTGAAGGTCAGGAAGGGATAGAACCGCGCTTCGACTGTCTCTGCCTTGACAGCGTTGGCGGCGGCGATGGCAGCGGCGTATGCAGCCTTGTACCCGACCGCATCCTTACCCTTCGTCTCTGCTGCCTGAGCGGGAGCCCCACGGCGGGTGAGACGCGGGGTGATGGAGTGCGTCACAACAGGCGCGTCATCTTCTGCCGGGCTGGTCGCTGGCGTGGCTGTATCCTCTGGCGTCACGGACTCAGCACATTTAAGTATGTGTTGAGCAAACTTGATTACTCCCTCCATTCGTTTGGACGGATTTTTAGGAGCGGCATCAAGGATTGAACAGGCAAGTAACGCACCACTACGGGCAATTTTCGCTACGGGGTCAGTGCAATTCATATGCACTATTGCATTGGCCTGACGTGCGTAGCGTGATTTCAGCCCTTGCTTGTAGTAGTACCAGCCATATTGCAATTCGGCGGCATTAGGCTCTGTGGGCTCGTCAAACAGTCCCTCGTCAACCGCCAGTTGCGTATCCTCTAACAACTCCAGAGCACGAGCAATCCTCCGCTCCCCGTCGCGTAATGGGTTGGAGTCGGTGGGAGACGTACCCTTCTCCAAGACTGTGCGTATTTCCATTAGCCGCTTTGTCACCAGTTCCTTGGGCGGCTCATACCCCACAGGAACAGGGTCGTCCTCAGTGCCTGTATCCTCGTCTGGTTCTTCTCCGGGCTCACCAGCCGTCATCTCCTGAGGGTCATCCCCTTCCTGATACTCCTTCAGCCTCCGCTTAAAGGTGGCGAGGCTCATTTTCATCCCTTTTTGAAGAAATGTAAGGAGCGTATCACGCCATGATGTCCACGAGGGTAGACCGGGTATGTGCATCGGGCCGCGCTGGGAAAGGAACGCTTGCACCCGGTCACAGCGGGGTAGCAACTCATCATTGAACCGCTGCATCAGAGCCTGATACTCGCCAACGAGTTCGTCGGCCTTGGTGTATACCTCCGCATCAAGTTTCAGGAACTCATCCACAGCCGCCTTTTGTTCCGCGTCCGTGAGGCTCGGCTCAATTGAGCCGAGTTCGCAAGATTCTGGCGAAGTTTCTTGGGAAGTTTTTTCTGCGGGTGATGTTGCCGGCCCCAATTCCGCCAATGAGTCAGCACTACCCGCTGGCGGTAAGGTAGGTTGGTCGATACGTTGTGCTGCGATACTCATGGTCATGATGTCGTTTCCTTTCAAAGCCCTTAGTAGGGGCAAAGCACTTTCGCTGTCCGGTGAGTTATCTCGTGACTTGGTAGATTGTTTTCGTGGGCTGTTTCAGTGGTTTGTCTGCCGGACCCTTGATGAAAGGAGGAATGTGAATCAGCTTGTGAGTCTTGGTCGATGAGTAGAATTGATTGCGCCAATGCTTGAAGTCAGCACCCACCACCCAGCGGCACGCCCAGTCGATGTCACGATGGTTGCCCGAGGGTTCACTGTTGTATATGCGGCGGCGAAGGGTGATGACACGAACGTCAGGGCGAACTGGAGCCTTGCTTTTGCGGCTGACCATGGACCTCGCCAACGAACTGGCCTTCTCCAGACTGGATTCGACCATCTTCGGCTGCGCCATAACGTAGAAAAGCGAATATGCCCACCGCACTAGCGGGTGCCGGTCTGGCATAGACGCAACGTGTTCAGAGATGGTCTCGCCTTGCTGGACAACCATGTAGGTCATGGAAGTCTCAGGGCAATTAGGGTCGTCCCCATCCAGCATCAGGTAAAGGATGACTAGCGTTTTGCCTTCTTCGGTTCTGCCCCACGCTATGCTGAAGAGCGGAACAGGTCTGGTCACTCGGCATTGGTCACCATCATCCCAAACTCCTATGCTGAAGGGAACCGGCTGTTCGAAGTACATCCAGCCGCAATCGGTAGGGAACCATGATTCTTCCCACTCGATGTCATCGGGAACATTTTCGGCGCAAGTGGAGACCGCTTGCAGGACTTCTTTGCCGACTAAGAAGTTGTCGCCAAACTTGGCGAAGGCGAAGCTGGCGTCGGTAAGGAACTGAGCCCGACTCACCTGTTCTTCTGTCGGTTCCATGCTATTGATGGCGACTTGCGCCAGTGTCGAACCAAACAGGTGGCACCATCTCGCCTGTTCTTCGATAGCTTTCAAGTGTGCGAACAGCATAACGTTCACCTTCCTTTCAAGACACAGCTTTCCTGTCGGGGCAAAGCCCCTTGTTTGCGTTGCCAAGTTGCTATTGGTTGGCTACGGTGAAGAAGCCGCACGAACTTGCTTGGTTCGGGCACGCGCACTGCGGGTGCCGGGTTGATTTTTGAGACAACACTTCCCCCACGGTCTGACGACTGCCCTTTCGGAGGCAGTCCAGAGCCCGGTCGTTTCAGTGCTGCTTCAGTTGTTTACTGCTGGGCGCGTCCTGACTGCTCAGCCTGATTGACTTCACGAGCAGACATGACGCGCTTCAGGACGCCGAGTGGAATCCGCAGAACGCGGTACCGGCGACTCGCTCCGTGCGACGGCCCGACATTGATGACTCCGGGTTCACTCACGAACATTCGCCGCACCGTATCGCGGCTGATGTTCAGCATCGTTGCCACTTCTGCGACTGATAGGTATTGCTCGTCCATGTTTCGAATTTAGAAGGTTTTACGGTTGTTTTGAAACAGAGTGAGAATTTGCAAGTTTGTGGATGTTGTTGCCTATAAGTCCTTTATATACAATGCGTATTTCTGCGTGCCGAAATTCATCTGCAAGTGCAAAATCCGGGATTCGGGCAAAAGTCAGGAATAGAGGAAAGGATTGAAGGGCGAAAAGGGTCACGCCAAGGGGGGACCATAACAGTAAATGTGGAAGTGCGACCACAGGGCCTATCCTGAGGCTCTGAGACTGTCCAACGACGAGGGCGTAATGAACGAAGAAGGCGAACAGAGAGTACAGCAGAAGGTACACGAGGAGTTTCAACTCAAACGTGCCCGATTGTTTAGGCTGAAAAATGAAAAGAAACTTAGGGGTGAGATTGCCGAAGACAAAGAGCGGCTTTTTGCACTTTTCAAATCGCAAGGTCTTGTGAGGCAACTTGAGTTTACTGAAGGATTGGCACGGCTTCTGATGAACTTCAGCGTACTAGCCTCCTACAAAGGAATCCTGAAAGGCTTTGAAATAAAGGAGGCCGCATTAAAACTTAACAAGGACAGAGATAGGGCGCAGTACCACCTTTTCGAGTTCCTTCAAGAACACCCCGACGCGAAGAATGGGGAGCTTGTTACGCTTCTCAATACTCGAAATGGTAGACACGAAGCACTCAAGACCCGACGAGACGACCCTCAGTGGGCTCCCTTGCCACCATCATTACTAAAGAGGTTTGCAAACAGGACAATTGTTCCCTCGGAATGGTGGGAGACCGCGATGGAGGAATTTCCCGGCGAAGTGAGAATATATCTGAGCCGGGTCAGGAGGGAGGCAAAGAAGGCCGAGGTCAAAAACGTGTTATTTAATTGGCCAAAACTCGTCGAACTACATAAAAAGGAACGTAAGAAGAAAAAGCCTAAGGAACAGTAGACGTTACCTTTGCAGACTTAGCGTGCAGGTGATTCTTCTGGAACAGGGTCATTAGGCGCATCGCACTCTGCATGTCTTTGTGCCCACCCAACGCGAGGTCTGAATCTATAAGGAGCGCGGACCCCACCGGACCAACGAGATAAAGAGCCGCTTCGTGTGGCCGGGGCTTAACTGGCCGAAGAATACTCTGGCGCTTTCTGGAAGTACAGTACAAGGCAGATATAGTACAGAATCACGCGAGATGTGCTTAGTCTTTGAATGAGACCGTACACTTAACATGCTGATTCAATAAGGGTAAAGTGAGGTTGATTTCAGCAGCGTTGCCTTTCCGAAAAAGGCAGTAATCGAATACATGAACATCATAGAGACCATCGAGAATAGAGAGACTGCACTGACCGTAGATGAACTTGGTACCTTACTCAACTCGTCCCCAAAGACCCTGTATAAGGCAATAAGCGCCGGTCGTCTGCCAGCCTACCGCATCGGCGGCTGCATTCGCCTTGACCCGCATGACGTTGCCGAGTGGCTTCGCGACAGGCACACCAAAATCGGGATAGGGGGGAGAGTCACCTCTCCTCCCCTCCCACACCACCGGACAAGCGGGTCCGCATCCGGCGGTTCGATGAGTTGATCCCCTGCCGCACTGCACAGAGGCCGGAGGTTCAAAGAACGCATCGCCGATGGTGGTTTCGCCGCTCGTCGAGTTCCATTGCAGGCTTCACCCGCTCCCAACTCGCTCAAGCTCAACCCGAAGGCCGATTGGCTGGCGCATGGCCACGCATGAGACGCGCTTTCCTACTACTCCTTCTCATCGTTCAGGCCTTCGTTCCTTGCGGAACTACTATGCCCTCTGCTGACTTCTGCTGCATGGTCAGAATGGATTACTCCATCCTCAGTCCCGGTTCCGGGACATGCAGCAGATCTCCCGCGATAAGACTGACCGCCTTCAAAGCGCAACCGCCGAATTTACAACCAGCGCCCTTGATGGATATGGACTTCGCTGTCAGTTGCCAGCTCGTCCGGCACCGTATGCCTCATATCCGGTTCTTGTCCATCGGCTCGCCTCTTTGCTCCACGCTTCCTTCAGACCCCACCTCACGATGACGCCCTTGCGCTTCGCTATCACTTCTCCTCCATCAGGATGTGAAGGGGACTTGCACCCCCAAGCTGTCAATCATGCACGGCGTACAACTAGGAGCCCCGGCCTGTGACCGAGGCTCTGTTCTCAAATTCCGAACGAGTAAGGTCAGAACGCCTGTGCGAGTGCAGACGTTAGCTGGCTCTTCGGAGCGAGGTAGCGCATCACGCTCTTCAGGTCGGAGTGGCCGCTTTGCTTCATCACCGTACTCAAATCGCCGCCGGTCGCGACCAGCATCCGGGTCACATACGTGCGACGAAACCTATGCAGCGTGAACTCGCGGCATTCATTGATGCGGGACAAGCAGCCTTCGCAGTGACCGCAGTTGAGACTCGCACGGCGTGCATCCCGCTTGAGAGCGCGAAGCATCTTCCTGTCCTGCTTATCTCCATCGGTGCCGAACAGCAAGACCTTCTTGGGGTTTGCTTCCAGCCATGCTTTGAGCTTGGGAATCAGCGTGGGATGCAGTTCTACACCGCGCTCTTCAAGGTCTTTGATATTCCCGAGGCCATTGCGCTCCTTCAGGTGTACAACGGGCTTTGGACCGGACAAAGAGAGGTCGTACCGGGTTAGCATCATTAACTCACCCTCACGGAGCCCGGTCTTGTAGGCAAACTCCCAAAGTAGTTTGTGGTCTGTACTCGCGTCGATGAGTTTCTGGACGACCTCCGGTTCGTATGAATTGGGCGTCTTTCTTGTGTAGGCTTGCAGGAGCCGGTGCGTGCCCGTGGGGATGAGTTCGCCGGGGTTCAGCTTGCAATACCGAAGGAATCCCCGCAAGCTTTTGTAGTAGTTTGAGCAAGTCCTGTCGCTGTACCCCTGCTCTCCCCTCATCCAGCCGTGCCAGCGAATGACATCATCCTTGGAAACCTGCTCCGGGTAGCTGGCCTTGCAGACAGAGAGAAAGCTGCTGGTGATTTGCGTGTAGACCCGCACCGAGTCGTCTGAACGATGCGGGAGGTTACGATGCATGGAGAGAAAGTCGGCTACATATTGCTTGAGAGTCTTGCGGCTTTCATCATCCGAAACAACTTCAAGTCCAGCAGCTTTCGCTGCGGCCCGTGCATTCAGTTTGGATTCCTCAGCCCGGAACCTGTTGAGAGCGTCTGTTGGGTCGTTGCCAAGTTCTTTGTAGAGGGGAAGCTTGCCTTGGTACCGCCGCATCTGGTAGCGACCGTGGGGGCAGCGGACTTCAGCACCGCCGATGGCCATTACGTCTGGTTTGAGTTTGCCGTTTTTGGTGAGTACCACGGCACCCCGACGCCAGCCTTTACCTTCGACGGCGGCATAGCGGAGTAGGGTAAGAGTAGAGTTCACTTCGGTTCTCCTTCTGCCTCCAATACCCGGATTCCGCCTCCTTTTTTCGAGCTAAATTCGAGCTAACCCGCTTTTTGTTGGGTTTGTGGGGCAAAAGCATAATCCCCCTCTCTCCGCCAGCATTCCATCGAGCTGTTGCTCGCTTTCGTTCGCAGGGGGGTCCTGCTTGAGCGTAAAACTCCAGAAATTTTGGGACCGTCCGCCGCTTGTAGAGATCTCTGCTTGAGCCTCGGACGTGGTCATTGTCACGCCCGAACCAATGCAATTGGATGTGCGACCGCTCTCTCAGTGCTTGAGAATCGGTGACAGTTGAATTCACAATGACGGAATTACGATGAGTGTTGTCGCCAGCAACCGCCAGCGGCGATTTCGTTGCTTCTGGCGCTGATCTGACTCACAATGGCCGTCTATCTGGTTTCGATTCGAGGCCAGGCGCGGCCGTCGCGTTGGCAAGCGATAAGGAGGTATCTGTGGCGACGAGCAACGAGAAAGGCATTGTCGGTCTCGCGAGCAATCACACGGTCGATGAGACTGTGGCGCGACTGATGAGCATCCTGGAAGCAAAAGGGATCACTCTGTTTGCTGTGATCGACCACAGCGGAGAGGCGGAAAAGGCGGGAATGAAGATGCCTCCTACAAAGCTTCTAATATTTGGCAGCCCCAAGGCCGGTACGCCAATCATGCAGGCTGCGCCGAGCGCTGCGATCGACCTGCCACTCAAGATTCTGGTCTGGGAAGACAGCCAGCAGAAGGTCTGGCTCTCATGGAACTCCCCATTCTATCTGCAAGACCGTCATGGCTTTCCGCCTGAGTTGATCCAGAACATCGCGGTGATCGAGCAACTGGCGGTGAAAGCAGGCGAATAGTCCTCAGGGCAATTCTGGTGGCGCGCTGTGAAAGCTGAAAACGTCAGCTCCATCTCTCGTGCTCCGGCCCGGGTGATACCGATCACAGCAATTCCCACCTGCGGGGTTGAAGCTATTTCGGGCCACTAGAGCGGAATGCACCTGTGGGGTGGGCACGGCTGAAAGTCGGGCAAAGCATCTAGGTGGACCGGGCAAAGCGGCGAATCTGGCCGGATGAGGCCGGGAGCACGTTATGGAAGATCGAATCGCAACCAAGAGCGAAATACAGAGTGCTGGGAACGCCAAAGCAGACAACGGGAACGCAAAGGCGGGGAACGCCAAATGCGACCGGGGGCTGCTGCGCGTAGACCAGAACGAGTGCAAGGGGTGCGGACTCTGCGTTGAGGCCTGCCCGCCCAAGGTCATCCGGATGGGCGAACAACTGAATCACTATGGCTACCGAACAGCCGGCTACGCGGGGTCCGGGTGCACAGCGTGCGGAATCTGCTTCATGGTCTGCCCTGAGCCGGGGGCGATTACAGTGATGCGGGCAATACAGGCCGGCGCTCGGGCTGCTGCCGGGCAGGCCGGAACCACACAGATCGGATCTGGAACGACTGGGAATGTTGCGAGGGCAAACTGATGCGCAAGCAACTGATGAAGGGCAACGAGGCGATTGTGAGGAGCGCGATTCTGGCCGGATGCCGCGCGTTCTACGGGTATCCAATTACTCCGGCGAGCGAGATCGCGGAGGCGGCGGCGCTCTACATGCCAAGAGCTGGCGGTGTTTTCTTGCAGGCGGAGAGTGAAGTTGCGGCGATCAACATGCTCTACGGCGCATCGTCGGCCGGCGTGCGTTGCATGACGGCGTCGAGCGGGCCGGGGATCAGCCTGATGCAGGAAGGCATCAGCTACATGGCTGGTGCGGAGTTGCCGTGCGTAATTGCGGATATCAGCCGCAGCGGGCCGGGGTTGGGCAACCTGGGGTCGGAGCAGAGCGACTATAACCAAGTGGTGAAGGGCGGCGGCAATGGCAGCTATCACACGATTGTGCTGGCGCCGCACTCAGCGCAGGAGATGGCCGACCTGACGGCGCTGGCCTTTGAGCTGGCCGACCGGTACCGCGGCCCGGTGGTGCTGCTGGCGGATGGGTTTGTGGGGCAAATGATGGAGCCGGTGGAGTTTCCGCAGGCAGCGGTTCAGCCCCAGGTTCCGGATTGGGCAGTGACCGGGACTGCGGAGTCGCGGGGCAATATGATCACGTCTCTCCATATGGACTTCAACGACATGGAAGTGCATTTGCGAGGGCTGGAAGCGAAGTTCAAGCGCGCGCGGCAACTGGAGACGCGGGCCGAAGACTGGTATGCGGAGGATGCGGAGATTGTGTTGGTGGGTTACGGCATTGTGGGGCGGATTCTGAAAGCGGTAACGATGGAGGCGCGAGCCGAGGGGCTGCCGGTCGGGCTGCTGCGGCCGATCACCCTATCGCCTTTCCCTACCACCCAGTTGTACCGGCTGGCAGAGCGAGCGCGGGTGTTTCTGGTGGTGGAAATGAGCAACGGCCAGATGGTGGAAGACGTGAGGCTGGCGGTGAAT
>Ga0302274_10000119_pt1 | contig 79527 bp, 76 predicted proteins | sample III_Bog_N2_1_FD_198755 | JGI IMG/M metagenome (GOLD analysis project Ga0302274, IMG submission 198755) | Peat permafrost microbial communities from Stordalen Mire near Abisko, Sweden - III_Bog_N2_1 | ecosystem: Environmental > Terrestrial > Soil > Wetlands > Peat | place: Sweden: Abisko...
GCCTATATCGTCTTCCCCACCTGGGCCGACCTTCTGGCAGCCATCGCCGACCCTAAGGCCCGGCCACCCTGAAAAAATCGGCCAAACCGGCCAATGAGAATCGCTGGGACGAGAGGAGATGTCGAGAGGGGGTTGGCGTGTCGTGCGAATCCCAGCATACTAGCGGTCCCCGAGCCTCGGAAAGGTAATCCGTCCGCCATGCCCTTGTTCCTGAAATCTCTCCAATGTTGTGGTCATGATGGCATTTAATGGTCATGGGCTCAGTCTGTGGTGGGGCGTACCCTTTCTTGGTCTGTTGATCACCATTGCCCTGTTGCCGCAGATCAGGCCCGCCTTGTGGCATCGATCGACAGGTAAAATTGCCGTCTTTTGGATATTGGCTTTGTGGGTGCCGGCGGCGATTCACTTCGGCCTGGGTGCCGTCGTCGAACAATCCCGGCATGTTCTGATCCTGGATTATCTGCCGTTCCTGATCTTGATGGGAACTTTGTATATTGTGGCTGGCGGCATTCGAATCACCGGCGGCTTACGGGATACCCCTATCGCCAATACCGGGTTGCTGGCCTTGGGAACCGGGCTGGCTGGACTGATTGGTACCGCCGGAGCCGCCATGCTGCTGATTCGTCCGCTCTTGCGGGCCAATCAGGCACGGCGTCATCGGACTCATCTGGTGGTGTTTTTCATCATCCTAGTGGCCAATGTCGGTGGGGCCCTGACGCCACTAGGCGATCCACCGTTGTTCTTGGGGTTTCTTCAGGGGGTCGATTTCTTTTGGACCGTCCGCCATATGGCGCTGCCGATGGTGCTGCTATCCGGGGCCCTGCTGGTGGCGTTCTTCCTCACCGATCTTTGGTGGTATCGGCGCGAACCGCCGAGCCCCGAGCCCGCCCAACCGGAGTCGCTCGGACTCGAGGGATGGTGGCAAGTCCCGCTGTTAGGGCTGGTGGTTCTGACTGTGCTGTTGCAGGGCCTTTGGCAACCGGGCATCACGGTGATGCTGTTGGGACTCCCGGTTTCGCTCCAGGCCGTGGTTGCCGAGCTGGTGATGGTCGCGGTGGCGTTGCTATCCTTGGGCCTAACCGGGGCCGAACAACGCCGTTCCTACGGCTTTCGGTGGGCGCCGGTGATCGATGTGGCCAAGCTGTTCGGCGCGGTGTTTATGACCATGGCGCCGGTTTTGGCGATTCTGCAAGCCGGGCCGGAGGGGGGGGCCGCTGGATGGATGGGTGGGTTTGCGGGCGGACGCGGGGGCGGGGAGGCTGCCGTCATCAGCCCCGCCGCCGTCTTTTGGACCACGGGCATGCTTTCCAGCATCCTCGACAACGCCCCGACCTATTTGGTGGTATTCCAGGCTGCGGGTGGTCATGCGGATAGCCTGATGACCGAAGGGGCGTCGGTTCTGTTGGCGATATCGACCGGGGCGGTGTTTATGGGCGCCAACAGTTATATTGGCAACGCTCCTAATTTCATGGTGAAAGCCATTGCTGAGGATCAAGGTGTGGCCATGCCTGGGTTCTTCGGCTATTCGCTGTGGGCGCTGGTGCTGCTGTTACCGTTATACGGGTTGCTGACCGTGCTGTTTTTTTGAGCCAGAGACGATGCTATGCAGTCCTTAAATCAGAGGACTCGCTTTAATAGGGGCGGAGTAAAAAACGGTCATGACCGACGCAAGAGACCAAGCTGTCACCGGCTGGACCGTAACCAAGGATGACGCGCTGATCTATTCCGGTCCCGAAGAGGCGGCCAGGAAGGTCTATGAGCAGGAAATTCATCACTTTCCCAATGCAGGGATCAAACTGTACGCGCCGCCCAAACCCCGATCAGAGGCTGCGCCGCCAGCAGAAGACCCCACGTCCGGCGAAGCCGTTCAACGGCGTCTAAGTCGAGCGCGGGACGAGGTGGTTCGGGCGGTGCGTGATCGTTCCCAGGATCGCCTGATGCCGGCCATCGAGTCTCTGGTCGAGGCTAAAGTTCTGTCGGCCTATCTGGAGGATGGCGGCCTGATTGACCGGCTACGGCGATTGCGGGCGGCCCTGGAAGCGGTTGAGGCCTGCCTTTCCCCCTCGGATCGCGCCATCCTGGAGCGTCCCGGCGCCGGAGCGTATGTCCGGATTCCGTTGAGTGTCGATGCCTATCAAAAAATACAGGCAGCCCTGAAAAGTGAGGGGGAATAGGCCGATCCGGCCACGGCGGTGCAGCGGGCATCTTGTCTGCCCAGAATGGACTGAGCGCGTAGGGCAGCGGTCGCAGTCCTGCGATACCGGCGACAGGTCGTTGTCGGGGCTCTCGCCGGTAGATACCAACGGCCCTAGATAATGATCCGTGCCGTTGGTATCGGCGGCGACCGCCCGGCGTCTGAGGGCGCTGCGGACGTGTCAACGTCCAAGGCCATTGGTATGACTCGGGCGGTCACTGACGACTCCGTCAGTGACCGAGCCGTCTTGAGGGTGTCGAAGGTAACCGCACTCATTGTTTATCCTCTGGCTTCCTTATACACCAGGAAGGATAGCAGGAATGATAGCGCCCTACACGTCAAGATTTGATACTTTTAGCGCATTCTCCTGAATGAATTCCCGCCGGGGTTCCACCACGTCGCCCATCAAGGTTGAGAAGACCCCTTCGGCGGCATCGGCATGGTTGACCCGGACCTGAAGCAACGAACGGCGCGTGGGATCGAGGGTGGTTTCCCATAACTGTTCGGGGTTCATTTCACCCAGCCCTTTGTATCGCTGGATGGTCAATCCCCGCCGTCCCAACTCGGTCACGGCTTCCACCAGGGCAATGGGTCCGACGATAAAGCGGGCAACCCCGGCTTTTTCCAAAAACTCGGCGGCGGTCCCATAGCAAGCGGACAGTTCTGCAACCGTTGCATCGAGTTTCCGAGCCTCGGTACTCCGCAAAAGCCCCATATCCAGATGATGGCGATGGGTGACACCGTGGCGGGTGCGGGCTAACACCAATCCGTCGCCCTCGGGGGCGACTCCATGCCAAGTTCCGGCGATGGGATCGCGACCGCCGACCTGATCCGCCAGCGTTTCGATTCGGTTTAAACGGTCGGCGATTTCGGCGGCGACACGCCCCGCGCGGGCCGTATCTTCCAGCAATGCGGTATTTAAACCACCGGCAATTGCTGCCTGTTCCACCAAAACCAAACTTCCAGCCTTGCGAGCCAAGGCATCCAGCCAAGGACGGGCGGCGCGGGCATGGTCGACCAAGGCCCGCAATGGGCCGCCAGTGACCAACGAACCATCGGCGAGGCGTAAACCGGCATGTTCCAGGCCGGCATCCGTCAGATAATCTTCCAACGCTTGGTCGTTTTTCAGATACCGCTCTTTCGCGGCCCCCCGTTTGACTCGATAGAGCGGCGGTTGGGCTATATAGAGATAGCCCTGCTCGATCAGTTGAGGCATTTGCCGATAAAAGAAGGTCAACAGCAAGGTACGGATATGGCTGCCATCGACGTCGGCGTCGGTCATGATGATAATTTTGTGGTAGCGGGCCTTAGTGACCTCGAACTCTTCCCGGCCAATGCCGGTTCCAAGAGCAGTGATCAGAGTGCCGATTTCGGCAGACCCTAACATTTTGTCGAAACGGGCGCGTTCAACATTGAGAATTTTACCCCGTAACGGCAAAATAGCCTGGAATTGCCGGGAGCGGCCTTGCTTGGCCGAACCGCCTGCCGAATCACCCTCGACGATGAACAATTCGGACAGTGCCGGATCTCGCTCCTGGCAGTCGGCCAGCTTGCCCGGCAGCGATGCCATGTCAAGGGCGCCCTTGCGTCGGGTCAATTCCCGAGCCTTACGAGCGGCTTCGCGCGCGGCTGCGGCCTCAACCGCCTTGGCGACGATCCGTTTGGCGTCTGCCGGATGCTCTTCGAAAAACTGGGCCAACAATTCGCCGATAGCCTGTTCGACCACGGGTCGAACCTCCGACGACACCAACTTATCCTTGGTTTGGCTGGAGAATTTCGGGTCGGGAACCTTGACCGATAACACGCAGGTCAACCCTTCGCGGGCATCATCCCCGGTAAGGGTAACTTTTTCTTTCTTGGCGATGCCGGTCACAGTCGCATAGCTATTGATCGTTCGGGTCAATGCCGCCCGAAAGCCGGCCAAATGCGTTCCACCATCCCGTTGCGGGATATTGTTGGTAAAGCATAGCATGGTCTCGTGGTAGCTGTCGGTCCACTGAAGGGCCGCTTCCACGGTGATGATGCCGCCAAATTCGGTGGGACGTTCAGCCGATAGGCTGATAGCCGGGCGGTGCAGGGGCTCTTTGGAACGATCAAGCCAAGCGACGAAGGCTTCGAGGCCGCCTTGAAAGTGCATTTCTACGGTTTTAGGCTCAACCCCTCGGGCATCGGTTAGAGCCAGTGTCACCCCGGAATTGAGGAACGCCAGCTCACGCAATCGATGTTCCAGAGTGGCAAAGTCAAACTCGGTTTTGGTAAAGGTCTGCTTTGACGGCAAAAAGGTGACTTGGGTTCCGGTGCGCGGTGCGCTGCTGGCTTCCAACGGCGCCGGGCCGATATCGGTCAAAGCTGCCACGGCCTCGCCATGCCGGAAGGACATGGAGTATTCCCGACCGCCTCGCCAGATATGCAGCTCCAGGAGTTCGGACAGGGCGTTCACCACAGAAACGCCGACGCCATGCAAGCCGCCCGAAACTTTATACGAGTTTTGATTGAATTTGCCGCCAGCATGAAGGCGGGTCATGATGACTTCAGCCGCAGACACCCCTTCTTCCGAGTGAATATCGGTGGGAATGCCTCGCCCATTGTCGCGGATGGTGCTGGAGCCATCGGCGTTGAGGATCACCTCGACCCGGTCGCAATAGCCGGCCAATGCCTCATCGATGGCGTTATCAACCACCTCATAAACCATATGATGGAGGCCAGAGCCGTCATCAGTATCGCCAATATACATGCCCGGTCGTTTGCGCACGGCATCGAGCCCGCGCAACACCTGGATCGAATGGGCACCGTACTCGTCATCGGGAACGCCGGTCTTGGAGGATTCGTTGGTCATGAGCCGTATTGTCAGAAAAGGCTGGGTTCGCCATGCCGGGGAATGTTATCCCCGGTTCGGGCTCCGGGAATCGTTGGGAAGCGGCGCTCCCCTTGGATTGGATCCTAGGGAGCGGCGCTCCCTTGGACCGCAGGCGCACTATACCTCAAATCGGGCACCGCTATCCATCGTCGAAGCCTGTCCGGCGGCAATCATGATGAATTGTGCCCGATCTTTAAGCGGCGCGAACAAGGGGACGTCGGTGCCGGTGAGCCAAGCTTGGCCGCCCAGCGCCAGAATCTCGCAAAACAGCGTCCGGCGGCGATCTGCGTCCAGATGAGCGACCACCTCGTCAAGCAAAAGCACGGGCGGGCCGGTGGGCAGGGCCGCCAACAGGCGGGCATTGGCTAAAACCATCGCCAGCAACAGAGCCTTTTGTTCTCCGGTCGAGCAGCGGTCCGCAGGAATCACCGTACCATTTTCCGCGTACAGGCCCATCATCACGTCCGAGCGGTGAGGGCCGATTCCGGCGCTTCCGGATTCGGCATCAGACACCCGTTGATCTCGCAACCGTCCCCGCACCGTATCCTCGACCAGTAAGGCCGGACGCTCGGCCAGCCAGGAGTCAAGGGTTCCGACCATCGCCAGATGAGCCCGTGGAAAAGGGCCGATGGTGCGGCGGCAGGCCTGATGGAGCCGATCAACTGTCTCTCGGCGAGCGGCGGTCACGGCCACGCCGGTTGTCGCAAGCTGGTCTTCCAATGCCGTTAACCAGGAAGGATCGCGCACGCCTTCGCGCAACAGCCGCGCACGGTCTCGCAACGCCCGTTCGTAACGGGCCAGCCGTCCGGCATGGCCGGTATCAAAACCAAAAACCAATCGATCCAGAAAACGGCGCCGCCCGCTGCTGCCATCGATGAACAATCGATCCATTTGGGGAGTCAACCAAAGCACCGACAGATGATCCACCAGCGCCGTCTGGGTTCGAGCCGGTTGACCATCAATACGCAAAAGCCGCCGATCGCGTCCCGACTTGTCGTTGATCGCTGGATTCCAGCCCGTGCCGATGGTCGTTGTGTCGGTTGGCCCCACCAGAGTTGCTGCCACCGCCCACCCTTGTCCGGGATCGTCGCTCTCGGCTTTCGCTTCGTGTGCGCCTGCCGCTGGGGTGTCTGACAAGGCAATCTCCGGCAGTTTGGCCCGTCGCAGGCCCCGACCAGGAGACAAAAAACTCAAGGCTTCGAGCAGATTGGTTTTGCCGGCCCCATTGGGTCCACAGACCACCACCGCCCGGTTGTCGACGTCAACCCGAGCTAACCGATAATTTCGGAATCGCGTCAGAGTCAGGCGACCGATGGTGGGCATGTGCCAAACATCACACTGAAAGCCGCAGTCGAAACTGAAGGTGTCCCCCAGGCTTTGATCACACGCGCATCGGCATCAGCACATACAGCGCGCCGCCATCGGCGGTATCTCGGACAATCGAGGGCGCGGCGGCATCGGCGATGATGAAACGTGCTTCTTCGCCGTTAATTTGCTGGATCACATCCAGTAGATAGCGGGAATTGAACCCAATATCCAATGCAGGGCCGCTATATTTGACTTCCAGTTCTTCGGTGGCGCTTCCGGCCTCGGGGCTGGTGGCGGACAGGATGAGATTATCGCGACTGAGGCTCAGTTTGACCGCCCGGCTTTTCTCGGTAGAAATCGTCGCCACCCGATCAACCGAAGCTGCAAAAGGCTTGGCTCGGACCTCAAGGATTTTATCGTTGCCAACCGGAATGACTCGCTCATAGTCGGGGAAGGTGCCATCGATCAGCTTGGAAATGACCGTGATCGCATCAAAATGAAAGCGAATCTTGGTTTCCGATAACGTGATCTCGATTCTGGCCGCTGCCTCATCGATTAACTTGCGAATCTCGTTGATGGTCTTGCGCGGAATGATGACGCCGGGAATCCCGGCGGCGCCTTCGGGCAATGGCAGCTCGATCCGAGCCAAACGATGGCCGTCGGTCGCCACAGCCCGCAGCACGGGCAAATCGGCGGCACTGGGACCGTTGCCGGTGACCGACCGAGCAGCGTGCAGATAAATACCGTTCAAGTAATAGCGCGCTTCTTCGGTAGAGACGGCAAAGCGGGTACGATCAATCAACGAACGCAAGTCCGCTGCCGCCAGCTCGAAACCGTGGGGAAGCTTGCCGCCGGTCAATTGCGGAAAGTCGTCCACCGGCAGGCACCCGAGCTTGAACTGGGACCGCCCCGAACGCAGAGTCAACGTGGAGCCGTCGCTGCCGCAATCCAACTCGACCTGAGCCCCATCCGGCAGCTTGCGGACGATTTCGTAAAGAGTATGGGCCGGCGCCGTGGTGCTGCCAGCCCGGATCACTTCAGCCGAAACGTCCTCGACAATTTCGACATCCATGTCGGTTGCGGTGAGAGCCAGGGTCGACCCTTCCGCCCGCAACAGGACGTTGGACAGAACCGGAATGGTGCTGCGCCGTTCGACAACACTCTGGACATGGGCCAAGGAGCGGAGCAGGGCGGCGCGTTCAATGGTGATGTTCATCGTGTCTTCTACCGGCGCTGGCGGGGCGGGACATGTCACGGTCCCGAGGGACCGCGCTCTATTCTCCGGTATGCCGAACCACCATGACCGGCGGCAGGCAGGCCGGGGTCGGAGTATAGCATGCCGTTTCCGACACTAAAGACTTTATTCGCACCACGCCGCTGTTACGCCATCGAGCTTTGAGCCTTTCTCAGGGCGATGGCAAAAGCCAAATACCAAGGCTCGATGGCATGAAAGAGGATTAGAAGGGCAACTTCATGCCAGGCGGCAACTTCAGCCCGCCCATCAGTTTTTGGGTTTCTTCGGCGACCAAAGCATCAAGTTTAGTTTTCGCATCGTTAAAAGCAGCAACAATTAAATCTTCCAGAACTTCGGTATCGTCCGGCGTAACTACATCTTTTGATAAATTAACCTTCTTCAAATCGCCCCGGCCATTGATGGTGATTCGCACCATTCCAGCGCCCGACTGCCCGGTAACCTCGATTTCGCCCAAACGCTCTTGCATTTCTTGCATTTTGCCCTGCATTTGCTGGGCCTGCTTCAGCATATTGCCAATGTTTTTCATAGCTCCAGGTCTCCTTCGTCATCGTAAAAATCGTCGTGGGTGTCATCATCGGATCCAGGCACCGGATCGGAATCCGTATCGACGTGTGCGGCGTTCGTCGGCGAAGCGGCTTTAGGGGTCAGATCATGGACGTCGCCCATGCGGGATCCGGGAAAGGTTTCCAATACGGCTCGAACCACCGGATGCGCCTCTGCGGTTCGCCGCTCGGCGTCTCTGATTTCGGCGTCCTGTTCGGCAAGGGTCGGTTCCCCCGGAGCCTCGAAATTGGCCGCTACGGTCCAACGTCGGCCCGTCCATTCGGATAGCAATGGCCCTAGCCGATTGACCAGATCGCGCGGTGCTCGGTCTTTGGGGCGAATTTCCAAGACCCCTGGTTCAAGACGAACCAGATGGACGCTGTTGCAAAGATGGGCGTGAAGGGTGCCTTCCCGATGCTCGGAAAAAAGCTGAACCAAATCTCGGAACGTACAGCCCGCCGCCATCACGGCTGTTTCGGTGGGATGCGGCACTGAAGCCAATGCCGTTCCGGCAACGGACGCAGTTGATCCACCGGAATAAGGGCTGGCGCTGCCGGACCCAGAGGGCGGAGCCCGAAAAGCCGAAGCCGAAGCCGAAGCCGAAGCCGAAGCCGCAGTCGATGCCGCAGTCGATGCAGTCGGAGCCGCCGGGGCAGGGGCGGGCAGGCTGGTTCCAGCTCCAGCTCCAGTCCCGGAGCGGCCTGGAAACTGGCGAATCAGGTCCGATGGTGTCGGCAGATCGGCGGCATAGGCCAGCCGAATGACCACCATCTCCACCGCTTGATGGGGCACCGGGGCCAACTGAGCCTCGTTCAGGCCTTTCAGCAAAAGTTGCCAAGCACGGGTCAGAAGGGGCACGCTCAACCGCGCCGCCAATCCGCCACCCCGCATCCGTTCCGCTTCAGGTGTCGCTGGGTCAGAGAGAGTCTCGGGAGCGACCTTTGCTCGGGTTAAAAAATGGGTCAGATCGAGTAAATCTCGCAGCACAACCAAGGGATCGGCGCCATTGCGATGCAATTCGGCCAATAGGGTCAACGCATCGGCAGGACGGCCCGTCAAGGCAGCTTCGAATAGGTCGATGATGACGGCCCGGTCGGCCAGCCCCAGCATGTCGCGGACTTGCTCGGCGGTGACCATGGAGCCGCCCAAAGCAATCGCTTGGTCAAGCAGGCTGAGGCCATCGCGCACCGAACCATCGGCAGCCCGAGCAATCAAGGCTGTGGCGTCCGGTTCGATGGTGACGGCTTCGTGAGCAGCAACTCGTGTGAAATGCTCGATGAGAACCGGCGATGCCACTCGCCGCAGATCAAAGCGTTGGCACCGCGACAACACCGTCACCGGGACTTTGCGAATCTCGGTGGTGGCAAAGACAAATTTGACGTGACTAGGAGGTTCCTCAAGAGTTTTTAAGAGCGCATTGAAAGCGTTCTTGGACAGCATATGCACTTCGTCGATAATATAGAGCTTATAGCGTGCCGATACCGGACTATAGCGAACCCCGGAAATAATATCGCGGATATCATCCACCCCGGTATGGGAGGCTGCGTCCATTTCCAGAACATCCACATGGCGATCTTGAATGATCGCCCGGCAGGGTTCACACACGCCGCACGGCGCTATGGTTGGTCCGCCTTGACCGTCAGGCCCGATACAGTTTAGCGCTCGCGCAATAATCCGGGCGGTGGTGGTCTTGCCAACGCCGCGCACGCCGGTCAGCATGAAAGCTTGGGCGATTCGGCCTGATGCGATGGCGTTGCTGAGGGTTCGCACCAACGCTTCCTGGCCGATCAGCTCGGCGAAGGTCGTCGGGCGATACTTACGCGCCAACACGCGATAAGCGACGAGGGCTGTCGGTGTCGGGGTATCCGATGAATCGGCGGTCGGCTGATCGTTCACACGCGGCTTCCAACGGCCAGTTCAGCAGCGACCGGATTGGCCGCAGTCGGGGTTGACGCTTCCCACATCCGGCCGACCGAGGCGGAAACGGGTGGGAGGCTGACAAGCGACCCGAGTTTGAACTCGTTACGGCTGCTTCCTTCCGGACCTGACCGAGTTGGCGAGGAACCCGTCCACCGCCAACCTCCCGCTGCCTTATATCAACATCCAGGGGGGGGACGGCAAGGGCCTTGTTGGAAATACAGCATGTTTTTGCGTCTTAGGGACAGGGTTCGCTTGGCGCTACCCTTACTTCTTCGGAGCCCCCAGATATAACGAAATTGGCGCCGCTTTGGGCAAAGCGGCGTTTGTCGGTGGTTGGAGCAAGCGGGGAAGGGGGCCGCCGTCGCGGCCCGATACCGGCGATGTGTCAGTATCAGGGCCCGATGGTATCATAGGACGAATATCGGTTCAGGCGCGGATTGAGATGTTGATCGGTTCGCTGCTTGTGTGTGGGCGTGCTAAGGTTGGTTGGTGGTTTGCTGCTTTTGGGATTTGAGAGATGACCGCTGTTGCCTTCGATACCTTGAAGTTAGCACGTAAGCTGCGCGATACGGCGCATATGTCCCAGGAACAGGCGGAAGGGATTGCTGATGCATTGGCTGAAGCGATGTCTGGCGCGGAGTTGGCAACGAAGGCTGATATTACTTCTCTTAAGAATGAAATAAAGTCTGATCTTACTTCTCTTAAGAATGAAATAAAGTCTGATGTTGCAGATATTAAGGGCAAGATTAAATCTGATATTGCAGACGTCAAGACTGATATAGCGAATGCTAAGACCGATGTTTTTAAGTCTGTTATGGCTTTAATTATTGGTGCCGTCGTTTTAAATTCCGTTGTCGTTCTCGGCTCGATGTTTGGTTTGGCAAAATTACTTGGTCATTGATGTTTTTCTGCCGCCTCGCATTCCATCTTATCAAGACCCTTCGCAGAGGCCCGGAGTTTTTGCACTCCAGTCGGTAGAGATCATGCCTTGGCTTTTGCAGCACAAAAAGTTTGGGTGGAAGGGTCCAACGCTCTGAAATCCAAGCCTTTCATTGCCCTTTGTGTCCCCATACAAAGGGCTGCCTAGCGGCGAGCGTTCTTTCCTTATCAAGGCCCGATGGTATGATAGACCGAGTTTTCGGGCGATTTAGCGTTGTGGGGTGCCGGCGCTATGCCCACATTAAGATAATTCGATATCCTATTGAGAAATCAAAATAATTTTTTGCGTGGGTGCTTCGTCTCATTTTCCATAATATATCTTATGCGACAAACGGCAAACCCCAAAACCGGAAACTTTCTATGTTATCAACAGGTTGTAAGGCTATTTTTAAGCCCTTTGAGTCATATCACACAAAAGGTTATCGCGCCTCAGGTAGGCTTATCCGCATATGTGGGCTAAGGCGCCGACCAACTTCAAGCCAACAGCAGACTCTGGACGGGGGAAAGGTTATCAAGGGATAACAACCAATGCAAAACAAAAATTAAACACGGCACAGAGCGGATTAAGGGAATTGATCGCTAAACCGCTCTGTCCATACTATCGAGCTTTAATGTTGACCCCATTAAGGCTGCCCTTCAGACGCCGGGCGGGCCGTCCGTGCCCTTGGCTTTGCGTCCACAAAGACGCGCGGAGCCGTCGTCGCGGCCTAATACCGGCAAACCACAAGACGGGCGGGCATTGTGCGTGTAAAATCCAAAGGTGTGGACGTCTACGCCAAAGATCAGTTGGAGACAAAAAATGCCCTGCCCTACGAGCAGAAAAACTTGTTTGGTTTGCACTTTCGTCCCACAGGATTACCAAGGTACCGTCGCACCGTGTCGCGTGACCTCGCCGATTTGCTCGATCACCGAAGATGGAATAACAGCCGGAGTATTGGGTGCAAAACTCCCCTGCCCGTCTCCTCTTTATTGCGCATCGATAAAGAAGGTGCGGGCAATATGCCCGCACCTTCAAAATGATCGACAAGACCAAAAGGCTATGGTGTTATCAATCAATACTAAGGGTGTCAAAATTTCGTTCCCACCAACTCAGACGGCGGGAGTATAGCGTGTAAGTGTCGTTGCCGCTCTTGGACTTTAATCCCGATTGCCAGGCTTTATGGATCGCCTGATCGGGCAGTGTGCAGGCGGATACCAGGGTCGCACTGACCAGAGCCGTCGGCAGCCCGGTATCTCTAGCGATGCCGGGAACCGTGCGCAGCTCGAAGCTGGGATCGGCTAGGCAAGCCAGCACAGCGCGCTCTTGGGCCGAACAAGCTTGGAGCCGTTTGCCCGGAGGATCAATTGTTTTTGTCCCCAATCCATCCTGAATTTGATCTCTACGAATCAGGTCAGCAAGAATGACCAGTATCAATGCGTTGAGGATGCGGTCTTTAATAGAGATAAATGGAACATAGTTCCAAAGAATAGATATGAGCGTATTCAGAATACCGGAGCCCAATTGTTGCTTAACTAAGGCTGGAACGATCTTGCTGGCACGAATTTTGATCTGTTTTACCAGAATTTGGTAAGCTTCGATCGACATTCTGGGCCAATCTGGTTGCGGAATTTGCTGATCCAGGGCATTGAACGCCGCTTCCAGTGCCGAAGATAAAGGAATGATTGGCGTTTCGGTTCCGCTGATTCCGCCTTTACCGGCCTCATCGACGATCGAGTTCGTGGCAGGAAGCGTAAAGTATTTCCGCAGGAATTGCTGGCAATTGCGCTGACCAAGTTGGAAGTCGTGTTCCCGGAAGCTTTGATCCAAAAATCCGCCAAAACCGCCCAATAGACCGCAGGCAATGTCTGACGAACTGGGGGCCGAGCTGCCGTCGCGGTGAGGGGCAATCAAGAACCGACTCCGCACGGACGGATCCGCCGCTGCGACCAATTCATCCAACTTGAATCGGGCTTGCTGAATCAGTGTCGGAATCAGTGCTGTGATGATCGCTGCTAGCCCATTATCCAGAGAATCAACTTGGGGAAAGGCGTAACCTTCAGGGAAAGGAGCGACCATAATCACCGCATGATCCGCGTCCGTGGCACTTTGGGGCGCGCTGTTCGGATCGCTCTTAATCGCGTAGCGGGCTAATTCGAAGGGCTCATTATCGATCACGCCACCGTCAACCGCAACAAAACCGAATTGTCCGCCGGGAGGATTCCAATCGGGTGGCCATGACGGATTGATGGAGCCGCCTTTTCCCGTGGGAGTTGGCCATTTCCGACCATCGTAATTTTGTTGCGTCGCGGTCAGTTTCCGCGCCGCCAAGCCCACCGGGAATGCGCCGGTGGCAAGGGCGCTGTCGCCCATCTCGCTCCAGGCCGGGCTGGCCTCTCCGAATGTGTTTAAATCCTGAGCCTGAAGCGGAGACGAAGGATCGTCGTCAGCCCATGCGCTTCTAGTCGGGTTACAACCCAAGCCGGTGACCGCATAATGCTTGCGGTCACCGTGATTCAGCATGCGATAGCTTGTTTTTCCATTTGGAGAATCTGTTTCAAAACTGATGTCATACTGAATTCCTCGCATATTGGTCACAGTTACGTAAATATGTAGGTTTTCAGATAAAAAATCATAGGGTACTAAATCCGGCTTTGGTGAAGGTACCTGTAGTGCATTCTCGCGAATTTTATTAAGTAGATTAGAATTCAGCATCGATAAAACTTTTTGGCCATTATTAATATCGTCAAGCGATAAGAAGGAAATCTCTCCTTTGGGAGCGGTCATCCGAACCTGTTCGACCCAAGCCGAATACAATCCGGGTAGCACGCATTCAATTGTTCCGCCGTTGGTGGTAATCTTCCGGGTTGGCTGCAAACCATGAGCGAGAGCGATGGTTCCCAACACTGCCGTCATGCCACCCGCCGACGCGCCGGTCATGGCCACGATGGGGGCGCTGTGAGCGGTGGGGGCTGTTGCCCCGGATGCTTCGGCGTCCTTCTTGGCCTTAGCCTTGGCTTTTTCCCAAGCCGCCTGGGCATGGATCAAAAAATCGAACACCCCGGCGGTATAAGCTCCCGCCGAAATCGCCCCCGCCATCGTCAAACCGATTCGAAATGTCTGCCCTTCGCTCATTGCCGTGCTCTCCCTCGGAACCCTGTTGCCGATAGCTCCGGCTTTGGATCGAGCGGACCCTCTTCCATGGTTGGAAGCTGGTAATGAATCCCCTGATCCGTTCACCAGGATGCTCTCTAAACCTGAAGAAATTCATACGTAGGTATGAATGCCATCGAAGCCTGGGAGATGGTATAACTTTTCATATTAAAGTGCAATTGATCTCTAATGTTACCATATTTTTGATAGTTTCTTTGTGAGTGAGCATTTAGAAGAATTTTACCATCAGGTTTAGCATAGTTTTGTATTCACACTGGCCTCCTGTCGTCAAAAAGATTTATTCTGGATTTTGCTCTAACCACGACAATAATCCTCGTGCGGCGGCAACCCCGGTGCTGAAGGCTGCTTGTAAAAGATAGCCGCCGGTTGGGGCCTCCCAATCAAGCATCTCTCCAGCGACGAAGACGCCGGGCTTGGTGCGCAGCATGAATTGGCCATCCAACGACTCCACCATGTCGACGCCTCCGGCGGTGGAAATGGCGCGTTCGATAGATCCGGTCGCAGTCAGTGTCACCGGGAGGCTTTTGATTCGCGCAGCCAGGGCTCCAGGGTGCTGGTCGATGGCGGCGCGGGAGACCTCTCGGATCAGTCCGATGGCTTCGGGAGATAAGCCGGCAGCCGCGCGCAAGGTGGTGGACAGAGAGCGGCCCTTGCGAGAGATCAGAAGCCGCCGTTCCAACTCTACCGCCGTAAGTCCCGGCCGTAGGTCTAAGGTGAGGATGGCTTGGCCCGTGGCAGCGATGGTCTCTCGCAAGGGTGCCGAGAGCGCGTAAAGGGCACCGCCTTCCAGGCCTCCGGCCGTAATCATCAATTCGCCCTGACGGACGGTACCGCCAAAGGATAAAATCACCGGCTTTACGGGCCGGCCTTGGAAACGCTGCCGAAACGAGTCCGACCACGGCACCACAAACCCGCAATTGGCAGGACGTAAAGGCAAAATTCCAATATTCTGGGCCGCCAGAATCGGCACCCACAGACCGTCCGAACCCAGGCGCGGCCATGATGCTCCTCCCAACGCCAACAGCATGGCGTCGGTCGCGATGGCCTGAGAGTGCCCGTCTGGTCCTGCGAACAGGGCAAGCCCGTTTTCGTCCCATCCCAACCATCGATGACGAGGCGCCAATATGACGCCAAGCCGGGTCAGACGGTGAAGCCAGGCCCGCAGCAGCGGCGAGGCTTTGAAAGCGCGCGGGAAAATCCGGCCACTGGAGCCGACAAAAGTTGGCTGCCCCAGTGATTCGCACCAGCTTTGCAAGGCTGCCGGCGGAAAGGCGGTGATGGCCGGAGTCAGTCGATTCGCCCCTGCCCCATAGCGCGTAAGGAATACCTCGAGCGGTTCGCTGTGAGTGAGATTCAATCCTCCTCGCCCGGCCATCAACAGCTTGCGGCCCATGGAGGGCATCCGGTCGTAAACCGTTACCGCTCGCCCGGCGCTGGCGATCACGTCGGCAGCCATTAATCCAGCAGGACCGCCACCCACGACGACGATGCGGGCAAGAGAGGGATGGGACGTCATGGAAAAGGTAAATCCTTAAAAAACTTTGACGACGGGCCTGGTCTCGCTGTTCGGGGCCTCGCGCCCTGTTGGAAGGCTTGGCTCTTCCCGTCCTGTGAATACCGGCGACCCCTGACATGACCCGTCGCCGATCTTCGGGCTGCGATGGCGGCCCGCGTCCTCGTGGACAGAAGCCAAGGGCGCGGACGCGCCCGCCCGGCGGGTCTTTTTTATGGGAACATTAAAGCTCGATGGTATGATACGCCAGCCTCATTCGCTGAATGCCCCCGACAAGAGCATTGATGCCAGATCAAGACCGGGTGTAAGAGGGCCGGCATCGGGAGTCATCGGCCTCTTGTCCGGGTTCGGGGCATCGGTCTATTGTCTTGTCGGCTGCGCTGCGGCGGCTTGCTCGGATCGCCTTGTTCCGGTCACGGATCGACGATTCTCCGTGTTCCGCGCTTCCGGTCGTTGCCGGGTGCGGCGGGGCTTCGTGCGCCGCCCATCGTGCCCAAAGAAATCAGGTCGATAAGGACCCTCAGGAGGACTCCACCCGATGCCCCATCCTCGTTCCGACGCTCTGGTCAGCACCGACTGGCTCGCCAGTCACCTGAATGCGCCCGATGTCAGAGTGGTCGACGGAACCTATTTCCCGGCGGCAACCGGTCGCAATGCCCGCGCCGAATACCAAGCCTGTCACATCCCCGGCGCTGTCTTCTTCGATATCGAAGAAATTGCCGATACGGGCTCGGATCTGCCGCATATGCTGCCCCCACCCGAAAAATTCTCCAGCCGGATGCGTAACTTGGGATTGGGTGATGGTAACCGGATCATCATCTATGACGCCCATGGCCTGATGTCGGCGGCTCGGGTGTGGTGGATGTTGCGGGTGTTCGGCCATCACGACGCCGCTGTACTGGATGGTGGCTTGCCCAAGTGGGTCGCTGAAAATCGGCCCGTGGAAGACTTGCCGCCTGTGCCACGCCAGCGTCATTTCAATGCTACCTACAATCATACATTGGTTCGTGATCTGGATCAGATCCAAAAAAATATTGGAACTCGACATGAGCAACTTTTGGATGCTCGCGCTGCCGAAAGATTCTCGGGCGAAGTCGATGATTCGTGGCCCGATCGTCGTCGTGGCCATATTCCCGGCGCGTTGAACCTGCCTTACACAACCCTGCTGGATCCCGAGACGAAAACGATTCTGCCCCTCGAACAGTTGCGTCAGCGTTTCTCAGCGGCTGGGGTTGATCTCAATAAGCCGATTGCCACCACTTGTGGTAGTGGCGTGACCGCTTGCGTTTTGGCCTTGGGATTGCACTTGGTTGGGGCCGATGACGTTGCCGTTTATGACGGTTCGTGGGCCGAGTGGGGGTTACGTTCCGATCTGCCAGTGGCGGTCGGGGCCTGACCATATCGGGAAGCTTTGCTCCGTGGGCGCTAGGATGAGGCTTTGCGTGGGCTTCGCCCACACCCGCAAAGGGTCAGTTGGCCCTTTGAACTCTTGATGTTTTCGCTATAACGTCTGAGGTCAAGGAGGCTATGCCTCCTTGCGGGTGCGGTGTGGAACTCTGTGAAAGCCCAAAAATAGCACTGTGGGCTTTGCCCCCTGCCCTCGCCGGGACCGATACTAGCGAGTTATAACAATGACACACTGCCGGTATCGGGCCGCAACCGCGACCCCGCGCGCCTATGCGCGCGAAGCCAAGGGAACGGCGCTATCGCACCGGGATTCTTGAGCGTTATTGTTACATATCTTGAAATGCGGGCGGTTCCGGCCTTTGTGCCGGGGCCAGCGCCCGGTGCTAACGCTTTGATTCGTCAGATTACCCCGCCCACTGTCGCCAGTTACCGCTTTCTTTACAACGGAGTTGGTGAGCCTTGGCTGTGGCATGAGCGCCGCCTGTTTGACGACGAGGCGATTGCCGACCTTCTTCGGGATGATCGGATTGAGTTTCTGGTGCTCAGTCAGGATCGCCGAATCGCGGGTTTTGCCGAACTGGATCGGCGCCAACCGTCTCATGTCCATTTGGCCTATTTTGGCCTTTTGCCGGCCTATATTGGTCGTGGGCTTGGCCCCTGGTTACTGGCTCACACCATTCGTCAGGCTTGGCGTGGTGATACCCGGTGCGTGGGAGTCAATACTTGCACCTTTGACCACCCGGCCGCTCTTGGCCTTTATCAGCGCATGGGCTTTGTCATCACGCAGTCGGTGATGCGTCAAGTCCTGGACCCCCGGTTGTCCGGCCTGCTGCCGCTCGACGCAGCGCCGCATATTCCGTTGGCTCAATAGAAAGTGGACGCGCCCACTCGGCGTCTGAGGGCAGCCTTGATGAGTCACCATCAAGGCCCGATGGTATGATTCAGAATCTGACTGAGGAACAGCTTTGTTCGCTCTGATTGGGGGTGCGTGAAGAAATCCGTGGGGGCTGCTCGCTCGATAATTTCGCCCTGATCCATAAACAAAACCCGATCTGCAACGCTTTTAGCGAACCCCATTTCGTGAGTGACCACCAACATGGTCATGCCATCCCGCGCCAAGCCGATCATAACCTCAAGAACTTCATTCACCATTTCGGGATCAAGCGCCGAAGTGGGCTCATCAAACAACATGACCTTGGGCTTCATAGCCAGCGCCCGAGCAATCGCCACCCGCTGCTGTTGTCCGCCAGACAATTGGCTAGGATAGCGGTCGGCGAAGTCGGCGATTCGCACCCGTTCCAGCAAGGCGCGAGCGGTCGCCTGGGCTTCGGCCAAAGGCTGACGACGCACCCGAATTGGTGCCAGAACACAATTTTCTAGAACCGTAAGATGTGGAAAAAGATTGAAATGCTGAAAAACCATCCCAATTTCGCGTCGAACAGCATCAATGTGCCGAATATTATTGGTCAGTTCGGTCCCATCTACTACAATTCGTCCCTGTTGGTGTTCCTCTAGGCGGTTGAGGCAGCGAATCAGGGTCGATTTTCCCGATCCTGATGGCCCACAAATGACGATTCTCTCGCCTCGACCGACGTCCAAGTCGATTCCACGCAGAACATGACATTCGCCGTACCATTTATGGAGAGCTTCAATGCGAATGATCGGGGCGTCTTGATCGATCATAGAGGCTTCTGGCTGTGCTTGATGTTGGCTTCCAACCATCGACTGTACCTCGCAAAGAAGAAACAGAAGGAAAAATAGATAATTCCAATGAACACATAGGCCTCGCGATAGAAGCCGTGCCAGAACGGATCGCTTAATGAACTCTTCGCAGTCCGCAATAAATCAAATAAACCAATAACTAGCACCAATGAAGTATCTTTAAAGAGGCCAATAAAAGTATTGACTAGAGGTGGAATTACCAATGACAAAGCTTGAGGTAAAATAATAGCCACCATCTTTTGCCAATATCCGAGTCCTAGGGCATCGGCTGCCTCTCCTTGTCCTTTGGGAATTGCTTGCAATCCGCCCCGAATGACTTCGGCCAAGTAAGCCGACGCAAAGAGAATGAAGGCAACTTGGGCTCGCAACAATTTATCGATGGTGACGCCCGTCGGTAGAAACAGAGGCAGCATCACCGACGCCATAAAAAGCAAGCTGATCAACGGCACCCCGCGAATCAGTTCGATCCAAGCCACCGACAGCCCGCGCACCAGAGGCAGCGTCGAGCGTCGCCCTAGCGCCAGCAAAATCGATATCGGAAAGGCGACGACCAATCCAACCGTTGCCAGCCCCAGAGTCAGCGGCAAGCCACCCCATAGCGAGTCCTCGACCGCCGGCAACCCCAAAACACCCCCGGCCATCAAAACGCCCATGCCCCCTAGCCCCACCAGCCACAAGGGCGCCAACCAATGACGCCATAATCGGCGATCACAGCTCACGGTCAATAGGACGATAAACACCAGGACCACCAACCCTGGCCGCCAAAGCTGGTCGTGGGGATAGGTGCCAAACAAGATGAATAGTAATTTCTCGTGAATAAAAGCCCAACAGGCGCCATCGGCGGCTCGGCAGGCTGCGGCGTCGCCGGACATCACGCTGTCCAAAAAGCCCCAGCGCACCAACGGCGGGAGAATGACAGCCAATCCCCACAGGATCAGCACCGTGAGTAGGGTATTGCCCCAACTGTTGAACAAATTGGCGCGGAGCCACCCCAGCGCCCCCGCATCCGGCCCTCTTGGCCGACTCGGCGGCAAGGCGACGGGACGTTCTGTCATCGATTGTCTCCACGACATGCCGACATCCACCACCTCCGCAACCAACTCTTATCGCAACTGAATGCGGGCATTGTACCAGTTCATGAGCGCCGACAGGGTCAGGTTGATCACCAGAAAAACGCCCATGATCATGGCCACACCCTCGATGGCTTGGCCGGTTTGATTGATGGTGGTGTCCAGGACCGAAACCACATCGGGATAGCCGATAGCAACCGCAAGCGAACTGTTCTTGAGCAAATTGAGGTGTTGACTGGTCAATGGCGGCACAATCAGCCGGAGCGCCTGGGGCAGAATCACCAAACGCAAGATCAGCCCCGGCGACAACCCCAAAGCTCGCGCCGCTTCGGTTTGACCAGGATCTACCGCCAAGATACCACTCCGAACGATTTCGGCAATGAAGGCCGCCGTATACATCACCAATCCCAACAACAGGGCCAGGAATTCGGGACTGAAAGCCATGCCGCCGCGAAAGTTGAAGCCTGCTAAATGAGGGACATCCAGGGCGGTCGGTGCCCCCCAGGCCAGCCACGCCAAGAGGGCCGCCCCTACCAACAAGCTTCCGGCCATCAATGGTGGTAGGGGACGACGGCGCCACCGTCCGATTATCAGCAGTATGACCACCACTGCGATGACAGCGATGCCAACCGATAACCAAGCGGGACTGGCCGCCAACATCGGCACCACCAATCCGCGATTACTAAGAAACACATTCGGCAGGGGTGACAGGGCTTGACGAGGTCCAGGTAGAGCCTCGGTAATCACTGCGTACCACAAGAACAGTTGCAGCAATAACGGGACGTTCCGCACGAGTTCGACGTAGACTCTGGCCAAGCGGGCCGCCAGCCAGTTGCTTGATAGCAAACCAATCCCAATTAAGGTTCCGAGCAGCGTGGTGAGAACCAAACCAATCCCGCCCACTTTGAGGGTGTTGAGCAGACCAACCAGGAACGCTCGTCCGTAAGAGTCGGCGGCTGAACAGGGGATCAAGCATTCGCCGACCTCGAAATTCGAGGGCCGGGACAGAAAGCCAAATCCCGTGGCGATCGAGCCGCGCGCCAGATTATCCAGAGCGTTGGCCGCAAGCCACCCCACCAAGCCAATCACGGCCCCCACCAACAGCACTTGAATCGCCACCGCCCGCACCCTCGGATCCCCCCAGCAGGAGGGCCAGCAGGAGGGCCAGCAGGAGGGCCAGCAGGAGGGCTTAGGCGGTGTGGTCAAGGCGCGATTCCAGCGAGGCATGGTCGATTCACCGAAATGGCGGTGAATACATCAGTCCACCCTGGGTCCAAAGCGCATTCACGCCGCGATCCAATTTCAAGGGGCTCTCCTTACCAACATTGCGTTGGAAAATTTCTCCATAATTACCGACCTGTTTGATGACGTTATAGACCCATTTATCATCAATTCCTAGGGAATGGCCAACTCCTGGCTGCACACCAAGCAACCGTTGCACCGTAGGATCTGGACTTGTCAGGGCGGCATCAACTGTCTTGGAGGTGATCCCTCTCTCTTCCGCCTCAAGAGTGGCGAAAACCACCCAACGCACCAAGTCGAACCATTGATCATCACCGTGACGCACCGCCGGCGCCAAAGGTTCTTTGGAAATCAGCTCTGGCAGGATCACGTAATCATCGGGATTGGGCGCATCAGCAGCCCGAATCGAGGCTAGCTGCGAGGTATCCGAGGTTAACACGTCACAACGACCCGAAAAGAAGGCGTGATTGACCTCTGACAGTGCCTCGATCACCACCGACTGAAACGTCATTTTGTGACTGCGGAAATAGTCCGAGAGATTCAGTTCGGTGGTGGTGCCGGTTTGGACGCAGATGGATGCGCCATCAAGCTCTAGGGCGCTTTTAATCCCGGCCTTTTTGGCCACCATAAAGCCCTGGCCGTCATAAAAGGTTGCCGGAGCGAAATGCAGGCCATTCTCGGTGTCCCGAGTCAAAGTCCAAGTGGTATTGCGGGACAATAAGTCGACTTCACCGGATTGCAGTGCGGTGAATCGTTGCTGGGTACTGAGTGGTATGAATTTGACTTTTTCAGCATCACCGAACAAGGCGGTGGCTACGGCCCGACAGATATCGACATCCAGGCCGGTCCATCGGCCATTGCTGTCTGGGCTGGAAAATCCCGCCAATCCGACATTAGTTCCGCACTGGACAAATCCTCGAGCCTTGACCGCATCGAATGTTGTTCCGGCCTGTGCGACTCCGCTGGCCATGGCCAGAGTCAGGACGGTCCACGCCGCCGCTACCCATTCCCGCCTCATGGATATCTCCTTCTTGATCTGTACCGCTTCACGTATACGCGGCCATCACCACGGCAATATCCGACCGTCATAGTTGAAGAAACGGCCATTATCCGCCGTAGTCAAGCGATCGATCACCTGCCGCATGGCGGCAACGCTAGCCGGCGCCTCCAGGGGTGCCTCAGTGCCTCCCATGTCGGTGCGAACCCACCCTGGGTGAATGACGATCACTCGGAATCCTTCGCGGTTCAATTCGATGGCCAAGGTCTTCATAGCTGCGTTCAAAGCGGCCTTGGACGAACGATAGTACAGGCTGCCGCCAGTGACGTTGTCGCCGATGCTGCCCATCAGGCTGGTCAACGACACGATTTTACGCTGCCTGCCGGCGCGCAGGCAGCCCAACACCGCCTCGGTCAGGCGCACCGGCCCAAATAGATTGGCCGCCATGACTTTTTCCCATGCCGGGTAGTTCATGGCCCCGAGCGGGTCTCCACCCAAGCCATACAGGCCGGCGTTATTAATCAGAAGGTCGATGGGGCGACCGTTCAAGCGTGCCGTCAACGCCGCCACTTGCTGCGATTCGGTCACGTCGACGGGGAGGATTTCGACATCACCGGCCACATTCCGCAGGGCTTCGGCGCGTTCGACATCGCGCGCCGTGCCGAGGACTGCCCATCCTGCGGCAGCGTATTGCCGCGTAAACTCGAGGCCAAGACCACGATTGGCGCCGGTCACTAAAACCACAGGCATCTCTCTGCTCCCTTTTCCAGCCCAAGGGTGAGGATATCCTATTTTCACCATCACCATTGCTTCTGTAAATAGCGATCAAAGGATATCAATCATGAGCATGCGCTTTGGAATTAGAGCGCGCTATATAAGTATGCTCAGTCGCCTTTAGAGAAAGTGGCTTTTGTGAAGACGCGCTGGCGTCGATGATTTTTATTTCAGAGGGAGAGGCCTACCGATGTTATTGGCCTTGACGAGCCTCAGTATTGTAATTAATTTATCATTAACACGCCTTGGGTGCAGGAGAGTCCGACGGTCAGGGATGCGGAGGGTGCGGCGACGTACCGGGGGGTTTGGTGTGCCATTCCGTTGTGTTCTGATACTGGCGAGCCATGACAATGACCCGCTCATGCGGGTAAAGCCGCGACGCCGTTTATGTGTTTTCCTGGACGCAAAGCTAAAAATGCGAATGCGCTTGCTTGGCATTTAAGGCAACCTTGGTGGAATTCCCACAAAGGTCGATGGTTTCAGTTTGCTCTAGCCTCCGAGGGAATCATGTTTACTGAATGGTTCGATCTTTGGTTGGCATTTGCACTTCCGGTTGAGGTGCCACCGGCTCGGGATCGTTTGGCCGGCAGCCTGATTGGTCAATGCCTAGGAGACGCCTTGGGTTTTGTCGTCGAAGGCTATTCGAGGGAAATTTGCCAGGAGTATGTCGATGAAATTTTGTTAACAGATAAGGCTGGCACGATTGGACGATCTCCCCACCAATTTGGACAATACACCGACGATTCACAGTTAACCCGAACGCTCATCGAAAGTTACGTTGCGTGTCGAGGCTTTGATCCCGAAGATTACGCACAACGTCTTGCTGACCTTTTTACTGAGCAGCGGGTGGTCGGTCGGGGGCGCGCATCTACGGCAGCAGCGGTTCGTTTGGCCCAGGGCGTGCCCTGGCAACAGGCCGGAGTACCGGCACCCTATGCCGGCAATGGTGCTGCCATGCGAGCTGCACCTATTGGTTGGATGTTCCCCAATCGGCATGTTACTTTGATTGAAACGGCACGAGTTCAGGCTCGAATCACCCACACAGATCCCCGCGCCATCGCCGGGTCAGTGGTGATCGCTGGGGCGGTGGCGTTGGCTTTGCGGACCCGCGAGGGCCGCTTGAAACGGGAAACCATGATCGAAACTCTGGCCGATTGGGTCCGTCCCATTGAGCCCGATTTTGCTGCCGATTTGGAGCAGTTACAGAGCTTGGTGGGTCGAGAGCCCGCCGATGCCCACTGGCTGATCAGTCGGGCCGGTCGCAAACCTGGAGACAATGACGTCGGCACCGATCGTTGGCAGGCCAGCGATGATATTATTTCAGGCTATGTGGTGCCCAGCGTCTTGTGGAGTCTGTACAGCTTCCTGCGTTCGCCCGAGGATTATTGGGGGGCGGTCTGTCTTGCCATCTCAGGAGGCGGCGACACCGACACCACGGCAGCCATGACCGGGGCCATCAGTGGCGCCTATCTTGGATTGGATGCCCTGCCCCGTCGGCTCGCAGAACGCTTGAACGACTGTGGAACCTGGAATTTTGATGAGTTGGTTGCGTTGGCCAACGCCTTTTCGACGGTGCGCAACCGGGGGGCCTAATCGTTGTCGGAGGATCCGGCCCCCCTGCCCCGCAAGCACTCCCGATTCCTTGATCTCGGGACATGAGAGTTGAAGGAGCTGAACCTCGCCGTCATCAGGATGGAGAAGCGATTCGGCCCAATAAGTAGTCTTCGGTCTTTTCGACTTTCTGCTCCAGTCGGTTGATCTGATTCTCCAGGCTTTCGATGGTGGCTAACAAGGCCACCGAGCAGCCAAGTTCTGCCGCTCTTGCTTCCCGTCGGCGGCGCTCGGTGTTTGCCTGCTCGGCTTGGTGAGCCTCCCTGAACGCCAGCAATTCCACGCGATGAGCCTCAAAGCCCTCGGTATCCTCGAGATTCCAGCAGTCATCTTCCAGCCAGTCGGCTTTAAGCTTCCCAAGCTCGTCCTTGGTTCTAACGCGCATGACCTTCGCTCCTTTCGCGGGCTCTTCCTTTTGTAGGAAACATCCCATCAGGACGCTGTTTCGGCAGGCGGAGCGGTCCCAACCAGAGTCGCCAAAACGTCACCTTGACCAAACACAGCCCGATTGCGTCCAGCAATCTTTGCTTCATACATACGTCGATCGGCAGTCTCGACCAATTCATTGACGTCACGGGAGCCATCGGAAAGACGCTCCGCCAATCCCATGCAAACCGTTACGGGTTGCCCGTCGGGGCGGGCTCCGAACCCAATTTTGCCCAAACGGCTGATGACCAAGCGGGCACCTTCCCGATCAGTTCCAGACAGGACCAACAAGAACTCCTCCCCACCCCAGCGAATAAGAGCATCTCCCTGGCGCAAACCATTATGAAGCTGTAAGGCTACATGACGCAGCATTTGATCGCCAACATCATGGCCAAAGCTGTCATTGATCTGTTTAAATCGATCGATATCGACAAAGGCCAATGTTAACGGCAAATCTTTTTGTAAACTATGACGAAACTGGCTGTCCAGCAATTCGCTCCCCGCCCTGCGAGTCAAGGCGCCCGTCAAGGCATCAAAAGTGACTCGGCGAACCAGTGCGATCATATATTGTAATTGGCTCATCCCTGAAACCATGGCAGTGCCGCCAATCAATAACAGCAACCACATTGGCCCGGCCAGACTGGTCCAACTTTCTGTGTGCTGATACAGTTGGCTCGCAACCATAGTCAGAAAGACAACCAGCCAACAGGTTATGACCTCAAGCGCAGTTAAAGGAAAAATGCTGAGGCCCGCCACTACCGTATAAGGGAGGAACTCATAAAGATTTCGTACAAAACCGGAAATCCCCTCAGGACTGGCGTGAACAATAATTGGAACAGAAATCAGGTAAAAGAGAGGCGGCATCATCAACAGGCAAGCCAGCATAATGACCGCCGCTGGCCTAGGATCGCTGATCTGGCGTGGCCAAACCAGCGCAAGACAAATACCGGCTGCGGCCAATCGCAACGGCGCAATCGCGGTCCAAACCCAGCGATCAAAGGACAGGGAGTCCACCACAATCCACAGCGGAATCAAGACAGCGAAGATGCCCGCGATCACCTGGATGCGTGAAATGATCAGAGCGGCGCGATGCCGATGGACATAGGGGCTATGCCGCCACGGAATCACCAGATCGGCAGTTTCCTGCCATGTGACCTGTACGGGTGCGAAAATATACTTGGGAAAGGCCATGTCTACAGACGCCGCCGGGAATGACACCGTGACGTTGCCGATATTCTTCCGGCGAGCCGTCTTCTTCGCTGAGAGTGCGATGCCACAGGGCTATCGTCAAGGAAATAAACGCTCCTTGCGTTTAGTCCCAGCGTTTGGGAACGCCGGCGATTGACGGGGATTGCATCAAAACACAGCTATAAACTCGATACTCACGGACCGAGACGCCATTCAAGGATCACCAAACTGGGGCCAATACCGCACGATCATTCGTGGCCTTTTGGGATCGATTTGCTATAATAGGGCGTCTGGGCGGAGCTGCGGGTTGCCGATCCCTTCGCGAGCAAAGCAATGGCGGGAGAAATCCAATGCGGAAGCGTGTTCACATTTTGCGAATAGTCACGGCCACATTTTTTTTGCTTCTCTGGAATGGGTCGCCAGCACGGGCTGATGGTTTTGGAACTCGCGAAGAAGCTCAAGCAATGGTCGAGCGCGCAGCTGTATTTCTAAAATCCAATGGTCGTGCAGCCGCTTTGGCTGAATTTGGAAATCCAAAGGGTCAATTTATTGATCGAGACCTTTATCTTGTGACCTATGACGCTGCCAGCGGCGTTCGCTTGTCGCATCCCATCAATCCGAAATTAGTTGGAAAATCGACCCTTGATATGAAAGACCTCGATGGCAAAGCTTACGGCCAGGAAATTTTAACCACCGCAAATACCGTTGGTAGTGGATGGGTTGATTTTAAATTTTCAGACCCAATAACTAAAAAGTTAGGCGACAAAAGCCTTTACGTTCTAAAGGTAGGTGACATTATAATTGGTTGTGGTGTTTACAAGCACTAAATCTTCTTTTGGTCAGAGGGCTGAGTATGTTCCATGCAACGGGACTTAGGGCAAAGTTATTTATTGCTCCGGCGATTATTATAATCGCGACGATCGTTCTTTGTTCAATGTCCTATCAAATTATCTTGCAACAAGAAAGTGGCTTGACGATTCTCTATACGTCGTCATTGGCTAAAAAAGAGAAAGTCAGCCAACTTTTAATTTCTCTTTCATCTGTCAATGTCGGACCTTATCGTATTTTAGATTGGCAGAATATCGGTGTTAAACCAGAGAAAATTTCGGAAGAAATTGCTAAGACTGTTAATCAGGTTAAATTAGTTGAGAGTATTATTAATCAATTAAAATCAGAATATCAGTATAAGGAAGATGAAAAAAAGTTATTAGATGCAGTTGAATTTGCTGCAATAGCTTGGTTGAAGCCAATGCGTGATACTCTTGACATGCTTGATACTGATCCTGTTATGGCATTAACAATGGTTGCTGATGTTGAGCGTCACTATTCAATAGTAGAGACAGCAGTTTTTCATTGGGCAGAGTTCCAAAGTCAAGAAAATGATAACTTATATCATAAAACAAATACCGATGCTCAGGATGCGATTCTAGAGCTTATTCTTATTTTTAGTTTATGCATTGTCTGTTCTGTAGCCATAACTGGAATGATTGCTCATTCAATTGTCCGTAATTTGAACCAAATGGCTCATGCCATGCGGCGATTGGCAAACGGAGATTTGGACGCAGATATTCCGACTTTGACCAGCCGTGATGAAATCGGAACCATGGTCGCCGCAATACAAGTCTTTAAAGATAATGCCCATAATATGGAGGCAATGCGCGTTGAGCGTGAACAAAATCGAGCCAAAGCGGATTCCCAACGTATAGCTGCGCTTGAAAGTATGGCGGCCACGGTTGAGGTAGAAAGTCAAAACGCAGTTGCTACCGTCGCAAAGCAGAGCAGTGCTATGAGCGAGAAAGCGAACAGTATGGTCGAGATGGCCGGGCGTGTTCGCACTCACGCCGAGGAGGTTGCCGCCGCTGCGGAGCAGTCGTTGGCTGGCGCGCGGGCTGTCGAAGCGGCCTGCGTTCGCCTAACCCATGCTTTCCGGGACACGGGCCGCAACGTCGCGCACGCCAGTGTCGTAACACAGGAATCCGTTCAAAGCAGTCAAGTCGCACAAAAGACCATTAGCTCCCTCTCTGATGCCGTTGGTTTCATTGGAGAATTCGCTAAAATGATTGCCTCAATTGCGGCCCAAACCAACCTATTAGCACTGAATGCGACCATTGAGGCAGCCAGAGCCGGGGCGGCAGGTAAAGGTTTTGCCGTTGTTGCCAGTGAAGTCAAAGCCTTGGCAAGCCAGACAGCTCATGCAACCAATCAAATCACGAGTAAAATTGGTGAAGTTAGAGCTATTATGACTCAGGCCGTAACAGCTGTGGCTGAAGTCGGCGTCCAAATCACAAAAGTAGATGAGATATCCCGTTTGGTTGCGGTTTCCGTTGAGCAGGAAGCCAATGAAACAGCCGCTATTGCTCATCATGTCGCGGATAGTGCCGCTATTGCCCAAATGGTTGCCAATCGTATTGACGAAGTGTCTAGGGACTCACAAGAGACGATGAATGTTGCCCATGAACTTTGTGAGTCTGCTGATACTGTTTCGGAAAGCGTTCGTCACTTGCGAACAATTCTAGTAAAAGCTGTCAGAACTTCAACTGAAGAAGCCAATCGCAGAAAATCAAGTAGATATGACGTGAATATAAAGGGTAGCCTTTATTATAATGGACAATATTTTGATGTATCCATCGCTAATCTTTCTGAAGGAGGCGCTTATTTAAGAAACACACCGCCTTTGATTGATATATCAAAAGGTATTTTGAGAATACCAAATTTTTCAGACGATTTACCTTTCGATGTTGTAGGTACGGCTGATGAAACTCTTTCTTTACACTTTAATCTCCCCGATAATACGTGCAGTGCTTATGTCAAATTTATTAATCAACATATCGCTCATCGTGATCCTCCATAGGGGGGCTTGGAATGGTTTAGCTGTTTAGAGTTCGCTTCTTGTCTCCAGGTTTGGGTGGAGGCGGTACGCCTGGGTTGATATTCCAAAGTTTTCGCCGTAGAACAGATAGACGGCATCTGTGTGCAAGGCTTATAATATGTAAATATGCAGGAAAATCCGTGGTGCCACGGAATGCGATGAAAAAACGGTCCTGTCTGGCCAAACACTTTTCTGCGGCTGTAAAGTATCACCATGACTTACCCGATTTGGCTACTCCCCCTTCGGCAACTGTCTTTAATTACGATTGTTTTGCTCATATGTTGGGGTGCCGTTGTGTGGGTCGGTGGAGATATTTTGGTTAACGCCCGTATTGATGCTGTAATTCGGGTGCAAGACGGGTTAATTCAAGAACATGCGGATGCACTAAGCTATAACTTGCACCGTAGTCTGGCTTTTTTACATGCTATTCCTAGTCATTTTGCAGCAGATGATAAAATAAAAGACATCTTATCTCAAGATAATAAAGTAATTTTGCCGAATTCATTGAATGTAAAAGAAAAGTATTCATTATTTTCATCTCAAAATGAACTTTCATTGATCTCAAAAAAATTATCAGAAGAAAGTAAACGGTTTGATATTGATGTTATTTGGGTTGTAAATAAATTTGGCGACTGCTTTTTATCTAGTAATTATAACCAAGATGAAAGTTTTATCGGTACAAATTATCAAGATCGAGATTATTTTAAGGAATCAATGTCTGGAAAACTAGGTCAACAAATTGCCGTTGGCCGTGTTACTGGAATTCCAGGCATATATTTTTCTGCTCCTGTTTTTACAAATCAAAAAGTTGTTGGAGTGGTTGTTATAAAGATTAATTTAGATAAATTATCTCCTCTTTTAGGAAGTGCAGATTCTTTTGTGACTGATGAATATGGTGTTGTTATTATGTCAAAGAGATCAGAACTTTATATGAAGGCATTGCCAGATAACAAATTAAGTAATTTATCATTAGAAAAGCGTGATTTTCGTTATCGATCACATAATTTTATTTTATTAAATATATCACCGTGGGCAATTCAAGTAAATTCAATGTTATTTAAATTTGAAAATTCCCAATATCCGTACTTGATCACTACCCGTAAAGAAACTGATGAAGGTATGGTAGTTCATGTTATAAGTCATCTTGAAGAAATAAATGACATTGTTCGAAATATATTTTTCTTAAAGATTGCCGTTTTTATTGCTGGAGCTACAATTATTATGTTTATTATTGGAATTGTCTTATATTTTAGAAGTTCTGAGTATCATGTCCGAGAACTTCAAGAAAAGCAAATTGATTTAGAAGCTGCTAAGAAGCGAGCCGAAGCAGCAACGGAAGCAAAAGCTCAATTTTTAGCTAATATGAGCCATGAAATTAGAACACCAATGAATGGTGTTCTTGGGCTTGTTCATTTAATAAAAGATACCAATCTTAATTTACAGCAAAAAGATTACCTTAATAAAATAGAGATGTCTGCATCAGCATTACTAGGAATAATAGATGACATTCTTGACATATCAAAAATAGATGGTGGAAAATTAAAAATTCAAACCGATCATTTTTTTATTAATTCAATTTTTGATCACATTTGTAATATTCTTTCATCTCGCGTCATTGAAAAAAATATTGAACTTTTATTTCAAATTGATCCTGATGTTCCGTTAGAGTTAATTGGTGATCAGCTTAGAATACGGCAAGTTCTTTTAAATTTAGCCGGTAATGCTGTAAAATTTACAGAAAAAGGAGATATTGTTATTTCTATTGGTGTTTCAAGTAAGTCAAATGAATGTATTGAAATTACTTTTTCAGTTCGTGATACTGGAATTGGACTTAGTGATGAACAGCAAAAAAAGTTATTTCAAGATTTTTCTCAAGCAGATGACTCAATTACTCGTCGTTTTGGAGGAACTGGACTAGGATTATCGATTAGTAAACAGCTCGTTGAATTAATGGGAGGACGAATTGGAGTTAAAAGTCAGCTCGGACATGGCAGTACATTTTTCTTTACGATTCCTGTTATTAGTCCAATAGATATAAAAAATAATTTTACACCTCCGTTATATCTGAAAAATTTTAGAATTTTGATTGTTGATGATAATCCAACGGCATGCATGATCGCAACTGCAATGTTGATTGATCATTCAATGCAGGTTGAACCTGTTTCTTCTGGAAGTGCTGCTTTAGAAAAAATTGAATCAGCCGACGCAGCGGGCCGGCCTTATGATTTGGTTATTATGGATTGGAGAATGCCAGGTATTGATGGACTTGAGGTTACAAATATTATTAATAATAATTATAAATTAACTCGACAGCCATCTATTATTATAGTGACAGCTTATGGTGATGAAGACTTACGATCGCGGGCTGATAATGTTGGAGTTTCGGCAATTTTAACAAAACCTTACTCACCATATCAGATTTTTGATTGTATTGATTCATTATTTTCCTCCACAAATAAAATAAATGATGCTCAATCAAAATTAATTAAATTTGATCAAAAATCAGATTATTCTTCTTTAAATGGAGCTCATATTCTGGTTGTTGAAGATAATCAAATTAATCGACATATTGCTGTAGAGTTACTTAAAAAAATAAAAATATCTGCTGATATAGCAGAGAATGGTCAGGAAGCTATTAATCATATCATTGATAATAGTAAAAAATATGATGCTATATTGATGGATGTTCAAATGCCAATTATGGATGGACTCACTGCGACAAGTATAATTCGTAAATATTATGATTCTAAAACTTTGCCTATTATTGCAATGACAGCTCACGCAATGGACCATGAAAAGAATCGTTGCCTAGATATTGGTATGAATGATCATATTGTGAAGCCAGTTGATCCAGAAATTTTTTACAAAACATTAATCAAGTGGATAGATATGAGTTGTGATCATTTATATAAAATTAATGATGAAATAAAAGATTTATCAGTTAATGCTGTAGATCAGGTTGATTATAGTCATAATTCAATAGATTATAATATAAATGGAGTGTTACCAAAATACCTTCCGCCATTTGATATTGAAAAGGCATTGGAAAGAGTTTTTGGTGACAATGAATGCTTAATGATGTTAATTATTAGTTTTGGAGAAAGTTTTCATAATTCTAATATTGAAATGAAAAAATTAATTAATGAAAAAAAATTTGAAGAAGCATATTTATTAGCTCATACTATTAAAGGTGCTGCGGGCTCTCTGGATGCAATGTCTTTATTTATTGCAGCTCGTGATTTAGAGCATGCTTTACGCCCAGTTGATCTTGATGCTTTGTGTTTTTCTTTCGAAGCATCTCTCGTTGAAGCTGTTACGGCAGCAGCCACTCTTAGAGACAAGGTTAGCCAGGCTAGCTATACCACAGCTTCGTGAGGCACTCTGTGGGACTCGGTTCGACATTGGGCTAATCCTGATCGCGCTGTATTTTTCATCGCTCAACATCCAGTTATCAATCTAGGACATTGAACGTCATGATGTGGTAATGCCATGGGAGCGACGACCGAGGAGTTGAGCGAGCATGACAGTTAAAACTCTGATTGTTGACGACTCTGACTATATGCGCCAGATGTTAGTCATGATGCTCAAAAAAATTACTATCCATGATATCCTTCAGGCAAGTAGTGGTGCTGAAGCGTTAAATATTTTGCAAACACAATCGATTGAACTTGTATTATTGGATTGTGTTATGCCAAAAGAAGATGGATTTTATGTTTTAAAGTCTATTAGATCGAATCCAAATATATCTAATATACCTGTTATATTGGTAACGGGTCATGCTGATGAAGATATTATTGCCAGAGCTAAACAAATTGAATTTCGTGCCGATGGAATCATTGCTAAACCATTATCACTTTCAACACTAGAAGCAAAAATTAGATCTGTTCTAACTGCTAAATCTCGAATAAAATAATTAAATTATATTTATATGAAAGGGCGTTTGTTTTAAATGTCGCCCTTTCATTTGTTTGTGATTTATTGACCTTCCTGACATACTGCTGTTGTTCTTTCTAATAATAGGCATGTGAGGCGATTTCCTATTCTATATCGATAAGGTGTATCACGATGGACTGAGAGTCCATTTGAGAATTCTAGCCAACCTGTTGAGTCACGATGGGCCGTAATTCCATTGGAAAAAACGCCGGTTGTTTTATCAATTTTGACCCCGTTGCTAAACTGAATATGGCCGTTTTTATCTTCGATTGCCGATAATCCATTGGTACAGTTGATACTTTCCAGATCACTCTCTGCACATTGTAGGGCTTGCGGTTGACCACTGATGACCATGGCGTAGATTGCGATTTCAAGAACGTTCATTGGAACCTCTCTAAAATAACGGCCTTGATTTTAGGGCCAGTCGGGTGCTCGATCCGATCCACTTTAGCGCCCTCGATATCTCAGGAAAGATAGAACCATCGTCAAGGCCGGTTTTCTGCGAATCGTGTTTTTCGCTTTCCATAACCATAACGGCTTGCGCACTCCGGTTTGCGACTTTACAAGCCGTGGACAAAGGCGTCTAACAGCGCCATGCTTCGGCGTTCGGTCAGCGTTTCGCCAGATCAGATAGCCCCCATGTCTGCTGCTCAGTTCGACACCTTCACCGTGATGTTTTCCGCCCTGATGGCCACCTTGATATTCGGCCTTGGGGTCAGTTTGCTGTTTCGTGCGATTGTCCCGCCGATGATCGCCCGATTGTTTAGGGTTGCTGACGCTGAAAAAGGATATGTAGAAGCTGCACGACAGGGTTTAGTTGTTCGTGATAGACTTCGTGCTCTTCAGGATGAGCTGTATCAAATTGAGTCTCAAAAAAAGCGGATGGTCCAGGACATTCAAGCAGTGAAAAAGCAGATAGCGGCTGTTGAATCTCGACCACCAGATTTTATTCACGAAATGGGCGAGCCACGTGTCGGACAAATGAAGTATATTGCAAGAGTCTCAGTGTCTGTCTCCTCCCCTCTTCTGCGAGCTTCGTCAGAGTTATACAATCCAATCTGGAGGCACCTTAATTTCGCCGAAATCTGGGCTTCGTCGCCAGAAGAAGCCGCCAACCAACTTGATCTTGCCTATCCCGATAAACTTGGCTACCAAAAACAGTTCCTTGATGGTCAACCCACTCGATCTGGAGACCGTGGCCGGTGAGTATATTGCTGGTTTTGGTAATTGCCCTGATTTTGACCGCTTGGTTTGGTGGCCTAGCGTTTCAGTTTTTGCGCGAAATTGCTAAAGCACGATGGCGTTGCCGAACCGCCTCTGAAAGAGAACGAAAAATATTAGCGATGATTAAAAATATGTTAGATGAAGAAAAGTCTTTATATCAACAGATAAAAGAGCAAACAGAAGCTAATCTAAAACTTCAAAATGAAGTTAATGCTCTGCGTTCTAATCTTATGAAACAGCAAACAATTAATAATAAAAGATTGCTAGTGATCAATGGGCGGCGTCAAGTTGGTGATAAGGATTGGATTGTTACCCTGGCCAATCCGACTCCACTTCGCCCCGATAGTCATCCGACAGTCATCCAAGAGTGGGCGCGTGGTCGTGACTATCTACTTTGGGCGCGAACCGAAGGAGAGGCGCGTGAACGTGCCTTACGTCGTTTTCATACCCGGCCCGGCACGATACTCAAAGGCATCATCGCCGCACCACCAGACTTGCTGACTGGAGAGATCACTGGGTCAACACTTGGCTCTTCCACCACCACTTCCTCAAGGTAACCTCAATGAATAGCCGTATTCTTATACTTCTGTTTCTAGTCATCTTTGCCCCTTCGGTTTCTAGGGCTTCCGATGATATTACATTTGGACGATCAGACCTTACGATTGTGACTACCACAGGTGCTAAATACCATTTTGCATTGGAGGTTGCGCAGACTCCCGAGCAGCTTGAACGTGGTTTAATGTTTCGAGACTCGATGCCCGATGATGCCGGCATGCTGTTTCTCTTGGGAGATGAAGAAATAGCATCCTTTTGGATGCGGAATACGTTTTTACCTCTGGATATGATCTTTATTGCTAAAGATGGTCGAATTACGAATATTCATCGCAATGCCGCGCCAGGATCTACTGCGATCATTTCATCAACCGCACTTGTGACGGCTGTCCTTGAAGTCAACGGTGGGGTTACGCAACGACTAGGGATCCGTGCTGGCGATCGCATCCTTCATCCATCCTTTCCTTAACATATTAGGTCTGTTTACTTGTGTCGCCCTGCCCCATCTTTCAATAATTGCTGTTTCATAGGCTTACTGGTGTCGATGGTCATTGTCATGACTAGGGTGAGTTGGCCATCGATGACTTCTATTTTTTTTGTATAACTTCTAGAAATTGGAATTTTTCGTTCCAAGCAATAATTAACCACTGAAGCCGCAGCTTCGGTAGCGTCGATCAGCATCTCACTTGTTTCGTTGTAATCATTAGTTAGCTTTATTTTGCTAATAACTGTATCTCCGGTGGTGACAAAATCAATTCCACTGACCGTGCCGATTGGCAGAGGCATCCGGTTTTTTCTCTTAAATTCGATAATGGCGCTGACAAACTCTTGATTGGTCAGAATGATACAGCGAAGTTCTCTCATCGACAGATCCTCGATGGGACGTAAACGCCCCCGCCTCGCTAGTGCCATGCCCAACGGGATTCAGGCTTTTGGCCAAATGCGCCACACCTAACTTGGCATCGCGTGAGCAATGGCAAAAAGATGGTGACGTTCGGGTCTTACCAGATATCCGCCAACACGGCTATTGCCCTTGCATGCTCATGACACTTCCTTGTTGGCTGTCCCATGGGCTGATGGGAAAAAGGCGTGCTCCTCGTCATCGAGTCTGGTACACTAGGGCATGTCCGACGATAAGCAGACTGCCATCCACGAAGCTGAAGTTGAGTTGCGGGTCGTTCTCGGGACCGCAATCTTGCGGGTGAGCGACGTGCTGAAGCTCGGTCGTGGTGCGGTGGTGGAACTGAACCGCAACATCAGCGCCCCTTCGGATATCTTGGCTGCTGGCATTTTGGTGGCGCGAGGTCAGGTGGCCATCGTCGAAGATCGCTTGGCGATCCAAATCACCGACTTTGTGAAAAGTACCGGTCAGAGGCACTAGAAGGCCCGGAGGGGGCTTTTAGTGCTCCGCCCCGGTCGCCGTTATCGAAAAAGACGGCGGTCTCTGGGCGCTCTGGTCCGGTGGCGGCGGCAGGGGAATCGGGGGCAACATCCCCAGCAAGGATTGCATGCCGACGGCGCCAACAACACCAAGGCCACAGCCATAGATAGCCTGATTTACGGGCGCCGGTATCATATGCAGCGCGCCGGTTACGGGCTTTCCACCAAGGCCAATGGCAGCCAACGCGGCCACTGCGATCCCGGTCATAGCGCAGTTCAGCACGACTTGATCGGAGGTTAAGGGCGGAAACTGAAGCGTTTGTGGCGAAGAGAGCTGTTCTGCTCGCACGACACCGATATGTGTTGTCAGGGTTGCCAAGAAAATCGCCACCGCCAATCTACGCATGCTCGTTACCCTTCCCCAAACACCACAAGAGCCCGTGCACTTTGTTTCCACGCTGGGCCTGCGTCCAAGATGATAGCAGAGGTGGGACGACAGGGAAACGCGATCTCTGCGGCGCCACCGCTGCCTTATTAAAAAAAGGCCGTCCGGGAGGACGGCCTTTTTCCGAATCAGAAACCAGTGCTCATCAGACCGAATAGTACATCTTGTACTCGATCGGATGCGGCGAGGTCTCGAAGGCCAGCAACTCTTCGGTCTTCAATTCAATGTAGGAATCGATGAAGTCCGCAGCAAACACGTCCCCTTGCTCCAAGAACGCACGATCAGCCCGCAGGGCATTGAGAGCCTCGCGCAGCGAACCGCAAACCGTCGGAACCTGGGCCAATTCTTCCGGAGGCAGATCGTACAGGTTCTTATCCATGGCTTCGCCAGGATGAATCTTGTTACGGATGCCGTCCAGACCCGCCATCAGCATGGCCGCGAACGCCAGATACGGGTTAGCCCCCGGATCGGGGAAGCGAACCTCAACGCGCTTGCCCTTCGGGCTTGCGGTGTAGGGGATGCGACAGGATGCCGAACGATTGCGCGCTGAATAGGCAAGCAAAACGGGAGCCTCGTAACCCGGAACCAGCCGCTTGTAGCTGTTGGTCAGCGGATTGGTGAAGGCATTCAGCGCCTTGGCATGCTTGATGATGCCGCCGATATAATACAGCGCGGTATCTGACAGGTCAGCATAGCCAGAACCAGCGAATTGTGGCTTGCCATCTTTCCAGATTGATTGATGGACATGCATACCCGAACCATTATCGCCGAAAATCGGCTTTGGCATAAAGGTTGCGGTCTTGCCGTAGGCATGGGCAACGTTATGCACTACGTACTTGTAGATCTGGATATTATCGGCTGACTTGACCAGGGTCGAGAACTTGATGCCCAGCTCGTGTTGAGAAGGTGCAACCTCGTGGTGATGCTTCTCGACTTCCACGCCCATCTCGGCCATGACGCTGACCATCTCGGCGCGCAGGTCCGAGGCGCTGTCCACCGGCGGCACTGGGAAATAGCCGCCCTTGACGGCAGGACGGTGACCCAGATTGCCGTCATCGAACTTCTTGCCGGTGACGTAGGGGCCTTCCTCACTATCCACTTCGTAGAAGACCCGGTTCATGCTGACTTCGAACCGAACGTCGTCGAACACAAAGAACTCGGCTTCGGGGCCGAAATACGCGGTGTCGCCGATGCCAGCGGACGCCATGTACTTCTCCGCCGCCTTGGCGATCGAACGCGGGTCGCGACGGTAAGGCTGGCCGGTGGAAGGCTCGATGATGTCGCAGAACAGATTCAGCGTCGGCTGTGCCGCAAACGGGTCCATGACCGCCGTTGTCGCGTCCGGCATCAAAATCATGTCCGATTCGTTGATCGCCTTCCACCCGGCGATCGAAGAGCCGTCGAACATGATGCCATCGGTGAACACCTCATCATTGATGGTATCCACGTGCTGGGCGGTATGCTGCAATTTTCCCCGAGGATCGGTGAAGCGCAGGTCGACGTACTTCACATCGTTTTCTTTGATCAGGTCGAAGACCTTGCTGATATCGGACATGAGGCCAAATCCACAGACAAAGGTTGAAAAACCGCACCGGTACCGATCCGGCCACTAGGCCGGACACCGACACGAAAAGCGGCTGTTTATCTCATGACTTCCCGGCATAGACAACGCCGATACGGCGAGAGCCCGGCCCCGAACCAACCGCGACAGAGCGATTTCGGGGCCAGACCTCAACGTCTTCCAACGGTTTAGGACGATCCGAACCATAACGAAAACAGGTCAGATGGCGTCGGTGCCACGTTCCCCGGTCCTGATGCGGACAACCTCTTCGACCGGGCTGATGAAAATTTTTCCGTCGCCGATTCGACCCGTTTGGGCGGCATGCTGGATTGCTTCGATCGCACGTTCGACCAAGCTATCCTCCATCACCACTTCAACTTTTACTTTGGGCAGGAAGTCAACAACATACTCGGCGCCCCGATACAGTTCGGTGTGGCCTTTCTGTCTGCCAAAGCCCTTGGCTTCGGTCACCGTGATGCCTTTGATGCCGACTTCATGAAGGGCATCCTTCACTTCGTCGAGCTTGAACGGCTTAATGATCGCTTCAACTTTTTTCATCGGCTCACCCAAATGACAAGTTCAACCCTAGGCGTTCGTCACCGTCCCCGACTGGCCCAGGCGCTCGTCGCTGTTCCTGGCTGGTCCAGGCGCTCGTCGCCGTCCCTGGCTGGACGTGCATGACCCGTGCCAATGAAGCCCATAACCCAGATGCCGCCCCCATTGCCACCTTCCGAGCACGACTGCCCGTGTTTTTTGCAGATAATAGCCTAATTATTGGGCATTATGGGGGCGATACGGGCATCGGAACGATATCTTATACCATCGAGCCTTGATGGTGACTTATCAAGGCTGCCCTCAGACGCCGGGCGGGCGCATCCGCGCCCTTGGCTTCGCGCGCATGGGCGCGCGGGGCCGTCGTCGCGGCCCGATACCGGCAGTGTGTCATTGTTATAGCTCGCCGGTATCATACCATCGGGCCGTGATAGTGACTCATCAAGGCTGCCCTCAGACGCCGGGCGGGCGCATCCGCGCCCCTCACCATGATTCCCGTCGACGGCCCACGCAATCCAGCGTCACCCTGGCCGTCACGCCTCGGGTGTCGCTGGGCTGTTGACCTGAAGCGGTATGAGGGGGCATGGTGCACCTGCTCACCGGAAGGATCGGCCACACTTCCCGGAGCCTGGGGCGGGCGGTCGTGACGATCGAGATCACGCCAGTTTCTTGTCAATATCCGCGTGGCATTACACTTCATCGGAGGAAAGAATGGCAGTTCGGGTTGCGATCAACGGATTTGGCCGTATTGGTCGCCTGGTCCTGCGGGCGATTTACGAATCGGGACGAACCGACCTGGAAGTGGTGGGGATCAACGATCTCGCCAGCGGTAAGACCAACGCCCACCTGCTAAAGTACGACAGCGTTCATGGTCGCTTCCCGTTCACGGTCGAAGCTGTCGACGGCGCGATGGTGATCAATGGCCGACCGATCCGCACCATCCAGGAACGCGACCCCACCAAGCTTCCCTGGAAAGAGCTGGGGGTTGACGTTGCGCTGGAATGCTCGGGCATCTTCACCAAGCGCGCCGATGCCGCCAAGCATCTGGAAGCCGGCGCTGCCAAGGTGCTGATTTCCGCTCCGGGCACCGACGAAGACATTACCGTTGTCTATGGTGTGAACCATGACAAGCTGGCCCCGGAGCATCGGGTGGTGTCCAATGCCTCCTGCACCACCAACTGCTTGGCGCCGGTGGCCTATGTCCTCCAGAACACGGTGGGCATCGAACATGGTTTTATGACCACCATTCACAGCTACACCGGCGATCAGCGCATCGTCGACACGATGCATAACGACTTGCACCGCGCTCGTGCGGCGGCCCTCAACATGATTCCCACCTCGACCGGCGCCGCCAAGGCCGTTGGCAAGGTGCTGCCCGAACTGAAGGGCAAGCTTGACGGCACCGCCATGCGGGTTCCGACGCCGAATGTCTCGGTGGTGGATTTCAAGTTTGTGGCCAAGCGCCCGACCACCGTTGAAGAAATCAATGCCGCCATCCGGGCCGCCGCTGCCGCCGGCCCGCTGCACGGCATCCTTGGCGCCTATGACGAAGAACTGGTGTCAAGCGACTTTAACCATGATCCGCGCTCGTCGATCTTCGCCCTGAACGAGACCAAGGTGATTGACGGAACCTTCGTGCGGGTGATGAGCTGGTACGATAACGAGTGGGGCTTCTCGTCTCGGATGAGCGATACGGCCGTCGCTATGGCCCGGATCGGCCTGTAAAGAGTCGGTAAGCCCGAAGACTGACCCATAAGGGGGGCCAGCGCCCCCCTTATTCTGCTCCGTTACCCCGCCGCCCCCTTACCCCGCCCCCTCTTACCCCGCCGTGGTGATCTCAACCGGAGAGCCGACCGTCAGATTCAGCAATTCAGACGCGCGTCCCTGGTTAACCGCAATTTCGGCTAACCCGTTGCCGTTGGTGTACCAAAGCGATTCACCCGCCGGGACATCGGCAAAGGTGCGGTGACGGCGAATCACCCGCCCCTGAGCCTCAAGCACCGCGTTTCGGGCCAAGGTCTTTGCCCGAATGCCGACCATGGCATTGCCATAACCATCGATATAGACGACACGAGCCAACTCGTCGGGCCAGGATGGACGGGCGATGCTATCGGGAGCCAAGGGCACACCGGGCGACGCCTCGCCCCGCGCCAGCCGTGCCGCCACCGGAGCAAACAGATCACGGCCATGAAAGGTCGGTGACAATTTGGCCGGCGACCAATCGATCTGCCAGACATGGATATCCCGCGACCGCCGCCGAACCAGCTCGAATAGGCCATTGTCGGGACCGACAAACCACCGGCCATCGGCGTAAATCACCAGCGGGCGCCGTCCGGTGCCGACCTCGGGATCAACCACGCACAGAAAAACATCACCGGGCACAAAGGTTTCCGCGTAGGCCGCCAACAGGTAAGCCGAAAGCTGCGGGTCGAATGAGGGGGCATCGGCAAACAAATCGATGACGGGAATCCCCGGTGCGGCCCGCATCAGCACCGCCTTGACCTGACCAGTGTACGGTCCAGTCAGACCGAAATCGGTAAAAAGATAAATCATACGCCCGGCCCACCCGCTACCGCCTCCAACGCCTCCTACTTCTTATCATAAGTAAGCTTTAGTCTAAAGACCCGGTCCTGGTCATGTTTCCAGTTCTTGGCCAAGGCACAAATCAGATAGCCATTGGCAGCCTTGGTGAATTTTGGCTTCTCCATCAGCGCCGCCCCGATCGGCGCTTCCGAGAAAAACTCCAGCTTAGTCCAGGCGCTATCCTGGGGCGCTTTGACAAACCCATCGGCATCGACATTGGTGGCATTCAGCGGCAGTTCCACACAGACCTGTTCACACGACGCCTTACCATTCAGGGTTCCGGTGAGCGCCCTCAAGGCGTTCGCCAGCCCCGGTTCGATGGTGATGTATTTGCTGGCCTCCAGCAACGGCACGCCAACGCTAATGTTGCCAAAGCCAATAACCGCCTTAGCGATATCTTCCACAGTATTAGGGGGCCGGCCGCAGGGCGGATTGGCATCGGCAGCCTGAAGCTGCGAAGCCGGCAGGGTGTCTTCCGCCGTGATCTCATTGACCCCAACCTTGAGGTCAATCCCCAACCGATCCGCCAAAGCAAGCGACGCGGCCCCGATAAAGCCAATGGCCACGCAGCCGACGATCCCCAGACCCGAAAGAAAACCCCTCATGAAGTGCCCCCCACCCGATTCGACACCGAACGCCGCCCTTGGATACGACACTCACGACACCGCTGCAATCTCCGCCGCCCGGACGGCGCCCGCAGTTTCGCGGTGATCCGAAGCCAACAGGGTATAAACCGCCGGCAGCACGAACAGAGTGAATAAAGTACCAATGGCCATGCCGGCAACAATAACGATGCCAATACTGAACCGACTGGCCGCCCCCGCGCCGTTGGCCACCAGCAACGGCACCAGGCCCACCACCATCGCCGCCGTGGTCATCAAGATGGGCCGCAACCGCACTTCAGCCGCCCGCTGAATCGCGATCCGGCGATGGGCCCCTTCCCGTTGCTGCAACTTGTTGGCAAATTCGGTCATTAGGATGCCATGCTTGCTGATCAGCCCGATCAACGTCACCATCCCAACCTGGGTATAGATGTTGATGCTCGCCACACCAAAGAACAGCGGTAATAACGCGCCACAGATAGACATCGGCACCGCCACCAAAATGACCAGCGGATCCCGCAAGCTTTCAAACTGAGCAGCCAGAACCAGATAAATGGCGATCAGCGCGAAGGCAAAGGTGATGGCGAGCTGGTTGCCTTCCTGAAGATACTGCCGCGACTCGGACAAATAGTCGTGACTGACCTCCGGTGGCAGAACCTCCTTGGCCGCCGCCTCCAAAAAGCCCACCGCTTGCCCCATGGTCACGCCGGGCATCGGCACCGCCGAAAAGGTCGCCGCATTCAATTGGTTGAACTGGGTCAAGGCGTTGGGATCAATGCCGGTGTCAAGGGTCACCACCGTCGACAATGGCACCGAAACTCCGCTAACGGTCCTAACATAGTAATGGGACAAGCTATCGGCGCTTAGACGTTGATCACGAGGCACCTGCGGGATCACCTGATACGACCGGCCTGCATAGTCAAAACGGTTGACATAGTTTTCACCCACCAACAAAGCCAGAGTTTCACCAATAGACTGCATGGTTAGACCCAAATCATTGGCCTTTCCGCGATCCACATGGATTTTAACCACCGGATTGTTATAAGCCAAATCGCTATCAACGACGATAAACATGCCGCTTTTGCGTGCCTTGTCTTTGATCGTCTCCATCATTTCGAACACCTGCCGGAAATCAGCCGGTGAGTACAAGACCATCTGAACCGGCATGCCGCCGGTGGTGCCCGGCAAGGGCGGCAGATTGAAGGCAAAGACATTCATTCCCGCAATGCCGCCCAACGCCTGCTGAACCAACGGCAGCAAGGCCATCGACGAGCGGGTTCGTTCGTCCCACGGCTTCAGGATCATGCCCGAAATGTTGGTATTGATTCCCTGGAAGCCGTTGACCACAAACCGGGCAAAGGTCTCGGGAAAGGCGGTATAGGCTTTGTCGATCTGCCGGCCATAGGCATTGGTGTAGTCTAGGTTGGCATATTGAGGGGCCTTCCCCATGGCGAACACCACGCCCTGATCTTCGGGAGGGGCCAATTCGGCCTTGCTGTGGGTGTAAAGGTAAACCACCCCAACCAACACCACCGCCCCAAACAGCATGGTCACCGGGCGATAATCCAGAGACCGCGCCAACAGGCGGCCATATCGACGAGTCACCGCCGAAAAGAACCGATCAACCCGTTTGGCAAAGCCGCCTTCGGCCATCTCGCGGGTCAACAACATCGAGCACATCATCGGCGACAAGGTAATGGCGATAATCCCGGAGATAATCACCGATCCGGCCAATGTAAAAGCGAACTCACGGAATAACGATCCGGTCAGGCCCGTCAGGAAACCGATCGGTGCATAAACCGCCGCCAGCGTGATGGTCATAGCGATAATCGGCCCCAAGATTTCCCGAGCCCCGATTAACGCCGCTTGAACCGGACTTTTTCCGTCTTCAATATGACGATAGACATTCTCAACGACCACAATCGCGTCATCAACCACCAGACCAATGGCCATCACCATGGCCAGCAAGGTCAATAGATTGATGCTGAACCCCAACGCCAGCATTAAGGTAAAAGAGCCAATCAGCGACAAGGGAATCGTGACGATCGGAATCACCACCGAACGCAAACTCCCCAAGAACAGGAAAATGACAACAACCACGATGCCAATCGCCTGAATCAGAGTATGAATGACTTCGTTGATTGAAGACTGAATGAACTTCGTAGAATCATAAACGATATTCATGATAACGGTTGGCGGCAATCCTCGCTCGAGGGTTGGTGCCAGCGCCCGGACATCACGCACGATATTCAAAGGATTACCCACCGGCGTCGCTTGTACGCCGATAAAGACCGCTTGTTGTCCATTCATCATCACCGATGAATCGGTATTCTGGGCTCCCAGATCAAGGGTTGCAATATCTTCCAGCCGAACTAAGGCACCATCCTTGGCCTTGACCACCATTCGCCGAAATTCGTCCAGATTGGTCAGCCCCGTATCGGCCCGGATATTCGAGATGGTGAAGTAACCCTTGGTTTGTCCTGGTGCCGACTGAAAATTATTGGCCTGAATCGCCACGGAGACATCGGTAGAGGTGATTTCTCGGGCGGCCATTTTGGCCGGGTCCAACCAAACCCGCATGGCAAAGGTCTGACCGCCTAAGATATCCGCCGAGGCAACACCATCCACCGTGGCCAACAACGGCTGAACCACTCGACTCAAATAGTCTGAAATTGCCGCATTGGATAAAGTTGGGCTGGAGAACCCAATATACATAACGGCTGTGGTCTGCCCGGTTGACTTGAGGATAATGGGATCATTTGCTTCTTTCGGGATCAGGTACTTGACCTGATTGACCTTAGCCATGACCTCGGTCATTGATTTGGTAGGGTCGTAATTGAGTTTGATATTGGCTGTGACGACGCTTTTGCCCTGAGTCGAGGACGAGGTCAGATAGTCGATCCCCTCCGCCGAAGCCACCGCCTGGGCGATCGGCTGCGAAATAAAGCCCTGCATCAACTCGGGCGAGGCTCCAGGATAGGTGGTGGTCACCGTGATGACGGTGTTGTCCAACCTCGGATACTGACGAATCGGCAGATCAAAGAACGCTCTCATGCCAATCAACAAAATCAGCAGACTGACCACCGTGGCCAACACAGGCCGGCGGATAAAAAGGTCGGTAAGACGCATGTGGAGCCCCCAAAACTGCCGGCTTTTTTGATTTTGTTCAGTTGAGCGGTGTAACCGTCGGTTTGATCAGAGCCGTATCGTTGGCCAAAACCACCGCGGCTCCATTATGAAGCTTGACTTGGCCCGCACTGACCACACGATCTCCCGCGACTACCCCTTCCAGAATTGCAACCTTGCCGTCGTGATGGCTCCCCGTCTTGACAAAGCTTTGCACCGCTTTGAGTGACGGCTGTCCCTTGGCGTCGGCCCCGGCATCGCGCACCAGATACACCAACTCGCCATAGGCGGTGTAATCCACCGCCGTTTCAGGGATCGTCACCACATTGGATTGAGACGGCAACACCACTTGAACCTTGGCAAACATACCGGGCAACAACAAATGCCCCGGATTTCGCAGACTCGCCTGAACTTTAATGGTCCGGGTGCCACTGTCGACCTGAGGTTCGACAGTACTGACCGTGGCGCTAAAGGTGCGATCGGCGAAGGCATCGGCCTTGAACTGAACGGATTGCCCGACAGATAAGACGCTGCGCGCCTGTTCTGGCAGTGTGAAATTGACATAGAGCTGTTCAAGATCGGTCAATGTGACCACAGCCGTTCCAGCCGCCAAATACTGGCCCACTTCCACCTGTCGAACGCCAAGTTGTCCAGCGAATGGGGCCCGCACCAATTTTTGGGCGATCACGGCTTCAGCACGGGCAATGGCTGCTTTCGCCGCATCCAATTGACTTTGCCCCTGATCCACCGCTTCCTGGGTTCCAAACTTCTTGGCCGCCAAAGTCTTCGAACGGTCCAGCGTCAGTTGCGCGAAGGTCGCCTGGGCGTGGTCGGCAGCCAGATCGGCGCGATCCGGCCCATCGTTCAATTGAACCAAGGGAGCCCCGGCTGAAACCGTAGCGCCAGCCTCGAAGAAAATAGCCGTCACACGCCCCCCAACTTCCGGGGCCACCGTCACCTGATGAACTGCGGCCACGGTCCCGATTCCGTCGAGCATGCGAGGCATCGCTTCAGAAACCGCCACTTCAGCACTAACCGCAGCCGGTGGAGGAACGTTTCCCGCAAAGAATTTGGCAATCATTCCCTTTCTGAACTGGTCGAATCCGTACAAGCCACCCCCGACCAGAGTCAACACCAACGCCATCAGCACAAAACGGAATGCCACCTTCCCTCGGCTCGGCGGCACCCGCTCTTTCCGCGCAGTCTCGGCAATGTGTTCCGATGAGACGCTATCCATGCTTGCTGACTCCCCTACCCCATCGATCATTGGTCTTCGACGCACACCGCCTCGGCGGCACGGTCCTGATGACAATTGGCGAACATCGCCAACCGCTGAGTCTCGAACGGTACCGCCACCACCGACTCGCGCAGGCCAATGCCGCGCAGGATGAAACGGGCCGCTTCGGTCACCACTGTCTCCAAATCGCCCTGGTAGGGATAGACCCCTTCTCCAGATAACCGCCCCAGGGCAATCTGGGAGGCAACATGGCAGCCGAACCAAAAAGCGTTGGCCGGTGCCGGCCCTCCCGGCAGCACATCACCGGCCCGTTCAGCGGCCCGCAGGCTGGCGGTATAGGTTGTCAGAATTTGCTTCTCGACATCCGCAAAATGGAATCGGGCATATTCGCCATCCTCCATCATGCTGTGCAACACCAACCGCTGCCGCGCCACCGTCAATTGCCGATCACCCAAAACCCCCAAGACCAGATGCCATAACATGCCATAGGTCATCAGGATCAATGTATCGGTTGACGGCGGCAATGTCTCCAATCGGGCCAATTGGGGATCGGCAGAGCACCCGAGCTTGAGGATTTCTTCATACAACGCAGCTTTGGTCGGGAAATACCTGAACAGCAGGGCCTCAGAGACCCCCGCCGCTTCGGCAATTTCTCTGGTGGTCACGCCCGTAAAGCCTTTTCGCGCAAAGACTGGCGTCACGCTCTCCACGATCATCCGCCGACGTGCGGCTCCATCCATACGAATCTTAGCCATGATGTGCAAAGTAAGCCCTCACTCACTTAGCGTCAAGAACAAGAGGCTTCGTCAGACCCAATCATGATGCATGCCAGATCGGCGCGCCTTGATGTTGCCCCATCAAGGCTGCCCAGACGCCGGGCGAGCGTGCGGGGCTACGGGCGCAGGCCGAGGATCGGCGCGGTGTTGGCTCTTGCCGAATCCCATACACACAATTTCACGTCATTTTCAGAAAATTTTCCATAGCCAGAATCGGTGAGAAATGGATAAACTACACGCTGGAAGCCAACCCTATTCTACAATTTAACGATGGCCTTTGCGTTTTCATCAAAAGCTCGACAAGAGCCTAGGCGGGTTCAGGCGTCGCCATTATCTTTAGTTGTGGTTAATCAAAACAGAGAAGCAACATCACCGAACCCCCCGTAAACATCACCTGAGCCTTCCGCAATGATCCCAACATTATCGCGTAGTGGTCGCGACTTGACATTGACCGTGCGATTTCGTAACTATGAAGATATGATGAAAAACGAGTTGGATCATGCGGCCAACGCCGCCAGCGACCTCCTGAAGGCTCTCGCCAACCCGAATCGGCTCAAGATTCTGTGCCATTTGATTGAAGGTGAGAAGTCGGTAGGACAAATCGCGACCCTGATCGGGATTCGTGAAACCACCGTGTCCCAGCACTTGGCGCTGTTACGCAAAGATCGGCTGGTCAGCGCCCGGCGCGCGGGCCAGACCGTCTTCTACACCTTCGACAGTCCGGCGGCGGCGCGAATCATCGCGGTTCTGTACGAGACCTTTTGCGCGGGCGGCCACGACTCTGACAGCGGCACGCCGCCTTGTTCGCCCTAAATCCGTAGCACTCCGAGACTGGCTTTCCTGGGTTTTACCGGCGAGCCCTGATACTGACACATCGCCGGTATCGGGCCGCGACGGCGGCCCTTCCACTCGAAAGACCCAGCCCTAACGCCTACGGGGTCAGCCCGGTCGAAGGCATCCGCGCGTCCTGGCCGCTGCGAACAAGTGGCGCCACCGCCCGAGCCACTGGAGCCACGGCTTGAGCTGTAGCCCGTACCCCAGCGGCACTGTTCGAAATGAGTTCAACCAAACGCTCGATCCCGCTGCGTGGACGGGGATAAACATCTAAACTCACCGGGGCGTCTGCCGCCAAACCGATCGCTTCCCGCGTCCGCCGCAAAGCTAAGTCCAAATCTCCCAACTCGTCCACCAACCCCAACTTAAGCGCCTGTTGGCCGGTCCACACCCGCCCGCGCGCAATCTCCCGCACCCGATCAGCCGAAAGATGACGGGCTTCGGCAACATTCCGAGTAAAAGTGGCGTAAATATCGTCGGTGATAGCGGTCACACGGGCACGTTCGCTCGGACTGTAGCCATTGATGTTGGACCAGATGCCCGCATTCTGCCCGCGCCTAACGCTATCCCAACTCACCCCCAGACTGTCCCATAACCCGCCGGTCGCAACTTTCCCCACAATCACACCGATGGAACCCGTCAAGGTCGCCGGCTCGGCGATGATCCGATCAGCGTCCATGGCGATCCAATAACCGCCAGAAGCCGCCGTGTCAGACATGGAGACAATGACCGGCTTGCCCGCAGCCTTGGCTTGCAACACGGCACGCCGAATCGTTTCCGATGCCACCACCGAACCACCGGGACTATCAATCCGCAGCAGGATCGCGCGCACATCGTCGTCGTCCATCGCCTCCTGAAAGGCCGAAACCACGGCATCCGAACCGACGGTTTCCCCGCCCAGTATCGGATTGACGCCCCCACCACCGCGCTCAATGCCGCCAACCACAAAAATCAAGGCAACGGTCGGCCCATTCTCGTGGGGTTCCCCGGCAACCTCCAGATAATCACCAGGCGTCACCAGACCGGAATCGCCGCCGGCCTTATCCAAGGTCTCGTCCACCAATTCGTCGTAATATCCAATACGATCGATCAGCCCAGCCTCTTTGGCTTCCCGGTCCACAAAAGGGCCATCATCGATCAATCGACGCACCGCCGCCGGCTCCAGCTTGCGCGAGGCCGAAAGACCATCGACCAACTGTCCCGTCATGTCATCAAGCAAGCTTTCCAACATTTCCCGATGCGGCCTGGACATGGTCGGCTCGGTCAATGTCTCCGTCGCGCTCTTATATTCCTCGCGATGCTCGATTTCTGGAAGGATATGGTACTGGTCTAAAATCTTACGGGCAAAGGGCATTTCCGCAGACAACCCGGTCAGCCCAACCAGCCCCACCGGCTGCAACCAAACTTGATCACAGGCACTGGCCAAATAATAGCTCTGATTCCCCGGCCCGAATTCCCCGAAGGAATCCGCATAAGCGGTCGTAAACTTTCCAGTCGTGCGGAATCGAGCCAATGCCGCCCGGACCTCCTGGGCCTGGGCCATCCCCACGCCGTCATCCCCCAGCCGCAGCACCGCCCCTTTGACATGCGGATCGCCCGCGCCGCGATCAAGGGCATCGATCACATCGCGAAGACTCGCGCCTCCGCCCAATAGCCCCCCAGACATCGAGTCATCGGAAGACAGCTCGACCATCTTCTGATCAAGATCAATCGATAGAACGACAGTCTCTGGTATGTCTGATACCGGAAACAAGACCTTATACAAGGAAAAGCCACCAACCCCAACTGCAACCACCACCACAAACCCAAAGAGGGCGAACAGACGAAACAGAAATCTGAACATGTCCCGACTGCCTTCTCTCATTTGATCGTGCAGACCTGCCGCAGGTTAGCGGTCCATAGCGCGCGCCATCGCTCTTGTAAGAAAGACCTCGCGCCCCAACCTTAGCCCTCTCTAGGCCTGTTCCAATTCAACCAAAGTCCCCAGAAAGTCTTTAGGATGCAGAAACAATACAGGCTTGTCATGGGCGCCGATCTTCGGCTCACCATTTCCCAGCACCCGCGCGCCTGCCGCCTGAAGCGTGTTCCGGGCGACAAGAATGTCCTCCACCTCGTAACAAATATGGTGGATACCCCCAGTAGGATTCGTAATCAGGAATTTGGCAACAGGTGAAGTGTCCCCGAGTGGCGCTAACAATTCGACTTTCGTATTCGGCAATTCAACGAAAACCACCGTGACCCCATGGGCCGGCTGATCAACCGGCGCCGAAACGGTGGCGCCCAACGTATCCCGATACAGAGCCGTCGCCGCCGCCAAGTCCGGCACAACGATAGCCACATGATTGAGCTTTCCGATCATGACGACTGTTCCCTATCCCAATTCAACCACGGCCCATCAAACAAGAGTTGGAAGCCGAATTAAATGCACTTCCGTCTGCGGTTTCTTACCATGACTGGCATTAAAGGCCCGCCGAACGGCACTTCGCACCGCCTGAATCACCACCTGATCGTCCTGCCGCGCGGACTTTGGCACAGCTGCCACGGCTTCGCGAATGGCGTCTACAGTATCCAACAGGAGATCCCGATCCTCGTCCTCGTCCACCAGCCCCAAGGCGGCCAACCGAGGGGCTACAGCCAATTCGCCGCGCGGATTCAAAACCACTGTCGCCACCGCAGCACCGTTATGGATGACTCGATGCCGGCTCCGCATCGCGCCCCCATCCAGCCGGGCCAAGCGCTTTCCATCCACAGCCAACCGACCATGGGCCACCTCGGCAATGACCTCCGCCGGCCCTGGAGCCAACTGAATCAAGGAGCCATTGCTAGGGATGATCACGTCCTGAATCTGGCAATCTTTCGCCAATTGAGCGTGCTCAACCTGATGCCTGCGCTCGCCATGCACCGGCACCGCAATGCGCGGACGTACCCAATTGATCATACGCGTCATTTCATCGCGTGCTGGATGCCCAGAGACATGCACATGCGCCCGATGGCGAGTTACAATTTCGATCCCTTGCCGAATCAAGCGATTTTGAACCTCTCCAATCGCCCTTTCATTTCCTGGAATGTCGCGGCTCGAGAAAATAACCACGTCTCCCGCATTGAGCGTAACGTGCGGATGGTCACCTGCGGCAACCCGCGCCAACGCCGAACGCGGCTCCCCTTGACTGCCGGTACAAATCAACACAACCTTGTCGCGCGGTAAGTATCCTGCGTCATGTTCCGAAAGAAACTCAGGAACCCCGGCCAAGTACCCGCAGCTCCGCGCCGCCTCAAAGATACGCCACAGCGAACGGCCAACCAACGCCACCCGCCGGTCATGAGCCGCCGCCGCTACCGCGATGCTTTCCAGCCGAGCAACATTGGTCGCAAAGCACGTCACCGCCACGCGGCCAGAATAACGCCCGATCAGTTCGGTCAAACCGTCCCGCACCGATGCCTCGGACCCCGAAGAGCCAGGAACGAAGGCATTGGTCGAATCCGCGACCAACGCCAACACCCCCTCGTCCCCAAGTCCTGCCAACGCCGCTTCATCGGTCACCGAGCCGACCAAAGGTTCTGGATCTAGCTTCCAGTCCCCGGTATGAACGACCGTTCCGGCGGCGGTTCGAATCACCAAAACCCGCGACTCCGGAATCGAATGAGTCACACCGATCATCTCGATCTGAAACGGCCCAACGTCGACTCTGTTCGAACCCACAACCTCAGTGATCGGAAGACGGCCACTCAATCCGTATTCATGAAGCTTCCGACGCAGCACCGCCGCCGTAAAAGGCGCAGCAAAAACCGGACACTCCAACTCCCGCCACAGACGACCAACGGCGCCAAGATGATCTTCGTGGGCATGGGTCAACACCAACCCCACCAGATCATCGCGACGCTCTCGGATAAAAGTTAAATCCGGAACCAAGATGTCGATTCCCGGCATAGTCTCGTCACCAAAACCAATGCCAAGATCAACCATCAGCCATTTTCCATCATGGCCGTAGAGGTTGAGATTCATACCAATTTCGCCCGATCCGCCGAGTGGCAGGAAATACAGGGCGTCGGCGCCTGGGCGATGCGCAGCGACTGCTCGGGTCATGATAACCTGTTACGATTGTGAATCAGCACCAGCCCTCGCAAAGTAAGTTCAGCATCGACATGATCGATGACAGGGGTTGCACGGGCAAACAAAACCGCCAACCCGCCTGTGGCGATTACCGGCATCGCCGCCGCCGGCACTTCGGCCAGAAATTCATTTCGAATCCGCCCAACAAGACCTTCAATCAAACCAATATAACCCCAAAAGATACCGGACTGCATACAGGCCACGGTGCTGGTCCCGATGACCCGAGCCGGTTGGACAATCTCCACCCTCGGCAACTTAGCCGCAGCGCGATCCAAAGCCTCCAGTGATAAATTAATGCCCGGCGCAATCACTCCGCCGCAATAATCACCGTCACTATTAACCACATCGAAGGTCGTCGCGGTGCCAAAATCAACAATAATTAAAGGCGGACGATACGCTTGCGCCGCCGCATAGGCGTTGACCAGCCGATCAGCGCCAACTTCCTCGGGCCGCCCCACCACGGCCTTGACCCCAAGGTCAAGGCGAGCATCGCCGACAATCAAAGGCTCGCAGCGAAAATGATCCTTACACAACCTTTTCAGATTAAAGGTCGCCCCAGGAACCACACTGGCGATAATGGCATCGGAGATTTGTTTAGGATACAAACCACGAAGCGTCAAAAGCTGCGTTAACCACACTGCATATTCGTCTGCGGTTCGCTTGGCATCCGTGGCACAACGCCACAATCCGCGTTGCGTTCCATTCTCATACACCGCGAAAACGACGTTGGTATTCCCTGCATCAATGGTTAGCAGCATCGCGTTAGGCCCAAAACTTAAAAAACCGGGACAACGGTCGGCGCTGCGACCATCCCAGGAAAGAAAACATCCCCCGCAGAGACCAAGCGAATCGGCCCCCCCTCTGACGGAGCCAGGAGCAAAGCGCCATCCTCGCTCAAACCGACGAACGTCCCCGTCAGGGTCTCTCGATGCAAACGGACAGAAATCAATGCACCAACCCCAACCGCCTGCTCAAGCCACGCGGCGCGCACCCGTGCCGGACCAAACGTCTGCCATATCCGATACCACTGGACAAAATGATCAAGAAAGCTCTTCAAAACCGCCTCGACCTCCCAAGTTACCAGCCCTTCAGCAACCAACGACGTCGCCGGATAGTCGGTTTCCTCGGGAAAATGGCAGACATTAATGCCAACGCCAACCGAGACCCAGTCCACGTTGCCCGATGAATCCGTACCGGACTCTAATAACACCCCAGAAACCTTGCGGCCATCGATCAGGACGTCATTCGGCCATTTGAGTTGAACACGCTTTTCAGATGGCAACATTTCGCCCACGGCACGAGCCACGGCAACAGCCGCCACGAAAGACAACGGGGCCGCTGCTGCCAAAGGGCAACAGGGCCGCAGTAGGACGGAACAATACACATTTCCTTCCAGGGAAACCCAGGACCGCCCCCGACGACCACGACCAGCCGACTGCCGGCGCGCCCATACCACCGTACCAGACTCGGCGCCGCATTCTGCACGACGCCGAGCCTCATCATTGGTACTGTCCAAACACTCAAATACTAGCGTCCTAAGAACCAAGGCTAACGCGTCATCACCTCGACTGGAAATGACCAAAGCCTCATTCATCCGGCAAACAACGAAGCTGCGGCAGAAGCAGCACCGCTCATGATTGGAACCGGGAAGAAGAAGAACAGGGCCGTAAACACGCCACAGCCGACCAAAACCACAGTGACCGCACCATCATTCTGCTGATCAATCGACTCTACTGGGGTCTCATCGAAATACATCAGCTTAACAATACGCAGGTAGTAGAACGCTGCGATCACACTGGTCAAAACACCGATCACCGCCAAACCGTAGAGATGACCTTCAATGGCAGCCAGGAAGACATAGAACTTACCGAAGAAGCCAGCCAACGGCGGGATGCCAGCCATCGAGAACATGAACAGCGCCATCACCAAAGCCATCATCGGATGCGTCCGCGACAGCCCGGCAAAATGGGCGATATTTTCCACCGGGCGCCCCTGGTGACGCATCGAAAGGACAACCGCAAAGGTGCCAACGGTCATAACCAAATATACCGCCAAGTATATCAGGATACCCCGCACCCCCTGCTCACTTCCAGCCGCAAGGCCGAGGAAGATATAGCCGACATGCCCGATTGAGCCATACGCCAAGAGCCGCTTAATGTTGGTCTGCTGAATGGCGCCAACCGCCCCCAAAACCATCGAAACCACGGCCATGAAGGTGATGATCTGACGCCATTGATCCGTAAGACCACCAAACGGATCGATCAACACGCGCAGCAGCAGAGCCACAGCCGCCACCTTCGGCGCCGCCGCAAAGAAGGCCGTCACCGGAGTGGGCGATCCTTCATAAACGTCGGGCGCCCACATGTGGAACGGCACTGCGGCAACCTTGAAGGCCAAGCCGGCAATCATAAAGACCATGCCGACGACGATCCCAATCTCGGCCTTTGGTGCCGAAGCCAGCACGGCAACGATCCGGTCAAAGTTCGTCGTGCCGGTAAACCCGTAAATCAAGGATGCTCCGAACAACAGCAACCCTGACGACAAGGCTCCCAACACGAAATACTTCAAACCAGCTTCGGTCGAAGTCTGAGTATCACGCCGGAATGCCGCCAGCACATACAGCGCCAAGCTCTGCGTTTCCAACCCCATGTACAGCGCCATCAAATCGTTGGCCGAAATCATCATCATCATGCCGACTGTCGACAGGACGATCAAAACCGGAAGTTCGAACCGATTCATGCGCTGCTGGGCAGCATACCCCTGCCCAACCATCACGACCGCCGCAGCGCCAATCAGAACGAGGGTCTTCATGAAGACCCCGAACCCATCGACCACAAACATGCCGTTGAATGCGAAGACGCGAGCGCCGCTATGGCTCAGCACGAGAATTGCCGCCACCAACAGCGCAGCAGCCGCCAAGTGGGAGACCAACCGAGTGGCGCAATCCCCCTTAAACACACCCAGCAACAAAAGAGCCAACGCAGAACAAGCCAAGAATATCTCAGGCGTCGCCGGCAAGATGCTAGGAATTTCGGCCATCGTCATGTCTCCCGCCCCCGCGCCTTAATGAAGAGCAACAGCCACGCTGCCAGCCTGAGCCAGCGCGGTCTGGTAATGGTTGATGAGATCGCCCACCGTCGCGGTGGTTTCGTGGATAAAGCTGTCCGGATAAATGCCAATCCAAAGGATGACCAGCACCAATGGAACAACAATGGCCACCTCACGCCAGTTGAGGTCTTTGAGGCCCGAGCTGTCCGCCCTTTCTGCCTTCTCGAACACCACCAAGCGGTACATCCATAGAAAGTAAATGCAACCCAAGACCAGGATGGTCCCAGCGAACAACGCCAACCAACTGCTCGCTTGGTATGCCCCGACCAGAACCAAGAACTCGCCAACAAAACCACTGGTCCCAGGAACCCCCAACGAGGCCAACATAAAGACCATCATTGCAAAGGCAAAGACCGGCATGGTTTCGACAACGCCACTGAACCGAGCAATATCCCGTGTATTCGCTCGCTCCTCAAGCATACCAACGCAGCAAAAGAGCGCGACTGAAATCAATCCATAGGAGAGCATGACGATCACCGCGCCCTGCAATCCCTGAGTCGTCATGGTAAACATGCCGATGTAGCCAAAACCCATGTGAGCGAGCGTCGCATAAGCAACCCATTTCTTCAGGTCACCATATGCCAGCGTAATCATCACCGTAACACCTGACACATAGATTAGAGCGATCACCGCCAGCGCATAAACCAAAGGCGCCAGCACCTCACTCCCAATCGGAAGCATCGGGATCGAGAAGCGCAAGAAAATATAGCCGCCAACCTTGAGTAACACACCAGCTAGCAACGCAGCGGCCCCACCAGGCGCCTCGGCATAGGCATCGGGCAACCACGTATGCACCGGCCACACCGGTATTTTGATCACAAACGAAGCCGCCAAGGCCAACCACAACCATATCTGAGTGCTGCTTGACAACGTGTGCCCCTGAGCAATCAGGACCGGGATATCAGTGGTGCCAAAGTTGAAATAGAATACCAGCAGGGCGATCAGCATGAAGACCGAACCGGCCATGGTATAGAGAAAGAAGCGTAGTGCCGCCGGAACTCTCTGTGGACCGCCCCAAACACCGATGATAATAAACATCGGCAGCAACACAGCTTCGTAAAACAGGTAAAAGAGAAGGAAATCAAGCGCGCAGAAAATCCCAGTCATCGCAGCTTCGAAGACCAGAAACGCGATCATAAACTCCTTCACCCGGTGTTGTATGCGTTCCCAACTCGCTAGGATGCACAGCGGCGTCACGAAAGTCGTCAGCAGCACGAAGAACAGAGAGATACCGTCGATCCCCATGTGATAGGAGATATTGAAAGCCGGTATCCAATCAGCCCGCTCTTCGAACTGGTACCCCGTCACGTTGGGATCGAATCCCGCCCACAACAGCAACGACAAAAGAAATGTCGCCAGCGTTGTCCACAGCGCGATGTTCCTTGCGTTGCGTGCCACTGTAGCCGCATCACCACGAATCGCCAGGATCGAGGCGGCTCCAACCAGAGGCAGGAAGGTCGTCAGAGACAGAATCGGCCAGCCGGCCATGGCAAAACCCCCCTCTTACGCTTAGCCGTTCACGTAAAACCACGAGACCAGCACAACGAGGCCGATCACCATGGCAAACGCGTAGTGGAACACGTAACCAGACTGCAAGCGAACAGCTCTTTGACCAACATACTGGGTCGCCGCCACCAAGGTACGCGGCCCCAAGCCATCGAGCGTGGTTCCATTGCCCAATTTCCAAACCCCCCGAGCCAAAGCCAAGGACGGTTCGACAATAAAGCGATCCACTAAGATATCGTAGTACCAGTGGTTATACAGGAAGTGATGGATCGGCTTAAACGTCCGGCAGAAGAAACCAGGCAGCCCCGTCCACACCATGTAGCACAAGTACGCACTGACAATTCCCGCAAGCGCGACCATCGTCGGCAAATTCTCAGCCCACGCCGGCACAGCCCCGTGTTGAACCGCAGCAACACTGTCATGCCCAGGTAAAATCAGCACCGCATCATGCCAGAAGCCAACCCGATCCCCGCCCACAAACCAGGAGTAAGCCAGGAAACCAACACACACAGCCCCCGCAGCCAAGAAGCTGATCGGCAACAGCATCACAGCCGGAGATTCATGAACATGATCCATGACGTGATGATCGGCACGCGGCTTTCCGTGGAAAGTCAACAGCAGCAAGCGCCACGAGTAAAACGCCGTTAGCCCTGCGGTTATAATGCCCAGCCAGTAGGCATAAGTCCCAACAGGCGTCCCCGCAGCATAGGCTGCCTCCAAGACCATATCTTTTGAGAAGTAACCCGCGAACAACGGAATACCTGCCAACGCCAGACTACCAATCCAAAGAGCCACATAGGTAACAGGGATCAGCTTCCACAAGCCGCCCATCTTACGAATATCCTGTTCATCCGACATGGCATGAATCACGGAGCCTGCCGAGAGAAACAACAGCGCCTTAAAGAAGCCGTGCGTCATCAAGTGAAAAATTGCGGCGTTGTACGCCGAAACACCGCAAGCAAACATCATGTAGCCAAGCTGGCTCATGGTCGAGTAAGCGATGATTCGCTTGATATCAAACTGTGTCATGCCGATCGTCGCCGCAACGAACGCCGTCGTCGCACCAAACACCGTCACCACCGCCGAAGCCGTTGGCGAAAACTCAAACATCGGTGACAACCGCGCGACCATGAACACGCCTGCCGTCACCATGGTCGCCGCATGGATTAGGGCCGACACTGGGGTCGGACCTTCCATGGCATCAATTAGCCAGCTATGCAGACCAACCTGAGCTGACTTCGCGACCGCCCCCATGAAGAGCAGCAAACACGCCAACGTCAGGCCATTAACCTCAAAGCCGAGGAAGTGGATCTGCTGGACCGCAACTCCCGGCACCGCAGCGAACACCGTTCCGAAATCAACGGCATGAAATAGGTAAAACACGACAAAAATACCAAGAGCAAAACCTAAGTCTCCCACCCGATTTTGAATGAAAGCCTTGATCGCAGCATCATTGGCACTTGCCTTATGATACCAGAAGTTAATGAGAAGGTAGGACATCAGGCCAACCCCTTCCCAGCCAAAAAAGAGCTGGATGAAGTTGTCCGAGGTCACCAGCATCAACATCGCAAAGGTAAACAGGCTCAGATACGACTGAAACCTGGGCCGATGCGGATCCTTTTCCATATAACCTATGGAATAGATGTGGACGCACGAGGACACAAAGGTGACGACGATCAGCATCACCACGGTCAGGGTATCAAACCTCAGCGCCCACGGCGCAACGAAGCTACCCGACTTGATCCAGGTGAACACCTCAACCGTTCGAGCGTGCCCCTGCAAGGCCACATCATTGAACAGCCAGGCCGACGTCAGTGCGGCGCTCACAACGCCGGCACAGGAAATGATCTGCGCGCCCCGAACACCGATCCAGCGCCCGAAAAATCCGGCGATAATCGAGCCCAAAAGAGGCGGAAAGACAGCGGCAAGTTCCATGGCGGCCGTCCTAGCCCTTCATCATGTTGATGTCTTCAACCGCGATCGAACCGCGGTTGCGGAAATACACGACCAGAATGGCAAGACCAATCGCCGACTCGGCCGCTGCGACCGTCAGAATGAACATGGCGAAGACCTGCCCCACCAAGTCATGCAGATAAGCAGAAAACGCCACAAGATTGATATTCACAGCGAGCAACATCAGCTCAATTGACATCAAGATCGTGATGACGTTTTTTCGATTTAAAAAGATGCCAAAGACCCCAATTGTAAATAGGATCGCGGCAACGGTTAAGTAATGCCCGAGTCCGATTTCCATCAAACGCCTCCTCCGGTCGAGACTTGCCGCACCGCCACTGCGTCTGCAGTCTGACGCCCCACCTGCGCTGCAACCGACTGACGACGCACGTGGGCCCGACTGCGCAAACTGAGTACGATGGCTCCGATCATGGCGATCAGCAGAATCAAGCCCGATGCCTGAAACAAATAGAAGTACTGCGTGTACAGAATATGCCCCAGAGCATGACTATTTGAGACTTGATCTGATGGCGGGATCGGGGCAGCCGGCTTATCCAACACCTTCGGCGTAACTGTCCAATGGAGTTCAACCAGAACCAACTCCACCACCAAAACCAAGCCAACCAAACCGCCAACGGGTAAATAACGCAAGAACCCTTGGCGCAGCTCGGCAAAGCTTATGTCCAGCATCATCACGACGAACAGGAACAAAACAGCTACAGCACCAACGTAAACGATGACCAGGGTCATCGCCAGGAATTCGGCACCTAACAACACAAACAGGCCGGCCCCTAAAAAAAACGTGGCGACAAGCGCCAGAACCGCGTGAACCGGATTTCGGGCGGATATTACCATTATGCTGGATACCAGCAATATGGCGGAAAACGTGTAGAACACCAGGTTTTCGACAATCATCGCGTTCCCCGCCTCCCCAGCGGAGGGTTAAGTACCACCCGTTGGCGCCTTAGTGGTTGCTGATCTCACGAGGGACTGGCACAGAACTTAAACCGTTAAGGCCACACAACCTCACGACCGCAGAATGATCGAATACACCTTACCTGTAAGGAGCCTCTGCCGCTAAATTCGCAGCCAACCGAACCTCCCAACGATCTCCATTTGCCAACAACTTTTCCTTGTCGTAGTACAACTCAGCCCGCGTTTCAGTCGAATACTCAAAGTTGGGCCCCTCAACAATAGCGTCGACTGGGCAGGCTTCCTGACATAAACCACAATAGATGCACTTCGTCATATCGATATCGTACCGTGTGGTCCGACGGCTTCCGTCCGACCGAGGCTCGGCTTCAATCGTGATCGCCATAGCCGGGCAAACGGCTTCGCAAAGCTTGCACGCAATGCACCGCTCTTCGCCATTGGGATAACGCCGCAGCGCATGCTCTCCCCGGAAGCGGCTGCTAATTGGCCCCTTCTCATGAGGGTAGTTTAGAGTGACCTTTTGTTTAAACATAGCGCGAAAGGTCAACGCCATGCCAGCCACCAACTCCGTGAGAAGCAGGGCGCGCGCTGTGCGGTCAATAAACGCCATGACGTCTCGTCTCCTTATTTACTTGCCTGTTCACCGTCACCGCACGACCACCGTTCACGGAACGACCGCAGGTAGCCAACCAAAGATTTCAAGAGCCGATGCAGTCACGATCACCCAAAGCAGCGTGAACGGCAAGAATATTTTCCAACCGAGCCTCATCAACTGGTCATAGCGATAACGAGGGAAGGCAGCCCGCATCCAAATGAAGAAGAACAACACAAAGGCTATCTTCAACGCAAACCAGATCGGTCCAGGAACCAAGTTAACGATCGGCGCAAAAGGACCAAAGTTTAGCGGAGGCAACCAACCGCCCAGGAATAGCACCACCGCAATGGCGCTCATCAGGATCATGTTGCTGTATTCTCCCAGCATGAACAATGCAAAATTCATGCAGGAGTACTCAGTAAAGAAGCCGCCGACCAACTCCGCTTCACCCTCTGGCAAGTCAAAAGGCGCCCGATTCGTCTCTGCCAGGATCGAGATAAAGAAAATCACAAACATCGGGAACAACGGAACCGCAAACCACACGGTCTGCTGCGCCAGAACGATCTCAGAGAGATTAAACGATCCAGTGCACAGCAGCACTGTAACCATAATCAATCCCATCGACACTTCGTAAGAAACCATCTGCGCAGCGGAGCGTAAACCGCCCAAAAAGGCGTATCGAGAATTCGACGCCCACCCCGCCATGATCGTCCCATACACACCGAGGGAGGAGATCGCGTAGAGATAAAGGATGCCGACATTAATATTTGACAGCACCAAGTGCGCCCCGAACGGCATCACCGCCCAAGCGACTAAACTCAACACGAAAGTCAAGAACGGCGCAAATAAGAACACGCCGGGATTGGCACCAGATGGAATAACCATCTCTTTGCCGAACAGCTTAAGGCCGTCAGCAACAGGTTGCAGCAATCCGAGCGGGCCCACCAGCGCCGGCCCTTGCCGGCGCTGCATGGCGCTCATGACCTTCCGCTCTGCGTAGGTGAGATAGGCCACACCGATCAAAACCGGAATGATGATCGCCACAATCGCGGCAACGATCACGATCAGCGGCCAAACAAACGTCCAGAAGCTAGCCATGGGTCCCGGTCTTCCCCTCGCGGCTGGGCACAAAGGCGTCGGTGCATTTCGCCATCGTCAACGACGCCCGGCTGATTGGGTCGGTCATATAAAAATTGTCAACCGCCGGCTGAAACGGCTCTTCCAGCAAAGCGCCGGAGACTCCGAACGGACGCCAAGGCGCCGCTTGAACGTCTCCCTTCGTTGCAAACAAGGGATTAACCGCAACCAAACGATCCCGAATCTGGCCAAGGTTGTCATACGGCAACCGCCGCCCCAACCTCTCCGAAAGCGCCCTCAGAATCTTCCAGTCCTCACGAGCCTCTCCCGCCGGGAACACCGCCATCCGAGCCTGCTGAACCCGCCCCTCGGTGTTGACATACGTCCCGTTTTTCTCGGTATAGGCGGCTCCGGGCAAAACGACATCGGCCCGATGCGCACCACGGTCGCCGTGATGTCCCTGGTAAATCACAAAAGCGTTGCCCAGACGGCTTGCATCGATTTCGTCTGCCCCCAACAGATAGACGACCTCGATATCTCCAGCCTTCGCCCCGTCAAGGATACCGCGCGTATCGCGCCCCCCGACTTGAGGCAGGAAGCCCAGATCAAGCGCCCCCACCCGAGCCGCCGCCAGATGGAGCACATTAAAGCCGTTCCAGCCGTCTCTGACCAAATCGTAGCGAGCGGCAATCTCTCGCGCCACGGCCTGAACAGCGGGCCCATCTTCGCGCACCAAGGCACCGGCCCCAAGGATAATCATCGGACGACTGGCCGCCTTCAGCGTCGCCGCCAGCGGATGGCTTCCTTCCGCGATTGCCGCAAGCACCCCAGCATCAGAACCGAGATGCTCGTAGGCGTAACCAAGCTCGACTGACGGCCCGATCACACCAACCTTCAGCCCTCCCTCCCGATACCGCTTGCGGATTCGGGCATTAACCAGGGGGGCCTCAAGACGCGGATTGGTACCAACCAACACGATAACGTCGGCCTGTTCGATGCCTGCGATCGTCGTATTGAACAGATAACCAACCCGTTCCGACACATCATAACGGGCGCCATCCTGGCGACAATCGAGATGAGGCGATCCCAACGACAGCAACAGATCCTTCAAGGCAATCATGGCTTCGGCATCAACAAGGTCACCGGCCAACCCAGCGATCCGCGCGCCGTCAAGGCCTTGTAACCGTGCAACGACAGCATCAAGAGCCTCATCCCAGCTCACCGGCTCCAACTTGCCGTTACGACGAACATAGGGACGATCTAACCGCTGCCTCTTCAGACCATCACAGGCAAAACGAGTCTTATCGGAAATCCACTCCTCATTAACGTCTTCGTTAAGTCGAGGCAGAACTCGCAGAACCTCACCGCCGCGCGCGTCGACCCGAATGTTCGAGCCAACAGCGTCCAGCACATCGACAGTCTCGGTCTTACGCAACTCCCAAGGCCGCGCCTTGAAGCGATACGGCTTACTGGTCAGGGCTCCGACAGGGCAAACATCGGCTAAGTTTCCAGACAACTCAGACGTGATGGCCCGCTCGACATAAGTCGAAATTTCCGTATGCGTTCCGCGCCCAACCGCGCCTAGGACCGCGACACCTGCAATCTCATCGCAGAATCGAACGCAGCGCGTACAATGTATGCAACGCGTCATCTCGGCATTGATCAGAGGACCAAAATCTTTGTCCTGAACCGAGCGCTTCTCCTCGGCATACCGGCTCCGATCATAACCATAGGCAACAGCCTGATCTTGCAGATCGCACTCACCGCCTTGGTCGCAAATCGGACAATCAAGGGGATGGTTGATCAAAATCAACTCCATCACCCCTTTCCGAGCCTTTTGAGCCTGCTCGGTATTCGTGCGAATGACCATGCCATCAGCACAAGGCATCGAACAGCTCGCGATGGGCTTCGGCGAACGCTCCATCTCAACCAAGCACATCCGGCAGTTCGCAGCCACCGAGAGCCGTTCATGGTAACAGAAACGTGGAACCTCAATGCCCAGCTGTTCGCAGGCTTGAAGCACTGACGTCCCCGCTTCGACTTCGACTTCCATCCCGTCGATGGTCAATTTCGGCATGCGAGCCTCTTGCCTTTCAAGACCGGTGGCCGTTAGGCGGCGGCGCTCTGGCGAGCCGCAGCAATGCGACTCTCCAGTTCGGGCCGGAAGTGTCGGATCAGCCCTTGAACTGGCCAAGCAGCGGCATCGCCAAGAGCACAGATCGTGCGACCCTCAATTTGCTTGCTGATGTCAAACAGCAAGTCGATGTCCTCGACCCGCGCTTTCCCTTCGACCAAGCGATCCATTATTTTCGACATCCACGGCGTCCCCTCACGACAAGGGGTACACTGACCGCAGCTTTCGTGAGCATAAAACCGGGACAAACGAGCAATGGCGCGAACAATGTCGGTGGACTTGTCCATGACAATGACACCCGCCGTCCCCAACGCCGACTTCACCTCCGACAACCCATCGTAATCCATCAACACCGTCTCACACACGGAGCGAGGAATAACTGGAGTCGAAGACCCTCCGGGAATAACCGCAAGTAAATTGTCCCAACCGCCACGAACCCCGCCCGCGTGCTTATCAATCAGCTCACGCAGCGGTATCCCCATCGTTTCTTCAACATTGCAGGGGTTATTAACGTGGCCAGAAATACAAAATAACTTCGTTCCAGCATTTTTGGGCCGCCCAATCCCTGCGAACCACCCCGCACCACGCCTCAAAATCGTCGGCACGGCGGCGATGGTCTCGACATTATTGACGGTAGTCGGACGCGAATACAAACCTGCCTGAGCCGGGAACGGCGGCTTACTGCGCGGCTGCCCCTTTTTCCCCTCAATGCTTTCGATTAACGCGGTCTCTTCGCCACAGATATACGCACCGGCCCCGGAATGGACATAAACATCTAAGTCATAGCCCGCGCCACAGGCATTCTTGCCAACCAACCCGGCTTCGTAAGCCTCATCGACCGCAACCTGAAGCCGCTGAATTTCCCGCGCAAATTCGCCCCGAACATAAACATAAGCGGCAGTGGCTCCTATCGCAAAAGACGCATACAAGATGCCTTCAACCAACTTATGCGGGTCATGTCGTAGGATATCGCGATCTTTGCAGGTTCCGGGCTCTCCTTCATCGGCATTAACCACCAAATAAACCGGGCCGCCATCGCTCTTCTTGGGCATGAACGACCACTTCAAACCGGTCGAAAATCCCGCCCCTCCACGTCCACGGAGCCCCGAATCCTTGATCTCGGAGACCACCCAATCCCGCCCCTTGAGCAAGATATCCTTCGCTCCGGCCCAATCGCCGCGCACCTGCGCGGCCTTCAGACCTGGACTTTCAAAACCGTAGAGATTGGTAAAAATACGGTCTTCGTCGCGCAGCATACCACCGTCCCCCTTGGGCGATCAGTCGTCGGCACCAGTCACAGCGCCGGCCGAAGCCGGTAGCGACGGTTGATTGGTCAGCGTGGTCGGCCCCGTCGCCGGGCAGGAACCACGACGCCCGGTTTGAGAACCAGGCGTAGGTGCCTCTCCCCGAGCCAATTGATCGAGCAGCGCAACCATCGCTGGCCCATCTAAATCTTCATAATAGTCATCACCAATTGCAACCACAGGCGCATTAACACAAGCCCCTGCACATTCAACTTCGACAACCGTAAATTGACCGTCCGAGGTTGTTTCCCCAGGGCCAATACCAAGCCGTCTTTTGCAAGCCCCAAGAACTTCATCGGAGCCGCGCAACCAACAAGGCGTCGTGGTACAAACCTGGATCAGGTGTTTACCAACGGGCTCTTTGTTAAACATGGTATAAAAAGTAGCGACTTCATACACCCGGATCCGCGCCATCCCCAGATAGTCGGCAACGTAATCCATCGCCACCCGAGGCAACCAATTGGCATGTTGACGCTGGGCCAAATGCAACAACGGAATGACCGCGCTGGCACGCTTTTGAGAGGGGTAGCGCGAGATGATCGTCTCCGCCACCGCCACATTCTCAGGTGTAAAAACGAAGCTTTCCGGCTGGGAAGAGGCTTCTACGGCACCAACCGAGGCAGGCGTGCTCATCGATCGATTTCTCCGAAAACGATATCGAGGGAGGCGATCATAGCCACCACGTCGGCGAGCATATGCCCTTTCGACATGAACGCGAGCGCCGATAAGTGGGCAAAGCCAGGGGAGCGAATATGACAGCGATAGGGGCGATTGGTGCCATCGGCAATGAAATAGATGCCGAGTTCACCTTTGGGCGCTTCAACCGCCGTATAGGTTTCCCCTGCCGGAACATGGAATCCTTCGGTGTAAAGCTTGAAGTGATGAATCAACGCCTCCATGGAGCGCTTCATCTCACCTCGTTTCGGGGGGGTAACCTTATGATCGTCAGTCCGAACTGGGCCATCCGGCATTTTCTCCAGGCACTGACGTATGATCTTCACGGACTGCCGCATTTCTTCCATGCGGACTAAATAACGCGCCCAACAGTCATTGGTCAAACCAACGGGCACATCAAAATCCATCTGATCATAAGCGTCATAAGGCTGAGACTTACGAAGATCCCAAGGAACGCCGCTCCCCCGCAGCATCGGACCACTCATACCCCAAGCCAACGCCTGCTCTTTACTAACAACGCCGATATCAACCGTGCGCTGCTTGAAAATCCGGTTGTTGGTCAGCAACGCATCCAAATCATCAATATATTTTGGATAGGTCTCAGTAAACGAATAGATATCTTCGGACAGCCCCGCCGGCAAATCTAGGGCAACACCACCAACCCGAAAATAGTTGGCATGCATCCGGGCGCCAGAGACTCGTTCCGAATACTCCATCAACTTTTCGCGCTCTTCGAATCCCCACAAAGCCGGGGTGGTCGCACCGACGTCCAGGGCGCCCGTCGTGATACACAACAGATGGTTCATCAACCGACTAATTTCGGCATAAAGAACCCGAATATACTGCGCGCGGGGGGGCACCTTGATGCCCAACAGCTTCTCAACCCCCAGCACAAACACATGCTCCATCGCCATCGGAGCGCAATAATCCAGACGATCCATGTACGGCATCGCCTGCAAATAGCTTTTGTACTCGATCAGCTTTTCCGTACCGCGATGCAGCAAACCGATATGGGGATCGGCTCGCTCCACCACTTCGCCCGCCATCTCGGCCACCAACCGCAAGACGCCATGGGCGGCTGGATGCTGAGGCCCAACATTGACGGTATACGTCTTGATTGGGGTCTCTTCTTCTTGGGTATCGACGACGGCGGTCATCAGGGGTTGCTCCCGGTCTTAACGACTCCAGCCTTCTCATCACCCGGAAGCATGACATCGGTCAGACCTTCCCAGGGGCTCAGAAAATCAAAGGCACGGAAATCCTGGATTAGCTTCACCGGCTCGTAAACAACGCGCTTCAACCCATCGTCGTAACGGACCTCAACATACCCGGTGACCGGAAAATCCTTCCGCAACGGATGACCCTCAAACCCATAATCTGTAAGGATCCGCCGCAAGTCCGGATGACCGGAAAACAGGATACCAAACATATCCCAAGTTTCCCGCTCGAACCAATTGGCACCGGGATGCAAATCCGTGGCCGACGGCACCGGAACGCCCTCTCCAGTGGACAGCTTCACGCGGACGCGCTGATTGCGCTTGATGCTCAAAAGATTGTAAACGACATCAAACCGCTCCTCGCGGTTTGGCCAATCGACACCGCAGACATCCATCAGCTCTTGGAAAAGACATAAAGGGTCGTCACGCAAAAACGTCAGAACCCCGATCAGGGCGTCCCGACGCACGACCAACACCAACTCCCCAAGCCTGACTTCCGTAGAGAGAACATCGCCGCCAAGTTTAGCCGCGATGTGAGCCCCCAAATCCATAAGCGATTGATTGGTCATAATGGTCTGCCGCCGGTGAGTTCTGCTGCGGTGAGCACCCGTTACGAATTTCTAGCGGGAAATACGCTTGCCACCGTTGCGGATTTTGGTCTGAAGCTGAAGCAGGGCGTAGATCAGGGCTTCGGCAGTGGGCGGGCATCCTGGAACATAGATGTCAACAGGGACAATCCGGTCACAACCGCGCACCACCGAATACGAATAGTGGTAATACCCACCCCCGTTAGCACAACTCCCCATCGAGATGACCCAACGAGGCTCCGGCATCTGATCGTAAACCTTACGCAACGCTGGCGCCATTTTATTGGTCAGCGTTCCGGCGACGATCATGATATCGGATTGACGAGGACTCGGGCGAGGAATAATGCCAAAGCGATCAAGGTCATAGCGCGCCATATACGCATGGATCATTTCCACCGCGCAACAGGCAAGACCGAACGTCATTGGCCACATCGAACCGGCCCGCGCCCAGTTCAGAACCGCATCAAGCTGGGTGAGCAAAAACCCTTTTTGCTCAATTTCTTGATTGATCGCCCTGAACAACGCCTCTTGGCCTGCGACGGGAACCGGAAGGCCACCACCAGCGGGCGCCACGGTGGCTGGTATCACTCCCATTCCAGCGCTCCCTTCTTCCATTCGTAAATGAAGCCGATAGTCAAGATACCAAGGAAGATCATCATCGACCAGAAGCCGAACATCCCAATATCCTTAAGCGAGATGGCCCAAGGAAACAGAAAAGCAACTTCCAAATCAAAGAGAATAAAAAGAATCGAGACCAAGTAAAAACGAACATCAAACTTTGTACGAGAATCCGAAAACGGCTCAAAACCACATTCGTAAGGCGACAGCTTTTCACTATCAGGATTCTGCCGCGCCACCAAGTAGGAGCCAAAGATCGCCCCACCAGAAATCACCACAGCAATGGCAAGAAATATCAAAATCGGCAAATAGTCGTAAAGCAGTGGGTTACTCATAGCGATCCTCGCGCTAACCGTCGAACACCAACACCCCTAGACACACCACTACGACACCAAAAAAGAGCCCGCTCACGAGTATGCGGCAAGCTCAACAGTATGGGACAGGAAATGGCGCGAGTGACGGGACTTGAACCCGCGGCCTCCGGCGTGACAGGCCGGCGCTCTAACCAACTGAGCTACACCCGCTTAAAGCGCATTCTTCCGTTGCGACCGGCGCCCTTTTCTTTGAGGCCCGCCGTTGCCCCGAAGGACGAAGCGGGTTTTAGCGGAGCCGAAACGCCTTGTCAATGCGAGATTAAAAAAAAATGATTGATCCCAAGTGGGTCAAGTTTGGTAACGCTGGCGACGCAGCGCATCGAGCCTCTCGTAAACACGAAGCATGCCTTCCGGAAGCTCGCGCTGCTCCACAGCGTCCGGCCCACCAAATCGAGTCATCGCGGCCTCAAAAGCTAAAGCCAGATGTTCCGCCACCTCCAGGTTTTCCTGGTCCAGCGCCAATTCCAGCGCCCAGAGGATGCGATCCCCCAACCGACGCTCATCCCCCAAGGACGCCATCACAGACGGCGCCCTTTCCACAGCCTGCGCTGCGGCCCGTTTCAGCAGGTCGATAACGTCGGCATCCCCTCGATCGATCGCCGACTCTAGCAACCGCACTGTGCGCTCATCCAATCGCAAGTCTTCCGTCATCCGCCCCTCCCCTGTTGTGTTCAAACCCGAGAACGACCAAATGCGCGGCACGCCCCGACAAGCCCAGCCACCCAAGGCGACCGAACTCTCCCCCGAACACCAAATTCCATCGAAAACTGAAAAATCACACTTGACCGCTCACCACGAGTCGACCCGAACTGAAACCGGAACCGCGTGGGATGGTGGGCGATGACGGGATCGAACCGCCGACATTCTCGGTGTAAACGAGACGCTCTACCCCTGAGCTAATCGCCCTAACCCTCGAGAGAGGAGGAACAGACTCACGGCAAGCCGCCCCAAATCGGCACAGCCTAGCCAAACCAACCCCGTCCATGCCTTGCTCTCGGCGACATAAGCACAAGCCGCCGCGCCCGTCAACGCCCGGACGCGGCGAACTCTTTTTCTCACACAGAACGTCCGACGACAAGCTCAATGACGAATCACGTCCTCGTGATCCGAATCGCTCACCTTCGGAGCAACCGTATCGACCTCCACCGGCTCCGCCCATTCAATCGGAACCAAGGGCTTGGTCAAAGCGTTTCGCAACACATCGTCAACGGTCGCAACCGGAACAATAGTCAGGCCACGCTTCACATTATCGGGAATTTCAGCCAGGTCTTTCTCATTGTCTTTTGGAATCAGAACGGTCTTTAACCCGCCCCGAAGCGCGGCCAGAAGCTTTTCCTTCAAGCCGCCAATCGGCAGAACCCGTCCTCGCAGCGTAATCTCGCCGGTCATTGCCACGTCTTTACGCACCGGAATACCGGTCAGCACCGAGACAATCGAAGTGATCATGGCCACACCGGCCGATGGCCCATCCTTTGGCGTCGCCCCTTCCGGCACATGAACGTGAATGTCCCGACGTTCAAAGATCGGCGGCCTGATGCCAAATTCGGTGGCGCGAGATTTGACATAGCTCTCTGCCGCCTGCACCGACTCCTTCATGACCTCGCCTAGCTTGCCGGTCGTCGTGATCCGGCCTTTGCCCCGCAGCGTCACAGCCTCAATGGACAATATCTCGCCGCCGACTTCGGTCCACGCCAAGCCGGTGGTCACGCCGATTAGATCTTCCAGTTCGGCTTCGCCAAAATGATACCGCTTCACACCGGCAAATTTATCAAGGTTACGACGAGTAATCGCAACCTTATCGATCCCCTTCATCAAGATATCTTTGATCGACTTACGGGCCAGATTGGCAATCTCGCGTTCCAGATTCCGAACGCCAGCCTCTCGGGTGTAATACCGGATGATATCGCGCAACGCCTCATCCGAGATCGAGAACTCACTCTTCTTAAGGCCATGCAACTTGGTCTGCTTATCCAACAGATGACGCCGTGCAATCTCGACCTTTTCATCTTCGGTGTAGCCCGCAACCCGAATGATCTCCATCCGGTCCAACAAAGGCTGAGGCATCCGCAGCGTGTTGGCGGTACACACGAACATGACATCCGAAAGATCGTAATCGACCTCCAAATAATGATCGGCAAAAGTGGCATTCTGCTCAGGATCCAGAACCTCTAGCAGCGCCGACGACGGATCCCCGCGCCAATCAGAACCAAGTTTGTCCACTTCGTCCAATAAAAACAGTGGGTTGGACGCTTTGGCCTTCTTCATGCCCTGAATCACTTTGCCGGGCATCGAACCGATATAGGTCCGCCGATGGCCGCGAATCTCGGCCTCGTCGCGCACCCCGCCCAACGACATCCTGACGAAATTACGCCCGGTTGCCCCGGCGATCGACTTGCCAAGCGAGGTCTTGCCGACACCAGGGGGGCCAACGAGGCACAGAATCGGCCCTTTGACTTTCACCATACGCTGTTGGACCGCCAGATACTCAAGGATACGTTCCTTGACTTTCTCCAACCCGTAGTGATCGTTGTTAAGAACAGCCTCGGCAGCCTTAATGTCGCGCTTAACCTTGGTCCGCTTCTTCCACGGAATATTCAGCATCCAATCCAGATAGTTGCGAACCACCGTGGCTTCTGCCGACATGGGACTCATCGAACGCAATTTTTTGAGTTCGGCCAAGGCCTTTTCCCGGGCTTCTTTAGAAAACCGGGTCTTGTTAATCCGCTCCTCGATTTCGGCGGCTTCGTCCCGCCCGTCTTCACTCTCGCCCAGCTCTTTCTGAATCGCCTTCATTTGCTCGTTCAGATAGTATTCCCGCTGAGTCTTCTCCATCTGACGCTTGACGCGGTTGCGAATGCGCTTTTCAACTTGAAGCACGCCGATCTCGCCTTCCATGAAGGCATAGACCCGCTCCAGCCTCTCGCTAACCACGGCACATTCCAGCAACTGCTGCTTTTCTGGAATTTTCAGCGCAAGATGAGAAGCAACAGTATCAGCAAGCTTCCCAGACTCCTCAATCTGGTTAATGGAAACCAGAACCTCGGGAGGAATCTTCTTATTCAGCTTAATATACTGTTCAAATTGGGAAACAACTGCGCGCGAAAGGGCTTCCAGTTCCTGGACTTCACCGATTTTTTCTTCGATCAGTTCTGCCGTTGCCTGAAAGAAATCATCATTTTCGGAATAGCTCGTAATGGCCGCCCGCTGCCCGCCTTCAACCAAAACCTTAACGGTACCGTCAGGCAACTTCAAAAGTTGCAGTACCGTACCGACTGTCCCCACATTGAAGATATCAGCCGGCGTAGGATCGTCTTGGGCGGCGTTCTTTTGGGTGACCAGCAGTATCTGCTTGTCGTCCTTCATGACGTCTTCCAGCGCACGCACCGACTTTTCGCGTCCAACGAACAGTGGAACGATCATATGGGGGAAAACGACAATGTCGCGCAGCGGCAGAACTGGAAAAAGGGCACCACGGGAAATTTCGAACATGAGAACGTGCCTCTTGGGTGTGTACGCCGTCAGCCCATCGGACTAAACGTGAATCCGCCCCGCCCTGGGGCGTGGTAACCGCCTATCGTCTCGGATACTAACGTGGCACAGGCTCTGGGAGGCTTCAAGGGTGGGCGAGCATTCTTGTCCCTCTCCCGCCAACGGCTTCCACAAGCCCACAAACCACGGCGCACCGATCCGCACCCGCTGCCGACCTTCGGGAGTCTGCTATCGTTCCCCCGCTCGGGCCTTCAGCCGGAACGATGTCAGGCGCTCCGTCGATCCGAATAGATGTACAGGGGCTTGGTCCGCCCTTCGACCACTTCTTTATTGATCATAATCTGATCCACACCCTGCAAGCCGGGCAACTCGAACATCGGCTCGAGCAGAATCCCTTCCATGATCGAACGCAACCCTCGGGCCCCGGTCTTGCGCGCGATCGCCTTATGAGCAATCCCCTTCAGCGCATCTTCCGCGAACTCCAAGGTCACGTCCTCCATCTCAAATAGCCGTTGATACTGCTTGACCAAGGCATTTTTCGGCTTGGTCAAAATCTCCATCAACGCACTTTCGTCCAAATCCGTCAGAGTCGCCACCACTGGCAATCGACCAACGAATTCTGGGATCAGGCCGAACTTCAGCAAATCCTCGGGCTCGCAATCGCGCAGGATCTCGCCCGTCGCGCGCTCGTCAGGGCCCCGAACATCGGCACCAAAGCCAATCGAAGTGCCACGCCCACGCTGGGCGATGATTTTTTCCAGCCCGGAAAAGGCACCGCCGCAAATGAACAGAATGTTGGTGGTGTCAACCTGAAGGAATTCTTGTTGGGGGTGCTTGCGCCCACCTTGGGGCGGCACCGACGCAACAGTTCCCTCCATGATCTTGAGCAAAGCCTGCTGAACCCCCTCGCCCGACACGTCACGGGTGATTGATGGGTTGTCCGACTTCCGGCTGATCTTGTCGACTTCGTCGATATAGACAATCCCACGCTGGGCCCGCTCGACATTATAATCGGCAGACTGAAGCAGCTTGAGAATGATATTCTCTACGTCTTCGCCGACATAACCGGCCTCGGTCAAGGTCGTGGCATCGGCCATAGTGAACGGCACATCGATGATCCGCGCCAGAGTCTGGGCCAACAGCGTCTTGCCGCTTCCGGTCGGGCCAACCAGAAGAATGTTGGACTTGGCCAGCTCAACATCACCATGCTTATTGCTGTTGGCCAGCCGCTTGTAATGATTGTGAACGGCCACGGCAAGAACACGTTTGGCGTGAGTCTGGCCAATCACATAATCATCAAGCACAGCGTTAATATCGCGTGGCGTCGGAACCCCATCGCGAGATTTGACCAGCGTGGTCTTGCTCTCCTCGCGAATAATGTCCATGCACAGCTCGACGCATTCATCACAGATGAAAACCGTCGGGCCTGCAATCAGCTTGCGAACCTCATGCTGACTTTTGCCACAAAACGAGCAGTAGAGCGTATTTTTGGAATCGCTGCTGCTGGACTTGCTCATATCAACTCCGTAACCCTGCTGCCCTGCCCACGCCCCGGCCCTTCGCACTGCCAACGCCGCGCCGGTTCACCCCGTCGCCAACGCTGGCCACGGCCACCGATCGGCCCGGCGACAGCAAGCGTAAACGCGCCGATCGGTTATTCAACACCAATTCTGCGGCGACGTTCAATAATTTGTTGCAACCGTCCTATGTCGCGGCCCGCCCAAGGCCGACGCCCGCAACGCGAGCCCCGGTCTTGGGGCGAGCCCAACGACCGTTTACACATCATTGGACGGACTCGGACGCTTGCTCACCACCTCATCGATCAAGCCAAAACTCTTGGCTTGATCCGGCGACATGAACTTATCCCGTTCCATGGTCGCTTCAATGACGTCCAGCGTTTGTCCGGTATGATGAGCGTAAATCTCATTCAACTGCTGACGCAGATTCAGGATTTCTCGGGCCTGAATCTCGATGTCGGCAGCCTGGCCCTGAGTTCCGCCCGATGGCTGATGCAGCATGATCCGGGCATTGGGCAAGCAGAACCGCTTGCCCTTGGCACCGGCCCCCAGCAGCAAAGAGCCCATGGATGCCGCCTGACCAATACAGACCGTCGAAACATCGGGGCGGATATACTGCATGGTGTCATAAATCGCCAAGCCGGAGGTCACGACTCCGCCGGGCGAATTGATGTAGAACGAGATATCCTTGCTCGGATTCTCGGACTCGAGGAATAGCAACTGGGCGCAGATCACGCTGGCCACGGCGTCATTGACGCCGCCGACCAGGAAGATAATACGCTCCTTAAGCAGCCGGGAGTAGATATCGAAAGCCCGTTCGCCCCGATTGGTCTGTTCGACGACCATCGGCACCAGAGCATTCATGTGCGTCTCAAAGGGATCCATCGCTGATCGCTCTCCCCGTTCCCCGGTCAGAGTCTCTTAAAAACACGAGATGGTTACGCCGCCTGCCCCTCTTCGTCAGGCTCGCGGCGCAAGTCCTCGATGGATATGTTGCGATCGGTCAGACGGACCAGCTCCAAAATGAAGTCAACGGTCTTGTCCTCGTACAAAGGCGCCCGCAACCGCTCCACCGCCTGCTCGTTTTTCCGGAACAGGTCCACCACCTCGCGCTCGTGACCGGGATAGCGCCGAGCCTCGGCGATCACCGCCCGATTCAGTTCTTCCTGCGTGACCTTGATGGCATTTCGGCGCCCGATTTCAGACAGCAACAAGCCAAGACGGACGCGCCGTTCGGCGATCCCCCGATATTCGGCCTTGTTGGTCTCCAGATCGCGCTCCAGCTCGGCGGCGGGCAAACGCCCGGCTTCCTTTTCCTGCTCCCACATGGCCCAGGCGCCTTCGAACTCCACATCCACCATGGATGGCGGCACTGGGAAGGTATGCAGCTCGGCCAAACGGTCAAGCAAAGCCCGCTTTAGACGGCGACGGCTGAGGTTCTCATATTCCTTGGTCAAGCGATCCCGAGCCGAAGCCCGCAACGCCGCCACATCCTCCAGACCGAATCGCTTGGCCAACGCGTCATCGACCACGGCCGGCACCGAACGGCGCAGCTCCTTGACATCGATTTCAAACACCGCCTCGCGTCCGGCCAAATGACTGGCGCTGTAGCCTTCGGGGAAGGTGACCCGCACTTGGCGATGCTCGCCGGCCCGGACGCCATCCAACCCCTGCTCAAAATCTGGCAGGAAGGTTCCCTGTCCCAACGGCAGCTCGTGACCGATGGCGCTCATGCCTTCCTCGGCCTTGCCGTCGACGGTCCCGGCGAAATCAATCACCAGAATATCTCCAGAAACGGCCCCCCGATCCTCGGTCACAGGCTCGCTGCTCCGGGAGTACTCCGCCAGACTGGTCACCATGGTCTCGACGGCGGCATCGTCAACCTCGGCCACCAAACGTTCCAACTCGATGGTCCCGAAGTCGACGGGCTCGATATCCGGCAGCGTCTCAACCCGAAGAATAAAATCCAGATCCTGCCCCGGCTCGTAGGGAGATACTTCAAACTCCGGCTGCACCGCGATGCGTAATCCGCGATCGCTAATGGCCTGCCGAGAGACGGCGCCAACCTCAGCTTCCACCACTTCGTGGGCAACCGAGCCCCCAAACCGCTGGCTCACCACCGCCAACGGCACCTTGCCCGGCCTAAAGCCTGGCAACTTGAGCGTCCGGGTCAATTCCTGGAGCTTGGCCTGGATTTTGGCGTCGATCTCCTGGGCGGCAACAACAACTTTGAATTCGCGCTTCAAGCCGTCGACGCTGGTCTCGGTAATTTGCATGTGACTGAAAGCCTATCCGAAAAGAACACCCGTTCCCGACCGGGACCGCAAGCGAAACCGCCATGGTGCGGGTGAAGGGACTCGAACCCCCACGACTCGCGTCACTGGAACCTAAATCCAGCGCGTCTACCAATTCCGCCACACCCGCGATGGCAATCGCGGCACACACGACGTCTCGCCCACCGGTCGGTCGGCGCGACGGTGTCTATAGCATAACAATTCCGCCGCAAATAGGCCAATTACCAAAAAATCCGAGCCCGGACGATCACTCCCCCCCGTTGACGGGCCCACGAATCCGGTCCCGAGTCCAGTTTTGCAACCGGATCAACACCGATGGCAGCCCCTCGGGCAGGTCTTCAGCGATCAAACCCGGACCAAAACCAGCGGCGACCTCGCCATGCATCCAAACGGCGGCGCAGGCGGCTTCGAATGTCGGCATGCCTTGAGCCATCAGGCCGACCGCCAAGCCAGCCAGCACATCACCGGCACCAGCGGTCGCCAAATGGGCGGGCGCGTTGGTGTTGATGGCGGCCCGGCCATCGGGAGCGGCAATGACGGTATCGGCACCCTTAAGCACCATCACGGCACCTGCCCGCACGGCCGCCGCTCGTGCCCGAGCGAGTTTGTCATCCCGAGTCGGACTCTCGGCCACCTCGACCGGAAACAGCCGGGCAAATTCGCCACCATGGGGCGTCAACAGGCAGCGCGGGGTCAACCGCTGGAATAACGCCTCGGCGGCCCCGGCGAACACCGTCAGCGCGTCGGCATCCAGAACGGTGGCTCGTCCTGCCTTCAGCACCGCCAACACACGCCGCCGCAAAGCCGGCGTTACCCCGGCTCCCGGCCCCAGCAACACCGCATTCCGCCGGGGATCAGCCAAAAGAGCCGCAAACCCGGCAACATCGCTCACCGGCTCCACCATGACCGCCGTCAGCGCAGCGGCATAGAGGGGAAAGGCCTCGACAGGACAAGCCAGCGTCACCAATCCGGCCCCGACTCGCAGTGCCGCCCGTGCCGCCAACCGTGCGGCGCCGGTCATCCGCCCTCCGCCGGCCACCAACACATGGCCGCGTTGGAACTTGTGCCCCTCCAAATGCGGCCAGGGGAAGCAGCTCAACCAGCCTTCAGGACCATTTTCAACCGCGATCGGATCGATTTGATCCAGCACCGTCGCTGGAATTCCGATCTCCACCACCTGCAACGCGCCGCAATGAAGCCGGCCTGGCAACAACAGATGGCCAGGTTTTTTGCGAAAAAACGTCACCGTCAGATCGGCACGAAGCGCGGCTCCCAACACCTGGCCAGTGTCGCCATGAACCCCGCTTGGGACGTCCACCGCCACCACCGGCAATCCACGAGTCGCCACCGTTTCGACCACAGCACGGGCGACACCGTCCAAGGGCCGGGTCAAGCCAGCACCGAACAGGGCATCCACCACCAGCGGCGCCTGCTCGCCGCCATCTGACCCACCTCCATCCAGCACCGTCGCCAGCGATTCGACCGCCCCCGACCAATGGCTGGCAGCCCACGCGGCATCCCCCCGCATCCCCTCCCGCGTCCCCAGTAACGCCAAGCGCACCGGCCAGCCCGCCTCAGCCAAATGGCGCGCCACCACAAAACCGTCGCCGCCATTATTGCCCGGCCCGCACAGCACCACCACCGGACGCCGGGACCAACGCCCCTGAATCGCCTGAGCCACCCCGGCTCCGGCGGCCTCCATCAACGCGATGCCGGGAACACCGCTGGCAATCGCTAAGGCATCGGCTTGCCCCATCTCGGCTACCGAAAGAAGAGCTGCGCCTCTCGCCTCATCCACTGGCGTCCTCTCCATTGGCTCTACGCTCCCGCCCTGTCCTGGTTTTCTGGAAGCCCGGCCTTTACCGTTCCCCGGCCAGCGCCCGAAACGTCTGAACCTCTTGCAAGGCCCCATTGCGAACAAAGCCCACATCACTGCCCGCAATCACCAGCCGGCAGCCGACATCGAGCAACTGGGCCATGGTGCGAACCGGCGACGGGATTCCGCCGTAGCAAACGCCACTCTCGAGAATGGCCTGCTCGGCCCGATCAATCACCCACCGCACTTCGGGATCGTCATAGCCGCCCAGCTTGCCAACACTGCCGGACAGGTCATAAGGGCCGATGAACAGGACATCGACTCCGGGAACTCGAGCAATATCGGGAATCGCCTCGACGCCCTCGAGCGTTTCGATTTGACAGATCAGCAGCAGTTGATCGTTGACCCGGTTGCGGTAGTCCTCGCGATCAAGCCCATAACGGGATGCCCGAATCGCCCCGTAAGCCGCGCCGCGCCCGCCAGCCGGCGGATACCGGCACGCCGCCACCGCCGCCCGCGCCTCTTCCGCCGAACTGACCGCCGGAATCATCAGGCCTTCGACGCCGATATCCAAGGCCCGCTTGATCATCACAGAATCGTTCCAGGGCACACGCATCAGCGGCGTGGTCGGGGTTCCCGAGATGGCATGAATCTGCCCGACGGCGTCCATCAGGCTCCCCGGACCATGTTCGTGATCGATCATCACACAGTCATAACCGGCCAACGCCACGATCTCGGCGGCCAGCGGCGAGACCATGTCCAGCCAACAGCCTAACGCCCGCCCACCTGCCGCCAACCGCTGTTTCAGGAGATTATCGCGCATCAAGAGGAACCCTTTGTCTTTGGTGAGCCGGCACGGCCTAAGACCAACGGCCCTAGACAATGATCCGTGCCGTTGGTATCCGGCGGCGACCGCCGCCGCGCCCCCCATGGCGCGAAGCCAAGGGCGCGGATGCGCCCGCCCGGCGTCTGAGGGCGCCGCAGACGTGTCAACGTCCAAGGCCATATAAGACCGGCGAGCCCTGATACTGACACATCGCCGGTCCTCGGGCCGCGACGGCGGCCCCGCGTCCTCGTGGACGCGAAGCCAAGGGCGCGGATGCGCCCGCCCGGCGTCTGAGGACGCCGCAGACGTGTCAACGTCCAAGGCCATTGGTATAAGACCATGCGACCATTCTCATGAAGGGGGTCCGGGCTTCCATAGGCGCTAGGCTCAGGCTTTTCGTGGGCTCTGCCCCCTTCTACCTGCTCGTCCGGGCCCCCACCGAACCATACACCGGCAACGTATAGGCAGGCACCGTGACCACCGGGTCTTCACAGCGAACTCCCGGTCGTTGAACCGCGCCAGGAGCGCAAGGGTCATGGGGCTGCGAAGCCGGGCCGGTAATGGACGACGGCGCCGGCATCGGCCCGGCTCCCGTTGGTGCAGCCCCAACACCTGACGACGGCGGGGGCGCCGGAACCACCGGAACGAAAACCGGGATCACCGCTTTGGGTTGGGTATAGGCGATCGGGCTATGCCCCACCGTCACCGCCATCGGCAGCGGATCCCCACACCCAACCAAGACGAGGCCAAGACCGGCCAGCATCCAACGCGCCACCCCTCGGCCTCCTTGCATCGACGTGGGGTCGCTCCTGCCTACGGCCCCCAAGCCTTACTGACTGAACCTCGGCGCCGTGATAGCTCCCGAGGGATGGTGCACCACGCGCGGCAGGACCGTCACGCGCTGAACCGGCACATCGATCACCGACGAATACCAGCGATTCACCCAGCTTCCCATCTTGATCAGCAACCCCTTGCGATCAAAGAACAGATGGATGGTATCGACCATTTCGCTGCGAGTGACGCCGTTGGGAAAGTGCGACTCGGCCTGAATCGCTGGAAATGGATAGCTATAGACCAATTCCAAGGTCTGACTGACCGGATCGAATCGCTGACCTTCGGCGGGATAGCCCAACGCGGCGATGATATCATCCTGGTGCGCCCCCAGGGTAAAGGCATAGGACGGCTCGATCACCGCCCGCTCGGGCGGTTCGGCCATCGGCCCGACGGCACAACCCGGCAGGATCGCCAGCAGCACCAACCCCAAACCTGCCCGCCAAACCATCATCCACCTCGAATCGTCACCTCACGCCGATACCCCCTGGAGTCCCGACTCTAACCCAACGTCTCGATGTCGTACCGGCGAGCCCTGATCGTGACACAAGGCCGGTGTCCGCGCGACCGGCCCACGAGGACGCGCGTGCAAAGCCGAGGGCGCGGCCCATGGACAGCCTTGATGAGTCAGCATCAAGGTTCGATGGTATCATACCGGCGAGCTATAACGATGACACACTGCCGGTATCGGGCCGCGACGACGGCCCCGCGCGCCCATGCGCGCGAAGCCAAGGGCGCGGATGCGCCCGCCCGGCGTCTGAGGGCAGCCTT
>Ga0302274_10000144_pt1 | contig 72204 bp, 58 predicted proteins | sample III_Bog_N2_1_FD_198755 | JGI IMG/M metagenome (GOLD analysis project Ga0302274, IMG submission 198755) | Peat permafrost microbial communities from Stordalen Mire near Abisko, Sweden - III_Bog_N2_1 | ecosystem: Environmental > Terrestrial > Soil > Wetlands > Peat | place: Sweden: Abisko...
GTTTCAAAAGGAAGCAGCGCCAAACCGATGGCAAACAGATGGATTAAGCGCTAGCCAACGGCTGGTGAAGATGACCAAACGTGACCAAACGTGACCAAAGATGACCAAAAAATGAAATTTTGAGAATTTCCAGGTTGCCGGGCGAAGCGGGGCAAGCTTCGCCCGGGCAGGCCGGAACGGTGCGCGACAAAATCCAGATGTCAAAGAACGGCCACGCCCGGCGCAGGCCCCCCACCCGCCGCCGGCCCGGCATTTCCCCAATGGCTATCGCCCGACGGCAGGGACCGGCGAACATGTTGTATTTATAATTTTTTGATACATTCATGTCAAGCGAATATTTTAGAAACCCGAGGCGGGTGCGGGACCGTTGGCAGTTGGCAGATGGGAGATAGTTGAGACACTGCGGTTGATGAGGGCAACGACTCCTCAACCCGGCCCTCGCCTCCTTGAGGGGAGGACAGGGAGTAAGAATGTTCAAAGGCATCATCCTGGCTTCTTGCCGATTGGGTTCGTTTCGGCTCAGTGACATTTTTCAAACTTGCGCCGGCGCAAAACCTCGCTCACCACCAAAAAACCTCGCTCCGCTGCGCGACAATATTTCTAGTAATGCGCGACGGCTTTTCGGTCGGGACCAAAGCCGCTGATGCGGCGGGTACGGCCAGACGCCGAGAAATCACCTGACTGAAGCCAGGTGCTAATGCTGGCAATGTTGGGCCAGTTATTTCCATGGTAAATTCAGCGCCAATGGCGATAGCCGCCGCCACGGTAATAAGGGCCGCCCCAGCCCCAACCCCAAACCGGCCACGGATCAACATATACATACGGATAAACCACCGGGGCGCGCACGACCGTGGTGGTGGTAGCTTGAACGGGTGGTTGGTTGACGGAATTGATTAAAGCATTGAGAACCGATTCGCCCGCGCCCGCATTCTTGAGCGCGATGATCTGGTCGGCGGTTAACGAATAGCGGCTGCCGGAGCTTTGAATCTCGTTTACAATCACCGAATCGCTGACATGCGCCTGCACCATGGCTTGGACTTGGTCTAAAGAAGGGCCAGGCGGCGGCGCACTCACCGTGGTTGTACGCGTCACGCATCCCGCCAAAAAAAGACCGGCCAAGGGCCAGAGATATTTAATTTTCATGTCCTACCTTACTGCCATAGTGGGCTCCACGCAAATCGTTGCCAGGGAGCCATGGGCTCAACCGGGCAGCCGGGATTCGGACCCGTCGTTCTGGGCGTGGTTGATGAGTTTGGAAACGCGGATGCAAGCCATGTCCCGGGCGGGTAGCGGGCGCAACATCCATGCCGTTGAAACCCGGTGGGTCGCGCGAAGGACGCGAAGGAAAGGCGGCGAGCGGACCGCTTCAACCGGCACATCAAAGGATGAACCGGCTCCAATCATCACCAGGAACGAACAATGGTTTGCCACATCACGTCCGATACAGTTATGCCAGTATCCGGGTGGCAGCGAGTACCTTTGGCAATCTGGCTAAGGGGCTGGGCCCCTTCGCCGGTGAAATGGGAGACCGCTTAAATTTTCCCGAACGCTTCCTCGATGACCTGCTTGAAATTGTTCTCGCCGGGCTTGACGATGCTAAATTCACGCTTGGCGTTCTCCACGGAGTCGCTGGCGTGGGCGGCGTTGACCATGATGGTGGAGCCGAATTCGCGGCGGATGCTGCCGGGCGGCGCCTTGGATGGATCGGTCGGTCCCAGCACGTCGCGGATTTTGTTGACGGCACCGACGCCTTCATAAACCAGCGCAATGCACTTTTCCGTGCCGGGCTTGTCCCAATCACTTTGCGGAATTTCTCCGGGCGCGTGGCCGGACATGAAGCGGACAATGTTGTCGAACTGCGAATCGCCTTGGATCGGTCCGAGGATTTCGCCGAGAGACTTCTGGTCGGCTTCGGAAATCTTGAAGGCAAATTCCTTTTCGAGGATGTCCTTGGCCTTGGCGCTGACACCATCTTTGAGCTTGTTGCGGAGGAATTCGCGGACCGGGCCGTAAAATTCCATTGCCTGCGAGGTGCTCATGCGGAGGACTTTAGCACCGACGATGAACAGGCCGGTGCGCGAAAAAAAGTCAATGACGTTGCCGGGGCGGCCGGTGGCGAATTTAAAATTGTCGGGCTTGATCAGGACGAGCGTGCGTTCACCAATTTCATTGAGCGTGTAGGAAATGACGTTTTCCAAAACGCCACCGTCCCGGTCGGAATAGCGCCCCCAGATTTTCAGCTTCCGCTCCGCCTCCTCGGTGTTGGGCGCGGTCAGCACCGCCGGTTCAAAATAGCGGACGCTGCCGTTTTCATCCATGATCAGGTCGCTGTAAGTGTCGCGGATCGTTTCGCCGCCCCGGCGGTCCGGGCTCAAGTTGCCGACGACGGAACGAACCTTGCGGACGGCTTCATCACCGCGGAAGAGCAATACCATCACGCGCCGCCGCAGACCGGTTTTGGGGTCGGGCGAGAGGTTTTTGAGAACATAGTCGCGGAGCAGCTCCTGGATTTTCCGGTCCTGGGTGTCGTGCGCGGAGACGATGGTCTCGGCGTATTCCTTCACCAGTTCGGCGCTGGGGGCAAACATCCGCAAGCCGGCGAGATCCAGGCCGGTGCGGGTGATGAGCCGACTCAAAATGCCGCCGGTGCGGGATTTATAAAGCGAGTATGGGGTGACAATGACGTAAGCGAGCTGTTGGGACATAATTAAGCGGCAGGGGGGGGATTGCTGGGCGGTGGGGTGGCGGCGGATTTGCCCAAAATTTTGAACATGACCGTGCCACAGGTCGGGCATTTGCCCTTGATGGCTTTACGGCCATTTTTCATCGTTTCTTCAACGCCATCAGAAATTTCTTTCTTGGCCTTGCATTTGACGCAATATCCTTCTGCCATAAAACTTTTGCCGGTGGCGCTTCATGCCCCAAACGGCGTGAGGAGGCTATCCGCAAAGTCTGGCAGCGTCAATTCCAAATGGAAAACCCGCTAAAAACCCATTAAAAATGAGCGGGTTGCCGGTTCAAAACAAAAAAAAGGCGAGGCCGAAGCCTCGCCTGGAAATTTTCTGCGGGCGGATTACTTGGCGGCTTGGACCACTTTTTCTTCCCGCTCCTTGACCAGCGTCGCGCCCTTGCCGATACGCTTGCGGAGATAGGTGAGCTTGGCGCGGCGGACGGCGCCGTGGCGCTCGACTTCCACCTTATCCACGCGCGGCGAGTGCAACGGAAAAATACGCTCCACGCCTTCGCCGTAGCTGATGCGGCGAACGGCAAAGGTCTCGTTGATGCCGGTGCCGCGCTTGCCGATGACGACGCCGGAGAAGATCTGAATGCGCTCCTTGTCGCCCTCGACGACCTTGGTGTGCACCTTGACTGAGTCGCCGACGTTAAACTTCGCGTCGTCTTTGCGAAACTGTTCCGATTCAATTTTCTTTTGTAATGCCTGGTTCATAACTTTATTAAATTGTTTATTTCAACAAATCTGGTCGCTGTTCATTCGTCCGCTGTTTTGCCTGTTCGCGCCGCCATTTTTCAATCTCAGCGTGGTTGCCGGAAACCAACACGTCCGGCACTTTCAGCCCGCGAAATTCCGCCGGCCGCGTCCACTGCGGATACTCCAGCAATCCGTGGCTGAACGACTCGTCGTGCGAACTTTCATCGTCGCCCAAAACTCCGGGCAACAGCCGCGCCACCGCGTCAATCACCACCATCGCCGGCAACGCACCGTTCGTCAGCACATAATCGCCGATGGATAACTCATCGTGCGCCAGCGTTTCCCGAATCCGCTCGTCAAAGCCTTCGTAATGGCCGGTGATAAGCAGCAAATCTTTTTCCTGCGCCAATTCGCGCGCGATGGACTGGTCAAACTTCCGTCCGCCGGGCGAAAGCAAAATCACTTTCGTCTCGGCCCGCTGCAAACTTTCCACCGCTTCAAAAATCGGTTCCGGCTTCAGCAACATGCCCGGTCCGCCGCCGAAGGGCCGGTCATCCACGGTCTTGTGCCGGTCGTGCGTCCAATCGCGCAACTGGTGGATTTTCAAGTCCAGCAAGCCTGACTTGCGCGCCCGCATGATGATGCTTTCATCCAGCGGCCCGGCGAACATCGCCGGGAACAAGGTCAGGACGTCAATTTTCATCGATGCAAAATTAAAAATTAAAAATTAAAAATGCCAGCCAGCCGCCGTCCATTTTACATTTTTAATTTTGCATTTTTAATTACTTCCGGTCTTCCACAATCTCCACCGAACACCGCAACCCTTTTTTTGCCGCGCCGGCCAAAAGCAGCGAGCGGATGGCGTTGATGGTCACGCCCTGCCGGCCGATGATCTTGCCGACATCCGCCGGGTCCAGGCGCAGCTCGTAAATGGTCGCGCCCGCGCGTTCCACCGGCGTGACGGTCACGGCGCCGGGGTTTTGCACGAGTCCTTTGACGACGTATTCGAGGAACTCCTGCATGATGCCAAAAATCAGGCCGCCACCGGCGCCGGCGCCGCCTTGCCCGCCTTCTTGATGAAGCTGGCCACGGTGTCGCTCGGCTGCGCGCCTTTGCTGACCCAGTACTGGGCGCGGTCAAGCTTGAGCGTGAAATTTTCACCCGGCTTGAGCGGCTGGTAGGTGCCGATTTCCTCGATGCACTTGCCATCGCGCGGGCTGCGGCTGTCGGCCACCACAATGCGATACACCGGGGTGTTTTTCGTGCCGACCCGTTTCATGCGAATTTTTACAGACATAAATGTTTCAAAAGAGCGCGGAGATTATCACGCACACATATTTTTGCAAGCCTTCATTTCCGGAAAAAATGTTTGGACTGGCAGTTAAAAGCAGCGGGAAAGGCAGGCTGCCGGTTCCGCCCCCATAGCGTTCACTGCAATTGCAAATACGCCCGACTGCCGTCGCGGCGCAAATTTTCCGCCGCGCCCGCCTTGAGGAAAATCCGGGCGACCGCCACCTTATCGGTTCCGACCAGATAAGCCTGCACGGCCTTGGCGCGGTTTTCGGCCAGTGTTTCCAAATCGCTGTCGCCAACTGGGATGGTCGCCAGCAGGACGGCTTCCAGCGGTTCCGGCGGCGGGACGAGTTTCGTCATGGGTTTGACGTGGGAGCCGGCTTTCGTCCGGGCGGCGGATGGGGGCAAGAGCATTTCCGCGCCTTTCTTGACCGGCAAATTACGCGGCAAAACCTGGGCCGCGTAAGCCGCCAGATTTGTGTTCGCGGCGATCAATTCCGGCGTGATTTTTTTGGCCGCCAGAGCTTCGCCGTAAAGCTTCTTCACATAATGCGCCCGGTCGCCCGGCGTGAGGACGAGCTGGGCGGCGGAGTTAGTGGCCTGCTCGGACTTGCGAAGATGCAGCCATTTGCGCGTGCGAATTTCCTGATCCAGCGCGGCGCGCTGCAAGCCTTCGCGGTCGCCGTCGGGATCAATGCTGCCGGCGATTTCCACTTTCAGCGCCGGTCGCGCCACCAGCGCTTTGACGAGCGAATCCAATTTGGCTTGGTCGGCCGCCGACAACTCGGCGCGGCCCGGTGCAAAATCCTGATAGCCGAGCTCATCGCCGCCGCCGCCAAATGCCGCGCCCAGCAATGAGAACGGTGAGGTGGCCACTTTTTCCAAAATGTTCAGGAGCGCGCGGGTGACGACTTTGCCAATACGAAACTTCGGGTCGTCAAGGCTGCCTTCAATCGGCACATCCAGAACAATTTTCCCGTCGCGATCCTTCAAAATCGCAATCGCCAGGCGGACGGGCAGGTGCGTGGCCTCCGCGCTTTCCACTTTTTCACCAAAGGTGAACTGATCAAGCGTGATGACGTTTTTCGACGTGAGTTTTTTGCCGACGAGTTCGTAGGCAAGGTCAAGATTCAGTTTTCCTTCGGCAATGCGGTAGCCGGCGAACTTGCCGGCATACGGACTGGCCGGCGTCAGGTCCACATCCTGGACGGAAATTTTTATGTCGTTCGCCTGCGCGCCGTTGAGCGGGTTGATAGTCCCGGTGATGGCCACCGGGCCGACGCCGTCCACCTTGGCATTCAAATTCACGACGGCGTGCTGCATCTGCTCGGTGGCGAGGCCGGCCACGGTGCCATTGACCGACTGGATGGCCAGGTTGACGTTCGGCGTGAGCGAACGGTCGCTAAAATTCAGCACCGTGTTGGTGAAAATTATCGCGCCGATGGAAATTTGCGGCGGATTATTCGTCGCGTCCATTTTTTCCGCGCCGGCGCCTTTCGTTTCGGTGTTCAGCGGCGCGTTGGTGTTGGTCAGCTTGAGGACGTTCAGCAAATTAATGGTGTGGTTGGTTTCGACGATGAGCCGGGCATAGGCGTTGGCCACGACAATTTCGCTGATGGCGACGAGCGGCGGGTTCAGGTTCGCGAGGATGTGGTTGAAGCGGAGCGCGTCCCAGGTCACGAGATCCTGGCCGAACACGCCGTCCACGGTGTGAAAATGTTCCAAGCTGGCGTCACCGAGAAAGGAGACCACCGGCAGCCCATTGACCTGCGGACGCAGCCGGATGGTGCCGTGCAGATTCACCTCGCTGCCGAGGATGAACAAATCCAGCTGGTCCGCCAGATACGCGTCCAGCGTGGTGAGATTCAGCCGGTCAACGTCCACTTTCATGTCGGCGGACATTGGCTGGAACGAGGCCGTGATGGCGGTTTTAATGGAACCGTTGGTGTTCCAGCGCAGCGAAAAATCCGCCGTCAGATTTGTGCCGACCAGGTTGGAAAGATTTTTCGCAGCGAGCGTGATGTCGCTCAAGTCCAGTTTTGCCGGGCGCGGGTTGGCGAGGTCTTCCAGGTGCAAGGAGCAGTTCGTGAGACCGATATTGCGCACGGTGCCGCTCCATTCATTGGTGCTATTGAGCAGCAGGGCGACGGCGTTGGTGACGGAGCGGAGGAGAAACAAAATTCCGCCCGGCGCGTTCGTGGCCGTGGCCGCGGGTTTGGCGAGCTCCACGACGTTGACCGCTGCATTCGTGTCGCGGCGCAGAAAAATTTTGGCTCCGGCCACGTTCATGGAATCCACCAGGGCGGTGTGCTTTTGTAAATCCACATTGGCGCCGGTGACGGAGAACAGCGGCAGGTCGACCAGATTGTTGGTGTCGCCAGGCGTGCCGAGCTTGAGATTGCGCAACTCGAACGCCGTGTCGTCCACCGCCGCCACGCGGTTGGTGGCGCTCATTTCCAACCGGTATTTTGTGTCCAGCGCGATGGCTCCGTCGCGGATTTGGAAGCGCACCAGGTCCTGATACAGCGGCGCATATTTGTTCAGCGTGAAATTAAACAGCTTCAGCTCGCCCGCCGAGCGCAACGGCGTCAGATAGAAAAAGCCGCTCCAAGAAATCAATTCGCCCGCGTCCGTCGTGCCGATGAACGAATAGGGATTTTTGTTGTCCGGGTCGGTTCGGAAATTGTCCAGCGTGATATCCAGCGGGCCGACGATGCGCTTGAAGGGTTGGCGCGGCGTGAAATCCGCCAGCGCCGCCGCCGCGCCGCCGATGCGCAGCCGGCCCACGTGGAGGATGAGCGGCTTGGGCGGCGACTTGGGAGCAGGGCCAGCCGGCCCGTTGGTGGCGAATTTTTCAATGAGGTCGGAGAAATTGAACGTGCCATCCGAATTCATCCGCACGGAGACAAACGGTCGGGTCGTGCTAATCTCCTTGAACACCCAGGAGTGGCCGAGAAAGGACGAAAGCTGGAAATTAACATAAACCTCGTCCCAGGACACGAATGGCTTGCCATCCTGGTCTTTGATGAGCAGCCCGCGAATGGTGGTGGACAGCACGAACGGATTTATTTTCACCGATTGAATCGAGACTTCGCGGTTGAGCTGCCGGGAAATCTGCTGGATCGCCACATGGCGGACAATCGGCGGCAAGATGAGAAAACCGATGACGGCGTAAACCGCCAGCAGCCCGAAAACCCAGAGCACGATTTTGCGCTCGCGGACCGAAAGTAAGTTCCAAAGCGGCACCTTCATAGTTCCAATGCTGGAAGCATCCAATTAAACGGCGGCAACGTCAATCCGGGAGGTGTGGACAGTCCGACCGCATTAATTCGCAGGCGAAGGTTGGCTGAAGACATGAGCGGCGTCCTGCAACCCGATGCAAGCACCATTGACCGGCGGAACGGGTTTTGTTATGGTGCCGCCGTCGTGCCGATGAAATCTGCATTGAACCAACACGTTTTGGTGTTGAACCGGCTGTGGCAGGCAGTCAATGTCTGCACCGCCCGCCGGGCGCTCACCCTACTCTTCCAGGGCCACGCCCAAGTGGTCATGGACAATCCCGACGGCTCGTTCCGCACCTTTAATTTTCAGGAATGGCAGCATGTTTCCGACAGTGCGCCGCACGACGAGTCCGTCCGCGCCATTTCCTTCCGCATCCGCGTGCCGAAGATCATTCTGCTCTTCATGTATGACCGGATGCCGAAAAAGGAAGTGAAATTCACCCGGCACAACATTTTTGAGCGCGACAAAAACACCTGCCAGTATTGCGGCAAAGTTTTCGACCGCAACGACCTGAACCTCGACCACGTGGTGCCACGCGACCGCGGCGGCCCGACAACATGGGAAAACATTGTCTGCTCCTGCATCCCATGCAACACCCGCAAGTCCAACCGCACGCCGTTCGAGGCCGGCATGAATCTCGTGCGCAAACCGAAGCGCCCGAAATGGCGGCCGTTTGTGCAGGTCAACATCACCTTGCACAAGCATGACAGTTGGCGGCACTTTGTAGATCTCGCCTACTGGAACGTAGAGCTGGGCGAAGACCTTTAGCCACAGCCGCGAATTGACATCACGTTTTCCGTCGCTAGGATTAGCCCGCTTGGCGTGCTCGTCTATCGGTTAGGACACGGCCCTCTCAAGGCTGAAAGACGGGTTCGATTCCCGTGCGCGCTACCAATCACTATTCTAACCAATAGAATCAAGCATTTCGCTAGTTTTAAACTTTTCAAAAACAGGCCAGTGCTAAAGCCTAGTGCTAAAATGGGCGCTGGGACTGTGTGAGCAATGCCACAAAGCAGGTACGGCGTTCTTCCTGAAGCAGCTCGGTAAACACCCAGTTTACAAGGGCCAGCCTTTGGACTTGGTGAACCGGCACGGCGGTGATTGGACCGAGTGGCCTGAGGCCTGGCGCATTCGCGAGATCCCGGAGCGCTTCCGGTTAAAACCATGACGTAATGGCACGGGCGGGATGATAGATCAGTCTGCCTTCCCGCCACTGTCCAACAACATTTTGCTTTTATGAAATGAACGAGCCGGACAGACTGAAATGAAAGCCAACCGCATCATCCGCGAAAACTCATGAAGACCCTTCTGCTTGCATTCGGTGTCTGCGCCTATTTGTTATGGCTGGGGTCCTTTAATGCGCGGGCCGATGAGCCGGTAAATACATTGCCCTCCCCTTCCCCACTCCCGGTTCAACTCAACAGGTCCAACCTCGATACATCGCCGGTGCAGGTGCCGGGGCCAAGCGCTAGGGCGCTCCAACATTACCGCAGCAGTCTCGGAATTGCGGGTGTCGTTATGCTGTGGAACCTGTTACTGCCCGGGCTGGCTTTGTTTACCGGGTTTTCAGCGCGGCTGCGAACCTGGGCGGAGCGGTGGGGCCGGAACTGGTATTTCACATTTGCCCTCTACTGCGTGGCCTTGGGCGGGCTGTATTATCTGGCCAGTTTGCCGCTGCACTATTACACGGGATTCATCCGACCGCACAGCTATGACTTGTCCAACCAGACCTTCGCCCACTGGCTGGAAAATTATTTAAAGGAGGCAGCGGTGATGATTGTCCTGGTCCTGGTCGTAGGCTGGTTCCCGTTCCTTGTCCTCCGTAAAAGTCCGCGCCGGTGGTGGCTTAACCTGGGACTGCTGGCCGCACCGTTTTTCTGCGTCAGCGAATTCATCCATCCGGTCGTGATTGATCCGCTCTTTCATCACTTTCAACCTCTGCCGGACAAAGCGCTGGAATCAAAGATCCTGGCCGAGGCGGCGCGGGGCAGCATCGAAGGCAGCCGCGTTTATGAAGTCAACATGAGTACGGACACCAAAACCTTGAACGCGTATGTCACAGGCTTCATGGGCACCAAACGCATTGTGCTGTGGGACACCACGCTGAAGGCCCTCACTGAAGACGAGCTGCTCTTCATTCTGGGACATGAGATGGGGCATTATGTGATGCGCCACATCATCAAACTGATCGCCTTTAATTCCCTGCTCATCCTGCTGTCATATTACGTGGTGTATCGGCTGGCCGGGCGAATCATGGCACGATTCTCCACGCGCTTTGGCTTCAACTCCCTGTCCGATTTTGCTGCGTTGCCGTTGCTGTTGCTTTTGATCTTGATCGTTTCCCTGGTCGGAATGCCCATCCCGATGGCCTTCAGCCGGCATATCGAGCACGAGGCCGACCGGTTTGGCTTGGAACTGACCCATGATAATCACGCGGCGGCCACGGCCTTCGTCAAACTCCAGCAAAAAGCCCTGGGCATCTCCCGCCCTGGCCCGCTCGCGGAAATCTGGCTGTTCGACCATCCTTCCATCGGCGAGCGGATTGATTTCTGCAACCAATACCGGCCTTGGGCAACGGGTGATCCGGTGCGATACGGCCAATACATCAAGCCATAACAACACGCGCCCGATTCGGGCCAGGGCCGTCTGCTAAAGGAGATGCCTTGCAATTATTGGCTGGCATTGCCCGCTCACAAACAGTCCGGATATCAATTCGGCCACTGACCCAATTGGGTGTAGTGAGGACGACCAACTGGCGTCCCCTGAAGGCACTGGAAGAGGCAGGATTTTAATTTTGATGACGCCCTGTTTCAACCACGAGTAAGATGGCGTGGTTTTGCCTTGTTCGTTGAAGCGAATAAAGCAAGTATTTCCCCATGAATCCTCTTTTGATTTTCGCGATCGGATTCATCCTGCTTGCCGCCGATAGCAAGGCCGCGCCAGATATGAACCATCCGGCTAGCCTTACCCAGAGCCTCATGCCGTCGAATACCTTGTCCGAAGGCAAAAGCGATGTCCGACCGGCAGCAAAACCCAAAGGCTCCTACGACGAAGCCAAAGCCAATCCGTATCCGCTGCCGGATCCACTGGTGCTGAAGAACGGTCAGCCGGTCACAAATGCGGAGGCGTGGTGGCATCAGCGGCGCCCGGAAATTCTGGAAGATTTCCGCGATGAGATGTATGGGCGGATTCCTGAAAACACCCCGAAGGTGACTTGGGAGGTGACCGACACCGATACCAACGCCGCCGACGGAACAGCCATCAAGAAAACGGTCATCGGCCACATTGACAACTCGCGGTATCCCACCGCCAAACCCAGCATCCATTTAACCCTGTTCACGCCGGCCAATGCGAAAGGGCCGGTGCCGATGATGGTGGTGGTTATCGCCGGCCCGGGAGGTTATGGCGCCCCGCGCACCAACACGCCGGCACCGCCGTCGGCGCCGCCGCCTGGCAGTCCATTGGATCAGCTTCTGGCCATCGGCTGGGGTTATGCGACGATGGAAGTCGGGCCGATCCAGAATGATTACAGCGGCGGGTTGACCTCCGGCATCATCGGATTGATGACCTCCGGCAAACCGAGAAAGCCCGACGACTGGGGCGCGCTTTCGGCGTGGGCATGGGGACTCAGCCGGGCGATGGATTATTTTGAAACCGACAAATCCGTGAATGCCAGGAAAATGGGAATTGAGGGTCATTCCCGCTACGGGAAGGCGGCGCTACTGGCCGCCGCGCTGGATCCGCGGTGGGCGATTATTTTTGCCAGTTGCTCCGGCGAAGGGGGGGCCAAACCGTCGCGGCGTTATTGGGGTCAGACGCTGGATAATGTCGCTGGTTCGCATTGGTTTGCCCCCAATTTCCGGAAATACTCCAGCCATTGGAACGAGCTGCCGGTGGACTCGGATGAATTGATCGCGCTCGTCGCGCCGCGGCCGATTTTCCTGAACGGCGGCACGGACGACCAATGGGCCGATCCACACGGCGCATTCCTGGCCGCCGTCGCCGCGGGGCCGGTTTACCGGCTGCTCGGCAAAAAGGATTTGGGAGCCACGGAAATGCCCGCGCCTGACCACGCGTTGACCTCGGGCGAGATTGCCTTTCGCTATCATGCGGGCGGCCACAGCGATGCGCCGGACTGGCCGGCCTTTCTGGAATTCGCCCAGCGATACCTCAAACCATCGAAGGATTTTAAAAATTAGCAGCTGTTTAATTCCCGGTTGTTACGCCATCAATTGGAGAAGCAGATTTTTCCATTATATTTTACGGCATATTTCAATTGGCCACCATTTTACTTTTCACTCAGGCATTGCTTTTCCGCGGTCGGCCAGATGAAAATGGATGCATGAAAGCCAAGTTGTCATTTCTGGCATATTTTATTTGTTGCACCGCTTCGGTTTCAGCCCAGGATTGGGCGAAGGCCACATTGGAAAAATCCCCGCGCCATATGGAATATGTCACAGTGACCAACGGCTCCCGCGCCGTGCTGTGCTGGGTCGTTTATCCCGAGGTCAAGGATAAGGCTACGGCGGTGCTGGTGATCCACGACAGTTCCGGCCTGACGGATTGGGCGCGGCTTTCGGCGGATGAAATTGCAGCCGCAGGTTACATCGCCATCGTGCCGGATTTTCTTTCCGGCACGGGCCCGGGCGGCGGCGGCACGAGTGCATTTCCCGGGCAGAGCGAATTAGATTTGTCGCTCAAGCAATTGCCGCCGGAACAAATCGCCGGCGACATTGAGGCGGCGGCGAAATATGTGACATCGTTGCCGGCCGCCAACGGCAAACTGGTGGAGACAGGTTTTTGCTGGGGCGGATCGCAGACGTCCATTTCCGTGTGCCAGCGAAAAGATTTAAAAGCGGTGTTTGTATTTTACGGCTGGCCACCGAAACCCGCCGACGGTATCAAGAACATCCAATGTCCGGTCTATGGTTTTTACGGCGAGAACGATGCACGCGTCACACTCACCGTGCCGGACGGCCAGAAGGCGATGAAGAGCGCGGGCAAAATTTTCGAGCCGGTCATTTACGCCGGCGCCGGTCATGGTTTCATGGCCCACGGTGATCCAGACTATCCCAAGGCGCGGGCTGAAGACCGGAAAGCGCGCGATCAGGCATGGGACCGGTTGAAAGGTTTGCTGGGGAAAATTTAAGCGGGTGGATTCGAATCAACGGGTGGAGGCTGACGCTGCGACGAGTCGCACCGTTCCAAGCAGGCCGGACGGCAGCGGCTGGATAAGGTTCATGTTTTGCGGCGTGAAGCGGTTGCCGAATTGCCGGGTCACGCCGGTGTAATCGTAATTCGGCAGATTGATGCTCGTCATGTAGTTGATGGCAAGATTGGCGACCTCGACGCGGATTTTATTTTCGCCGGGCTTGAGCTTGCCGGTCACGTCAAGCGCGTAGGGCGGACACCACAACGAGCCGACGCGCTCATCGTTGAGGTAAAGGACGGCGGCTTCGCGGATCGGCGGATTTAGCGCCGCGCGAAAACGCGGCCCGCCATCCGGCCCTTCGCTTCCCGGCGGCGCTGCCGTAGCCTGACCGAAATCAACCGATACGGACAAACCATCTTTCAACATTTCGGGCGCAACGGTGATCGGCTTCTCATAAGTCGCAACGCCGGAAAAGGTTTTTCTATCCGGGAGACTTGTCCAATCCGCAAGCTTGTCCATCGCCACCGGCTCGGTATTTGTGCCGAAACGCACCGTCCATCCGCTGCTCAAATCAACCGGCGGTGGCAATTCGCCCTGCCAGACGGCCGTTTTCGGCGCGGTCAGCGTGCGTTTCGTGAATGCAACAATTGTGGAACCGTAAGGCGCAAGGTTCAAATGCACGGTGGTCGAGCCGGCGGTTTTTCCGGCGATAGAAGCGGGGCTGACTTCGCCGTTCATGGGATTCCAGATTTCCGGCTGCATTCCAGCCACACGAAAGGCTGCGTCCACACACTTCGGTTCGTTGCTGGTGTTGGCGACAAAATAAATCTCGCCGTCATCCGTGTGGCGATGCACCGCGCCGATTTCGGACGTACTCGACGCCAATGCCACATCCGGCGGCAACCGTTTCGCGAGTACCGCGCCAAGCTGATTTTCATTCTCTATAAAAATGCCGGGCGCATTTGCATCCTTGAAAAGTCGCTGGGCGATGTCGCGAATAGTTTGCGTATCCGCGTCGGTCGCTAGATAACCTGGAGCCAAATTCGGCAATCGCCGCGTGGCAATGACGACACCGCCAGCTTTGGCGAATTTCTCCAGTTTCTCCATCGTGGCTGGAAGTATGCGTTCAACACCGGGCAGAACCACGGCGCGATAATGCACATCGCCGAAGGCAATTGTGTCGCCAGAAACTTTGCCACGCATGGCGAACAACTGGTCGTCGAAGAAATCCAAATTGTAGCCTGAATCCGTAATCTGCTTGACGTAATCGCCAACTTTTTCTGCGAGCGTTTTGCTCATGCTGAAATCTTTTCCCAAGTCCGACCACGCGTCGTTGTTCGGCAGATATAGCGCGACATCGTTAGCGGGTATTCCCTGGCGCAAAATGTAGCTGACGCGCTGGAGATATTTTGTGATGTCAGGCATCACGATCCACCACGGATTTTTTTCGTCGAAGACCGCCGCCGCATAAAAACTCCAGCCCGGATACCCGACGCTCGCCGGCGTGTAAGGCCAGCCGTGGCAGATGAGCTGGTTGATGCCGCACAGGAAATGCTGGTCGGCCTCCGCCTTCATGTCCAGCGGCGTCGCGCGAAAAATGACCGAGTGCAGCCAGGTGAAAGTTTCCGAACTCGTCACCGGTTTGCCGAGCAGATGGCTGGCCGACGCCGCCCAGCGCGTGGTGGAAAAACTTTTCCACTGATAGCCTTCGCCCTCCGGCAAATCGCAGCGAGCATAACTGAACAGCGCTGCGGGCGGCGTGCCGTATCCCTGGATGCGGAACTTGGTTTTGTTCTCGGCGGCCAGTTTTTTGAACGCGCCCTCGAAGTAATCGTTGAAAATTTCCGTGACCGTCTGCCCCCAGTCCTGGCGAATCTCCAGCGTCTTCGGGCTGAAGTCTCTGAAAAGCCCGGGCAGCAGCGGTTTTAAATCATAGCCTCGGCGTTTTTGAAATTCCGCGAGGAAATTCGGCGTCCAGTTTTCGCCGGCGACTTCCAGGCTGTCGCAGAAAATGGAATACGGCGGATTCGGTCCGCACGCATGAATCGCCGGATCGGCAACCTCCTTGATGAACTTTTCAATGGCAGTGGGACTATAGTGATCAACGATGTAACCCTCATCGCCGAGAGCTGCGCGTTTCACATAAACCAACCCCGGCAGGCCGAGCGTGTAAAACTCAACCTGCTTCGCCCCCCGAAAATCGGACGGCAGCAATGCCGTGCTACCGCGAATATCCAACGGCAGATAAGAACTTTTGCCGGCGAGCGCATTCGTCACCGGACCGAGTAAGGCTGCGACAATTTCACCATCGTCCGCGCCGTGATGCATCGGCGCTTCCACGCTTGCCTGTCCCGGCGACACGCTGACCGGCGACAATTCATGCAGCGCGCCGGCGGCTTCGCTGCGGGAAATTTGCGGCCCGCCGTAAGGCCAGCCGCTGCCGAGCGTCAGATTCATCCGTAAGCCCAGCTCCTTCGCTTTTTCCGCCGTAAACCGCAACGCCTCCAGATGTTCCGGCGACAGAAACCTGTTGTTGGTCACACCCGGCAATTCGCCATCCAGCGCGAGCGGATACGTCTGCTGGACTTCAAAGCCGCCGAAACCCCCGGCCTTCATGGTTTTCATTTCGCGTTCGAGTTCCGGCTTCGTGACTGCCGTGCCGAACCACCACCAGCGCGCCATGATCCGCGCGTCGTCGGGGGGCTGGACGAAACTTTGTTGAAGCTGTTTGATGTCGGCGGCGAACAGTGAATTGGTTGCGAGCTGCATCGCGATGACTGCGAACCAGACGAAGGATTTTAAATGCGTCTTCATGTTATTTATTTTTTCCACGGTGAATTATCTAAAATTTGAATTGTCGTGGACTGGCCGAGATCCGTCGGCGGCGTCCACGCACGCAACGCCCAGACAATTTTATGGTCGGGCGTGACTTCGATGGCCTGCACCGGCGCATTGCTCGAATCAAGATTGTCCGGCAATTGTTCAAACCAGTTATTGATGATCGTGTTTCCATTCGGCAGACGGATTGCAGTCTGGGTGTTGGATAATTTGTATTCCGGCGCCTCGGCGGGCGTCCATTCCCAGACGGTCTGGCCTTCGCGGTTGATTTCGCGTACAACCTGCGCACCGCTGGTGGCGACCAGAATATTGCCGTTGGGCAGTTGCTCAGCCGACCAGCAATTCGATATATTCTGCGACCAAAGCACATTGCCATTCCAATCATACTCGACGGCTTTTCCTAAATCCAAATGCGCGATGAGCAGCGTCCCCACCAGCGTCAATCGCGCCCGGCGAAACTGGCGGTGGACGGAGCTGTTACCCTTTGCCGGCAACGTGAACTGGTGTTCGATGACGCCGCTAATTTTGTTCAGGACGATAAATTTCGCGGGGACTCCATTCTGAATGAAGAATACGCTATTCGCGCCATAAGGTTGCGCTGTGTGGATTTCTGTGTTGGTGGGCGCGTCATAATGCCAGACCACTTTTTTGTCCAAGGTGATTTCAGTGATGCCAAATTGGTGGGCAAAAAGAATGTGCCCGTTTGGCTCCAGCAACGCGTCGCTGATTTCGCCCCGACCAGGATGTAGGTAGGACCAGACGATCCGGCCACCGCGCACAATGTAGAGCCGCTCGTCTTTTGCCTCGCCGAAACAAATGAAATCGTGCTGCGCTAGCCCTTTGCCGGGCAGAAGGGCGGGCGCATAGGAAAATGAATTTGTTTCCCCGCCACAACTGTTCAGCGCGGCTGACGCGCCGAGGGCGACGAGAACAGCCCGCCGGAATGCTTTCATAGATTGAAAGTTTTCAAACTGACTTATTTTATCGTCCAGACACAACTGTCGCTCAATGTCTTCCCGTTTCTCTCAGCGCGAGCTACAATTTGGTTTTGACCCGGTGCTAATGACACGTCTTTCCAAAGAAAGACCCCGTTCCTACCATCATTGCGCCGGCTTTGGGACTTTCCGTTGACCGACAATTCCACGGTGCCCGCGTTGGAATAAATCTTCACGTCCGTCACCGCGTTTGTTCGCTCGGTGAAACGGCGGCTCGTGATGTAAAGCACCGGCTCGTCCGACCAGTTGGCCTTGTAAAAATAAAACACGTCCTTTTTGACCGTCCGATCCTGTGTGACCATGCCCTTGTCGTTGATGCCGACCGTGCCGCCTTCATTTTTTTGCGCGGACGCAAAATCGTACATCGTCCAGATGAAACAGCCCCACAAATTGGTATTCACGGCGATCTGCGCGTAGTCGGCCTCGTGGACAGCAGCCTGATATTCTTCCGGATGAAATGGGTTATTGGCCATCTTCCCGCCGCGCCAAACAACCGGCCCTTCCTCATGTTGGAATGGATTCCCACCGGCCCCGTATTCACTTAGTGCAGTTCGGTGACCGATTTCCCTGGAAAACTGGGCGATGGTGTCGTCCGGCCCCGGCGTTGCAGGGCGATACCAGCCGGGATAGATGTTGTAGCAGTTCCAGCCTGGAATCTGGTTGTATGATTTTTTGAAGTGGTCGGCGGCCGAAACAACGAGCCGCGAGGAATCCAGCTCGTTGACCAGCGCCTTCAAATCTTCGAGCAGCGTGTCAGGCGGGGGCGTGGGCAGATTGTCCAGTTCATTGAACAATCCCCAGAACGCGATTGAGGGATGGTTGTAAAGTTGTAAAATCATTTCGCGGGCTTCCAGTTCGCTGCCGGCAGTGAATTCGGGCGTGTCGTTGATGGTTCTAACGAGCGATATTTCGTCCCACATCAACAGGCCGCTCCGATCCGCCAAATCGTGCCAGGTTCCGCTCTGCGGATAATGGGCGTTGCGCACGGCGGTCGCACCCATTTCCAAAATAAAGCCGGCATCCTGGCGGTGATCTTCCGCCGAAAGCGCCCAGCCTTTGTCGCGGCGATCCTGATGCCGGCTAACGCCGTGAATCGGATACGGCTGACCGTTCAACAGGAATCCCTGTTCCTGTGTGATCGCGACGGTGCGCAAGCCAAGCGGCTGAACCATCTCGTCCACCACGGCATTTCCCCGGTGAACACGAACGGTGACGGAATAAAGATAAGGATCCTTTCTGCCATTCCACCGGTGCGGATTGACTATGTCCAAAACTTCCGTCGCCGAAACCGTCTGTCCCGCCGCGATGGTTGCGGTTTGTATATGTCGCGCGACTACGGCATCGTCCGCATTTTTAATTATCGTTTCGATTTGCGGAGACTGTTCCGTTTTTTCGCCATTTGAGATCAGCGATTTTATTTCGACGCTGGCGTGCTGATTGTCAAGCGATTTGATGGTTTCATAAACTCCCGGTGAAGCAAAATCCAGCGGCGTTACACAAACCTCGTCCGTCACGATCAATTTCACCGGCCGATAAATTCCGCCGTCCATGTTGAAATCGCCGGAGAGCGGCGGCACGTCCGGCTGGTTTGAATTGTCAACGCGGACGCGCAATTCATTCGCCTGGCCGAATTTCAAATGCGACGTCAGTTCAAAACAAAAAGCCGTGAATGCGCCGCGATGTTCGCCGATGGATTCGCCATTAAGATAGACATCAGCGACAATCGAAGCCGCTTCAAAACGGATGAAGGCGCGTTTTCCTTGCCACGCCGCAGGCACATCGAGCGTCCGCGCATACCAGCCTGCTCCCCGAAAGTAGCCGCCCAGAATTGTCGGATTGTCGCGCACGCCCTTTTGGGCATCGAGATTGTTCCAAGTATGCGGAATCGTGACCGTGTCCCAGTCGTTGGCGGTCGTGGCGACATTCATATCCTGCTTGATGAACTTCCAGTCGCTCGCGAGATCGATGGCAGCGCGCGCCGCCATACCTTTGCTCGCGAGTTCGGTGGCGAAAATAGTGACAACCAGAAGAAAAGGCACAAAGCGGTATCGATTCATAGTGTGGTGCGAATTTCCCAGTATCAATCAAAATGGTAAAAAAGCAATTGCGACAATGTTACGGCACGAACCATGGTTAAATACAAGTTCGACCAAGGCGGATTGGCCTGGTGGAAAAACTGCCGCAGAACTGAATATCTTTGACCTGTTCGCCGTTTATACCCGCCCTGCAAGACCTGGTTTTTAGTCCGGCGCAAGCCTCGATCCTAATGGGTATTCGGCAGGCTGAAGCCGGCGTCAATCAGATTTGGTAACTGAGATGCGCGCATGATCGCCAATGCGATATGCAATGCAGGGCGACCATGAACTCTCATGGCCACCGGCATGGATGTTTATATTTCAAGACCAGTGGACATGGCGGAGTTGAAAAAGGCGTTGAGAGAAAACCCGGCGGCAGAACCATCACCCGACTGGTCACATTAAGGTGCTTGACGAGGAATTTTGATCGACTTTTCCCGTTTTGAAATTCAGTTTTAGTTTGTGCATCATCCCATCACCCGCCGCGATTTTATAAAACAATCCACGCTGGTCGCCGGCACCAGCCTGACCACAACACTATGGTTGTCCCGCACTTTGGCCGCTGGGGAAACGGCCGCGCCTACCGCGCCCGCTGAGGTTTCAAAACCGGCGCCGGTCCTTCTGGACATGGTGCATAATAATCCGGGTGAAACACCCTTTGTCACTCATTACAGCGATCCCGCATTTCTCAATGCAGCTCGGTTATCAGACGAAAGTCTATGAACTTTTCGAAAGCGCCCAATTTGGCATTGATTGGTCATCCGTGGATGCCGACATTTTTGCAGTCGGTTCGTCTGATCGCGTCTGGGTGGATCAAAAGGCGAATGAGTTGGACAAGCTTTATACGGCGGCGAAGCAAGCCGGTTTGTCCGTCTATTGCCAGACCGACATGATTGTCTTTCCCAAAAAATTGGTGGAGAAATTCAAGCTCACCAAGTTAACGCACATTTCCGATCCGGAGACGCAAAAATATCTGCGCGCGGCGATTAAACAGATGTTCCACCGTTTCCCGCAGCTGGACGGCTTGGTCGTTAGCACACTCCCGCGTGCGCGCAGCGTCTGGGAGTGCGCCGTTGTTCTGGCGCTTTGGTTAGGTGTCCGGCCAGCCAGAAGGACGGCTTCATGTCAATCCACGCCTTGCGCAGACACGCGCTGGCGATGCCGGCGAATTCACAGCCGGACATGACCAAGGCGCGGGCGGCGGGTAAAATGGTTTGCGAAGCTACTGCGCTTTCTCGACGACAAGCATTTCGACGGGCATATTGGTTGGGACGAGTTCAATTCCAAATTTGTCGAGCAAAGCTGCTTTCAAAGAATCCGAAGTTACCGGTTTTTTAAGTTCAAATGTAAAATCGTGAGGATCTTCCATTCCGGTTTCATCAATGACAGGCTTGTGGAGGAAGTGGGTCTCAAGGTCTAGTGCAAGCATAAAGGCGCTATCACCGCCAACCCTTACTGTTTCACTGTCAGAAAATCTCCACCCTCCTTCCGTCCGGTTGGAACGTAAAAAAGGCCCGTCAGGATTTTTCACTTTGAGAATATATACGTTGGTATTGAACGTTTCTTTGCGTCCGATGATTCCAAATTGTTTCTTAAGCTGCTCCTGAAGACTTTCCAACCCGCGCTCTGACATATTAACCAGATAATCGAAACGTCCGGTAGGCGTATCAGTGAGAATAATCGTCCGCTCCGGCGAGAAATAGGACACGATGTCGTTGGGATTCCGCAGATAAGCCGTTAGTAAAATATTTGTGAACGGAATAAATCTTCCAATGTTTTGATTGTTGCCGCGCTGTGAAACGGCGATGTCTTCGACGTTGGTATAATGGGTCTCGCGAATAATGACGCCAATGGGAGCTTTGCTAAAATCCATACTTTCCCACAAATCATTAGATTCTTTCGGCGCATGGGATGGGGATAATCTTTCTACCGTAATTGTCGTTATTCCAGCTGCCAAAACAACTGCCAAACCTGCTGTTGCTGTCTTCACCTTTGTCCACGCCATAATTTTTAATGCTCCTTTGATGAGGGTTAAGGTTGAAGCTGAGGCCGCCGCGCCTTTTGCCACTGCGACCGCAGAAATGGTTTTAGCCAAACCCACCGGTGCGGCCTGAATGGAGTTGGCGGAAATCGCCCCGGCAATGATTTCGGTCGTCGAGTTCACGCCGCGTTTGGTAAAAAATTTCCGCAGCTTTTCCAAGGCGCGGTTCACGCGCATCCGGGCGGTGTCCTCGCCCGTGCCCAATGCCGCGCCGACTTCGGCAAAGTTTTTGTTTTCAAAGAACCGCAGCACCAGGGCGTCGTGGTCTTTGCGGCCCAAGGTTTCCAGCGCGCCGTCGAGCAGCGGGGCGATCTGGGGCCAGGTTTCGTCAGCCGTCGGCGACGAGGCGTCACCGTTGCGGTTCAAAAGGGATTGCATGTGGGCCTCCTGTTCGCGCTGCTGGCGCCGGCAATGGGTTCTTATAGCCCGGGCGCTGACGTAGCGTGCCGTACGGCAGAGCCAGCCGGACAATATGGTTTTATCACGGATGGCCGCCGCCTTGCGCGCGAGGATGATGAAGGTGGCCTGGGTGATTTCCTCGGCCAGTTGCGGGTCGCGCACCTGCCGCACCGCCACGGAATAGATGAGGCTGACGTGCCGGGACACCAACTCGGCAAAGGCGGGTTCGGAATGGTTCCGGGCATACTCGCGCAGCAACGTCAGGTCGTCGTTCAGCATTTCATCGGTATATCCCCGCAACCCGGAAAAGCGAACAGATTATTTTGCGGGGGTGTTTCAAAGCGGCGGAGGGCCGCCGCAGTCCAAGACGCTGGCGCGAAGGCCCCTGCTCCCGCGTGCGCGGAGCGTCCCGGAGTGCGCCAGTCCTCTGGCGCTGGGGAACGGCAGGCGGGCAAGCCATTCATTTTCCGTCGCGTGGCGACTCGTCTGGATTACTTCACTTTTTCAACCACTACCACCTGCCCTGTCTCACGGGTTTCAAAATGCGTAACAAGATTAAATCGTTTGTTGATTTCGGATTCCAACGCATTCCACCAATGAGATTGCCCTGCCACAATGAAGTCATATTTGTCATTGGGCAAATCGGCGAGAAAAACAAGTTTCAAGGCCGAGTTTTTTTGCGACCAGACTGCCGCAAGCAATTCTTTTATCGTTTTACCTCTGGCCAGATATCCGTTTCTCCCCAAATAATCGAATGCAGCAGTGTTAATAGGCAACGTGGATGGCCGAAGCAGAAAAATCGGTGGCACCCGATCAAAGGATTTCGAATACGGATTCCAAATCCAATCGCCGGGATATGTGGTTGCGACAGGTTTCGACTGAATCAATTGACTCGTCTGCAAATGCGTCTCTTTTACGACGACCGTTGTTATTCCGGCGGCAAGCAACAAGCCCACGCCGACCACAACCGCCGTTTTCATTTTTTTCCACGCCATAATTTTCAATGCTCCTTTCACCAAAGTTAAAGTTGAAGTTCCAGCCGCTGCTCCTTTTGCTATTGCGATGACAGAAATTGTTTTGGCCAGTCCCACCGGCGCGGCCGGCACGGAGTTGACGGAAATCGCTACGGCAATGATTTCGGTGGTAGAGGTGACGCCGCGTTTGGTGAAAAACTTCCGCAGCTTTTCCAGCGCCCGCTGCACGCGCATTTTGGCCGCATCTTCGCTCGCGCCCAAGGCGGTGCCCACTTCCGCAAAATTCTTGTTCTCAAAAAACCGCAGCACCAGCGCGTCGTGATCTTTCTGCCCCAGCTTTTCCATCGCGCCCTCCAGCAGCGGGGCGATGTGCGTCCAGGTTTCGTGCTCCGGTTCGGTGGGAATGGTTTGCATATGCGCCTCGTGTTCGCGCTGCTGGCGGCGCTGCCGGTTTTTCCGAGCATCGGCGGCGGCGTAGCGCGCCGTGCGACACAGCCAGCCGGACAGCACGGTGTGCGGTGATAATTTATCCGCCTTGCGCGCCAGAATGATGAAGACGGCCTGAGTAATCTCCTCGGCCAGGTGCGGATCGCGCACGGACCGCAGCGCCACGGAATAGACCAGATTGACATGGCGGTCCACCAGCGCGGCAAAGGCGGCTTCGGAATTCGTCGCCGCATATTCCCGCAGCAAAGTCAGGTCGTCATTCATGCTTTCACAGGTATATGGCCGCCGCCGGAAAAAAAGTAACAGATTATTTTTTATCCGCGGGAATGGAAGCCGGCGAACGACGCGGAGCGGCGTAAAACGATTTCAACTTTTCATCCACGGGCCGGTTTCAGGCTGGCTGGCGGCTCTTGACCCGCCATTCGCCGCCGAGCCGGGTGAGGCGATAAATAAAACGGTCGTGGCCGGGCGGCAGATTGGAGAAGGAAACCTCCACGTCGAAGGTGCCGGGAATAAATTCATGGAAACGGACGAGGTGAACCACCAGCCCCGGCCGGCCCGTGGAGGTCTCAAAATAGGTTCCCGTGGGCGGCCCCACGGCGGAACCATAAGGACGAACGGCCGGCTGGCTGCCCGCAAAGCGCGCGATGAATTCCGCACTGGGCGACGTGGCCCCATCACCGAACGCGAGAAAACAGACGGCGGGCAGCGGCGGCGGAAATTCGGCCAGGATGTCGCGCACAAGGCTTGCCATCATGTCCGTTTCGTAAATGGAGGCGTTTACGGGGGCGGGATGCGCGGAATGGTTGTGCCGCCACCAGAACCCGCCCAGAAGCGCGAGGCCCAGCCCGATGACGATGATGGCCGCGCGCATGGTTCAGGGACCTGGATATTCGGCGGACGCACGGCCGTCGGGGGAATTGGGATTGCACCAGAGACGGTTGCGGTTGGTGCTGGTCATGTCCTCCGAATACCATTGCAACAATTTGATGTAGCTGACGGAGCCGTCCATGGCTGCCTGAATGCCGCCCGCCGCGTGCCGGCCACTGACACCCTCGGGCGGATAATTGGCACCGTCATTGAAGTAAGCCGGTTCCGTCTCGTCGGTTTCCCAGAACGCGCAGTCGCCGGACTGCATCTGGCCCAGCTTGGCGGGCGCATGGGTGTGTTCGTATTGCCAACTGTAGCCGATCACGCCGCCATTCATCGCGTAGGATGAAAGTTGCTGCGGGCGTTGCATATCCTGCTGATTTTTGTTTGACCAATGCGTCATCTGGAGATCGTCGTTCGGGCAGACGTAAACTTTGGCGGCGCGCAACAGGGGCCAGAGCTGGCCGGTCTTCGCATCAAAATCAACCGGGCCGCCGGGGGTGTAAAGCCAGCCCGGCAGATTGCCGCCACCGTCGTCCCAGTTCGCGGAGGGCAGCACGTCCCCGTCGTCGGAGGCATAGACGTGCATGGCCACCATGATTTGCTTGAGGTTGTTGAGGTCGGTCGCCTTGCCCGCCTGATTTTTCGCCTTGCTCAACGCGGGCATCAGCAGCGCCGCGAGGATGCCGATGATGGCAATGACCACCAGCAGTTCAACCAACGTAAAGGCCCGGCGAAGATTCATGGGATGATTGATTATCACGCTATTCCCGGCCGGGCGGGTTGTCGAGCGTTATCCCAACCGGCCCTGTCAAAAACCAAGTCTTCGTTCATACTTTCAAATACTTTCACAGGTATATGGCCATCACCGGGGAAAAAGTAACAGATTATTTTGCGATCCATCACAAAGCGGCGGAGGGCCGCCGCAGTTCAAGACGCTGGGCGCGCAGCGGACTGCGCGCCCTACCGGCGCTTTAGCCGGGTGCCCACGCCAGCCCATATGCTTATTTTATTTTCTCCACCACCATTTCGATGAGTTCGCGGCTCGGCACAAGTCAAGGACGAGAATGATTAAATTATCTGCCAAACATGAAAATAGATAAAATTCAATTCTGTGCCGGGTGAATCAAATACCCGTGCTGCTTTTCCAACGCCGCGAAGTCATCGTCCGGCGAGTTGACCATTTCAGCATGGCCGTCGGCGAAGGCATAGGCCTTCACAAAGCCGCCATCGGGAGACGGCCTAGATTCCTTTTCCCGAAGCAGAATGGTCAGCATGGTCTGGTTCGGATGGTTGAAACTGTTCAGGTCGCCGCCAGAAACAATCGCCCAGTTTGAAAACGAAAGGGAGGGCGCATAGCGTTTCATCTGCTCGAAGTTCTTCGGCAGTTGGTTTTGGTTGTCATCGGCGAACATGATGCAGGCCAGCGCCCACTGTTTGGCTTGGGTCATATGCGCCAGGGATTCCTGCTGGAAAGTTTCTGTTTCGGCAGGCGTCCACTGTAGTTTCGCCGGCGGATGATGTCCGGCATATTTCACAGCCACCGTTGTTCCGGCTGCCAGAATCAAGACCACCCCGGCGACCACAGCTGTTTTAATTTTTGTCCACGCCATAATTTTCAATGCTCCTTTGATGAGGGTTAAAGTTGAACCGCTGGCCGCAACTCCTTTGGCTACCGCGACGGCCGTCACAGCCTTGGCCAAGCCCACCGGCGCGGCTTGAACGGAGTTCGCGGAAATCGCCCCGGCCAGGATGGCCGCAGTGGAACTCACGCCGCGCTTCGTGAAAAATTTCTGCAATTTATCAAGGGCGCGGCTGACGCGTTTCTTGGCAGCGTCCTCGCTCGCCCCCAAGGCCACGCCAATTTCTTCCAGGCTTTTGTCCTGAAAGAAGCGAAGCACGATGGCGTGCCGGTCTTTTTCATTCAGCCCGGCAATAGCTGCATCCAGCAGCGGGGCGATCTGCTCCCAGGTTTCGTTTTCGGGCTGGTTCAACGAGGTTTGCATGTAGGCCTCCTGTTCGCGCAGCGTGCGCCGCCGTCCGGCTTTCAAGACATCGGCGGCGGCGTAACCGGCGGTGCGGTGCAACCAACTGGGCAAAATGGTGCCAGCGCCGAGCGTGCCGGCCTTGCGCGCCAGAATGATGAACACGGCTTGGGTGATCTCCTCCGCCAACTGCGCATCGCGCACCTGCCGCAAGGCCGAGGAATAGACGAGATTGATGTAGCGCGTGACGAGCGTCTCAAACGCGGGCTCGGACTGGCTGGCGGCGTATTCCCGCACCAATTGCATGTCGTCATTCATCATTCACCAATACATGGCCGACGAATCAAAAAGGGGACAGACTATTTTTGGAAATTTGCGAATGGTCTGCGACAGTTTCGCGGCCAGCGACAGATTATTGCGATCTATGCACGAATCTTTTCCACCGGCTGACTTTTTATTTTTCATAAATTCAAACGCGGGGGAGGACCGCCGCAGACCAAGACGCTGGCACGCCGGCATATGCAAAATGGTCTGAACTCTCGAAACAATTTCAAAGGTGAGCAAATCAATAATAAATCAAATTGGAGAACGTGCCATCGCCTGGTTTGCCCGAATCACCGTAAACTCGAACTCCGACGAAACCGGAGGCGAAAGTCGAATCATTGGTCTTCAAAACCGGAATGTCGTTCCAACGAACCTCAATGCGTGATCCCCTGACTACGACGGTGAGTTTTGCCGTCTGTGGCAGTCCTCGTCTTGTGAAGGTGGCGACATCTGATTCTGCCCCGGCGATTCTCTTTTTCAATTGAATGTGGCTGCCGTTGTCCGCGGCCCACGGGGTGCCAGCGGGCGCGTAGCAGACGATGTAGCCATTATCCGCGTCCTGCATGCGGAACACCAGGTCGGCGTCGCGGTTGGTAGTATTGACAATTGCAGAAATGGTGACGTCTTCATATTGCCTAGTGGAGGCCAGAATGGTGTCTCCGCTGGTGCTATGCCCGTTGATGGCACCGTTCGTCCAATTCCATTGGTCAACATTGCCATTCAAAACCGACCAATCTTTTGGAATGCCCAGAACGGGCCTCGGTTGAGTGCAAATAACAATTGTTGTCGCTGTTCCCGCCGTCAGCAATATGCACGCACCGACAACGATTGCCGTTTTCATTTTTGTCCAAGCCATAAGTTTCAATGCTCCTTTGATGAGGGTTAGAGTTGAACCGCTGTCTGCCGCGCCTTTGGTAATCGCCGCGGCGGTCACAGATTTCGCCAGCGCCACGGGCGCGGCCTGGACGGAGTTGGCGGAAATCGCCCCGGCAATGATTTCCGTGGTGGAACTCACGCCGCGCCGCCGGAAAAACTTCCGCAGCTTTTCCAAGGCGCGGTTCACGCGTTTTTTGGCGGCGTCCTCGCTGGCGCCCAAGGCCTGCCCCACTTCGTCCAAACTGCGACCCTCAAAGAACCGCAGCACCAGCGCATCGCGGTCGGCCTGGCCGAGCCGCAGCATCGCCTCCTCCAACAGCGACGACATTTGCTGCCAGACGGCCTCCGTTTCCGCTTCAATAGTGGATTGCATATAAGCCTCCTGTTCGCGCTGTTGACGGCGCTGTTCGGATTTGCGGGCGCTGCGGGCGGTATAGCCGGCGGCGCGATAAAGCCAGCCGGACAAAATGGTGTGCTCGTTCAGCGAGCCGGCCTTGCGCGCCAGAATAATGAAGACGGCCTGGGTGATTTCCTCAGCCAGTTGCGGGTCGCGCACCGACCGCAGGGCCGCCGAATAGACGAGGCCGGCATGGCGGGAGACGAGCGTGGCAAAGGCGCTCTCGGACTGCCCGGCGGCGTATTGTCGCACCAGCTCCATGTCATCGGTTGTCATCTACCTATTCATGCACGCCTAGATTCAAAAGGGGACAAAGAAATTAAAATTTTTCGGCAGAAACGGTTCGCCGCCGGACAATTTTTTTGGGATTGTTAAGAACGTGTCATTAACAAGTAACAAGTCCGTTTTGCACCAAAAACCTTTTCCGCCTTTCATTGCGCCATGATTGATTCCGTTTCCGAGTCTTTGCAGACGGCCACCGGCGCCAGCGCCGCCGCCGCGACCGATTTGAAAAAATCCCGCCGCCAGAAAGGCGACCGGCGGTCGCCGACCACCGCCGGCAGCATTGACCGGTTGCCGCCGCACGCGCCGGAGGCGGAGCAAGGCGTGCTGGGCTGCGCGTTGCTGGACCCGAACCAGTGCATCGGCGAGTGCATCGAAAAACTCAAGGACGACGGCAAGTCGGCATTTTACGACCTGAGGCACCAGACGATTTACGAAACGCTGGCGGAGATGTTCAATGCGCGGCAGCCGGTGGATTTGATTACGGTGCAGCAGCATTTGAAGGACCGGCAGCTGCTGGACCAGGTCGGCGGGATCGCGTATTTGAGCCAGTTGCAGGACGCAGTGCCGAGTGCGGCGAACCTTTCCTACTACCTCGATATCGTCAAGGAAAAGTATCTTCTGCGGAAACTGATTGCGACCTGCACAAGCGTGGTGGGCAAAGTTTATGATTTCGAAGGCGAAGTGGATGAACTGCTCGACGAGGTGGAAAAGGAAATCCTGCATGTCAACGAATCGCGCGAGCAGAACGAGGTGAAGGACGTCAAAAAGCTCGTCAACGAGGCGCTGGTGACGATTGAACACTTCTTCAACCGCAAAGGCGAGTTGAGCGGCATCGCCACGGGCTTTGCCGACTTGGACAAGATGACGGACGGCCTGCACGGCGGCGAAATGATCATCGTCGCGGCGCGGCCGAGCATGGGGAAAACCTCGCTGGCGATGAACATCGCGGAGCACGTTGCGCTGGAACTCAACCTGCCGGTGGGCGTGTTCAGCCTGGAAATGAGCGCTTCGTCGCTGATTCTGCGCATGCTGTGTTCGCTGGCGCGGGTCAATATGCGGAGCATCCGCGACGGCTTCATGAGCGAGGCGGATTTTCCGAAGCTGATGACGGCGAGCGGGCGGCTGGCGGGGGCGAAGCTGCTGATTGACGACACGGCGGGACTTTCGATTTTGCAGCTGCGGGCGCGGGCGCGGCGGATGCACCAGCAGCATGGGATAAAGTTATTTGTCGTTGACTATTTACAGCTTCTCAATTCTACTGCGCGGCGAGCGCAAGAGAACCGGCAACAGGAAATCGCCGACATTTCCAGCGGCATCAAGGCGCTGGCGAAGGAATTGAATGTGCCGGTGATCGTGCTGAGCCAGTTGAACCGGGAATTGGAGAAAGACAAGAGCCGGAAGCCGCGGTTGAGCGATTTGCGCGAATCAGGTTCCATTGAGCAGGACGCCGATCTGGTCGGGCTGCTTTACAAACCCAATGCGGGCGATGACGATGATGGCGCAGCGCCGGACGAAAGCGACGGTGTGGCGGTGAATTTCCTGATCGCCAAGCAGCGCAACGGGCCGACTGGCGATGTAAACCTGACGTTCTTGAAACCATACACGCGCTTTGAAAGCGCGGCGAAATTTAGCGACGAAGACGTGCCTGCGGGCCGGTAAAACATGAAATCAATCATCAAACCTCTGGGGATGTCCTTGGTTCTGGGCTGCGCGACCGCCGCGTGGGCGCAGAGCGCAGGACCGAAAATCGACCGCGTGGACATCAAGTTTGTCGGGCCCGAGTCGGTGAGCGAGGAGTTCATCCGGTCCAACATCAAGCTCAAGGCAGGCGCGACCTACCTGCCCGGCTTAACGCAGGATGACGTGCATCTGCTTTACGGCACCGGCCAGTTTTACAACATCCGCGTTTCGGTGGATCAGGCGGACGACGGCGGCGTGGTGCTGACCTACCTCGTGCAGATCCGCCCCCGCATCACGGAAATCAAATTCGAGGGCAACCAAAAATTAAGCGATGCCAAGCTGAAGAAAAAAGTCACCTTCAAGGTCGGCGAGGCGCTGGACGAGCAGAAGATTTTCACCGACGTGCAGGAGATGAAGAAGCTGTATGAAAAATACGGCCTGGCGGACACCACCGTCAAATACGTCCTGAACATTGAGGAAATCACGGGCCACGGCACGGTGACGTTCCACATCGAGGAAAGCCCGAAGGTCAAGATCAAGGAGGTTGAATTTCTGGGCGCGACGAAGTTCAAGCCCAAGGAACTGCGGGGCGAAATCAAGACGAAACGCCGCTGGATGTTTTCCTGGCTCACCGGCAGCGGCTATTTCCAGCAGGATGATTTTGACGGCGACCGCGACCGGCTGACGGACTATTACCACGACCACGGCTATCTGGATTTTGAAATCAAGGACGTAAAGCTGGATCGTCCGACCACCAACTCGATGGACGTGAAATTCTTCGTCAACGAAGGCCGCCAATACAAGGTCGGCGACGTGAAAATCTCCGGCAACAAGATCTTCACCGACGCGGAAATCCTCGGCGGCCTGCACGGCATCCATGATTACGAGCATTCCAAGGCCAAGCTCGGCGCCCACGGCCTGCCGATGGATACCGGCGATATTTTCACGCCGGACGGCCTGACCAAGGACAGTGAACTGATCGAGGATTTTTACGGCAGCAAAGGCTACATCGAGATTTCGGAGGGCCAGGCGTTGCGCATCAACCGCGTGCCCAACGTTGACACCGGCACGATGGACCTGGACTTTCAACTGGACGACAGCCAGAAATCTTACGTCCAAAAAATCGAGATTCGCGGCAACCTCAAGACCAAGGACAAGGTCATCCGCCGCGAACTGGCAATTTCACCCGGCGAAGTGCTGGACATGGTGCGCGTCAAAATCAGCAAGCAACGCCTGGAAGGGTTGGAATACTTTGAGAAGGTGGACATCCGGCCGGAGCCGATTGACCCGCCGACGCCCGGCCAGAAAAATCTCGTCGTCAGTGTGGACGAAAAAAACACCGGCAATTTCACCGTCGGGGCCGGGTTCAGCTCCGTGGATGCGCTGGTGGGCTACGCGGAAGTGTCGCAAGGGAATTTCGACCTGTTCAAACCGCCGTATTTCACCGGGGCCGGACAGAAAATCCGGCTGCGCGTACAAATCGGCACGCAGCGTCAGGACTACGAGCTTTCCTTCATCGAACCGTGGTTCCTCAACCGCAAGCTGGCGCTGGGCGTTGACCTCTACCGCCACCAGCTTGATTTTGAAAGCCCGAACAACATTTACAACGAAGCGCGCACCGGGGCCAAAATCAGCCTGACCCGCGCCCTCGGCAGCGACTTCCTGATTGGCAGCGTCAGCTACGCGGTGGAAGACGTGGGCATTTCATTGAACAGCGGCTGGCATGATTTGCTGCCAACATTCCCGACGCCAACCCCGCGGAATGTGCCTAATGACATCCTTAACGAAGCCGGCGATCATCTGTATCAACGGTTCGGAGCTTCGCTGGCCTATGACACGCGCAACAGCACGCAACTGCCCAATCATGGCCAGCGGTCGGAACTCTCCGGCGAATTTTCCGCCGGCGACAAGACGTTTTACAAGGTTGAATTGACTTCCTCCTGGTATTTCCCCGGTTTGTTCAAGGGTCATGTCATCGAAGTGGGCGGACGCGGCGGTGTGGCTGACAGCCTCGAAGGTGGGGACGTGCCTTTCTATGACCGCTATTATCTGGGCGGCTTGTATTCACTGCGCGGATTCAAATTCCGCAACATTTCCCCGCGCGAGGCATTCGATCCAACCGCTCCCAATGTGGCAACGGAGCCCATTGGCGGCGACACCTATTGGTTCGGCTCGGTGGAATACAGTGTTCCCATCTTTGAAAAAGAGGGCGGCGTGGGCTTGCGCGTGGCCCTGTTCTACGACATCGGCGCGGTGGACTCCGGCTCCTATTCCTTCTCCACCAGCTATGATGACAACTGGGGTTTGGGCATGCGGCTGAACATTCCGCACCTAGGCCCGTTGCGCCTGGATTACGGCATTCCCATCACCACCGATCCCTACAACAGCAGCAGCGGACAATTTCAATTTGGCGTCGGTTACACCCGGCAATTTTAAGATGAATTCTTTCGTAAAAACACTTTTCGGGACGGCTCTGGTAGTTGGCTTGGCCGCCGTTGAATCACCGGCGCAAAACGCCATGAACGTCGGCAACTTGCCGCTGTTTTTCGAGGCCGGCCAAGGACCGGCCGACGCCATGGCCGCCTTCATTGCCCATGGACCCAACTCGGAATTTTTGATTTCACCAACGGGGGCGCAGTTTGTTTTGCGCAAAACCTCCGGCCAGACGGCGGCGACCCGGATGCAGTTCCTCGGCGCGAATCCAGCAGCGCAGGTGGCCGGCGATGCGGAATTGTCCGGCAAGGTCAACTACCTCGTGGGTGACAATCCCGCGCAATGGCAGTCCGCCATTCCGACTTTTGCCAAGGTGCGGGTGGAGGGGATTTATCCCGGCGTCAGCGTCGTTTATTACGGCAACGGCCGGCAGCTCGAATATGATTTTGACCTCGCGGCCGGCGTTGACCCAAAAACCATAGCCATCCACTTCGATGGCGCGGAGAAAATTTCCGTTGATACGCAGGGCGAACTCGTCGTCAGCCTGAACGGCGGCGAAATCATCCAGCACCGCCCCGTGGTGTATCAAGGTGCCGGCGCGACCCGACAGGAAATTGCCGGCGGCTACCAACTGCTCGACGACCACACGGCGACCTTTGCCCTCGGCCGTTATGACCACCTCCTGCCCCTGGTGATTGACCCGATTTTGAGTTTTTCCACCTATTTCGGCGGCAACTATGGCGACATCATCCACGCCATTGCGCTGGACAAAAACGGGAATATTTATGTCACCGGAGAAACGCTTTCCACCAAATTCACCAACTCGGTTTCCGGCAACGCGCCTTCCGGTTATCAGCCGGTCTTTCAAGGTACCGGTCTTGGCGGCGTGGGCGACGCCTTCGTGGCCAAGTTTGACAATTTGGGAAGCAATTTCATTTATTTCACCTACTTGGGTGGCAGCGCGGATGACGCCGCGTATGGACTGGCCGTGGACAACTCCGGCAACGCCTATGTCACGGGAACCACTACCTCGCCAAACTTCCCGACGAAAAACGCACTGTTCGGAAATTTAAGTCCGATCATTCACCTCTACACCACGGACGCCTTTGTGACCGAACTGAATACCAACGGTTCCGGCTTGGTTTATTCTACCTATCTTGGCGGCGACTCCTCGGACATCGGCAAGGCCATTGCCGTGGACAGCAACGGAACGGCGTATGTTGCCGGCTACACCTATTCCACCAATTTTCCCGTCACCGTGAAAAGCGGCGTTTCCACCGCCGCTTATCAGTCTCACCTGCTCTGCACCAATTCGCTTTATATCAATGCCAACGCCTTTTTGGCGGCCATTGCGCCCGGCGGCACCAATCTGAATTATTCCTCATATTTTGGAGGGACCAATTTTGATGAGGCCACGGCGGTCGCCGTGGATTCGTCAAACTTCATTTATGTGGCTGGCTTTACTGCTTCCACCAATTTCCCGACGAAAAATCCGTTGCCTAAAAATGGTCACTTGGACGGTGCCCTCACTCCCATTCCGGCCTTTGACGCCTTCGTCGCCAAGTTTCAGCCCGGTTATACCAACTTGGTTTATTCCACCTTTCTCGGTGGCACCAACAGCGATGCTGCCACCGGCATCGCCGCCCAAAACGGCAACGCTTACGTTGTCGGCTGGACGACTTCGACGAACTTTCCCTGCACCAGTGTCAGCACCAACTTCGCCTCATTCGTCCGCACCAACGGCGCCTATTATTCTTATTATGTGGTGGCCACCAATTCATTCCTGACGGAGATCACGAACAGCACCACCGCCTCCGGCATCGGCTTCTCCGTGATGTTTGGCGGCTACGGCGTGGATGTCGCCAACGGCGTGGCCTTGGACGCCACCGGCAACATTTTTGTAGTCGGCTCGGCCACTTCGACAAATTACCCGACGACGCCGGCCAACCTGTTTGGATCCCTGAGTCCCACTAATTCCGGTTACAATGTCTTGCTAACCCCCACGAGCGATGTAGTCATCAGCGCCTTCAACACCAACGCCTCCGCCCTGCTCTACTCCGCATATCTCGGCGGTTCCGGTTATCCCTACTTGTATGCCGGCGGCAACGACTTCGGCAACGCCATCGCGGTAGATCCGGCCGGCAACGCCTACATCGTCGGCCAGACCTGGTCCACCAATTTCCCGACCGTCAACGCGCGCCAAACCTTTCTCGCCGGCACCAACGATGCGTTCATTGCCAAAATCCTGCTGGCAACCATGCCGCCCCTGAGCGCGGGACGCGCCGCACCCAATGTGCAGGTTTTCTGGCCGTCAATCGGCCAGGCCAACACCAATTACATCGGCTTGCAGACCACCACCAACCTGCCCACCACCAACTGGGTTTTTACCGCACAGTTGCCCGTGTTGACGAACGGGAACATCGTCTATTATTTTAACCCGACCAATCCGGCCCGGTTTTTCCGCCTGCACAAACATTAATCCGGCGATTTTTTGCTGGCTTCCGCCAGAAAATCTGCTTTCCTTTCCGCCCATGAAAAAATTGCAACTGACTTTTTTGACCGTTGTGCTGCTGGCCGTCACGGCGTTTTCCGCCGGCGGCGCCCCAACCAAGGTGGCCAACGTGAACATGAAGAAGATTTTTGACGGCTACTACAAGACCAAGCTGGCCCAGACCTCGCTGGAAAACCGCAAGGCTGAGTTGCGCAAGGAAATCAAGGACATGGCGGACGGTCTGGAAAAGGCCCAGAACGACTACAAACAGCTGCTCGATGAGTCCAATGACCAAGCCATTTCTTCCGATGAACGCGACAAGCGCAAACAGGCCGCCGCCGACAAGGCCAAGGAAATCAACAACACCAAGGTCGCCCTTGAACAATTTCAGCGGCAGGCGGAAGCCCAGTTGTCCGACCAAAGCCAGCGCATGAGCGGCAATCTCGTCACTGAAATCCAAAAGGCCGTCGCCGACAAGGCCAAGGCCGGCGGTTACAATCTGGTGCTCAATGCCGCCACCACCGAAGTGGTGGTGTATTCCGATTCGCAGGACGACATCACCGATGCCGTGCTCGCCGAGCTGAATGCCGGTGCGCCGATTGACGTAACCAAGCCGGCGGGCGGAATCCCGCTCGACATTCGCACCAACCTGCCGTAACCAGCCGTTTTAGAATTATTTCCCGCTTGCTTCCGGAAGCGTGAATGTTTAAATTTCGCGCTCTTTTGCTATTGAATTATATTTATGCGACGTCCAAAAGGCATCAAAACCAAGAAATCCGCAGCCAAGCGGTTTAAAATCACTGCCACTGGCAAAGTACTGCGCGCCCGCGCCGGCCGCCGCCACTTGGCCCAGACCAAAAACGCCAAACGCCTGCGCCGGCTCGGTAAAGCCGCCGTGGTGGACAAGACGGATGTCTATCGCATCACTCAAAGCCTGCCGTTCAGCCATCGCGGCTGATTTTTTCCATCAACCATCAACTTTTAACTATTAACTAAGATGCGTGTTACCAACTCCCCCGCTTCCCGCAAACGCCGTGGAAGAATGCTGACAGCCGCCAAAGGCTTCCGCCTCAAGCGCTCCAAACTTTACCGCTACGCGTCCGACGCCGTGGACCACGGCCGGCAATACGCCTACCGCGATCGCAAAACCAAGAAACGAAATTACCGCTATCTCTGGCAGATCCGCATCAACGCCGCCGCCCGCGCCGCCGGCCTCACCTACAGCCGGTTCATGGAAGGCTTGAAAGCCGCGAAATGTGCGCTCGACCGCAAAGTCATCGCCGACCTCGCCGCCACCGACGCCGCGGCGTTTGGCGAACTGGTGACGCTCGCCAAAGGCGCGCTGAAAAACAAGCCCGCCGCCACGCTGGCCAAAGCTTAAAAGTTTTCAACTTCAAGTTTCAAGTGGCGACTGGCAACAGTCGCCACTTTTCGTTTATGGCAACTGAAAACTTGAAACTTGAAACTTGAAACTCGACAATCTCTTCAAATGTCCTTTCTGAACGAAATCGAACCGCTCAAATATACCGCACTCGCAGAATTAAAATCTGCGCCCGACCTTGCCACGCTGGAACAGACCAAGGGCGCGTGGGTCGGGCCGAACGGCAAGTTCACCGCGCTGATGAAACAACTCGGCACGCTCTCGAAAGAAGAAAAGCCCGCCGCCGGCAAACTTATCAACGCGGCCAAGCAGGAACTCGAAACCGCGCTTGGTGTGCGCCGTGAGGAATTGGAACTGAAAGCCGCGCGGCCGAAAGAGCCGACCGATTTCACCTTGCCCGGACGCCGCCGCGCGCTCGGCAAATTGCATCCACTCACGCAGGTCACCGATGACATTGTACGCGCCTTCCGCAAGATCGGTTTCGCCGTCGCCGATGGCCCGGAGATCGAGGATGAATATCATTGCTTCGACGCGCTCAACACTCCCGCCGACCATCCTGCACGCGATTCGCAAGACACGTTTTATTTGAACGTAGCGCAGGCGTCCTCGCCTGCGGGTTCTGGAATCGTCCTCGCTCCCAGTTCTGGCGGCGAGACGCCGCTCAAACCCGCAGGCAAGATGCCTGCCCTGCTTTTGCGCACGCATACTTCGTCCGTTCAAATCCGCGTCATGGAAAAGCAGCCGCCGCCCGTGCGCATCATCGTGCCGGGCCGCGTCTATCGCCGCGACAATGCTGACGCCACACACAATCCCACCTTCCACCAGATCGAGGGGCTTTACGTGGACAAGAACGTCACCGTTGGCGACCTCAAGGGCACAGTGGAATTCGTCTTTCGCGAACTCATGGGCAGCGACGTGAAGATCCGTTTCCGGCCGCATTATTTCAGCTACACCGAACCGAGCTACGAGATTGATTTCACCAACGCGCTCGTAAAAAAGATGGGCAAGGACTGGCTGGAGATCGCCGGCTGCGGCATGGTTCATCCGCAGGTGTTCGAGACCGTCGGCTACGATCCCGAAGCGTGGACCGGCTGGGCGTTCGGCTTCGGCATCGAACGGATCGCCATGCTCCGTTACGGCATCAACGATATCCGCCTCTTCTATGAAAACGACGTGCGGTTCTTGAAACAGTTTTAACCACAAGCCACCTGAAGAATTTCGGCGGCACAGAAAATACTTCATCGTTTTGCTTGGCAAGCGGGCAACGCGCCGGTTAGCTAACGCCATGCAAAACGTGCTCGATTATCTGAACCGAAACCAGCCGCGCTTTCTGGCGGAGTTCTGCGATTACCTGCGCTTTCCCAGCGTGTCGGCCCAGCCGCAACATAAAAAAGATTTACACGCCTGCGCCGAGTGGCTCGTCGCGCATGGCCGCGCCATCGGCTTGGAAACCAAACTCTGCGCCACGACTGGCCATCCCATCGTCGTCGCCAAAACCAAGCGTGAAAAAAATTCAAAAAAACCACATTACATGGTCTATGGCCATTACGACGTGCAGCCGCCGGAGCCGCTGGAACTCTGGTCGTCGCCGCCGTTTGAGCCCCGCATTGCTGGCAAATTTATTTACGCCCGCGGCAGCACCGACAACAAGGGCCAAAATTTCGCGCATCTCAAGGCCGTAGAAGCCTATTTGAAAACTGGCACGCCGCTGCCCTGCGATCTGACGTTCGTGATCGAAGGCGAAGAGGAAGTGGGCAGCGAAAGCCTAGCCAATTTTCTCAAAACCAAACGGCGCGAACTCGCGTGTGAAGCGGTGGTGATTTCAGACACCGGCATGCCCAGCCCCAAACATCCCGCGCTCGGCTATTCGCTGCGCGGCATCATCGCCTTTGAGATTACGCTGCACGGGCCGGCGCGCGATCTACATTCCGGCGGCTTCGGCGGCGCGGTGGACAATCCGGCGATGGCCTTGAGCCAGTTGCTCGCGCAGCTTCGCGACCAAAACGGGCGCATCACCATTCCAGGATTTTACGATGGCGTCGCCCCGCTTTCCGCCTACGAACGAAAGGAATATGAGCGCCTGCCGGGCACGGATGCCGCGTTGCAAAAGATGATCGGCGTGAAAAAACTGTTTGGCGAACGCGGTTTCACCTCCAGCGAACAGCGCAGCGCGCGGCCGACCTTTGAGATCAATGGCCTCACCAGCGGCTATCAGGGCGAAGGCAGCAAGACCATCATACCGTCGTGGGCGCGCGCCAAGATCACCTGCCGGCTCGTGCCGAACCAAAAGCCCGAACACGTCCGCAAAGCCGTCATGGCGCACCTCAAAAAGATTTGTCCGCCAACGGTCCGTCTGGAAATCGAAGCCGGCCACGGCGCGGAAGCTTATTATGTATCGCCCACCGGCCCGCAGGCGCAGGCGGCGTTGCGTGCACTGGAAAAAGCATTTGGCCACCAACCGATTTTGATGCGCGAAGGCGGCTCGATTCCAATTGTAAACCAGTTCAAGAAAATCCTTGGTGCGGATTCGCTGCTGCTGGGCTTGGGCTTGCCGGATGACAACGCGCATTCACCGAACGAGAAATTTCACCTCGACTGTTTTGAAAAAGGGCAGCGCATGAGCGCATTTCTGTGGCAGGAGCTGGCGCGTTAAGGTGATTTGAAAAAGGAGATCGAGTTGTCCCAACTCGTAGTGGCAAAATTATTCGCCAGTCGGTTCTGCCGCTGGGGGTTTCGGCCGGTGCAGGACCATGACATTGCCGACGCGCATAATGAGGTGACTGCCGGTCTTTTCCGCGAGCAGCGGCGCGAGTTCCTTTTTCTGTTCCTTGAAATCCGCAAACTTGATTTTAACCAGTTCATGCTGCGCCAGCGTGTCCGCGACGGTGCGGATAAAACCCTCGCTCAAACCGGCCTTGCCGACTTTCAACATGGGTTCCAGCAACTGCGCGGCGGCCTTGAATTTGCGGATCTGCGGATTGGTCAATGGTTCGAGCATGAGCCAAAAAGATAAATTATTTCCATGGAAACGCCACGTTCAATTTGCCTGACGGCTGTCCGCAGATGGCGCAGATTCACGCAGATTTATGCTTCATCGGCGAAATCTGCGAATAAAGTTCGGGGTTATTTCCCCGGCGACCACGATTCATTTTCGAGCAGTTGAATGCCCGGTTTCAAAAACGCGATGCGCCGCGTCTTGTAAAGTTTGCCGAGCGCCTGCTTGAAGGCTTTTTTACTGACGCCGAAATTCTCCCGGATGGCGGCGGGGGAACTGTCATCGTCAAATTCAAACTTGCCGCCGCTGAATTGGAGTGCCTCGATAATTTTATTCGTGAGCGGTGCGACGCGTTGGTAGCCGACGGCATCGAGGGAAAGATCAATTTTGCCATTGGCGCGCACGGCTCGGACAAAGCCTTTCAATTTCTGGCCAATGGCAAGCGGCCCGGCGAGATGACTTTTGTAAAGGAGTCCGTAGTGTGCGTTCTCCACGATGGCATTGTAGCCGAGCGGAGTCTTGCCAGTGACGAGAAGGCTGACAGGCTGGCCGTCGCGATACGCGGGCGTTTCGCGCTTGAGGTGGCGGTTCAACCGCGCGCTGGCGATGATGCGCTGCGTCTTCACATCGAGACCGACATAAACCACGACGCGGTCGCCGACGCGCACGGGAAATTCCTGTTCGCGAAACGGCAGCAGCAAATCCTTGGTGAGCCCCCAGTCGAGAAACGCGCCGATGTTTTCGTGAAGATTTATGACCTTCATGCATGCGAATTCGCCGACCATGGCGTTGGGCTTCTCGGTGGTGGCCACGAGGCGATCTTCAGAATCGCGATAGACAAAGACGTCCAGCTTTTGCTTGGGCGCGAGATCGCCAGGAATATAGCGGCCAGGCAAAAGAATTTCGCCCAGCGCGCCGCCATCCAGATAGAGTCCGGGTTGCGAAGCGCGGACGATGGAAAGCAGATTGCGTTTGCCGATGATGGCCATGTGGCAATAGTTTAGCCGCGATGAAGTCGTTTGAACAGGAGCGAACGGTGCGCCGCCGCACCGACTCAACAATCTGAGACCCCTGCAAAAATCCTGAAGCGGCGCTCTGTAAGCGCGGTTTGAATGCCAAATTCCATCAAACTCACGGTCAGAGACCGCCGCTACAACCAAAGCCAGGTTTTGCAGCGGTCTCGATGTTTGTCACGAATTGGCGGCGGCCAGGAATCTTTCCGCGTCAATTGCCGCCGCGCAGCCGGCACCGGCGGCGGTGATGGCCTGGCGATAAACGTGATCCGCACAATCGCCGGCCACAAACACACCGGGAACATTCGTCATCGTGCCCTGCTGTGGCACGATGAAGCCGTTTTCGTCGGTGATGATTTTGTCCTTGAAAATATTTGTGTTCGGCACATGGCCGATGGCGATGAACACGCCGGCGCACGGCATAAAAGATTCTTCACCGGTCTTGAGATTTTTCAATTTCACGCCGGTGACCTTGTCCTGCTTCACGTCGAGCACTTCGGTAATGGCGGAATCCCAGACGGGCTTGATCTTCGGATTGGCGAGCGTGCGCTCGGCCATGATTTTGGAGGCACGCAGGGAATCGCGGCGATGCACGAGATGCACCACGGAACCGAAGCGCGTGAGGTAAAGCGCCTCTTCGCAGGCGGAATCGCCGCCGCCGACCACGACGAGGGGCTGGTTGCGAAACACCGGCAACGCGCCGTCGCAGGTGGCGCAATAAGTCGTCCCCTTGGTTTCCAATTCGTGTTCGCCGGGAACGCCGAGATGTTTGTGGCCCGCGCCGGTGGCGATGATGACGGTTTCGGCTTCGACTTTTTCGCCGTCCACGGTCAAAGCAAACGGACGTTTGGAAAAATCCACAGCTTCGACGACGCCAAAGCTGGTTTTCGCACCGAAACGCTCAGCCTGTTTCTGCATCCGCGTCATTAATTCGTAACCGTCCACGCCTTCGGGAAAGCCGGGGAAATTCTCGACGATGCTAGTGGTAGTGAGCAGTCCGCCGGGCTGCTGGCCGGTGAGCACGAGCGGGGCAAGCTGCGCGCGGGCCGTGTAAAGCGCCGCCGTCCAGCCGGCGGGGCCGGAACCAATGATGACAACTTTTTCCATATGGCGCGAAAGGTAAACGCTGAATCCCTCGGTGACAAGGGAGTTGAAAATTAAAATATTTTTATCCGCCAAAGAAGCTGCGAGTCATGTTCTGAAGCTGTTAAAATCACTCAAGCTTCTCGCGACCGCCGTAACCGGTTTCAAGGTCGTGCCAGAATTCAATGTCGTCCTCGTCCGATTCCCAGCAGAGAAAAATTTCCTTGCCGCCAACGATGGCGGGAAAATCAATCAGTCCGCGCGACAGGTCCTTGATTAATATCTGCCGCTGCTGGAACTCCGCGAGAAGCTGCTGCATCCCGGCCAGCGCGCGGATCCAATTGTTGACCGTTTCGCCGCCGGTGTCCTGGCCCTCGGCATTCATGCCGCTCAGGCGCTTGTCATAGCGCTCCACGTCGGCGCGAAAGCGGTTGAGCTTGGCGAGCCAGTCGCGGATTTGGGGCAGCAGCGCCCTCGCTTCATCGCGCGTGTAATGCTTGGTGTAGGTATATTTCACGGCAAAAAAAGACCGTTCGCGGCAGCTGCACAAGACAACCACCGCGAACGGTTGAAATCACATGGCGTGACAGAATTATTTCTGCCAGGTGCGCTTCTTGTGACGGTTTAAGCGCAGCTTCTTGCGCCGTTTGTGCTTATTTATCTTTGCCTTGCGGCGTTTTTTAAGTGATCCCATATTTGGATGTCCGAATTATTTATCAAAAATTGGCGGCGAGGCCAAGAAAAATTCTGCGGTCAATAAACCACCTTGTTGAGCGGATACTCAATGATGCCTTCCGCGCCGGCGGCCTTGAGCTGCGGAATCAGCTCGCGCACGACCTTCTCGTCAATGATCGTTTCCACCGCCACCCAGCCTTTCAAGCTCAGACTGGAAATCGTCGGGTTGCGCAGCGCAGGCAGATCGGCCAGCAGCTTGGCCAGATTTTTTTCGGCGATGTTCATCTTCAAACCAACCTTAGCCTCGGCGTCGAGCGCGCCTTTGAGCAGCAGCGCCATCGTCTCGATTTTTTTCCGCTTCCACGAATCTTTCCACGCGACGTTGTTGGCGATCAGGCGCGGCGTGGAACACAACAGCTCATCCACGATGCGCAGCTTGTTCGCCTTGAGCGACGAGCCGGTCTCGGTGACTTCGACAATTGCATCCACGAGTTCATGCGCTTTGACCTCGGTGGCGCCCCAAGAAAATTCCACGTCGGCTTTTACGCCATTTTTCTTCAGATACTTTTTCGTCAGGTTGACGACTTCCGTGGCGATGCGTTTGCCCTGCAAATCTTTCACCGATTTAATCGGCGAATTTTCCGGCACGCACAACACCCAGCGCGCCGGGCGGCGGGAAACTTTGCTGAACAGAAATTCGCTGACCTCGTGGACCTTCGAGCCGTTTTCCATGATCCAATCATGGCCCGTGATGCCGCAGTCGAGATAGCCGTGCTCGACGTAGCGGCTGATTTCCTGCGCGCGAATCAGGCGGATTTCCAGCTCGTCGTCGTCCACATACGGCACATACGACCGACTGCTGACGGAGATGTTGTAGCCGGCCTTGGCCAGCTTTTCGATGGTGGCGTCCTGCAAACTTCCTTTGGGCAGGCCGAATCTTAGTTTATTGCTCATGTAAAAATGTGTGGGCGTCAGAATGGACGGATTTTCGTGATTTTGCGGCGACAACGCGACGGTTATTTTGGCTTTCGCCTCGCATATTTTTGCCTCACTTTACAGTTCCGATCTGCCACTCGCCATCCACTTTTTTCAGATTGAACGCGCGAAAGCCCGCCACGGCGTCGCCGGCATACCAGCGGCCCAGCGCATCCACGGAATCATCCGCGTTCGGCTCGTTGATGTCCGCGCTCAAAATCATCGCCGGCTTGTTGGTGTCCTTGTCGAGCGGAGTCTGGTGGGTCGGCAGCGCGGCGCGGTAGCTTTGCTTGATCGGCGGATTATGGTTGGGATATTTCTTCATCATCGCCGCCACTTGTGTGTCATCGGCCGACAAAAAGACCGCCGAGTAATCCGCCAGATCCCAGAAATGCCGCTCCAGCAAGTAACTGAAAATCACTTGCTCGATCTGCAGCTCGTCAGCTTTCTCCAGCTTCTTTTGCGGCGGCACCGCCACCGCATTGGCCGCCACCGCACGAATGTCCGCCTCGTCACTGAACAGGATTTTTTCTTTGGGCGCGGCGCAGCCCACCGCCAGCACCAGCAGACCGAGGCCCAGTTGAATTTTCAACGTCATAAATTTTCCCGGTTCCAATTGTTTCAGGCATTTTTCCAGATCACGCGTCGTCCCGCCACGGAAATATCCTTGCGGGCAAGTGCCGCGAGGCAGCGGGGATACAGCTCATGCTCCGCCGCGTGGATGCGCGCGTGCAGGCTCTCCGCCGTGTCATGGTCAAGCACCGGCACGGTCTGCTGGCCGATAATCGCGCCGGAGTCCACGCCCGCGTCCACGAAATGAACCGTGCAGCCCGCCACCTTCACGCCGTAATCCAGCGCCTGCTTCCAGCCATCCAGGCCGGGAAAAGACGGCAGCAGCGACGGATGGATATTGACGATGCGACCCTCAAAGGCACGGAGAAAATCGCCCTTCAACACGCGCATGAAACCAGCCAGCACGATCAAATCCACCCCGGCATTTTGCAAAGAGGTGACAAAGGCGCGTTCTGCCGCCTCCTCCAGTTTGGTGCGGAATTTTCCCGGCGGCACGAACTGCGCGGGAATTTTGCGTGCCCGCGCGTGCGCCAGAATACCCGCCGACTCGACATCGCTCAGGACGATGGCGATTTCCGCCGGGATTTTGCCGGCAGCGATGGCATCGGCAACCGCGACAAAATTCGAGCCTTTGCCGGAACCGAGGACGCCGATACGAAACATGCTGTTCACCGCGACTTGAATAGCAGAGCGCATCGCCAAAAAAAAGCTGAAAGACAGTGGCATGACGTCTCGCCGGTGATTTTATGAGAGTAATCGTCGTCCAGTTAAACCATACCGGCGAGATGCCGGTGCGAGTACCCGCTTGCCGCGCTCGTTCGCCTACCCTATTTTTCCGCCGTGAAGAAAAACGGCCGGCCGGACATTCCGCGCAAGACGATTTATCGTCTTTCAATTTATTTGCGCTGCCTCGCGCGGTTGCGGGAGAATCGCCTCGGCACCGTTTCCAGCGAGGCGCTGGCCAAGGCCGCCGGCGTCAAGCCCACCCAACTGCGCAAAGACCTGGCTTATTTCGGCACCTTCGGCACGCGCGGCCTCGGCTACGATGTGGCGGAGCTTTCCCAGAAAATTTCCGACGAGCTGGGCACTTCCAGCTTGCAGCCCGTCATTCTCGTCGGCGTCGGCAACCTCGGTCTCGCGCTGCTCTCGTATCGCGGTTTTGAAAAAGAAGGTTTTGAAATCATCGCCGCCTTCGACGCCGAGCCCGGACGGAAACGCGACAAGGAAATCAAGCAGCCCATTCTCGGCATGGAGGAACTTCCGGAATTCATCAGCGAGCACGGCGTGAAAATGGCCATCCTTTCCGTGCCGGTCGCGGTTGCGCAATCTGTTGTCAACACGCTCATCGAATGCGGCGTCGCCGGCATTTTAAATTTCGCGCCCATCGTGCTGGCGGTGCCGGAAGACGTGATGGTCAACAATGTAAACCTCGCCATCGAGCTGGAAAATTTGAGCTACTTCATCCAAGGCTGAAGCGGCGCTTGACCGGCAGACCAAATGCCAACACCATCCCGATTGACAAGCGCCGGGGCGCGTTTTGCCCGGTTAAGGCGAATTGCAAAACCGCCCCGACCAGAAAAAATTATCAATGTTGCTATTTGACTATTTGCAAGGCCGCGTTGCGCTGGCATTGCTTTGCCTTGGACTGGCCGGCTGCAAGTCACCCCAAGTCACAGTGCACTTGAGCGGCGGTTATCAGGAGGTCGCCCATCCCAAGCGCTTTGGGCGGCAAGTAACTGAATTGACGCGCGTTTCCCTCGAACATTTGGGCACCGACGGCAAGCGCACCCTCATCTGGCCCGACTTGTATGGCGTTAATGAAATCATCAAGGACAATCTGGCCGTTTTTGTGGGCGACAAGGCGGCGGTGGAAGACGGCGACAAGGTGACGCATCCCCGGTTGTTTGCCGTGCAATTCCCCGAACTGCCACTGGACATCACCGACGAGGTGTTGTGGCGCTGGTCGAAGGCCAACGGCAAAAACATTGCCAAGACGCTGGATAAATTCAGCCTCGTCATTCCAGCTGAAACGAATGGCGGCCTGGAATTACAACTGGAATTTTATGCCGACGAAAAAGACTGGCCAAACCAGAGCGCATTGCAATTGGATTGGAACCAAGTCGCAGAAATCATGCACGCCGTGAAAGCCAAAGGGGTGCCGGAAAAAGATGTTCGCTGGCATACCCCCTACATTGGCGAGCAATTTTAACAGCGAACCGCTGATTTAACCAAAGCCCGGATTGGATCAAGGGTGGCCCGTCAAACCGTAACGCTGCCATTCGCCCACCGATTACTCACTTGCCGCAGCACTGCTTGTACTTCTTACCGCTGCCACAGGGGCAAGCGTCGTTGCGGCCGACTTTGGGGCCGGTGCGGACGGGTTTGGCCTTGGCTTGGGCTTCTGCCGCCGAAGCCGCTTCGCTCACAACGTCGCTGGCCTTGCCGGCTGGTCCGCCGCCGGCGCCGGCACTAGTGCCACCGAACGCGCTAGCCGGCGCGTGCAACGTCTGCTGCGGCGCGGCGCGCAGGAAATTTTCAAACGCCATCAGACTGGACGCGCTACGGAAAACATTACGGCAAATCTCTGATTTCACGTTGACCATCAACTCGTCAAATATTTTGAATGCCTCGGCCTTGTATTCCAGCAGCGGATCGCGCTGGCCATGGGCGCGCAAACCGATGCTGTGGCGCAGACTGTCCATCTCGTAAAGATGCTCCTGCCACTGCTTGTCAATCGCCTGCAAAATAGTGTAACGCTCGACGGTTGCCAGTTTTTCCGGCTCCTCAAAACTGACCTTCAGTTCGTAAGCTTTGCGGATGCTGTCGCTGATGAAATTGCAGACGGCAAATTGCGCCGGGCTCAAGCCTTCGTAAAGCGAGCCGGCCACCGGCTCTTCCTTACCGTCGGAGGCAGCTTTGACAATTTCCGCTTCCGGCATACCGAGCGGGAAATTCAAATTCACCCAGTCGGCCAGACCACGCACGCGCCATTCCACCGGCTCGGTATTCGCGGCGGTGAACTCCTCGATCTTGAGGATCACCACTTCCTCGATGATGTCCATCAGCCGGTCGCGGACGTCGTCGCTGTTGATGATTTCATTGCGGAAGCCGTAGATGACTTCGCGCTGCTTATTCATCACGTCGTCGTATTCGAGCGTGCGCTTGCGCTGCTGGAAATTATGCTGCTCAACTTTTTTCTGCGCGCTCTGGATGGACCAGTTCAGCAGCCGGTGCTGGATTTCCTCACCCTCCTCCAGGCCTGCGCCTTCCATTAGCTTCACAATCTGGTCGGAACCGAACAGCCGCATCAAATCGTCCTCAAGCGAAATGAAAAAGTGCGACGAACCCGGATCGCCCTGGCGCGAACAGCGGCCGCGCAACTGCCGGTCAATGCGCCGCGACTCGTGGCGTTCCGTGCCAAGGACGTGCAGGCCGCCAACTTCCTTGACACCTTCGCCCAGCTTGATGTCCGTGCCGCGTCCGGCCATGTTCGTGGCGATGGTCACAGCCCCGCGCTGACCGGCGCGCGAAACGATTTCGGCCTCCTGCTCGTGATACTTAGCGTTCAGCACAGAATGGATCAGGCCTTCTTTCTTCAGCATCCGCGACAGCATTTCGCTGGTCTCGACGGAAACGGTGCCGACGAGCACCGGCCGGCCCTGCGTGTGCAGCGTTTTGATTTCCTTGACGACGGCGTTGAACTTTTCGCGCCGGGTTTTATAGACGGAATCGTTGGCGTCCTTGCGGATGTTCGGCTTGTTGGTGGGCACGGTGGTAACGCCGAGCTTGTAGATATCGAAAAATTCCGCCGCCTCGGTCTCGGCCGTGCCGGTCATGCCGGCGAGCTTGGCGTAGAGGCGGAAATAATTCTGGATGGTGATCGTCGCCAAGGTCTGCGTCTCGCGCTCGATGGCCACGCTTTCCTTCGCCTCGACGGCCTGATGCAAGCCGTCGCTCCAGCGGCGGCCCGGCATGAGGCGACCGGTGTGCTGGTCTACGATGATGACTTTGTTGTCCTGCACCACATATTCCACATCGCGCTGGTAAAGGCTGTAAGCCTTGAGCAATTGCGAGATCGCGTGAATCTTCTGCGCCTTGGCCTCGAAATCCGACTGCAACTTCGCCTTCATCTCCAGCCGTTTCCGCGCGTCGGTTTCCGGGCCAGCATCCACATCGTGGAGCATCGTTGTCAAGTCCGGCAGCACAAAGGCGTCCGGATCCTGCGGGCTTATGAAATTGCGGCCCTTCTCCGTAAGATCGGCCTCGTGGCTTTTCTCGTCCATCGCAAAAATCAATTCCTCCTTCTCGCGATATAAATCCACTTTCTTTTGATCCTTGTGGAGTTCAAGTTCCGCCTTGTTCATCAAATTGGCGTTCTCCGGAATTTCCAATAGTTTGAGCAGGCTTTCGGAACGCGGCTGGCCGGTTTTGACGCGAAAAAGCAACAGGCCGATTTGATGTTCCAACGCTTCGGCGTCGGTCACGTTGGAACCGTCGGCAGAATGTATTTTCTTGATAAGTTCCTCGGCTTCTTTCAGGAAGCGACTGCAAAGCTGCTGCTGCGCGCGCACCAGGCTGTCCACCGTCGGCTTCCACTGCGCGTATTGCTCGTCAAAGGTGTGCATGGACGGACCGCTGATGATGAGCGGCGTGCGCGCTTCATCAATAAGAATGGAATCCACCTCGTCCACGATGGCAAAATAATGTCCACGCTGCACTTGTTCCTCCTTGCGGAGTGCCATGCCGTTGTCGCGCAGGTAATCAAAGCCGAATTCCGAATTGGTGCCGTAGGTGATGTCGCAAGCATATTGTTCGCGGCGAACTTTCGGCGACTGGTCGTGCAAAATCACACCCACGGTGAGACCGAGAAATTTATAGACCGCGCCCATCCATTCCGCGTCGCGCGCGGCGAGATAATCATTCACCGTCACAACGTGGACGCCGCGACCGGTGAGCGCATTCAGATAAACCGGCATGGTGCTGACGAGCGTTTTGCCTTCGCCGGTGGCCATTTCCGAAATGTGTCCGGTATGCAGCGCGTAGCCGCCGATGAGTTGCACGTCGAACGGCACCATTTCCCAGCGAATGGGATGTTCGCGGACAATCACGTCCTGTCCGCACAGGCGCCGGCAGGCGTTTTTGACCACGGCGAACGCCTCCGGCAAAATCTCCTCCAGCTTGCCGGCCAGTTCGGTAGCGTCCTCAATTAGGGAAAGTTCCGCCTTCCACGCGGCGGTTTTGGAGCGTAATTCATCGTCCGACAGCTTTTGAAGGCCGGCCTCGATGGCATTGATCTGTTCCACCACCGGGCGGATTTTCTTGATGTCGCGGTCGTTCTTCGTCGGGAAAATTTTTCGGAACAAATTCACAATTATCCTTCAATCACATTGGTTAAAATGAACAGATACGCTACGCGACGCCGTGCGCAGCGTCAAAGCGAAACGAACCGTGAACTGGACGCCGCAGTTTGTTGATCTTCGGGATTGAAACGGCGCAGCGATGCTGTAAGCTGCGGCTTCCGATGGTTCGGGGCGTAGCGTAGCCCGGCTAGCGCGCTTGCTTGGGGTGTAAAAAACGGCCTTTTTCCATAATAGTGTGTGTTTAGCTATGAATGCGAAAACACTGTCATTATTGATTAAAATGCGTTTTTGTCTTTGCTATGATTGATGGTGATTTGCGCTGAAAATGGCAAACAGTATCAGATGGCAGTATCAGATTTCTCTTTTGAAAGAACACACTCTATCTTCTCAATAACCCCTTCGCTTTTGCCAAGTCCCTCGTATTTTTCGGGGCGCACCCTGATGCGTTCCACGGCGAGCCTTTCCAGCGCATCGCATAGCGGCTCCAAACCCTTTCCTTTGACCGTGATGATTCGGTCTTGGAACTGGATTTGCACAACGTCCTTGCCGCTTTGCCGGATGAATTTTGCGTGCTGAAAATAGCCGTAGGGAAACAGGTGAACCTCGTTGGTGGTTTCCACGCGCAAGCATTGCGGACTTGTGGCCGTGCGCCAGCACGTCAGATTCTTCGTCCGTGCGTCCGTTGCGGTGTTATTCGAGGGGTTTGTTTGTGTTTCCATAAATCAATCTTTTCATTTTTTGGTTGGGCAGTTTGAGGGCGACGACTTTGAATCAGTCCGGCGATATATTTGCGAACCGGCGGCGGCACACGCCGCGCTTGCGCCGAATCTTGCTTCGCAAATTCAATCGCCAGTTCGCGGTCGCCCAAGCGACCGACGTTTTCGCGCAACTGCGCTTTGTCCTGGGTGAAGATTTTGACCGCCCGCGTTCCGCGTGAAATCGTGACGAGCCATTGCTGATTATTCGTCGCGGCCTTCACCGACGAATCGGAAAACAGAACGTGTTCGACGGTTTTGCCTTGTGACCCGTAGGACGTAATCGCGTAGCCGCGCACGAACTCCCGATATTTTTCGGGCAGGACTCGCCCGTCTTTCAATTCAATGCGCCCGTTTGAATTGACGGCTTTGACCGTCACCAGTTCGCCGTTTATCAATTCTTTGCCGTCAAGCGACGGCGCATTGGCCTTGAGTTGCAATTGATCGCCTTTGGCGAGCGGCATTTCAACCGGCTGGCAGACTGTGAGCCGGTTCAACAACTTGAAGGGAATTTTCTGCTCTGTCTTTTCCCCCTTGACCAGCAAATGTGTTGGCGTTGCGACCAACAGTTTGCCGACTTCGCCTTTGGCAAAATCCCCCGTCTCACGATTGAATACAATCACCGCATTTGCCGGATAAAACCGCTTGTCGCGTTTTTGGGCATCCGTCAAATCCAGCCGCTCATGCGCCGTCACCGTTGAATCGGCTTTGTCAATTAGTCCCGCCCTTCGCAGTCCGATCCGAATCCGTTCATTGATCTCCCGAATTTCTGCCCAAGTCTGCGAAACAATCACAGTGGACTTTTTCCTTCCCGCCAGCGTCAGATAATCGGCGACCAACCGCTCGCGTTGCTCGTCAATTGTGCGACACTCGACAATTGCGCCAAGCCGATCCAAACGGTCGAATGATTCGGCGTATTGGCCGGACTGCGCCTTGCGAACCGCTGCGCGGTATTGCTTGATGCGTTTTCGCTCGGACTTAGTTTCACCCGCCTTTGGATTCTGCCGCCGAATCTTTGTCAGCCGCGCCGCTTCCAAACCGGCATATCGCTCAATGGCGCGCAGGGCGTCCGAGGCTTCGACCGCTCCATGCTGGCGCGTGTCGCCTGATAAAATGACACGACCGCCATTCGCTTTCACGAAACTCAAAAGTTCGTGCATCTGCTTTCCGCCGATTTGTCCGGCTTCATCCACAATCACCACCGCGCCAGGCATCATCTGCCGTTTCGCCAGAAATTCCGAAACGGTTTGGGTGTCGGCAAAACTCTTTTTCAAATCGAGAGCTTGCTGGCGCTGCGGTGCGATGACGTATGAATTGTGTCCGGCAACTTTCAAGCCGTTGCCGATTTCTCGCAACGTATGGCTTTTCCCCGTTCCCGCGCCGCCACAGAACAGCGTGACGAAATCACGCGACCCCAAAATCAATTCGGCGGCGGCGCGCTGATCCGGCATGAGGTCAGTGGCGATTTTGTGATGAGGATTGAACTCCGTGAACTTGCCCCGCCCGTCGCGGGCGAGGCAGACGATTTCCCATTCGCAGCTTAAAATCTCGCGCGTCGTGATTTTTGACGGCGCGTGTTCGTTGCGAATGTAATCACGTTCCTGCCCTGCCGCCTTGATGCCCCGAACTGTCAATTCCAACCCGCGCCCGCGCTCTAAAGCTGCACTCCATACTTCGTGTTCGCGGACGACCGAGCGGCGGTCAAACAAGTGTTCTTCCGCCCACTGGACTGCGGCTTGCGCCGTGACGGACGGCGATTGAATCGCCGCCTTTGACTGGCGAGCCAGCGCGCGCAGGGACTGCCTTTCTTCGCCCGTAAGCTGGCTGTCCCAGAGGCGTTGAAGTTCAGGCAGGGCAATTCCTGCAATTTTCCGGCTGCGTTCCGCTTGGGCGATTTGTGAGCGCAGTTCCTTCAGATTGCCATTTGCCAGTTCCGGCTTCTCTTTCAGCATCCGTTCGATGCTGGCATCAATTTCCTTATGCCGTTTTGAAAAACGTGATTGCAGTTCAAGAGACACGCCCTTGATTTCAAAATCACCGCGCGGTTTGTTTTCAATCTCATAGCCGAATTGCCGCAAGTCGCGGGCGAATTCGTGGTAATAAACATTTTCGGCAAACTTCCGCACTTGAAGCATTTCGTAATTGGATAACGCCTTCCAGCGATTTTCGGTTGCATCAAACGTGGCGTTGAACATGACGCAATGCGTGTGCAAGTGAGGATCAAGCGCGCGGGAGGTGTCATGGCGGAACGTGGCGCAGACGACGTTTCCGGTAAGCCGCTCCGATTTGTCCATTCCCCGATGCACCTGTGTCCCGGCGAAGTGCTGCAATTCATTCACTGCGATTCGCACCGCTCGACTATGTGATTCCAAGAGTCGCTTGACAAAATACGAAGACGTAAATGAGGCAGAGCGTCAGCGGGACCGCCGCTAAAATCAGCGAAGTGAAAATGCTCATTTTCAACGCGCTGAAGCAAAGCAGCAGAATCATCACGAAGGCGAACCCGCCGCCGACAACGAACCAGAACAATTCGCCTTCCAAGCCCCACGTCCGGCCTTTGGAATCGTCGGAACTGTTCGTTTCCGTGAATCGGATTCCGTCTTTCATTGGAAGGTTCCAACGTCAATGGTTGAACTGCCGATGCCGAAGGCCGTGAACAACGCTTTCACAATGACGGGCGCGCCCGCGATAATGAGGCCGCCGATGATGGAAAGTTTTCCAGTGTCAGCGTCGCCGCGCCGGATGGCGAACCCGCCGCCGACAACGCAAATGGTTCCGAAGATGAATCCAATGAGCATCACGATGCCCAAGGCCGATGAAGCGCCCGATGAAAGGCTGCCCGTGGTTTGTGCCAGTATGGGAGTGAATCCCGCCAGTTTGGTCTGCAATATAATTTTCATACGCTACTTTTTACTCTCTTTTGCCATGTCAGGTTGTGATGACAGCATCACAACTTTTTTCCGGCGTTTTGGCAGGGTTGGGCATGGAAAACACAATGGACACAGCGGAAAAGACTTCTTCACCGCTTCATTTGAAGCTGCAAGGGCTTGAAAAAAGTTTAAGCCAGCGCATTCGCGGGCAGGCTCATGTTATTCCGCGCGTGGTTTCCGTGCTGCAACGGGGCGAGCTTGGATTGACCAAGCCGACCCGTCCGCGCGGCAGCTTTATGTTTCTCGGCCCGACGGGTGTTGGCAAAACCGAGATCACGCTGGCGTTCACGGAATTTCTTTTTGGAGCGGACAAACTTGTCCGCTTCGACATGAGTGAATATCAAACCCAGGAATCGCTCGGCCTCCTGCTTGGCGCACGGCTCGGCGAACGCGGCACTTTGGGGATGGCGTATGACAAATCACCGTCCGGCACTTTGCTTTTCGACGAAATCGAAAAGGCGCATCCGCGCGTGCTGGATGTGTTCCTGCAAATTCTGGACGCGGCGCGCGTGACGATGGCCAGCGGTGACACATTGGATTTTTCCAAGCACTATATTGTGCTGACTTCAAACATCGGGGCGGCGGAAATTCTGCACATTCAACATTCCACCCAAGCCACGATGGAGCGGCACGTTCTCACGCGCGCGCAACAATCTTTGCGCCCTGAAATGTTCGCCCGCATTACCGAAAAACTGGTCTTCAACCGTTTGAGTTACGACAACCAGCTTGAAATCGCCAGCCTGCTGCTGGCGAATGAATTGAAGTTTTTACGCGATAAGGGACACGCGCTGACTCCAAGTGAATCAGTTTTGCCGTTTTTGGTGCGGCGTGGTTTTCATCCGAAACTTGGCGCACGTCCGATGCGCGACGCGATTGAAAAACTAATCGGCGATGCGGTCACTGAATTTTTGCTGGACGGAAACAATTCCGGCGGCTCACTCCAAGTGAACGAGCCGCGCGGGTGTCTCGTCATTCGCTAATAACGCTTCGTATGGATCGTTTCGTTAAAAACCAGTCATTTGCCTGCCGCTGTTACGCTTACTTCCTTTGGCACGTCGGCCAGTTTATCGCCATCCAGCACGACACGGCTGAACGATACTTTGGCCGTCAGGTTGGTCGTCGTGAATGGCTGCAAACTGGTGATGACAAAATTAAACGTCGCTTCACCCTTCGGCTCAAGGCTCGTTTTGTTCTGGCCGACAACCCATTTCGTTGACTGGCCTACCATCTGGCCTTGCTCGTCGAGCAAGAAACATACGGCCCGCGCCGATTTCACTTTGTCGGCAAAGTCGTTTTTTAACTTTAGCTGCACAACGGCTTTTTGACCGGTGATTTTCGGCGGCGTGACTGTGACGGCAAGCTGGGACTTTGCGGCCAGTGCGAAAAATAGGGCGATAAGTAATAACTGAGTTTTCATCAATTTCATTTCCAATCAAAGGGCAATCATTTGAAGGCGTCCTTGAAATAAGGTGAAACCAAAATGAGAATGAGCAATAGTAAGACAAATAGGAAAATTACAAAAGCATAGCCTTGCCGTTTGCGTGCCGCGTTCAATTCACGAATAGCCGAATCATCAAATGGCTGGCCGGGCACAGGTGGCGGCATGGTCAAAACTTTGGTGACATCAATTCCACCCATTAGATTATTGATTATGGCACCGGCTGTTCCAAAAAAACCCATGATTGACCACCAGCCAAGCAAACCACAAAACAGCGCGTGCTTACGCCCGGCTGCTTTACGAGTCGTCTCCGGCGACACCCATTCATAGACCGGATACATCCGGGAAAAAACGAAAACGGAAAAAATTCGCCGATACTCGACGATTGCCCCGCCGTGTCTACGGTAGTTTTCCAGCAATTCTGGCAGATTGTGAATCTTTGTTTTCTCTGACCAAAAAATAGGGATAATCATATATCAAATCTCACCATAGGATTTGCCGGACTAGGTTGCAAAATCTTTATAGCACCTTTAATTTCTGCGATTGCTCTTCGTCGGTTCATATTTACGACTTCGGTGGCACAGACACAAATACTGGTGCATCGCTTGGAAAACTATTTGGGAAAACTGTGCAGCGGATACGGCGCGTTAGTATGCCACTCAGGAAGCCAGCCATGCCACAATCAAATTTCTCATAATTTGCATCGCGCGCCGCATTTACAATAACGGGCCATTGATTTGGTTCACCAATTCTCAGCCAAAATAAAGCGTCTCCGTTGTCAGTCTTTCCGAACGGCAGTAATCCGCCCACTTCTGGATACAACGGATAGGGACTGTATTCGCCAGTGGCTTTCAACTCTCTCAAAGCACTCAAGATGGGTTCTCCACCCCGGAGAAAATTCAAGTGTTGATTTACCGATGCTGGATTCAAAATCCAAAGAAAACGGTTGATAACGCCGGTGCCAAAACGCGACACAAACACTTTGTAATCGTCGGGTAAAGTTCCAACTTGTTTTTCGACTGCAATAAAATCCGCCGTGTTTGGGATTTCCACAGGGTTCGCAGGTGGAAGCAAGTTTTTCAAAAGAATATCGCTGCTCATAAACACAATTTAGTAAATTGGATTCAGAATGGAAACACCCAATTGAAATCCGCCTGAACCTGAACCCATAATTGTTATCGCGCGAGGAATGGGATTCGCCCCTTGATAAATGGGAACGGATGAATAATTAACAGTCTGGCCAGAACGCACAGCAGCAGCAGTTTGATTTTCAAACCCACGCATGACAGGTGTGTTCGCAGGATTTTGTTGAAGTGTAACAAGATTTTCCGGCAAATCGCCAGAGCCTCCAAGTTGAGCACCCAATAAATGTCCTCGTGCTTGTCCGGCGGCACCCCCTTCAAAACCTGGTGGAATGATTGATTGGTCAGGGCGCGTCCCTGTGCCAAGCATATCGTCGGTAAGTGTGGCATTAACGCCCGTTGGTCTTCCGAGCGAATCTAAAGCTCCATAGTTGACTTGGCCAGATTGAGCAAGAACTGGCGGTGTAGTAGCAGTCGAGGCCGTCGCCCAATTCCAAAGACTCACGCCGCCCGCCGCCAGTCCTGCTGTGCTGGCCACGCCGCCGCTGATAACGGCCCCACGCTGATAGGCGTCGCCGACCGGCTCGCCTGTAACCAGATTGATATTAGCTGCACCTGACCAGACCGCCCCCACATTCCAACTGGTCGCCGCATAGCTGCTGGCTGCCCAAAAGCCACTGTCATTATTTACGGTGCTGATGTTGTTGCCATAACTGGCAAGGCCGTTGACGTAAGTGGACGGCGCACTTATGCCCGCCAGTTCGTTCACCACCGTTCCGGCTGCACCCGTGAGGTAGCCACCGCCTGCGCTGCTGTTGTTGTAATCGTTCAAATACCCGCCAACTCCCCGCAACGCAGCTCCCGCCACGCCGCCATTATAGACAAAATTACCAACGCCCTCCACGCATCGCCCGTCACTGTCAAAGCCCATGATCGGCTCACCGCCCGCGTAGGACATTCCGTTTATGTCGCGCTCATTCCAAGCGGAATCATAAGACAGCCAGTTTCCGCTGACAGCATAATATGGCCGCAGGCCGAGGTTGTAATTCAGCGTTATGTCCGCCCAGCGCCCGCGCCAGGCGGATGCCTGAGCCAAGTCCGCGCCATAACCCAACGCCACTGGCCGATAGCCTGGCACCGCCCCGTAACCTGTCGGGCGGGCGGCAAACCAATTCACCAAGCCGTTGGTCACTTCGCCCAGGATGTTCCCGCGATAGTCGCTGATGGTGGGGTAGAACTGATTCAGGTAAGGCGAAACGCCGTCAAAGCCGCCCGTGCCATTCAAACCGCCATATCTACCGTTGAGGTCAGGCCCATAAAGTTTCCATTCCGTTCTCGTGCCGTAGGCAACGCCAAGTTCCAAAAATTCCACCAATGGATCGTAGTATTGGTTGATTGTTTTGGGTTGAACATATAAGGCCACTCCGTTTGTGACCATGATGCCAGTGGTGGAAAGACGGCGGTTGAGACCGTCATACGTCGCCGTCCAGTTGTAACCGGAATTGCTGGCGTCCCGTTCGGTCACGGAATGCAACCGTCCGCGAGCATCCCATGACAAGGTTTGAATTTTGTTCGTGGTGCCATTGGCATTTTTCCAGACGCGCTGGGTAATGTTCCCAGCGTTGTCAAACGTGTCGCCGGTCGTCTGATACGCAATGCTGTTGGTGAAGGTGTTGGTCGCCCAAGCGGTGAACTGCCCGCTGGGATGCAAGGCCGCGACTTTCAACTGATGCGTTCCTGCCGCCAGTTCCATTGCCGCCCGCCACTGCATCGCGTTGGTGCCGGTGGCGGTCACAGAAATTGGCTGGTTATCCAGCCAGCCACTCAAGGTGGCTTGTCCGTTGATGTGGCCGTAAGCCGCGTAGGAAATCATGTTGTTGGTTTCCGTGCCAACGCGCGAGAATGGGTCTGCGACCCCGGCCCATAAGGCGGAGCCTTGACCCATTCCTGTGAGAACGCCGGGGCCGGAAGCCGTTGCGTTGTCGTAGGTGAAGTTGTTCGTCCATGCCGTGCTGCCGTTCAAGTTCAACTGCTCCTGCGTCAAGCGGCGGCTCAAGTTCGCGTAGGAATACGAACGTGAGTCGGTGAAGTCAGAGCGGTAGAGCGTGTGGCTTGCCAGCAAACTGTCGCCATACCAAGCCAGTAATTCGATCAGATAAGTCACGCCATTGATGGCCGTGTAAATGGAGTAGGGTTTCCCTTCACCATCGCGCGATGTGATGCTGGTGGTGCGCGAGCCAACCGTGCGGCTGGTCAGCAGCCCGGCGGTGTCGAACGCGTAGCCGCCGCTGCCGGTCGGGTCGCTCGCCGCAACCAGATTGCCGTCCGCGCGCCAATTAAAGCCATAGCCTGCACCGCCAATATTCAATTGGGTGCGCCGCCCGGCCGCATCCCAGCTTTGGCTGTCGTTATAGGCGAACGCCCCGCCATTGACAGATTCGCCGGACAGTTGGCCGTAAGGGTCAAACGAGTGCGATACGGAAGTGGCTGGACCGGTATTGGTGCTGGCGAACTGCTCGGTTATGCCGGTCAACAATCCGCGCGGTTCAAACTGGTAGGTAGTCGTCAGATTTTGTTCCGCCAGCGTGCCGCTGCTGGCCATGTTGGTTACGCGGAGCAAGTCATCGTAGGAATAGGCGCAATTCACGCCGCGCCCGTCGGTTTTGGTTTGGAGCAAGCCCGCGAAAGGACTGCCGCCGGCAAAGTAAGCGTAAGCGTTGGTGCGCGTGCCGGTGCCGCCGGCCTGATTCCATTCCTGCAACATCTTACCGGCGTTGTTGAATGTCGCCCGCCATTGCAAGCCGCCCGGCATGGAGCGATTGACGACATTCCCCATTGCGTCAAAGGCGTAGGTGGTCAGGGCGTTGTCACGGTCAACCTTGCTGGTGGTGCGGTTCAAGCCGTCATGCGTGAACGTGGTTTGTGTGTAGGCATACGTCGAACCACTGAACGAAGCATCATGCTCCGCGTAATCCAGATTGCCGGACAAATCAAAGTCGTTCCAAGCATATTCCAAAATGCCGGAAGCGGGATAAGCGACGGACAAAACCGTGTGGCCGTCGGTGTCGGTGTAAGCGGTGTTGGCGATGGCGGAAGCGCCGGAGCCGTCCGTGACAGTGACGCTGTTATGGTCGGCGGAGTAAGTGAAATACTTTTCCCGCACAAGCAAACCGGACGCGCTGTAAACCAAGGTGCTGGTGGTGCGCCCGATGGCGTCCAGTTTGGTGACGGTCTTTTCGCCAAGCGCGTTGAGATTGGTGACGGCGCGGCCTGCAATGCCATAGAGATTGGTGCTGACCTGCTGCAACACATTCGTAACGTAGCCGGTGATATTGCCGGAAAGGTCTTGTATGCTGCTCACCGTAACAATGGCCGGGCCAGCCGAACTTTTCGTCCGATCCAAATCATCAAAGGTGGTGGTAAAAAGATTGTTGCCCGCGTCAACGCGCTGGATGACGTTGCCGCGCCGGTCAACCTGCACGGAGTTGGTCGCCAACGGCGAGCCTGCCGCCGAATAGAAGATGCGCGTGGTGATGCGGTTGACATCATCATAGGTCGTCTGCCAATACGCGCCGTTGCCTTGGATTTCGCGTTTGACGCGGCCATCGAGATAATACCGCCAGCCATTTGTCGAGCCGTCCGGGTTGCTGCGGAATTCCGGCTTGCCGGTGATGGTGTAAAGCGTGGTGGTAACTCCACCAAGCGCATTGGTATAAAACTTCACTTGCCCGCCGGGTTCGTAACCGAAACCCTCCGTGCTCAACACCGTCACGCCATCCGTGTCGAGGTGCTTGCGCTGCACCAACCGGGTCACGGCATCATACGAATTGGTGGTGATGGCACCGCGCGGGTCAACGCTACGGGTCAGGTTTCCGAGCGGGTCATATTGATAAAACGACTGCGCGTAGAGATTGTAACCGGATGGCGCTTGCACGCCGGTTCCGTCGCTCTTGGCCTGTGAACGCCAGTGGATTTCCGTGCTGCGGCGTCCCGCGCCGTCGTAGTCGAAGAACACATAATCTTCGGGGTTGTAACGCGGGCCGTCCGTCCATGAAAGTTCGCCGTTGTCGGTGAAGTAATTGAAATTCCAAGAAAGAGCATTGCCGTTCTCGTCGAAATTCTCCTGCTCGGTTGGCCGGTTAAGGGCATCGTAGTCAAAGAACGTGACCGCGCCCAAAGCGTCAACCTGATTCACCATTTGTCCGCGCTCGTTGTAATAAAACCCGGTGACGATGTTGGGGTCGGCGGTGCCGGTGTAGCGGGTGGATTGGGTGACGAATCCGTTACCATTGTAGGCAAAGTCGTTCGTGGCTGCATCGGCTGAACCATAAGCGCGTATCTGGCGGGTCGGCAGACCAAACGCCATGTTGGTCTGCGTAACGCTGCCATTGATGACAACATTGGTCGCGTAGCCGTAGAGCGTGTAATTTGTGCTGACGGGCGTGGCCCCGGCGTAGCGGACGGTTTGCTGCGGCAGGAAACGGAACACCGGGTCATATACAATCACCGTGCTGTTGCCAGCGGCGTCGGTAATCTGTGTGGGCAGACTGTTCGTGTTGTAAATGGCGGTATTGGTGGCCGACTGCAAAGTCCCGTCGCCGGTCAGGTCGCCGATGGTGACGGTGTTGGTGATGTTCCCATTGGAATCATACAAGAATTGATTGGTCATGCCGCGCTTGTCCACAACCTGCGACAAGCTGCGCGGATAGCCGGGCGCGGTGGCGTTGTCGGCATACCAGCTTTGCTGGATGGTCTGATTTAGCGGGTCGGTGATTTTCGTGATGAGGCTGTTAGTGTAATCGTAACGGTTGGTGCGGCTGTTGCTGTCCACGATAAGTGTGTAGCCGCTGATTTTGTTCGTCCAGGAATTCGTATAGGCGAAGTTGTTGGAATAAACAAAGGTCGCGGTGCGGATCGGCGTCAGGTCAATGCCGGCGGTGGACAACTGGTTGGTGACGCGCCGCTGTGAATCGTAGGCGTTCTGCAAAGTCCGGCCATCCGGTTTATCCTCCTCGACCAGCAAGTGTGTGGAATAATAGGCGGAGCCGCCAGTGACCGTTTGGGTAAGATGCTGATAAACGTAGGAGCGGGTGGTGGCGTCCGGCAACGTGACGGTCACAAGGTCGCCGTAGTCATCGTAATCGTAATACAAACGGCGTCCGTCACCGCAATAAGCCTCAACGATATGGCCGTAAATGTCATAATAAAGGCCGAGATAATTACCGTTGCTGGACTGGATGCGACGCACCTGCCCGAAATCGTTCTGCGTGGAATTAGTGCCGTAGCTGAAGGTGTAGAAATTGCCCCGGCTGTCCGTCCATTGGAGCAGATACGGACGCGAGTTGGTCATCACGCTGTTGGTGAAATTCATCCATTGGAACGTGCGCGTGCTGCCGTCCGCGCCATAAAGGGTGAAGTTGGTTGTCGAGCCGTTGACGGTTTGTACCAAGCGGTCGCGCAAGCGGTTGGCGAGCGCGCCGACACCGGCGGTCGTGTCATTGTTCAACGACGGGTTGGCCGTCACGGTCGGCAGCCAGACGTTGGTGCTGGAATTGGTGCGGACATAGGCCAGCACCGCGCCGTCCATGTCGGCGGCGTAGATGTTCGTGCTGCCCTTGGCGACGCACAGATAGGGCATGAGGCTTAATTTCCAGCCAGTGCCGAACTGGTTGTCGGATGCGTTCTGGCTGGAATAATTCCGGCGCAAAGAAAGCGGCAGCGGGCCGGGCAACTGCAAGTCGGTTTCATCAACATAAAATTCACCGGTGACGGCGTGAACCGGGTCCAGCACGGTGGACATGAAGGTGGAACCGCCGTCGCCGGTCTTGCCCAAGTCGCCAAATTGCGTGGTGAACGAAAAGGCCGATGAATACTGCTGGTTGACCGTGCCACTGGTGGACAGGTTGTAATTCGCCAGCGAACTGCCGCTCCAGTTCTGGCTGAACGGGTCAATGGTGTAGGTGCCCGCCAAAATCTGGCTGTTGTAAGTGCTGAAATTGAAGGCCGGCACGGAGTCTTGAACCAGCGTCGTGCCACTGGTGGGCGGGCTAAACAACATGGAGAAGGTGCTGCTGTCGCCGCTGTCGGTCATCCAGAAAGAGGGCGTGTTGGCCGGGGTGAAGGTGTAGGACGGGAAATAGGAACCAAACGCACCATTCATGCTGCTGGGGGTGATGAGCGCCTGCCATTGGCTCCAGCCCAAAATCAATGCAGCCATGCCCTTGTAGGACGAATTAGACATCGGGCCGGGCGTGATGTAGGCCGTGACATAGCTGCCGTCGGCAGCGTTTTGAAAAGCGGCGGTCACTTGCGACCAAAGGTTCGTGTCCCAATTTTGCAACGGCGTCCCCTGATAGCTGGTCTGCCCCTTGGCGACATAGTTATTGATGTTCAACGGCACGATGCCTGCGCCGCTACTCTGCGCCAGTTGCAACAAACGCACGGTGGAAACCGCGTTGGTCTGCTGGTAAAAGCGGTTGATGGCCTGGTGTTCCTCGGCGGAAATGTCGGCAATCGCAAGCAGGTTGTAATTGTCCTCGGCCATCTGGAACGTCTGGCCGGAATCCGGGCGCACGGTGCCGTTGCCAACGGACGCCATTTCGTAAAAGAACATATCCACGTTGGGCCACACCGGGTCGGTGCCGTTGGTCAGGCTGCCCGAACTGTCGCGGGCCGGGCTGATTTTGGAAAGGCCAATTGCCCAAGCCGAAAGCGTGTTTATCTTGTGTAAGTTCTGATTCACCTGGTCAAATTCTCCGACCTTCTCGTAGTAAGTCATCCCCGCCAGATACATGGTCGCACCTTCATACACATCGGGCGACACGCTGTTGGTGTTGGAAGCCTTGGCCCGCACCGCCGCCTCCATCTGCCAGATGTCGGTGGCGTGAGGCAGGAGCATGGCGCGGGTCACTTGGCCGTAGCTCATGCAAATCGCGGCTTGATCGCCTTTCCGTAGCGGGCGTTCCACGTCCATTTCCTCCGTGCCGCTGTAACCCAAAAACGGCAGGTTCGGGTCAAGCGCGTAGGCCGGGGTCAAGGCCCGGTGCCGGTGGCTGCGAAACCGGACATTCAACTGGTCATCGAATTGGTCGAGCGTCAACGAAAGCACTTCCTTCGACAGCAAGTTGGTGTCGTTGGCAAACGCCGCCGTCGTGGTGATGTTGGTGCGGTAGGGCAGCAACACCAAATTCAGCAACACCTGGGTTGAATTGGTGACGGTCTGGTAGATGTAAAACTCGCGGTCATGCAAATCGCACAGGCGTAGATCGCCGGTCTGGATGTCCTTGCTGGGGTCGTTCGCGCTGTATATCTCGACGCTCAACGTGTCGAACACGTTGGTCAGCGTCGGGCTGATGTTGGTGATGGCGCTGGAAGTCAGGTTTTCAATGGCCGTGCTGACATTCGTGACGGCGGTGGGCGTCGGGAAATCCTGCCAGCGGGAATAATAATGACGGCGGTTCAGAATCTTAACGCCCAAGTCGTCCACGGAAACGCCCGGATGATTTTGCTGCAAGGTCTGTTTCAAGTAAGCCGGGAAGATGACGCGCGGCGTGTTGTCGCCGCTCACGGCCAGCGACATGAGGTTGGTGTTGCCGTAAATGTAATCCCGCACCCACGGATAGGCGTTGGGATAATTCGTGGGCATATTGTCGTAGAGGTCAAAGCCCTCGGTGATTTCGTAATCCTTCAACCACGGAAAGATGTGAACCCAATTGGTGCCGATGTAGGCGGCCACGGAAGTCTATCGGAACGAACTGGCGAAGCGTCTGCACCAAATTGGCTATTCCATCCGACGCACCGGCTCGGCATTTGAGATTGACGGTGTAGATGCCAAATTGATTGAACGGTTTTCCAAACGCTCACAACAGCGGGACATGGCCGTGAAACGTCAGGAAGACAAGCTCGGTCGCAAGCTGACAAAAAAGGAAGTCGCCCATGTCGTCCACCAGTCGCGGCCAAAAAAACTCAAGGGCGTGTCCGATGAACAGGTGCGTGACCAGCAACTCGGCGAGATTGGCTTTTTTGAGAAACGGACATTGCGCCAAGTGGTCGCCGCCGCCGATGGCAAGCCCAAAGCGTTCGCCCAATATGTCAGGCCGGATGATGCCCTCGCGCACGGCCTCGCCCATGTTTTTGAACGCCGCTCGGTCGCCCCGCAGCACAAGATTTTGGAAGCGGCTCTCATCAAGGGTTGCGGTCAACTGAACTTGGGACGGCTGAAGGATAATCTGGCCGCTGACGACAAGTTGGTGAGGGTCGGTTCGGAGTTTTCCACGCGGGAAATTTTGTCCAAAGAGCTTTACCTGATCCGCGCCGTCAATGCCGGTGTCGAGGCGGTCGCGCCGTTCGTCCACCGTTACGAGCCAGCCGCCCGCCTCGGCCTCGACCAGCGCAAGGCGCTGGCGCACGTCCTCACCAGTCCCGACCGTTTCACCGGCTTTCGCGGCCTCGCTGGTTCCGGCAAAAGCACAGCCTTGGTGGAACTGGCGGGCATTATCCGCCGTGAGGGTTTTAAGCCGCTGTTTTGCGCGCCGACAGCTTCTGCTGCCGACACACTCCGCAAAGACGGCATGGATGCCATGACGCTCCAAAGACTGCATGGCAGCTTGGCGGCGGGCGGCAAACTTTCGCCAGGTGTCGTGATTGTCCTCGATGAAGCCGGGGCGGTCGGCCTCGATGACATGGTGAAACTGTTTGAACTCGCCCGCCGCGACGATTGCCGCGTCGTCCTCTCCGGCGATACCGGCCAGCATTCTTCCGTTCCGCGCGGCGATGCGCTCCGCATCATCGAGCAGTATTCGGCCTACCGTTTTGGCGAGTTGACGACCATTCGCCGCCAGAAACCGGAAGCGTTTCGGCAGGTGGTTGAGCTTGCCGCCGCCAAGCAAACTGACAAGGCATTTGCCAAGCTTGTCGAGCTTGGTGCGGTTAGCGAAATGGCGAATGATGACGGACAGCTTTATCAACGTGCCGCCGATGCCTACGTGTCGGCCACCAAGCAGGGCAAATCCGCACTGCTCGTCTCGCCGACGTGGGCAGAAATTGATGCCGTCACCGAAAAGGTGCGCGAGACGTTAAAGGCCGGTGGCGTAATCAGTCCGCAGGATGAATCCGTCGCCGTTTTCGATTCGCTATCATGGACGGTTGCCCAAAAGAAAAGCGTCCGCGAATTTGAACCCGGCCAGCGGCTGCGTTTTGTCCGGCATACCAGAAGATTTGAGCGCGGCGAAACGGTGGAAGTGGTCGCCACGATGGAAACCGGCCTGCGTGTCCGCCGTGACGACGGCACGGAAGTGGATTTCATTCCCGCCAGCGCCGCCGCGTCCTTCGACGTGGGCGAGTCCCGCGAATTGAAAGTTTCCATCGGGGACTGGCTGTTGTTGCAGGCCAACCACGGCAAAGAGTTTATCAACGGCGAACGGGTGCAAGTGAAGACGATTAGGGACGGCCGCATTGCGCTGGCCGATGGCCGCACGATGCCCGCCGGTTTTAACACCTTCACACATGGCTACGCGGTCACGTCCCATTCCTCACAAGGCAAAACCGTGGATGAGGTGCTGCTGGTCGCGTCTTCAAAATCCTTCGCCGCCGTCAACCGGGAACAATTTTACGTTTCCATCTCGCGTGGCCGCGAGCGTGTCCACATTTTCACCGATGATTCGGAACTGCTCGCCCGCCGGGTCGCTGCTTCGCACGACCGCAAGGCCGCCATCGAGTTGCAGGCGTTGCGCGATGACCTGGCCAAGCTCGGCTTCAACCGCAAAGAGCAGGAAAAAAACTCGCCGCCGCCGTCAACCGCTGCCCGCCAGTATCGTCCGGCGCGGCATTTCCGAGTCACCCGGCTGTCGCCCATTCAAAAGCTCGCCCAAATCGTCGAGGACGTGCGCCGCTGGCTTGGACTCGAACACACGGCAACCGTCGCCAAGGAGCAGGCCGAAAAAGCGGAAGCAACCGAGGCCATGAAACCGGCTGAAACAATTTCACCTGCGGTAAAGGAAACGCCACGGGTGCGCCCGAACATCAAACTAAACGTGCCGCCGCCCCGCCGCTCGCGTGGCATCGGCATCTAACCATCAACTCCAAAACATCATGTCCACGTTCCTACAAGATAAATGTTACGAAACCGCCAACACCTATGCGGCTTGCATTGAGTTCCGCTTCGACGAGAATCATCGCCGCGCGTTTAACGCCAGCCAGTTGATTGAATTTTCGCTCGATCCCAATCCCGCTGCCGCCGATGACAAAAATGAACCGCCGCTAAAGATTACGCTCGTGTTTTCCACCGCCGATGTCGTCATCCTCGGCTGGCGGCTCGGTCTGATTGCCGACTATCTGCGAGGGAACACACTTACCGCCGTTTGTATTCTGCCAAAACGCTATGCCGAACTTGAACGCAACGCGATTTATGTTTCGTCCATCACCATCAAGCCGGTTGACAAAAAATAAAACCAATCAGCCAGTAGATTTATTGTGAAGGGAGATTGACAATGGGAACGGCGCGGTAAAACCGGCTGACATTGTTTTCGGCGGCGGGATCAATAAAATCAATTGAGCCTTGAAACACTTGATTGGTGCTGACGGACGACCAATTCACAAGGTCGCTTGAATACTGGACGTAGAACCAAGCGCCGTCCGGCCCCGTCGCAGTCACATGAAAACTGCCGTCTGGCAAAACAGCAGAAGGCGGACGCAGCCAATTTTCCCAAATGAGCGCGGCGGCGCGCGGCGGAAAACCGACAATGTAGTAATCCGGTGTCGTGTTCGTGGATGGCGTCAACGTAAGCACAACGGTTTTGCTGACATTCGACGTGCCGGTGTCAATCGGCACAATCGGGATTAAGGCGTAAGCAGAACCGGCGGGAATGGTGACAAAGCCCGGCAACGCTGCGTAATCCACCCCGTTGCTGGCCGTGCCGCCAATGCTGTAATTCACCGTCAAATCACTGCTGGCGTCGCCAAGACGCTTCACGGCGAAAATTGCATTTTTCGGTCCCCAATTTGTAAACCATTGAAAAGCTGCTCCGCTCCAATTTGTCCAAGTCGGCGTTGCATTTGTCTCGCCGCGCCAGACGTAAGCGTTTGTTCCGGCAATGGCAACCGGATCAATGGCGTCAATGCTCACAACGTCCGTTGGATTCGTGTTTGTTGCCGTCGCTAAAACGGTGATGTTCACCGGCGCGGACGTTCGGGACAAGCCGGACGAAGCGGTTGCCACGGCGGTCAAGGCGTAAGAGCCGACCGGCGCATTTGTCCATACGAAGCAATACAATGACGACAATAACGAAAGCGATGGAGTTGCCTTGTAGAGCAAAATCGGGCGATTTGTCGCGCTCAAATTGACGCCAGAACCTAAATCAATGGCATTGGCAAATAATTCGACATTGGTGACAGAATTCGCAGTCGGAATTAGATACCCAATGGATGGCAATCGCGCATACGCAAAAACCGGAATGTCCACCGGTGCGTAAAATGTTGCATGATTTGCCGGACTGGTGATTCTCACTGGTGGAGCGGCAAATGGGGGAATTGGGGTTTGGGCGAAACCAAGCCACGGACAGGTCAGAAGCAAAAATAAAACGATCTGCCCGCTTCGTTTGGCGGTTTTGACTGATTGGCTCATTTTCATAAACAAAGCCTTATCGCTTAAAGGAACGCATTTATATTCGCAAAAGCATCAAATTTTACAAGCAAAAATCACGCAATGAATTTCTGAAAATCAGGCGATTCGTATTGTGCTAAAATCTGAAAACACGCACTTCTAAAAGCCCTCTGCAAAATTTATTTAGTCGCTCAACTCTTGCACCTGTTCCGCTCCGTTCGCATCGAAGGTGACAAATTCAAAATGGCCATTGATTTCGCGGAGAATGTAATTTCCAGGCGAATCTTCCTCGTGAATACGTCCTCCGAGAAAATCATTATTCCAATTTGTCCAATTGAGATCATTGGTTGGCGCGGCTAAAAGATTGATAGCCGTCGAACGGAGTTTATTGAGGTCTAAAGAATCGGCGTCGCCCAGCGCAACCCGTAATTCCAGATGGCTCATTTTCATTTCGCCGGAAAACCCTTTTACCAAGCGCACATTGGTTTTTGACAGGGCAAAATAAATCGCGCTCGCCAAAACGATTCCAAGAATTGTCGAGACGCCAATGAACCTGAATGGCTGACCCTGACCGTCTTTTTTCCAGCGCGCAAAAACGAAAGTCATACACAAACCTGCGGCAAAAATTCCCGCCCCCCAATTCAGCGCTTCAGTTTCCGCGCCAGCGCGACTGAAAAACCGCTCTCGTTTTTCGGCGAAAGGAGTCCAATTTAATTGCACGTCCTCCCGCATTTGTTCTGGCGTTAGCGTTCCAACAAGTTTTGTGACGACGGGAGAATCTTTTACCCATTTTTGGAGTAGCGGATGAACAATTTGAAGTTGTTCTGGCGTTCGATATGACCAGTAATCGGATGAAGCCGGATAAGCTGGTCGCGTGCAAGACACGACTTTGAAATGCGAAGCCTCTGCCCTTGCTTGACCAAACACATAAAGTTCGACACTCAAGGGCTGATTGTTCGCGCCAGTCAATTGCATTGGATAAACCGGCTTTTCAGTCTTGAAAGTGAATGAAAGCGGTTGTGGCGCGCTAATTTCAGAGTCGGCTTTGTCACGGCGAATTTTTACCGCAACAAAGACCCAATTCTCTTTGACATAATTTTCAATTGCCGAATCGCTGTTTGTTGAAACTGCGAATCCATTATCTCGCAACCATGTTTGAAGTGCTTTTGCATCGCGCGATGCGATGGTCGTCGTCTCAAAAACGCCGATGATTTGTCTGTCAAGAATGGAAACATTTTCTGCCGAAGAACTTGTGCCCATGCTTTTCGCTCTGCTCGCGGACAGTGCCGGAAGCACGGCGGCAAATTGAATCGCCAGGAAAAAGATGAGCACGGCACTGGTAAAAACGCTGAATCGTTTCCAGAACCGAATGAGGACTGTGATTACAAGCAAATCAACAAATAGGATGCTGTCCAAAATCACGAGTCCTGAACCTGCCCTTTCGAGATTGCTGACAACAACGCCGATGACAACCAAGATGCAAGCTGTCATGTCCAGCAAGTTCATTCGCCCGGTCGGCCTGACGAAGAAAAGCAAATAGAGAAGCCAAATTAGCGCGAGAATTGCGGCGTAATGCGCCGGAACATCGTGAACGATTTCAGGCCGCAAAATGTATTCCAATGTTGGGAACAATCCCGTGCTTGCTTCTTCAATCACCGGCTCACCTGGCAATGGAACAATCCAAGCAAAATTCGTTCCCGCGCCAACGAAATGAGTTTCGATTACGAGCCTTTCTGTGCCATTGGTGAAATGAATCAACGCCTGCTGGTCGGGCATATTGATTTTTGCCGGAAACGCAACGGTCGGGAAAACCATTCCGTCAGCGAGGGCTGACAGCGGCAACAGACAAAACAGGAGTGAGAAAAAAAGCCGTTGCATTTTTGAATGCGTTTCCGTTGTAATCACGCAAGAGTAAAATTCATTTCGTTTGTGTCAATTTCTATTTATCTTGCAACGGCATGAATCCGTTTTTTGAAGCAATTGCGTCGGCTTCCTTCGCCTGTGCCGGTGCGCTGCTTGGATTTTTGTTTTCACGACTTCCGAAACCTTATTGGGTGTTTGGCTATTTTATCCCGCTCGCGCTGATTTTGATTTATGGTGTCGCGGTTCATTTTCCGGTGTTGTCATTCACGCCGCCGATTTCTTGGATGATGATTGGGCGGAAAAAATTTGCCGTCATGGGATTCATTGCAACGATGGTTTTAACGACACCACTTTCACGATTGCCGCAAAAACGAGATCGTGCGGTCGTTCTCGTGCTGATGACGGTGATTGTGTTGGTCATGTCGGTGTGGCCGTTCCTCGCGCCCATATTTAATCACAACCAACTCGAACACCTGCAAACACGCATCGGCGCGGACGGAGTGTGTCGGCAAAATACTGATTATACCTGCGGGCCTGCCGCCGCCGTCACCGCGCTTCGCAAACTTGGCTTGCCCGCCGATGAAGGACAAATTGCGATTCTTTCCTACACAAGTTCCACCACTGGAACGCCGCCGGACATTCTCGCCGAGGCATTACAAAATGAATATGGAAAAGACGGCTTGATTGCCGAATACCGAGCGTTCAAAAACTTATCGGAATTGAAACAGGCCGGACTGACAGTTGCCGTCGTCAAATTCGGTTTTATGGTTGACCATTATGTAACGGTTCTTGAAGTGACGGATTCCGAAGTGGTCATCGGTGATCCATTGAACGGACTGGACAGAATCTCCCGCGATGAATTTCTGAAAAAATGGCGATTCGCTGGCGTTGTGTTAAAACGACAGCCGTGATTTAGTGAATCATTCTGTTTTGTGGAGCAGCATTCATTGAAGCGTTGGTTTGCGAAAGCAAAAAATCTACGTTTGTAATCTGCAGCGGCGCTCTCAAAATATATTCAGATTTGTTGACACGCAGTTGTCGTAAAGTTTTGGTCGGCTCAAACAATTCAATTGAGGCAGCGGGGCTAACGCTGCTTCCGCTCTTCTGCGTCCAATAAACCCGATACAAAGGCACAAAATGCGCGCCAGTTTTCCCTTCGGGCGTCAGGGCTTCGACGTGAACATTGCAATCGCGGATGATTGCCGGAACGTCCATTGAAGCGGCTGCAAGCCACTGTGTCGCCAATTGGCAGGCAGAATTGGTGTCCATCCGGCTCATCGGCCAAAGATATTGCGCCTTCAATTCGGCATAATCCTTATTCATAACATCGGGGAAATGTTTTTCGAGGTAGGAGAATTTGTCGCCGACGGTTGCATAATAAGTGTAATTGCTCGTCGTTATGTTCCCAAAACCGAGTCTCACCATTGACGGCGGGGAAATGAACACCTCCACTAGATTGCTCTCCGTAATTGGTAAATTTTCTGGCAAGTTCAATTCCTGCGCCACGCGATTGGCTTCTTCAATGACGAGCCGCAGAGCCTCTTTTCGATACGCCGGAGTTGTGAAGTTTAATTTTTCATATCGCTGTCTGGCCGTTGTAGTCGTCCAGTTCGGCTTTGGCTTCTGCATGAAGTTGTCTTGTGCATAAACACACAGAGTCAGGCTCAATAATAGATAGATTGAAGTGCGCATAATTTTTTCCTTTCTACATCCGACAAAATAAATATGTCCAGCCGGTCAAAAGACAAATGAGGACAAGCCAACGCAAAACCCGGAATTTGAGAAAGGGGCAAATGATAAGGAACGTGGTTGTCGCCACCGTTCCAATCCATAATTTATTCGCCCAAAACCAAATTTCAAAATCAGAGAAGCGGCCAGCCGCTTCAAATAGCATGGCTTTTTCGGATATAAAGCCGCGACTTCTTACCACGGTGGACTGAAAGCAAATGATTAGCAAAGGGGCTAGTAAAGACACCGCAAATGCCCAAACGTAGTGCTGCCATGACACTTGTTGAGTTTGTAAAAACCAGCCAGTGCTACTCATTTTCTTTGCTTCAATTTTATTTGAGATAGGGAGAGCCATCGTGTCCTGATTCGTAGCCGGTTCTGGTGATGCCTGTGTATCCATAAACCCTGATATGAAAATCATTCGCCCATGTGCTTTTGCCTGTATTTGGATTTGTATACCACGTCCAAGAAAGCGGCCATGAATATTTTTCACCGAGCGGAAAATTAAGAATCACGCTTCCGTCGCCAAACGGATTTGAACTAGATGCCTCTTGGATGCACGAGTCCAACGTAGCGCCATTGACCCAAGCGGTGTAAAAGAGCGTATAAGTCGAGGCGAAGTCATAGAATTCGTCCGATGACTGTGGGCCTTTGGATTCATTTACCCACCCGACAAATGCTTGGGGCGCGCTTCCATTGCCCAACTGGTCGGAAGTTATTTTATCCATGATGCCGAAGGCGCGTGACCAAAGTGTTTGATCCGATGTATCGCAAGCATCAAGAAATACAAAACGGTAGGGATGCTGGCGGCGCGGCCCCATTTTTGTGTAAAAATAGTTTTGGAGCGTATTTGCGACATCGGCGGAAGCAATGTTAATCACACCTGGGTCTTTATCGCCCAATCCGTTGCCAATTGCTTTATCATTTCCGTGTCCGTCGAAGTGGAAATTCCGTGTTCCTGAATCAGCCAAATTCGGCAACAAATTTGTCGCCGCAAATCCCTGTGAGGAGATATATCCGGGATTACCGTTATCTTCTGGCGAAGTGAAATCGTTGAATGTGGAATAGTAAGGATCGGGATTAAAGAAATCCGGGTCTGATGGTGTAAGCAACGGGTCAACGACGCCCCACTGGACGCAATCGCGCATCGCCCCTGACGCTATGCTGCCGTTGTTCCAAGCATAGGCTATTGTGAAATTGCCATCTGTGACGGTAGTGTCGGCTTTATGAAGATGCTGTGTGGATGTGCCTGAACCTGGGTCTAAAAGAGTGACGCTAAAAACAGCGTCAACGTCGTTGTTTGTGACAGGGTTTCCATTGTCATCGGTCAAATCCCAAGTTTCAGAAATGAGGCCGCTTGAAGTGCTGTTGGCAATTGTTTTGATGTGGCTTCCATCCGTCGTTTTCAATTCTATCGTGTAATTTGCGTCTGGTTCGGGCAACTGCGCTTGAAGTGTTGCGCCGCCGCTGGTGAATTCAGAATAGGCTGGATTAAACTGCATAACATTGCTGGAATAAAATGGGATTGCTTTTCCAGAACCCGCATAGACGCTCGCGTCAGGAACGTCACCCTTTTGTAACTGGCCATTTAGTTGCAGTTGAACTTGAAGATAATGCTGTCCGGGCGAATCGAAAGTCGTGTTCCATTCGAGAAGGCAATTTCCATCTGTTGCAGGGTCGCACTCTTGAAAAGAGGCTGCGCTGCCGTCAATCAATAGAGAGAGACTGCCGATGTTCGTGACTAAATTGTAGCTAATCGGCACTTCAAAAGTGGCAATGTCCGGTTCTTCGCCAGTGACAATTTGAGTCGCCATCAGCGGATTACTGGCATCGAAAGGATTCATGCCCAACGCCATTTTGACTCGGCCAACGAGTCCGTCACCGGAAAGGTCTATGTCGTCATAGACGGAATTCGTTGCCACTGTGTAGCTGGTGTCTATCGAACCAGTCCCATTCGCATCTTCTACGAAATCTGGAATTCCGTCGCTGTTCGCATCTTTCGGCTGGCCGTAGCTGTCCGCTGCGACATAGTGAATTCCAATGTTCACCATGTGTCCTGACGTTTCATCGCCTTCTTTGGTTTGGTCAGTGCGGGTCGTGTATTGGTAAAGTCCTGCGCTGGCTGGCGAACGACTGCCCGCGCCGTAAAGTGGTGTTGTGTCAGGCAAGTAAAATTTTCCAAACGTGCCATGCTGATACGGCGGCGCGGTCGTCAGCACTTGCTCATTGCCGCCGTCTGTAAATCCGTCGCTGATCGTCGTCGTTTGCAGTTGGTTGGTATTATTTACATACCACGGATAGAAATTGTAGTCGTAAGTCAACTCGTCTGCCGACAATGGCCAATACCCATTGAAATTGTAATCTAGTGCAATGTAACACATGAACGGGTTACGTTTTAATTCGATGTTTTGGGTTGGTGTAAGTCCACTTGATCGGCGTGGCGGTTTTATTGTAGTGGCGAATATAACGCAGCAGTTTGGAGCGCAG